>LNFM01011305.1_pt1 | contig 12193 bp, 11 predicted proteins | sample 596031 | NCBI WGS metagenome assembly LNFM01 (sample SAMN04254537, study PRJNA301005) | activated carbon metagenome | isolation source: dual media filters at the Ann Arbor, Michigan drinking water treatment plant | place: USA: Ann Arbor | reverse complement strand
CTGCGAGACATGGCTCTGGAAGCCCAGCATCACGTGCGCGCCCACCTTGCAGAACTGGTGGATGCCCGACAGCCCGCCGACGATGGCCCAGTCGCCCACGTGCACGTGGCCGGCCAGCGTGGCGTTGTTGGCCAGCACCGTGCGACTGCCCAGCTGCACGTCGTGCGCGATGTGCACGTAGGCCATGATCCAGTTGTCATCGCCCACGCGCGTGACGCCGCCGTCCTGCACCGTGCCGCGGCTGAAGGTGCAGAACTGGAAAATCGTGTTGCGGTCGCCCACCACCAACTGCGTGGGTTCGCCGCGGTACTTCATGTCCTGCGGCGCGCAGCCCAGTGCCGCGTGGTCGTGAATGACGTTGCCGGCGCCGATGTGCGTAGGCCCGTGGATCGTGCAGTGCGCGCCGATGCGGGTGCCCTGCCCCACCGTGACGCCCGCGCCGATCACCGCGTAGGCGCCGACGCTCACGTCGTCGGCCAGCTCGGCGGCCGCGTCGACCAGGGCCGTGGCGTGGACCCGCGCCATGGGTTCAGCTGACCTTGCGCATGGTGCACATCAGGTCGGCCTCGCAGGCCAGCGCGCCGTCGACGCTGGCGCGCGTCTTGTAGCGGTAGATGCCGGACTTGACGCGGTCGATGGTGGCTTCGAGGATGAGCTGGTCGCCAGGCCCCACCGGCCGCTTGAAGCGCGCGCCGTCGATGCCCACGAAGTAGACCACCGTGTCCTCACCCGGCTCGGTGTCCATCGACTCGAAGGACAGCAGCGCCGCGGCCTGCGCCAGCGCCTCGAGCATCAGCACCCCCGGCATCACCGGCCGCGCCGGGAAGTGCCCGGGGAAGAAGGGCTCGTTGATGGTCACGTTCTTCAACGCCTTGATGCGCACGTTCTTGTCGATCTCGAGCACGCGGTCGACCAGCAGAAAGGGGTAACGGTGCGGCAGCTTGCGCAGGATGTATTGGATGTCCATGGAATGTCAGTTCTTGCGTTCTAGTGCTCGCAGGCGGTCGCGCAGCGCGTGCAGTTGCCGCAGCGTTGCGGCGTTCTTCTCCCACGCGGCATTGTCATCGAAGGGGAAGGCACCGCTGTAGACACCGGGCTTGTGGATCGAGCGCGTGATCAACGTGGCGGCACTGATGTGCACGTGGTCGACGATCTCCAGGTGGCCCAGGATGATGGCGCCGCCGCCTGCCGTGCAGTGCCGACCGATGCGCGCACTGCCGGCCACGCCCACGCAGCCGGCAAAGGCGCTGTGCGCGCCGACGCGCACGTTGTGGCCGATCTGCACCAGGTTGTCGAGCTTGACGCCGTCTTCGAGCACGGTGTCCTGCAACGCGCCGCGGTCGATGCAGGTGTTGGCGCCGACCTCGACATCGTCGCCGATGAGCACGGCGCCGAGCTGTTCGATCTTTTCCCAGCGCCCCTGGTCGGGCGCAAAGCCGAAGCCGTCGGCACCGATGACCACGCCGCTGTGCACGATGCCGCGCGCGCCGATGCGGCAGGCCGCACCCAGGCTGACGTGCGGGGCCAGGCGCGTGCCGGGGCCGACCTCGGCGTCCTCGCCGATGCTGGCGTGGCTGCCGATCAGCGCGCCGGGCCCGATGCGCGCGCCGCGGGCGATGCAGGCCAACGGCCCGATGCTGGCGCTGGCATCGATCAGCGCGCCTTCCTCGACCACGGCGCTGGCATGCACGCCGGCGGCCGGCACGCGGCGTGTCTGCGCGGCCCACCATTGCGTGAGGCGGGCAAACGCCAGGTAGGGGTCGGCGCAGACGATGGCCGCACCGCGCGCCGCCGCAACGTCGCGTGCGGCGGGGCCGACGATGACGCAGGCCGCCAGCGTGGTGGCCAGCTGCGCCTGGTAGCGCGGGTGCGACAGGAAGCTGATGCTGGAGGCGTCGGCGGCCTCGAGCGGCGCGATGTGCTGCACTTCAATGCCCGGGTCGCCGAGCAGTTCACCGCCCAGCAATCGGGCCAGATCAGCGACGCGCGCCCGCACCCCCGACACGATAGCTGCGCGCGCTGGCAGGAATCGACTACTTGGCCGCGGCCGGCGGCGCGTTGAGGGTCTTGATGACCTTGTCGGTGATGTCGACGCGGGCACCGGCAAACACCACTTCCTGCAGGATCAGGTCGTACTTCTCGGCGTCGAAGATCTGCTTGATGACGCGGTTGGCGCGTTCGACCACGGCGGCCAGTTCTTCGTTGCGGCGCTGATTCAGGTCTTCCTGGAACTCGCGGCGCTTGCGCTGCAGGTCGCGGTCTTGTTCGACCAGTTCACGCTGGCGCCGGTTCTTGTCGGATTCGGACAGCGTGGGCGCGTCCTTCTCGAACCTGTCGGCGGCGGTCTTGAGCTTGGCCGCGGTGTCGTTGAGCTCGCGCTCGCGCTTGCCGAACTCGGCCTCGAGCTTGGTCTGCGCCGCCTTGGCCGGCGTGGCCTCGCGCAGCACGCGTTCGCTGTTGACGTAGCCGATCTTGAGGTCTTGGGCCGCGACCGGCGCGGCAGCGGTCGCGAACAAGGCAAGCGCGGTGACCGCATGGAGGGCGCTGAGAGCGAACGTCTTCATCAGAAGGCAGTCCCGATCTGGAATTGGAAACGCTGGATTCTATCGTTGCGCTGCACCTTCAAGGGCGTACCCCAGCTCAGCTTGAGCGGGCCCACCGGCGAGATCCAGCTCAGACCCAGGCCAGCCGATGCACGCAGCGAGTCGGTGGTGACCTTCTCGCCTTCGCGCCAGACGTTGCCCACATCGGTAAAGGCGAAGATGCGCAGCGAGCGGTCGTTGCCGGTACCGGGCACCGGGAAGTACAGCTCGGCGTTGGCGTTGAAGCGCTTGGCGCCGCCGATGTACGAGCCGGTGGGATCGATCACGCCCAGCGAGCCCTGCTCGAACACGCGCACCGTGCCCAGGCCGCCGCCGTAGAAGTTCTTGAACACCGGGAAAGGCTTGCCGCCCAGGCCGCGGCCGACACCGATCTCGGCGTTGACGCCCAGGGTCAGGCGCGCCGGCAGCTGCCAGTATTCCTGGTACTGCACGTTGGTCTTGAGGTAGCGCACCTCGCCAGCGAAGCTCCACTCGAAGAACAGGCGCTGGTAGCGGCCGGCGCTGGGCACCAGCACGCTGTCACGGCCGTCGCGTGCCCAGCCGATGGTGGCGGCAAAGGCGTCGGTGGTGCCGCCGTAGAGCGCGCGGTAGTTCAGCCAGGCCAGCGGCAGGCCGACCGAGGTGCCGAGCTCGGTGCGCTCCCAGCCCAGGCCCAGGTAGACCGTGTCGTACTCGGAGAAGGGCACGCCGAAGCGCGCCGAGGCGCCCGGGGTCTTGAGGTCGTAGCTGTCGCCCAGGAAGTTGATCGGGCGCGTGGTGCGGTAGAAGGCATCCAGCGCCAGCGAGATGCCGTCCACCGTCCAGTAGGGGTCGACCGTGCTCACCACCAGGGTGCGGTTGGTGCGGCCGGTGTTGATCTCCAGGCCCAGGCTCTTGCCCGAGCCGAAAGCGTTGTCCTGGCGCACCGAGGCTGAGAAGGTCAGCTTCTCGGCGTTGGAATAGCCCGCGCCGATGGCCAGGTTGCCGGTGGGCTTCTCGGTCAGCGTGACCACCAGGTCGACCTGGTCGGGCGCGCCCGGAACCTCTTGCGTCTCGATCTCGACGTCCTTGAAGTAGCCCAGGCGGTCGACCCGCTCCTTGGACAGCTGGATCAGGCCGCCGTCGTACCAGGCCGATTCGAGCTGGCGGAACTCACGCCGCACGACCTCGTCGCGCGTGCGCGTGTTGCCGGCCATGTCGACGCGGCGCACGTACACGCGGCGCTGCGGCTCGGCCGCAAACACCACCGCCACCTGGCCGGTGGCGCGGTCGACCTCGGGCCGCGGCTCGATGCGCGCGAAGGCATAGCCGTACAGGCCCATGCGCTGGGTGAAGCGGCGCGCGGTCTCGGTGACGGCGTCGCCGCGGTAGGCCTGGCCCGGGCGCAGCAGCACCAGCGAGCGGAACTCGTCTTCCTTGCCCAGGTAGTCGCCTTCCAGGCGCACCGAGGTCACGGTGTAGGGCTGGCCTTCCTTGATGGAGATGGCGATCGAGATGGTCTGCTTGTCGGGCGAGATGGTGACCTGCGTGGCCTCGATCGCGAACTCGAGGTAGCCGCGGTTGAAGTAGTAGGCGCGCAACTTCTCCAGGTCGGAGTTGAGCTTGCTGCGCGAATAGCGGTCGGACTTGCTGTACCAGCTGAACCAGCCCGTGGGCGTGAGCTCGAACAGCTCGAGCAGCGTGGACTCGGACACCACGCTGGCGCCGGCGATGCGTATGTCGCTGATGCGCGCCGCGTCACCCTCGGTCATGGTGAAGGTGATGTTGACACGGTTGCGCTCGAGCGGCGTGATCGTGGTCACCACCTCGGCACCGTAGAGGCTGCGGCTGAGGTACTGTCGCTTGATCTCCTGCTCGGCGCGGTCGATCAGCGCGCGGTCGTAGGGCAGGCCCTCGCCGATGCCGGCGTCCTTGAGCGACTTTGTCAGCGGTTCCTTGTCGAACTCTTTCAAGCCGACGAAGGAAATGCTGGCCACGATGGCCCGCTCCTCGACCACGATGACCGTGACCTGGCCCTCGATCTCGATGCGCACGTCCTTGAACAGGCCGGTGGCAAAGAGCGCACGCAGCGCGGCCGAGCCCTTGTCGTCGGTGTAGGTGTCACCGATGCGGAAGGGCAGCGCCGCGAACACCGTGCCCGGGTCGGTGCGCTGCACGCCCTCGATGCGGATGTCCTGGATGACGAAGGGCTGGGCGGCGCGCACCGGCGCCACGGCCAGTGCCGATGCGGCCGCGATGAACACCACCGCGGCAGGGCGCAGCGGCCCGAACAGGGAAACAGGGAGCATGGGCGCTTTAGTGCAGGCCCAGCAGGCGGGCCACGTCGTTGAAGAGGGCGACAGACATCATCAGCAACAGCACGGCGATGCCACCGCGTTGCAGCCGGGCCAGCCAGAGGTCGGAGACCGGGCGCCCGGTGATGCCCTCGAAAATGTAATACATCAGGTGGCCGCCATCGAGCATGGGCAGGGGCAGCAGGTTGAGCACGCCCAGGCTCACGCTCACCAGCGCCAGGAAGCCCAGGTAATAGGCCAGGCCCTGCTGCACCGATTGGCCGGCGTAGTCGGCGATGGTGATGGGCCCGCTCAGGTTCTTGAGCGAGGCCTCGCCGATGAGCATGCGGCCCAGCATGCGCACCGTCAGCACCGACACGTCCCAGGTGCGCTGCGTCGCCTGCACCAGGCCTTCGATCGGGCCGTGGCGCACCGTCACCATGGCCGGCGGCAGGCCGACGAAGGCGTCGATGCGGCCTATGGTCTTGTCACCGTCGCGCATCGCGCGCGGCGTGACCTCGACCTGCAGCATGCGGCCGTCGCGTTCGAGCCGCCAGCGCTGCGCCAGCGCCTGGCCTTCACGCACGCCGGCACGGATGCGTTCGCGCAGCGTCTGCGCATCGGTGATGGGCAGGCCATCGACCTCGAGCACGCGGTCACCGGCCTTCAGGCCGGCAAGGGCGGCCGGGCCACCGGCCTTGACATCGCCCAGCACGGGCTCGCTGAACAGCCCCCCCAGGCCGGCCTTGCGGATGAAGCCGGCGTCGACCTCCAGCGGGTCGATGCCGCTCAGGTCGAGCGTCAGCGTACGCGGGCCCCGGCCGTCGCGGTCGGTGACCCGCAGGTCCAGCCGCTGGCGCTGCGTGGCCGCCTGGGTGGCTTGCCAGCGCAGGTCGCTCATCGAGCCGATGTCGGACCACTCGCCGCCATCTACTGCCGCGGCACGCACCCAGTCGCCGCCGCGCAGGCCGGCGCGCTCGGCCAGGCTGGCAGCCGGCGGCGGGGCCAGCACGGCCTTGGGCTCTTCCAGGCCTATCCAGTGCGCCGACGCGTACAGCAGCACCGCCAGGCCCAGGTTGGCCAGCGGCCCGGCAGCGACGATGGCCGAACGCTGCCACAGCGTCTTGCGGTTGAAGGCCTGCGACATCTCTTCGGGCATGACCGGCGCCTCGCGCTCGTCGAGCATGCGCACGTAGCCGCCCAAGGGCAGCGCGCAGACCACGAACTCGGTGCTGTCGGGCGAGCGCTGATGCCGCCACAGCACGCGGCCGAAGCCGACCGAGAAACGCAGCACCTTCACGCCGCAGGCCACTGCCACGCGGTAATGGCCGTACTCGTGGATGACGACCAGGATGCCCAGCGTCAGCAGAAAGGCCAGGATGGTGATCATCGCGCCGCCAGTTCCCGGATCATGCCGCCGGCCAGCGCGCGCGCGCGCCGGTCCAGGTCGAGCAGGTCGGCCAGCGTGTGCCCGGGGCCGAGGTCGGGGGGCAGGCGTTCGAGGGTTTGCGCATTGACCTTGTGAATCGCCGTGAAGGCTATGGTTCCGGCCAGGAAGGCCGCCACGGCTTCTTCATTGGCGGCGTTGAGCACCGCGGTGGTGCCGGCCGGGGCGCGCAGCGCGTCCCAGGCCAGAAAGAGCCCCGGACAGCGGCTGCGCTCGGGCTGCTCGAAGGTGAGCGCGTTCAGTTGCAGAAAGTCCAGGCTGGCCGCACCCGATTCGATGCGCTCGGGGAAGGCCAGGCCGTAGGCGATGGGCACCTTCATGTCGGGCGTGCCCAGTTGCGCCAGCACCGAGGCGTCGCGGCACACCACCATCGAGTGGATGATGCTCTGCGGGTGGATGACCACGCGGATGCGTTCGGGCTCGAGGTCGAACAGCCAGCGCGCCTCGATCACCTCGAGCGCCTTGTTCATCATGGTCGCCGAATCGACCGAGATCTTGCGCCCCATCACCCAGTTGGGGTGGGCCACGGCCTGCTCGGGCGTGACGGCGTGCAGCGTGTCGTGCGCGCGCTGGCGGAAGGGCCCACCGCTGGCGGTGAGCACGATGTGGTCTATGCGCTGGCGCCAGGTGCTGCGGTCTTCGGGCAGGCACTGGAAGATGGCCGAGTGCTCGCTGTCGATGGGCAGCAGCGTGGCGCCGCCCGCGGCCACGGCCTGCATGAAGAGCGCGCCGCCGACCACCAGCGCTTCCTTGTTGGCCAGCAGCAGGCGCTTGCCGGCGCGCGCCGCGGCCATGCACGCGGGCAGGCCGGCGGCGCCGACGATGGCCGCCATCACGGCGTGCACCTCGGGCTCGGCGGCCAGGCTGCACAGCGCGTCGGGGCCCACCAGCACCTCGGTAGCCAAGCCCTCCAAGGCCAGGGCCGTGCGCAGTTCGGCCGCCGCGGCTTCGGTGGCCAGCACCGCGTAGCGCGGGCGGAACTGGCGGCACTGCGCCAGCAACTGGTCGACGCGGCGCTGCGCACTCAGGCCGAAGACCTGGTAGCGATCGGGGTGGCGCGCCACCACGTCCAGCGTGCTCACGCCGATGGACCCGGTGGAGCCCAGGATGACGAGCTGCTGGCGCGCGCTCACCGGCCGCCCCCCAGCGACGCCAGCGCCATGGCCACCGGCACCACGGGCAGCAGCGCGTCCACACGGTCGAGCACGCCGCCGTGGCCCGGCAGCAGCGCGCTGCTGTCCTTGGCCCCCGCAGCGCGCTTGACCAGCGATTCGATCAGGTCGCCCATCACGCTCAAGCCGCACAGCCCCAGCAGCGCCAGCGCCATGCCCCCCAGGCCCACCGACTGCCACAAGCGCGAGTACAGGCTGGCGCTGTCGAAGGCGAAGCGGCCATCCAGCCAGATCCAGAACGCCGCCAGCAGCAGCACCCCGGCCATGCCGGACCACACGCCTTCCCAGCTCTTGCCCGGGCTGATGGACGGTGCCAGCTTGCGCCGGCCGAAGGCGCGGCCGCCAAAGTACGCGGCGATATCGGCCATCCACACCAGGCACAGCACCGACAGCAGAAAGTTGGCGCCGATGGCGCGCGCCTGCGTCACCGCCAGCCAGGTGGCCCACAGCGCCACCAGGCCCAGCAACCAGCGCGCCACGCGCGGCAGTTGCGGCCAGGCCGCCGGGCCGCTCTTCAGCGCCACGCTGCCGGCCACCAGCCAAAGCGCCAGCGCGGCCCACCACAGCGCGGGCGGCGCGGTCCAATCGCTGCCCTGCGTGAGCAGCAGCGCGATGCCGACGCCGGCGACGGCGCCGCCCATGGCCAGCGCCTGCCAGCCCGCGGCCTGGTTCAGGCGGCCCCACTCCCAGCCGGCGGCGGCAATCAGCGCCAGCATCAGCAGCGCAAAGGGCCAGGCACTGGACGACGTCAATGCCCCCAGCAGCAGCGCCACGAGCACGAGCGCGGTGATGATGCGCTGGCGCAGCATGGGGCTCAGGCGGCCAGCGCCGCAGTGCGCGCAGCCGTCTGGCATCCGGGCCCGACGCAGCCGCTCATGTGCCTTGCGAGACCACGGTGTTGGGCTGTATGCCGCCGTAGCGCCGGTCGCGCCCGGCATAGGCCGCCAGGGCGGCGTCGATCTCGGCTTCACCGAAGTCGGGCCACAGGCATTCGGTGAAGAACAGTTCCGAGTACGCGGCCTGCCACAGCAGGAAGTTGCTGATGCGCATCTCGCCGCCGGTGCGGATGAACAGGTCGGGGTCGGGCGCGAACGACAGCGCCATGTTGCGCGACAGCCATTGCTCGTCCACCTGCTCGGCCGGAACGCCCTGTTCGATGGCGCGGCGGCAGGCCTGCACCACGTCCCAGCGGCCGCCGTAGTTGAAGGCCACGGCCAGCGTGATGCGGCGGTTGTGCTGCGTCAGTTCCTCGGCGTGTTCCCAGGCACGGCGCAGCTTGTCCGACACCGCCGAGCGGTCGCCCACGATGCGGATGCGCACGCCGTCGCCCGCCATCTTGGCCAGGTACTTGGACACGGCCACCAGCACCAGGCTCATCAGGCCCGAGACTTCTTCGTTGGGGCGCTTCCAGTTCTCGGATGAGAAGGCGAACACCGTGAGGTACTCGACGCCGCGCTCGGCAAAGGCGTTGACCGCGCGCACCAGCGCGTCCACGCCCTGCTTGTGGCCGAAAAAGCGTGGCATGAAGCGGCGCCGCGCCCAGCGGCCGTTGCCGTCCATGACCAGGGCCACGTGGCGCGGCACGGCGGGCCGCTCGGCCGCGGCGGGCTCGCCTGCGCCCGCGACGAAGGACAGTTCGGACATCGGATGCCTCGGGGTGGATGGCCGCGCTCAGACGGCCATCACCTCGGCTTCCTTGCCCTGCACCAGGCGATCGATCTCGGCGATCGTGCGGTCGGTCAGGCGCTGCACCTCATCTTGCGCGCGGCGCTCGTCGTCCTCGGCCACTTCCTTGTCCTTGAGCAGCTTCTTCAGGTGCTCGTTGCCTTCGCGGCGCACGCTGCGCACGGCGATCTTGGCTTCTTCACCGGCGTGGCGCACGACCTTGGTCAGCTCCTTGCGGCGCTCTTCGGTGAGCGCCGGCATGGGCACGCGCAGCAGGTCGCCCTGCGCCGAGGGGTTGAGGCCCAGGTCGGATTCGCGGATGGCCCGCTCGATCTTGGCGCCCATGCCCTTTTCCCAGGGCTGCACGGTGATCGTGCGCGCGTCCAGCAGCGAGACGTTGGCCACCTGGCTGATGGGCACCATCGAACCGTAGTAGTCGACATGCACCTGGTCCAGCAGCCCGGGGTGGGCGCGGCCGGTGCGGATCTTGTGCAGGTCGGCCTTGAGCGCCTCGACGGATTTGCCCATCTTGTGCTCGGCGGTCTTCTTGATGTCGGGGATGGTGTGGGTGCTCATGCGCTGGGCGCCTCCTCAAACGTGCACCAGGGTGCCTTCGTCCTCGCCCTGCACCACGCGCAGCAGCGCGCCGGGCTTGAAGATGCTGAAAACCTTGATCGGCAGCTTCTGGTCACGGCACAGCGCAAAGGCGGTGGCGTCCAGGACCTGCAGGTTGCGCGAGATCGCCTCGTCGAAGCTGATGCGCGTGTAGCGCGTGGCCGACGGGTCCTTCTTGGGATCGGCGCTGTACACGCCGTCGACCTTGGTCGCCTTGAGCACGATCTCGGCGCCGATCTCGGCACCGCGCAGCGCCGCAGCGGTATCCGTCGTGAAGAACGGGTTGCCGGTGCCGGCGGCGAAGATCACCACCTTGCCTTCTTCGAGGTACTGCAGCGCCTTGGGCCGCACATAGGGCTCGACCACCTGCTCGATGCTGATGGCCGACATGACGCGCGCGGTCATGCCCTCTTGGCGCATGGTGTCGGCCAGGGCCAGCGCGTTCATCACCGTGGCCAGCATGCCCATGTAGTCGGCGGTGGCGCGATCCATGCCCACCGAGCCGCCGGCCACGCCGCGGAAGATATTGCCGCCGCCGATGACCACCGCGACCTCGCAGCCCAGGCGCGTGACGCCCTGCACCTCCTGAACCATGCGCACGATGGTGGCGCGGTTGATTCCGTAGGCATCGTCGCCCATCAGGGCTTCGCCCGAGAGCTTGAGCAGGATGCGCTTGTACGCAGGCACGTATCGGACTCCTCGAGAACAGATCGCAGTGTAAGGGGCGCCCACCCCGCGGGGGCGGGCGCCCGGCCAGGCCTTACTGCGCCTTGGCGGCGGCGACCTGCGCGGCCACTTCGGCGGCGAAGTCGTCGACCTTCTTCTCGATGCCCTCGCCCACCACGTAGAGCGTGAAGCCCAGAACCTGCGTGGCCTTTTCCTTGAGCATCTGCTCAACCGTCTGCTTGTCGTTCTTGACGAAGGCCTGGTTCAGCAGCGAGACCTCTTTCAGGAACTTCTGCACCGAGCCCTCGACGCGCTTGGCCACGATCTCGGCCGACTGCGCCGGCTTGCCGGCGGCCACCGCGGTGGCGGCGTCCTCGGCCGCCTTCTCGGCGGCGACGCGACGCTCGACCTCGATCAGCGCCGCCGGCACGTCGCCGGTGGCCAACGCCTTGGGCTTCATCGCCGCCACGTGCATGGCCACGTCCTTGGCGGCAACCTCGTCACCCTTGAACTCGACCAGCACGCCGATGCGCGTGCCGTGCAGGTAGCTGGCCAGATGGCCGCCGCCGGCGTAGCGCTTGAAGCGGCGGATGGCCATGTTCTCGCCGATCTTGCCGATCAGGCCCTTGCGCACGTCTTCCAGGGTCGGGCCGAAGCCGTCCTGCGCGTGCGGCAGTGCCGACAGCGCGGCCAGGTCGGCCGGGTTGTGCTCGGCCACCAGCCGCGCGGCGGCCTGGGTGAAGGCCAGGAACGATTCGTTCTTGGACACGAAGTCGGTCTCGCAGTTGACCTCGACCAGCGCGCCGGTGCTGCCATTCACGGCCGCGGCGACCACGCCCTCGGCGGTGATGCGCGACGCCGCCTTGCTGGCCTTGCTGCCCAGCTTGACGCGCAGGATCTCTTCGGCGCGCGCAGCGTCGCCGTCGGCCTCGGTCAGGGCCTTCTTGCACTCCATCATCGGTGCGTCGGTCTTGGCACGCAGTTCGGCCACCATGCTTGCAGTGATTGCGGGCATTGGAATCTCCTTCAAAAACGGGCGCCCACCGGACCCTGGGGCACGGTGAGCAGGTGCGACGGCGGCCAGCCCGTGCAGGGCGGCCGCCGTGCGCGATCAGGCTTCTTCGTTGACTTCGACGAATTCGTCGCCGCCAGCCACGGCCTGCACCACCTCGTTGGTGGCGTTGGCCTTGCCTTCGAGCACGGCGTCGGCCACCGCCTTGGCGTACAGGGCCACGGCCTTGGCGGAGTCGTCGTTGCCGGGGATGACGTAGTCGATGCCCAGCGGCGAATGGTTGGTGTCGACGATGCCGATCACCGGGATGCCCAGCTTCTTGGCCTCGGCCACGGCGATCTTGTGGTAGCCGACGTCGATCACGAACATGGCGTCGGGCAGCGCGCTCATGTCCTGGATGCCGCCGATGTCCTTCTCGAGCTTGATCAGCTCGCGGTCGAACAGCAGCGCTTCCTTCTTGATCATCGCCTCGGTGCCGGCTTCCTTGGTGGCCTGCATGTCCTTGAGCTTCTTCAGCGAACCCTTGACGGTCTTGAAGTTGGTCATCATGCCGCCCAGCCAACGCTGGTCGACGTAGGGCATGCCGCAGCGCCCCGCTTCCAGCGCGATGACCTCGCGCGCCTGGCGCTTGGTGCCGATCATCAGGATGGTGCCGCGCTTGCTGGCCAGCTGGCGGATGAACTTCATCGCGTCCTCGAAGAGCGGCTGCGTCTTCTCGAGGTTGATGATGTGGATCTTGTTGCGATGGCCGTAGATGTACG
>LNFM01011304.1_pt1 | contig 12193 bp, 11 predicted proteins | sample 596031 | NCBI WGS metagenome assembly LNFM01 (sample SAMN04254537, study PRJNA301005) | activated carbon metagenome | isolation source: dual media filters at the Ann Arbor, Michigan drinking water treatment plant | place: USA: Ann Arbor | reverse complement strand
GGCCGCTGGACGAGGCGGAGGTGGAGCCGTTTCTCGCGCTGTACGATAGCGGCGCGAAGCGGGGCGACCCGTTTGAAGAGAACGTGAAGCTGGCGTTGAAAGCGGTGCTGGTTTCGCCGCGTTTCCTGTTTAAGGTAGAAGAGCCGGATGGGCGGCCGGGCATTCAGCGGATTGGGCACTATGAGATGGCTTCGCGGCTCTCGTACTTCCTCTGGTCGACGATGCCGGACGCGGAGCTGCTGCAGTTGGCCGGGGCGGGGAAGTTGCAGGACCCGGCGGTGCTGTCGGCGCAGGTGAACCGAATGATCGACGATCCGCGTTCGCGGATGTTCGCCAACGGGTTTATGGGCCAATGGCTCGGGACGCAGGAGGTGGGCGGTCGGTCGATGCCGCTCTTGACTGAGCTGCAGCACTTCTATACGCCGGAGGCGGCGGCGGACCTGCGCGAGCAACCAGAGCTGATGTATCACTACCTGCTGACGGCGAACCGGAGTTTGCTCGATTTATTGAACGGCAACTATACGTTTTTGACCGAACGGCTGGTGAAGTATTACGAGCTGGAGGGCAAAGTGAAGCTCGGACCAGGGCCGGGGTTTCATAAAGTCGATTGGCCGGATACGAAGCGGGCCGGAGTGTTGGGCTTGGCTTCGGTGCTGGGGATGACGTCGCACTATAAAGAGGCGAGCCCGGTGCTGCGCGGGGCGTGGCTGCTCGAGACTTTGCTGGGCACGCCGGTGCCGCCGCCTCCGGCTGATGTGCCGCCGCTCGATGCGGTGAAGGCGTCGAACAAGAAGCTGACCATGCGGGAGATGTTGGCTAAGCACCGGGAGAATGTTTCGTGCGCGGCCTGCCATAACCTGATGGACCCGATTGGGCTGGGCCTTGAGAACTTCGACTGGATGGGCCGTTGGCGGGATAAAGAAGCCGACGGGCGGCCGGTGGATGCTTCGGGGGCACTGCCGAGCGGGGAGAAGTTTAACGGCCCGGAGGAGCTGCGGGGCGTGTTGCTGCAGCGCAAGGAGGAGTTTGTCCGGCAGATTGTGGGCAAGACGCTGGGCTATGCGCTGGGGCGGGGGTTGCAGGACGGCGACCAGTGTACGATTCAGCGGCTGATGGATAGCCTGGCGAAGGACGGCTATTCCGCGCGAACATTGATCCGGGATATTGTATTGAGTACCCCGTTTCGGAATTCACAAAGCGACGCGGTGGTGAGCGAGAGCCACGGCCCGGCGAAGAAGGCTCCCCGGCGGTTATTGGGAACCAAGTAGGAGGTTCAAGATGATTTCACGACGGACAATTTTGCGCGGGATCGGCGCGGCGGTATCGACGCCGTGGATGGAGGCGAGCCTGTTGGGCGCGCCGAAGGCGGCCGTGGAGCGGTTGTCGGAGCCCCCGCTGCGGATGGCTTGTTTGTTCATGCCGAACGGGGTGCGGCCGGACTACTGGACGCCGGCGGGGGACGGCGAGGACTACGAATTCACGCCGCACTTGCAGGCGCTGGCGCCGTTGAAGAACGACTTCCTGTTGCTTGAGAATTTGTGGAACAAGAACACCGTGGGCCGCAACGGGCACTGGCCGAAGGTGCCGGCTTGGCTGTCCGGTGGGTTTGTAGAGCGGACGACGGGCGGGGACCTGGATTCCGGCGGGACAACGGTCGACCAGATCGTCGCGCAGCAGATTGGCCACGAGACGCCGCTGCAGTCGCTCGAGCTGGGGATCGACGCGCCACGGACGGGTATTGATACGGCGGGCGGCGGGTTTCCGCGGGCGCTGGGTTCGTTCTTGTCGTGGGCCGATCCGAAGACGCCGGTGCCGAAGGAGATTGTGCCGCAGTTGGCGTTTGACCGGCTGTTCCGGAATCGGCGGGCGCCGGTGGTTTCGGGGCTCGACCCGAAGTCGCCCGAGGTGTTGGGTTCGTTGCAGCGGGATGAGACCAGCGTGCTGGATCTGGTGCGGGAGCAGGCGCGGGCGTTGCGGGCGAAAGGCAGCAAGACGGATCAGGCGCGCCTCGACGAGTACTTTGAATCGGTTCGTTCCGTCGAGCGGCGGTTGGAAGCATCGATGAAGCCGCAGAAGCGGTGGATCAACGAAGGAAAGTTCCCGCTCGACCGGCCGGTGGCCGGGACCCCGGCGACGCACAAGGAGCACCTGCAGTTAATGCTCGACATCATGCTACTGGCGTTCTGGACGGATTCGACGCGGGTGGCGACGATGATGATGGGCGATGCGCAGTCGTCCCAGGACTACGGGTTCCTCGAAGGCGTAAAGGGGAACTGGCATGGGATTTCACATCACCGGGATCTGCCGGAGGGACGGACGCAGTACGAGAAGATCATCAACTGGCAGATGGAGCAGTTCGCTGGGTTCCTGACAAAGATGAAGAGTTTGAAAGAGGGCGACCGGTCGCTGCTCGAAAACTCGATGGTGCTGTTTGGTTCGTCGCTCAAGTGCGGCAACCGGCATACGGAGGAGAACCTGCCGCTGATTCTGGCGGGACGGGCGAAGGGCACGCTGCGGCCGGGGCGGAGGGTGCGGGCGGAAGTGAAAACGCCGTTCTGCAACCTGCATCTGGCGATGATGCACCGGATGGGCGTGAAGGAAGAGTCGTTCGGCGATAGCACCGGGGTGCTGGGCGGGTTGGCTTAGCGCTCGGGGGCGGGCTGGCGGAGTTGCCGGTCGATCGCGTCGTAGAGTTCCAGCATCTGTTGGGCGGCGGCGCGGTCGGCTCCGAAGCGGAAGCGATTGTAGGCGTGGGTGAAGCTCGCAACCAGATTCGCGGTCTCTGAGGGCGGGATGACGCGGGCGAACTCTAGGGGCGTGTACCAAGTGGGCTTGCGCAGGTTCTGCTTTTCGAGCAGGTCGAGTAACTGGCGGTACATGATGGCGGCGTCGGACTGGGAGGCGGCGCCGGAGCTGAGCCGGGTGCGGCGGAGGCGTTCCTGACGCCGGGTACGGATCCACGGGGCGAGCACCCAGACGAGGGCAGTCAGAAGGATCGGCACGAGGAGGTAGAGGCCGTTGCGCTTCAACCATTCGGTGGCCTGCAGGCGTGCGCGGAGGAGGCGGACGTTCAGCGAAGGAACGGCGGCATCGGCGAAGCGGTTGTTCTCAATAGCGGAGGCGAGCTTGAACTGGCGTTCGAGGTCATACTGCATCACCCACTCCTGCCAGAAGAGGTCGGCCGCATCGATGAGATGGGAGAGGCGTTGAAAGAGCGCGGCATGCGCGGGACGGCCGCCGGCGGGGGTGGGATCGTAGGTGGTCCAGCCGCTGTTGGGGATCCAGGCTTCCACCCAACTGTGGGCGTCGGAGGCGGCGATGACGTGCCAGCCGGAGACGGGGTTGCGGACGCCACCCTGGAAGCCGGTAACAACACGGGCGGGGATGCCGAGCGACCGGAGCATGACGGCGTGGGCGGAGGCGAAGTACTCGCAGTGGCCGCGGCGGCGCTCGAAAAGAAAGTGGGCGATGGGGTCGGTGGGTTTCGCGGTGGGGAGTTCGAGGGTATAGGCGAGGTTGGATTGGAGCCACAGTTCGATGCGGCGGGCGCGCCACCAATCGTCGGGTTCGTTTTGGGTGAGGCGCTGGGCGAGTTGGGCGATGCGGGGATCGAGCTGGGGGAGGGCGAGCAGCGCGCGGCGGTCTTCGAGAGACGGGGAGGGGGCGCCATCGCCGAGGGGCGCGTCGTAGAAGCCGGAGACGGAGTAACGGAGCAGGCCCTGGTTATCGCTGACCACGCGGAGGCCGCCGGTGGAGTGGCGGAGGACGGAGGGCAGGTTGGCTTCAATGAACTCCGGGATGCCAAGGAGGAAGAGGCTATCGAGAGAGCTGTCCGAGTGCTGGACTTGGTAGCGGACCCGGGTGCCGGTGCGGCGGACCGGGCCACGGACGGGGAGGCTGAGAGAGTTGTACTGGAAGCGGAGGAGTTCGGAGCCGCCGCGCTGGGTCCAGCGCTGGCCATCGAACTCGGTGAGGGCGGTGCCGCGCCATTTGAAGGGGAGGATCTCCGGGGTAGGGCCTTCGATGCGGACGTGCATCATGGTGCGGCTGGAGGTTTGTATGGCGCCGATATCGCCGAGGCGGACGTTGCCGGAGAAGCCGGGCAGGCGGTATCGGGAGGTGACGAGGTTCTGGAAGGCGGCGCGGGCGGTGCGGGGCAGAACGAAGAACATGCCGACCGTGAGGAAGAGGATGGTGAAGGAGGCGGTGATGGTGGTGACCAGCAGGCGGACGGGAAAGCGGACGCTAGCGATGGGTAGCGATTGGCGGGTGTACTGCGAGCCGAGGCGGATCTGCCAACTGGCGAAAGTGGCGACGCCGGCGGCGAGGAAGAGCGCCAGGAAGAGGAGGAAGAAGAGGCTGGCCGAGAGGAGGGCGGCGGCGAGGAGTTCGGCGAAGGCGATGAGGACGGCGTAGAGAGCGTCACGGCTGGTTACGACGGTGAGGCCCTTGGCGACCGTGAGAAAGCAGATCATGCGGACGGTGGCGGCGAGAAAATCCTGCGAAACGAAGCCATAGTCGATGGGGTAGAACGCCGCGTAGAGGATGACGGCGGCGTTGGCCCAGGCGGCGGGGATTTCGAGGCGGCGTTGCCAGACGTAGAGAGCGAGCCGGGCGGCGAAGGCGGCGCCGGTGATAGTGAGGGTGAACGGATCGAGCTCGCCCGAGGAGGCGAGGGCGAAGTAGCCGCTGAGGAGCAGGGCGAGGAGGGCCCCGTCGAAGAAGCGGTCGACGGCGTTGCGGCGTTCCTCGCGGATCAGGGGCATAGGCTAGTTGATGGCGGCCATGACGCCTTCGGCGAAGTCGCCGGTGGCCTGTTTAGGAACATTCTGCGGAGGGATGACGATGAGGAAGCTGCCATCGTGGAAGGTGATTTCCCCGGGGGCCTTCTGCCACTTCTGGAGCGCTTCGAAGGCTTCCGTATTGGAGTTGAAGCGATAGAAGGTGGCGGTGACGTCGTGGGGACCGGTGTAGGTGGTGCGCCATGCCCGCGCGGGTTGGAGGGCGAGGGGGAAGGTCTCGGTGGGGTCCGCTGAGGAGGCTAGGGTCCAGCCGCCGCGTACCTGTTTGGGAGGTTCGACTACGGACGGGGCGGAGGCACCGCCACAACCGATGAGGAAAACCAGGGGGGCAAAGAGCAGACGGGTCATCCCCTAATGTTACTATCGGGAGAACCTTAACTTTATGGCGAAGCCCAAGCCGTCCAAGGGCCCAGCGCCAACCCGCATCACGAAAGACGACCTCAAGGTGGCAGTTCCTTGCCTTGTGGTGATTGTGGGCGCGATTGTGCTGCTTGGCTTACTATTTTCCGCGATGTTGAAACCGCGATAGGAATTGATTGATTCATGCGTCATGATGCCCGATTGCCGGACCAGATGCGTCCGGTGACGATTGAACCCAACTACCTGATGACCGCCGAAGGGTCGGCGCTGATTAGCGTCGGCTATACGAAAGTGCTGTGCACGGCTTCGGTGGAAGATAGCGTGCCGCCGTTCCTGCGGGGCAGCGGCAAGGGCTGGGTGACCGCCGAGTATGCGATGCTGCCGCGGGCGACCGCGACGCGCACGGCGCGTGAAGTGAAGAAAGGCCGGGAGAGCGGCCGGACGATGGAGATTCAGCGGCTGATCGGCCGGGCTCTGCGCAGTGTAGTTGACCTGCCTGCGCTGGGAGAACGCAGCGTGCTGATTGACTGCGACGTGTTGCAGGCTGATGGCGGGACGCGGACCGCTTCGATTACCGGCGCGTTTGTGGCGCTGGGGTTGGCGATGCAGAAGCTGGTGGCCGGGGGGATGGTGAAGCGGAATCCGATTCGCCACTATGTAGCGGCGACGAGCGTCGGGATTGTGGACGGGACGCCGATGCTGGACCTCTGTTATGAGGAGGATTCGGCGGCGCACGTAGATATGAACGTGGTGATGACGAGCGGCGGGCGGTTTGTGGAGTTGCAGGCGACGGCGGAGCAGGAAGATTTTGACGATAGCCAATTGGGCGCGTTGCTGGCGCTGGGCCGGAAGGGCGTCGGCGAATTGATCGAGTTGCAACGGCAGTTTGTGACGTTGCCGTGATCATCCGCTGCGCCACGACGAATCCGGGGAAGCTGCGCGAGTTCGGGTTGATCTTTGCGCACTACGGCCGAGGGCGCCTGCAGTTGGAACCGCTGTCTGGCTTGGGGACCATTCCGGCTCCGGAGGAGACCGGAGCCACTTTTGTCGAAAACGCGGCGCTGAAGGCTTGCTACTACTCGTCGTTTACGGATGACCTGTTGTTTGCCGACGACTCGGGGTTGGCGGTGGATGCATTGGATGGCGCTCCGGGCGTGTTCTCGGCGCGGTTCGCGGGGCCTGAAGCCTCCGATGCGGATAACAATGCGAAGGTGATCGAGGCGCTGGAGGGGGAGGAAGACCGGACGGCTCGGTTTGTCTGTTCGATTGCGCTCGCGCAGCAGGGGAAGTTGCTCGGGACGTTCACGGATGACGTGGTGGGGCGCCTCGTGGAAGAGGCGCGGGGACCGTATGGCTTTGGCTATGATCCGCTGTTTTTCTATGAACCCTTCGAAGGGACGTTTGGCGAGACGGAGCCGGAGCGGAAGTTACTGGTCAGCCACCGGGGGAAGGCGTTGGCGCGATTGATCCGCGAATTGTTGAGCCAGTCGGCTATACAATAACGGCGATGACTCGTCGACAGATATTGGGTTCGCTGGCCGGAACGGCCTTGGCGCAGGGGCCGGAGCGGCCGAATGTGGTTTTGATTCTTTCCGACGACCACACGCAGCGTGACTTGGGGATTTCCGGGAACGCGGTGATTAAGACACCCAACCTGGACCGGTTTGCGCGGCAAGGGATGCGGTTCACACGCGCGTTTACGGCGGCGCCGCAGTGTGTGCCTTCGCGGACAGCGTATTTGACTGGTCGGTCGCCGGTGGCCGCGCGGATGGGCCGGTTTAACTCGCCATTGCCACGCGACGTGAAGGTGTTTCCGGAGTACCTGCGCGCTGCTGGATACTTCACCGGTGTGTGCCGGCGGAGCTATCACCTGGATGGTGCGCCTGGAGCGGCGGGGACCGACACGAACGCGATCTACGAGCGCCATGCGCTGCGGACGTTCCATGAGCGGCTCGACTTCGTTGATCGGACAGGGAATCCGCGGACGAAGACACCGGAGATTTTGGATCAGTTTTTTGCGAAGGCCCCGGAGGGGAAGCCCTTCTTTCTTTGGGTGAACTTCAACGACCCGCATCATCCGTGGGACAAGCTCGGCACGCATGATCCGAAGGAGGTGCCGGTGCCGGCCCATATGCCGGATCTTCCCGGCGTGCGTGAGGACATCGCGCGCCACTACGACGAGATTGCGCGGATGGACGAGGAGTTTCAGTGGGTGCTGGATGCGCTGGCCAAGCGGGGCCTGGAGCAGAACACGATCGTGATTTTTGCGGGCGACAACGGGCAGGCGCTGCCACACGGGAAGGGGTCGCTGTATGACTCCGGGTTGAACGTGCCGATGCTGGTGCGCTGGCCGGGCAAGGTGGCGGCGGGACGGGTTTCGGCCGAACTGGTTTCGGGGGAGGATCTGGGGCCTACGGTGTTGGAAGCAGTTGGGCTGCCGGTGCCGAAAGATATGTCGGGCAAGAGCTTTCTTGCGCATTTGCGCGGGGCGGCGGCGGGGCCGCGGCAGTATATCTTCGGCGCGCGGCTGCACCACGGGAACGCTCCGTTCACCGAGACGACGCGGGCCTCGACGTTTGATCTGTCGCGATGCGTCCGTTCGAAGCGGTACAAGCTGATCTATAACTGCACGCCACAGATGGAGTATTCGCCGGTGGATTCCGCGCGCGATCCGGGCTGGGTCCAAATCGTGGCGGCGCACCAGGCCGGTAAGTTGAGCGCGCCGCATGAGCAGGCTTACTTCGGCAAGCGACGGGTGATTGAGCTGTATGACCTGGAGGCCGATCCGGCGGAGCTGGTGAATTTAGCGGGGCGGCCGGAGTTAGCGAGGGTGGAGCGGGAGCTGAAGGTGGCGTTAAGCGAGAAGATGATTCTCGACTACGACTTTCTGCCCCCGCCGATCACTGATTAACGACTGGGACTAACTACTGATACCGCTGCCAGGCGAGGAAGGCCGCAATGGTTTTGCCGTCGATGATTTTGCCGGATTGGATCATGGCGTCGACTTCGGCGGCGGTGAACCACTTTGATTCGATGCGCTCGTCCTCCATGAACTGCGTGGGACCGGCCTTGAGTTCGGTGGCGACGAAAATGTTCATTTTTTCGGCCAGAAAGCCCGGACTCATGTAGAGGCTGAACAGCTTCTTCCACTTTTTGGCGGTGTAGCCGGTCTCCTCTTTTAGTTCACGTTTGGCGGCCTGGAGCGGCGTTTCGCCTTCATCCATGCGGCCGGCCGGGATCTCCCACAGGTAGTTGGAGGCCGGAAGGCGATACTGCTTGGCGAGCAGGATGCGGCCCTGGTCATCTACCGGCATGACGACGGCGCTGCCGATGTGCTGGATGATGGCGCGCTTGATTTCGAAGCCTTCGGGATCGATGGCGGTATCTTCAGTAACCCAGAAGATCGGGGTGCGGAGTAGCTCTTTGCTACTGATGATTTTCATTTTGCCCATGATGAAAGGAATTCCTCATAGGGTAGCGTGTTCAGGACGTCGGCCTTGCTGAGCCAGCCGCGGCGGGCCATTTTGACACCGTACTTCATGTTTTCGAGGTGGCGGGGGTGATGGGCGTCGGTCGAAATGGTGAAGCGGACGCCTTTCGATTTCGCGATGCGGAGGAGCGTCGCGTGGAGATCGAGCCGCTCCGGGCTGGCGTTGAGCTCCATGGCGATGCCGCGTTTAGCGGCGGCGGCGGCGACGGTTTCAAAATCGTAGACGAAGGCGTCGCGATGGAGCAGGACGCGGCCCGTGGGGTGGCCAATGGTCTTGACGTACGGGTTCTCGAGGCAGGCGAGATACCGGTCGGTCATCTCTTCGCGCGAGAGATTCATGTAGCTGTGGACGCTGGCGACGACGAAATCGAGCGCGGCAAGGGCTTCGTCGTCGAGGTCCATGCGGCCGTCACGGAGGATATCGCACTCGATGCCGCTGAGGACGCGGATGCCGAGGGCTTCGTGGTCGAGGGCGCGGACGCGGGCCGCGAAATCGAGAACGCGCTTTTCGTCGAGACCGTTCGCCATGGCGAGGGCCTTCGAGTGATCGGTGATGGCGATGTACTCCCGGCCTAGCGCGCGGGCGGCGGCGGCCATTTCGTCCAGGGTCGCGCGGCCGTCCGATTCGCGGGTGTGCATGTGGATGTCGCCGCGGATATCGGCGAGTTCGAGCAGGGCGGGGACGGGAGCGTCGAGTTCGCCCTGGTTTTCGCGCATCTCCGGGGGGATGAAGGGGAGGCCGAGAGCGGCGTAGATACCTTCTTCGGTTTCGCCGGCGACGCGGGACTCATCATCGAGACGGAAGAGACCGTATTCGTTCAGCGAGTAGCCGTGCTTGAGGGCGCGTTGACGTAGGGCCACGTTGTGCTCCTTTGAGCCCGTGAAGTACTGCATGGCAGCGCCGAAACTTTCGGCGGGAAGGGCGCGGACGTCCACCTGCAGACCTTCGACGCCGACGCGAGCGCTGGCTTTGTTGTCGCCGTGGCCGAGGACTTCGCTGACCTTGGGGTGCGCGACGAAGCGGTCGAGCGCGGCTTGGGCGCCGGGGCCGGTGACGAGCAGGTCAAGGTCGCCGACGGTGTCCTTGCCGCGGCGGAGGCTGCCGGCGGGGGTGACCTGTTCAACGCCGGGGGTAGCGGCGAGGTAGGCGATGAGTTCGGTGGCCATGGCGTCAGCGAAGTTGAGCAGATAGCGGCCGGCGCTTTTGCGGTACTGCTCGATGCCGCGGAGGATCTTCTCTTCGTGCTTGGCGCCGAGGCGGGGCAGCGTGCGGATCTTCTGCTCTTTGCAGGCGCGTTCGAGGTCTTCGAGCGTTGTGATGCGGAGCTCTTCGATCAGCAGGGCGATGGTCTTGGGGCCGAGGCCTTGGATGTGGAGCATTTCGAGGGCGGTGGGCGGGTAGCGTTCGAGGAGCTCGTCGCGGCGGTCGAAGGAGCCGCGCGTTTCGATCTCGTCGATGACGCCAGCGATGCCTTTGCCGATGCCGGGGATGTCGGTGAGTTTGCGGGCGGGGTCCGTGCGGACGGAGGCGAGGCGTTCGCCATAGCCTTCGATGACCGCGGCTGCGTTGCGGTAGCTGCGGATGCGGAAGCCGTCTTCGGCGGCGATCTCCATCAGGTCGGCGGTTTCGCTGAGGAGCTTGGCGATCTCGATATTCTCCATAGCAAATATTGTCTGATAAGCTAACGGATCATGAAGAAGTTCTTTGCCACCTTCGTAGTTCTGGCCGCGCTGGCGAGCGCGCAAAAGCCCAATACCGCGGTGACTGGTTACACGGACACGCCGGAGATTCCGGGGCAAAAGTGGAGGGTTCACGACGCGAACCGTCCCAAGCCCGTCGTGGTGACACCGGGCGCGAGGCTGGGCGATCCGCCGTCGGACGCGATCATTCTGTTTGATGGGAAGGATCTTTCCAAGTGGGACTTTCCGGGCAAACGGGGAAAGGCTCCGCAACCCTGGAAGGTGGAGAACGGCTACTTTGAGATTGTTCCTGGGGCGGGCGACGCGGTGACGAAGGAGAAGTTCGGGGATATGCAACTGCATATTGAATACATGCAGATGCCGGGCAACACGAAGCTGGGACAGAACCGCGGCAATAGCGGCGTGCTGATCATGAACCGCTACGAAATTCAGGTTCTCGATAGCTTTGGCGACCCGACTTATGCCGACGGGCAGGCCGGGTCCATTTATGGCCAGTGGCCGCCGATGGTGAATCCGATCCGCAAGCCAGGCGAATGGAACGCCTACGACATTGTGTTCGAAGCTCCCAAGTTTGAAGGTGAGAAGCTGGTGAAGCCGCCGTTTGTGACCGTGTTCTTTAATGGGGTGATGGTGCATAACCGGCAGGAGATTACCGGGCCGATGGCGCATAAGGTGAACCTGCCGTTTAAGGCACATGCGGCTGAGGAGCCGCTAGGCCTGCAGGACCATAACGAGTTTGTGCGCTTTCGCAACATCTGGGCCCGGAAGCTGAAGGGTTACGATCGGAAGTAGCGGATGGCCACACCTGAGGATTTCGCGGAAGTTGAGTGGGCGGTGGTTTGCGACGCCGCCCATGGGGCCGGACTGGCGATGATGCTGGTGGGGAGCAGCGGCCTGGTCGGGTCGATGAAGGAGATGCTGGTGGCCGGGCGCACGGCGGCAAATGCGGCGCAGCATGACAATGAGCTCATTCGGGCGATGTGTGCACCAGAGGCGATGCGCGCCATGCAGACGCGGGTGGCGGACGTGATGTCCGCCGAGCGCGGCGTGGACCCGCGGCTGGTGCTGCGGCAAAGAGCGGTGGAGTGGCTGCGGGAGGCGGTGACCGTGGTGCAGAAGAAGGCTCCGGGTGATCTGGAGGCTTACCGGGATTGGGTGCTTGGGTTCGCGAACGACATTGCCAACGCGGCGAGCGAGGGCGGACTGTTGGGGGTGCGGGGAGAAAAAGTGAGCGCGGAGGAGGCCGAATTTTTGGCCTCGATCCGCGCGGTGTTTGCCGGTTGAAGGGTTAGCTCCAGAAGGTGAGGTAGGGTTTCCCGTCGATCAGGCGGCCGAGGTACAAGGCGAGTTCCCGCAGGTGGTAGTCGCCCCACTGGGAGCTTTCTCCGCACGGCACCTTGCGGCCGGGCGGAATGAAGTCCCAGCCGTTGGGCCGATGGTAGACGCTGTGGAGCAGCAAGCCTTGATGGTCAGGGCTGGTGCTGAGGTAGGGCTCGGCGAGGAGCGTGCGGGCGACGGTGAGTCCGGCTTGGGTGTAGCGGGGTTCGTTGCAGTAGCGGCCGAGGCGGAGGAGGCCCTGGGCGGCGATGGCGGCGGCGGAGGCGTCGACCGGCTCATGGTCGTTGAACGGATCGGCGGGCCGGCCGAGGTAATCGCCCATTCGGGCCAAGCCCGGGGCGCCAGTGTCCCAGTAGGGGACGCCGTCGGTGGGGGTGTGGGCGATGTAGAAGTCGCAGGTGGCACGCGCTGCGCGGAGCATGAAGGCCTTCACTTCGGCGAAATCGCCAGGTTCGGTTTCGAGGAACTCCAGTTGTTCGGAGTAACCGAGCATGGCCCAGGC
>LNFM01011303.1_pt1 | contig 12194 bp, 8 predicted proteins | sample 596031 | NCBI WGS metagenome assembly LNFM01 (sample SAMN04254537, study PRJNA301005) | activated carbon metagenome | isolation source: dual media filters at the Ann Arbor, Michigan drinking water treatment plant | place: USA: Ann Arbor | reverse complement strand
ATCCTACGATTTCGCAATGCGAAGCCGCCGCCCCTGCCGTTCCAGGCGGGGGCGGGGCGCGCGGCAGCGCGGGTGGGGGCTTCAGCACTGCGCCTGCCGTCGTTCTGCTCACTTGGCGCGGCAGCGCGGGTGGGGGCTTCAGCACTGCGCCCACTGTCGTTCTGCTCACTTGGCGCGCGGCAGCGCGGGTGGGGGCTGCCTCGCGGCTTGATGCCAAACGTCGCTTCGTCAATCGATTTGCAACTCCCAATCGCCGTCTCAGCGGTGCAGTGTTCGGCGCTCGCGACCTCTGCGCTGCTGTCCACGCGGCGCGACAATGTGTCCAACCGCCTGCACAGCGCCCTCGGCACGAGCGCCGCAGCTGAGTGTTCTTGCTGTGATTTCTGAGGTCTTCGCGAGTTGGCACGCCGCGCACTGACGCCTCTTCGAAGCGAGCGCCGCGCACGCGTGTCCGATGGGCAGCCGCTGCGATCGGCACCCGGGTCTCAACTCGACCAACATCGGCGTGTGCGTTTCGGAGTGATCGCGACCGAGCCCACGCGCGCGGGTGTTCTGCGAGGAATCACCGAGACCGAGGTCGCTGCGATTCTCCTGGGGGATCGCGCCCACGGGGTCGCGCGCGACGAGTGCGAAGATCTGACTGCGCGTCAGCGAAGGACGCGGAGGTAGACGTCGGGGCCGCCGCCGTTGTTGTCCTCGGGCACGAGCTGTTGCGTCGTGACGAACGCGACGGAGTTGCCGTCGCCTGCGATGCGAACCTGCGCGCCGCCCGTGTGGGCGATCATGGGCTCTGCGTTTGATCGCGTGATGTTGACGCGCCGAATCGCGCGGGGCGACGCGGGCGTCGAAATGTCGAAGAGGTAGTAGTCCATCGCGTTGTTGGTATCCGCCGGTTGATCGACGATGGAGTACGCGGCGTTGGTGACGACGGCGAGCAGGGTGCCGTCGTCCGACACGCTGTTCGCGAGCGCCCCGCTCGGAGGTACGGGGATGCCCAGTCGATGAAACACCGGCGCGCCGCCGCCGGTGCGCACCGAGAGGACGTATTCGGTTCCCGACGTGACGCCGACGCCGCGAGAGTCGGACACGAAGCACACGACGCTGCCGTCGAGCGAGCCGGTGGGCCACCGCGAGTTGCCCGACGTGACGGGGGTCATGTTGATCGTCGGGTTGCTCGTCGAGGTGGAGCCGATCCGTCGCAGGAAGATGTCCGTGCCGGGGTTCAGTTCGCCGTTGATGCGGCGGCCCGATCCGAGCACGAGCGTCTGGCTGTCCCCTGCGAGGTCCATGTCCCGTGAGTTCAGGGGCCCCGAGAAGAACGGGGGGATGGTTCGGTCGGTGTTGACGTTCTCGAAGAGCGGCTCGATGGGCAGGATCGGGATCGACGCAGAGTAGAACTCCATGCTGTCGCCGGGGCGCAGCATCATGTCGACCTGCGAGCGCGTGGAGAACGCCATGCGTCGACCGTCGCGGGCGAACCGGAAGAGGTTGAAGCCCTCGAAGTGAATTTGCGTCGGCAGCACGTTCTGCCAGGTGTTCACGCGCCTGGGGGATGCGCCGTTGTCGCGATAGTAGGGCCAGGACGTCGTCGTGAGGATGGAGGCCGGCCACATCGGAGGCGCCTCGGTATCCCCGGGATGCAGCCCGCGTGTGACGAAGAGCGCGCGTGTCCCGTCCTCGGTGACGAGCGGCGCGAAGCACGCTTCGGCGCGCTGCTCGCGGTCCATCGCGTCGCGGGTGGCGCCGATCTCCGTGATCGTATTCGCTGTTGTATCCGCGGCGAAGCAGCGCTGTGTGCGGAGCGTGGTCTCGACGACGGAGGCGAACGCGACGTGACGACCCGTGCGCGAGATCGACAGATCGAAGCTCGACGTTTCGTTGTTGGTTCCTGGCATCGTGATGCTGGTCTTGCTCACGAGCACGAGTCCGCTGCACGAGGTGCCGTCGCTGCCGAGCGTGAGTCCATTGCCGCAGATGCACTGCCGTGCTCCGTCGCAGAACTGTTGGCATCGCGCGAACGAGCTGCACCCGCCGTTGTTGATCGCGCAGCTTCCCGCGGCGATGCCGGCGTCCGCGCCGCCGTCCCGTGGAAGACACGCGTCGGGGCCGCCGGCGTCGCTCGCGTCCGCTCGCACGTCCGGTGGAATCGAAGGGCCATCTTCGCTGTGTGAGTCCGTCGCGAGCGAGTCGACCGCGACGTCGGGCGACGATGCGTCTGCGTCGGAGCTGTCGATCGCCGCGATGTCCTCGGGCGTTGCCGTGTCCGCGAGCCTGTCGTCGATCACGCTCGTATCGCGCTGGTTTGTGTCGAGCACCTCACCGTCGGGGCGCGATGCGGGATTGTACCGAAAGCACGCTGCTGCCAGCGCGCTCGCGGCGGCGATCATGGGGATGCGTGCCCGGTTGCGGGTGGCGAACAGAACCCGTCGAAGACGCGAGTGATTGGTCATGGCCGAACTCGATGAGACCGGCTCTCCGGGCGGAGGCCAATAGAGATATCTCTATAGAGCCTCGGCGGCGGATCGTTCATGGTTGGCGGCATGATGGTTGGGTCGAGGCTGTTCTGGGCGTTGGGCGCTGCGACGCTCGTGGGCTCTTTCTCCTCGGTTTGTACGGCGCAGGCCGAGGACGCGAGGCAGGCCGCGATTCGTCGAACGATGATCGAGAACGCACAGCGCGCTCAAGAGACAGGGCAGTTCGCTCAGTGCGCCGAGCTCGCGCAGCGCGCCGCGAGCCTCCAGGACACCGGGTCGCTGCGGCGGTTGCTGGCGGAGTGTCAGCTCTCGGCGGGGAGGGTCGTCGAGGCCATCGGCAACGGCGAGTTCTGCATCGCGATGCTGCGACGCGACGAGCGCGCGGTGGGTCGGGACGTGCACATGGCAGCGTGTCAGCGCGTCGTGCAAGAAGGCCGCACGCGCAGCGCGCAGATCGTTGTACGCACGCCTGCGACGGAGCCGCCCAACCTCCGCGTGCTCGTCGGCGGCCAGCCGCTCGCTCGCGTCGAGTGGAACATCGCCACGCTCTCGGCCGCGGGTCGGCTCGTGATCGAAGCGACTGCCGATGGGATGCAGCCGTTTCGTCGCGATGTCGACGCCACGAGCGGATCGCTGACAGAGATTCGCATCGAGTTCACGCCGGTGGTCGCTGCGCCAACGGGCGGCGCGACGCCGCAGTCTGGCGCGAACACCAGCGCGAATGGCGGGTCGACGTCGGGCGAGTCACGGCCGGCCCCAACGCCGCGACCGCGCGGCGGAGCGTCGCCCCTCATGGTCGTCGGCGGGATTGCGGCGGGCATTGGTGTCGTCGGGACGGTGGTCGGGTTCGCGGTCCCTGCGGCCATGGTCGCCGGCTTTCAGGCGCGGTGCGGACCGACCGCGACCAACCCCGCGTTCGAGAGCTGCCACGCAGAGGCACGAGCGGGGCAGGGCGGACTCGACGCGCTCTCTGGGGTTGGATTCGCATCGATCGCGGTCGCCGGTGTGGGTGGGGCGTTGATGGTGGTCGGTGCGATGTCGCGCGGTGCGACGAACGAGCGGGCGCCGACGGTGGCGGTCGTTCCGATGGTGAGCGGGTCGACGCGCGGCGCGAGCTTGTTCGTGCGCTGGTGACGCTTCACGGTGGTCGCCGACCTCCAGGCTCAGCGGGGCCATGAGGCATCGCGTCGCGGTTTCGTCGCGGCGCTGTAGGCGAATGGCTCAGGCAGCAATGCGGTGGACGAGCGACCGCGCCATAGCCCTTCGCCCGTGATCGCCGCCGACGACCGCTGTGCAACACCGACGTGAGACCCGATCTGCCTGCGCGAGTTGTGCAACACGCGAGAGGTGACGGTGCACAACCTGCCCTCGCGTGCGCGAGTTGTGAGCGGGTGTCGCGCGTCGATGGCGCGTCGATCACAGTGATTCATCGGGGATCGGCGCGATCAGCCGTTGGTTCGGCCGTTGCACTCGAGCTCGCTCGTGGTCGTCGAAGACAGCCCTCAACGGTGGCGGTGGTTGCAGCGCAATCGTATGCGCACGGTCGGAGTCGTGCTGTGGCTCGCGCTCGCGCTCGCGCTGTTGTTCACTGCGGACGTGCTGTGGCTGAGCTGCGATCGCGACCGCGACCGGTGCGATTTCGCCAGCCATCAGCTCGGCGCCGAGACGCACGAGGGACACGTCGCGCTGTCGCAGGTGCAGTACCTCGTCGACACGGTCTCGGTGACGCGCACCGCGGGTCGAGGAACGTTGAGCCGCGCGCGGTTTCGGTTCGTGCTCTCGGACGGACGATCGGTGCACCTCGAGCCAGAGAGTCGTACGGCGCTGCTGCCGGACGGGATCATCGAGCGGTTTCAAGCGTTTCGGCTCGAGCGGCAGCCGCGCATGGAACGCTGGGCCTTGCACCTCGGCCACGGCGGGCTCGCGGCGCTCGCGGCCATGGCGATCGGCGCGGTGCTCGTGATCCTCGGGCTCGCCCGCGAGATCGATGTGGATTTCTCCAGACGAATGCTGCGCGTGCGCGTGTCGGGCATGCGCGTGAAGCGCGAGGACTTCGAGTGCTCGTTCGACGAGGTCGTGGGACTCGAAGTGGTCAAGGTCGGACCGATGATCGGGGTGTGGCTGCTGTTGCGCTCGGGTCGCAGGGCGCAGCTCGACTTCGAGCCGCAGCCGCTCTTGCCGACGACGATGTCGCAGCGCTTGGGTCTGCCGCTCGCGGCGCAGTCGAGCGAGGTCGTCGCGAAGAGCGGCGCAGAGACTCGTCGTGGGGGAGCCATCGTCGTGCTCTTGTTGGGCTCGTCTCCGCTGTTGCTGTCGATCGTATGGCCGTTTCTCGAGAGGGCCCTGTGACCCGGCAGAAGCTCGCGTCGCGCGAGCGGGTGCCTTTGGCGGGGCGACCGTGGGCGCTGGTGTTGTACGATCCAGCGCGACCCGGGCGAATGAACGAATCGATCGACACCGCGACGCTTCCGCCGCTGTCTTCGGGCGAGCGAGTGGATCTCGTGTTCGTCCTCGACGGACAGAGCACGGCGAGGCCGCTTCCCGAGAAGGGGCGGCTCGTGATCGGGAGAGACCCGGAGACGAGCGTGTGCATCTCGCATCGCTCGTTGTCGCGCGAGCACGCGGCGCTCACCGTGCCGGACCTGGTCATCGAGGATCTCGGCAGCACCAACGGGACCTTCGTGCGCGCGCTGCAGCCCGACGGCTCGACGGTCGAGACCCGCGTCGTCGCTGGGCAGCCTGTGAGGGTTTCGGCGGGAGCGACGCTGCGGTTCGGCGCTGTGACGGCGGTGCTCGTTCCGTCCTTTGTGCGGGCGAGCGACGAGGGCGCGATCGCGACGGAGTCGGTGTTGATCGACCCGAGGATGCGCGAGATCGACGCGTTGGTCGCCCGCGTCGCGCCGTCGGACATCCCGGTGCTCATCCTCGGCGAGACGGGGGTGGGCAAAGAAGTGCTCGCCGAGAAGATTCACCGAAGCTCTGCGCGTCGCACGCGTCCGATGCTCAAGCTCAACTGCGCGGCGCTGTCCGAGCAGCTCGTCGAGAGCGAGCTGTTCGGTCACGAGAAGGGCGCGTTTACGGGAGCGACCGCGGCCAAGCCTGGCCTCATCGAGACGGCGACGGGCGGCACCGTCATGCTCGACGAGATCGGCGATCTGCGTCTGGACGCGCAAGCGAAGCTCCTTCGAGTCCTCGAAGAGGGAAAGGTCTTGCGCGTCGGCGCGGTGACCGCGCGCCCAGTAGACGTGCGCTTCGTCGCCGCCACGCACCGCGACCTCGAGCAGTCGGTGACGAAGGGTGCGTTTCGCCGAGACCTCTATTTTCGTCTCGCGGGCGTGGTGCTTCGCATTCCTCCGTTGCGCGAGCGGAGGTCGGAGATCCTGCCGCTCACGCGCGGATTCTTGAAGGCCGCGTGCGCGAGGCACAAGCGCTCGTTCGAGCCTGCGCTGTCCGACGAGCTGCTTCAGTTCTTGCAGAATCACCCATGGACAGGAAATGTCCGTGAGCTTCGGCACAGCGTCGAACGCGCGGTGCTCTTGTGTGATGGCTCTGTGCTCGAAGTGAGGCACTTCGATCTGTCCGGACCGATGCTCGAAGCGCCTCCCCCAGCGCCGTCTGCTCTTGCACGAGAGAAGCCCTCGACGGCTCCAGCGCCGGAGACGCCGGCCTCGCGCAATCCCCTCGGCCTCACGCGCGAGCGCATCATCGCAGCGCTCGAGCAGCACGCGGGTAATCAGACGCGCGCCGCGAAGTCCCTGGGCGTCGCTCGACGCACGTTGGTCAACTGGATCGAGCGCTACGACCTCGCGCGTCCGCGCGCACCGAAAGAAGAGTGATCGCTGCGCGCGTGCCCACTACCGGTGAAGCAGCACATGGACGCGCGACTGCGTCACCACGATCGCGTCGTCGCCGCCGTCTCCGTTGACGTCCGCGACGATGATCCGCGAGATCATGTCCGCGTGCGTCTCTGGTTCGATCCAGGACCAGATCTGGTCGATGTGCGGAGGATCGAAGCTGAACAGGTCGCAGCGAATCGGGTGCCTTCCGATGGCGTCGCCGTTGCGCGAGCAAAACAGCGCCTCGGGGCGCGAGTCGCCGATCACGTCGATCGCGGCGACCATGCTCTGCGCGGCGCGTCGGTGCTCGGGGCTCGGCGCTTCGGCGTAGTACCGATAGGCTCCGCCGCGCGGGCGCAGCCATCGGAGCGCGGAGTCTGCGCCGGTCGTGCAGCGCGGGGTGATCGCCGCGAGGTAGTCGTTGCTTCCGTCGCCGTCGACGTCGCCGAACGCTCCATGGGAGGGCTGCCCGACGGAGGCGAGCAGCGTCGGCGCGCGGCTCCAGGTGCCGTCGACGGCGAACAGCCCTCCGCCGTTGCAGCCGAGGTCGATGGCGAGCTCGGGCTCTGGGTCGGCGTCGGTCGAGACGACGAAGAGGTCGTTGGTGTCGAGCGTGTCGAAGAAATCCCTGTCGTACACGGCGCGCGGGCACGCGCGCTCGCCGACGCACCCCTCGGGCGTCCACTCCCACGCGCGGACGAAGGCGCTCTGCGTGCGCTCTTCGGTCGTGATGGTCCCTGCGACGGCGAGCTCGCGGTGTCCGTCGCGATCGAGGTCGAGCGCGACGAGCACGTGACCGACGCCTCGGACGTGTCTGTCTTCTGCGAGGGACCAGGACATCGGCCAGCGCCAACGCGAGCGCGTCGAGCCAGGCTCGGGAGGCTCGATGTGTCCTACGGTGACGCTGTCGAGCGCGCGCTGCTCGTAGGTCTCGCGCAGGCGCGCTGCGAAGCGGACGCTGTGGGCGAGGGCGAGCTCGGGGCGCCCGTCGCCGTCGAGGTCCTCGATCGCGCACGCGCGTCCGTGGGGCGCGACGCCGATCGTGGCGCGAAGGCACAGCGACGACGGGTCGTACACCTCTGCGAACGCGTCCGCGCGAAGCACGACGAGCTCGAGCGTGCGGTCGCCGTCGAGGTCTCCCACGCACGCGCCGCGACCGATATCTGCGGTGGTCGGACGCGCGAGCGTGACGTGGTGACGCAGGGGCGCTCCGGCGTCGGGCTGCGACGGGTTGGGGGTGGGACCTGGGCTCGTGCAGAGGGGAAACACGCCGGGCGTCGCCGCGTCGGTCGAAGCGTCGTCGGGCGCTTCTGGCAGTTCGCGCAGCGTCCAGCGGCAGTGCGCGGCGAGCGTCGCGAGCGCGCAGAGAGCGAGCAGGGACTTCTTCACGGCGTCGGGCCTCGAAGCACGTCGACGTGGTCTTGCCCCATGATGAAGAGCTCTTTGGCGCCGTCTCGGTCGAGGTCGTCGACGAGGATGCTGCTCAACCCGACCCGTCGCGGGGCGGAGGTCCACGAGAACGCGGCGCTCGCCGACGGGTAGGGCGTGATGGCGCGTGGCTCACCGTCGCTCAGCGCGAACGTGGCGCAGGTGCGAACGACGCTCTGCGTGGCCATGGGCGTCGAGCACACGATGATTTCATGGGCCGAGGTGCCGCCGAGGTCCATCGTCGCGACGTATCGGAGCTCGTCTGGCGGGCGCTCGGTGGTGCGCGCTGCGACGGTGCTCCACTGCGAGGTGCTGGTGTCGAATCGGCGCACTTCGATGCCCGTGACGGGCGTGCCGGGCTGCTCCTGGCAGGGCAGGCGATCGACGAGGACCAGCTCGTTTCCTGCGGCTCCGTCGAGGTCTGCGAGGGCGCCGAGGACCGGTCCGCGCACGACGGTCTCGACGCTGTCGGGCTCGCTCCAACGCTGAAACGTCCGAAAGATGTGACGACGGTTGACGCCGCAGCTCCCGAGCAAGATCGCTTCGTCGTCCCCGTCGCGGTCGATGTCGCCGACGAGCCATCCGTGGCTGTCGTTCATGGTCGTCACGAGGTCTTGGGCGAAGACGGGAGCCCACGCAGCGGCCGAGCGCTCCCACACGCGGACGAAGTTGCTGGGAAAATTGCCGCTCACGGCGAGCTCGCGCTGTCCGTCTCGATCGAGGTCGGTGAGCGCGATGTGAGGAGCGCCGATGGGCGAGACGGGCCTGCGCTCATCGAGCCGCGTCGCCTGTGTGAACGCGTAGCGCTCGAGGGTGTCGTCCTCGCGCGTCGCGCGTCGCACCGATCCGATCGAGACCGTGCTCTCTCGGGTCCACGCGACGCTCGAGAGCACGACGAGCTCGTTGCCGGCAACGCCGTCGACGTCCGCGATCACGCAGTCGCGCGCGTAGTCCGGGAGCAACACCCGTCCGCGGCTGCAAAAATCCGCGCCGATGAGCTCGGACGGCTCGTTCATTCGAAGCAACACGAACTCGCGGGTCCCGTCGTTGTCGAGGTCCCCTGCGCAACCGCTGGCGCCGTTGGAGAAGGTCCACGAGTCGCGCGGAATCGACGCGACGTGCCGCAAGAGCCCTGCGGGGCCATCGATCCCGTAGCAGCGAGGCGCGCCGCCGCTGTCGGGCCGGCGAGGGGATGGCACGTCGACGCGAGGCGCTCCGGCGTCGCGCGCGTCGGGCGAGGGCTGTCCGAGGTCCGCTGGGGCGTCGGCCATCGCGCTCGCGTCCATCCCGTCGGGCGCGGGTTGCGCAGGCGCAGAGCAGCCCGCGCACAGCGCGAGCACGCACCATCGCCAGCGTCGATCCGCGAGCATCAGGACGAGGAATGTAGCGCGCTTCGCGCCTCGATGAGCCGCGAATTTCCCCGCGCGCGAAGGGCGAACGCGCCGTCGATCAAGAGCGACATCGCGTCGTCGAGGGCGACGTGGCCGACCTCGCACTCTTGGGCCATCGACAGCGCGCGATCGAGCGCGGGTCCGACGGGCCAGCCGTTGCGCGAAGAGCCCTCGGAGACCGCGGCGGACCAGCGCTGATCGGGGCGCGAGTCGGCGAGGAGCAGCGCGCACTGCACGACGCGCAGCGCGAAGGCGCGGTCGAGCGCGGGGGACGAGAGCCAGAGCAAGAGCGTTCCGTCGCCGAGCGTGCGGACGCGAGCCCCGCGGGGAATCATCGTGCGGTCGAGCGTCTCTGACGCTTCGTCCTCGGGCGCGATCATCGCGGGCGTGGTGCTCGAGGGCGCGCCGAGCGCCGTCGGGTGCCCGAGGATCACGGCGATGAAGCGCTCGGGCTCGGGCGGCCCGTGGGGCGCTGCGTCGTCGCCTCGAGCGATCGCCTCGAGCAGCAGGCGCGCGGCGGCCCCGTCCTCTGGGCGGTCGACGGCCCGCGGAGCGATCATCGCGCAGAGCAGCGAGGCGAGGTCGTCTTGAATTGTGGGGACGATCGTGCGCGGGTCCGGCGCCGGCCCGCACGCGGTGCGAGCGAGGGCGTCTCGTCGGTCGCTGCCTCCGAAAGGCGCGGCGCCTGTCGCGCACTCGTAGAGCACGCAGCCCAGCGAAAACACATCCCATCGCGGGGTGGCTGCGGGCGGGGTCGCGCTGAGCTGCTCGGGGGGCAGGTAGCCTGGCGTTCCGACGACGCCGCCGGCGGTGATCGCGCGCGGGTCGTCGATCGAGAGCGCCAGGCCCATATCGACGAGGCACGCGTCCTCCATCGCGCGAGCGCTCGGCACGAGCACGTTCTCGGGCTTGATATCCCGATGAACGATTCCCTTGGCGTGCAGCGCCTCGAGCGCCTCGCACAGCGCGAGGCCCAGGGCGCGGACGTCGCGCGCGCTCATGGGACCGGCGAGCGCAGACCGAAGCGAGATCCCCTCGATCAGCGCGAGGGCGACGAAGTGCTCCCCGTCCCGCGCTCCCGTGGGCCCCGCGGCGACGAGCGAAGGCAGGCGCCGATGGGACACTGTTTCGAGCGCGCGGACCTCGCGCTCGAACCGCGCGCGCTGGCCGTCGTCGAAGAGGCCGATCTTCACCGCGACCCGTCGACCGGTGTGCTGGTCGATCGCGCGGTACACCGAGCCCGAGGCTCCCTTCGCCAACGGAGCTTCGAGCGCGAACCGCCCGGCGATGATGCGGAGCTCTGCGGTCATCTCAGTCCACGATGGGAGCTTCGTTGGCCGCGGGCGGCTCGCTGCGCTGCGGCCCCGCGAGCGCGGGCTGCGCAGCGACGCTTGATTGTGTGGGTGCGGCTCGAAGCTGCGCTCGCTGCGCGCGCCCGCGGAGCGGACGATCCTGCGCAGGACGTCCCGGCGGAGCTGCGGTGACGGTGGCCGCCGTGACCGTCGCTGCATCGGCGCTGGTCGTGGGCTCGACGCGCGAGCTCGGCTCGGCCGTGATGGATCGAGCGGCGATGGGGGTCAGCGTTGGGCGAGTCTCTCGCGGCTCCGATGCGGTCGTCGGTGGAGAGCCGTGCGTCCGAGCCCAGCTCGCCGCGATGGCGACGGTCATGACGACGCCGCCAGCGACGAGCGCGAGCGTGCGGTTCGATCGCCCGCGACTGGCCACGGGAGACAGGGGCGCCTCGTCGCTCGTCGCGCGCTGCTCGACGGCGCTCGACGCTTCGGGAGAGCCTTGTCGAAGCGTCACGGGCGCGGGGCTCTGCGGGTCGAACCCTCGCGGAGCGTCGTCGAGTGTCGGTCGCTCGCTCGCGGTCGGTCGCTCGATTGGATCTCTGTCGCGCGAGACGATGGGCTCCCACCGAGCGCGGGCGCGGGGACTCGCGAACACGACGAGCGCGCGGGCGAGGGAGGCGACGTCGTCGAATCGCTCGAGCGGTGAGGGGTGCAACGCGCGCTCGATCGCTGCGCACAGCGCCGGCGCGAGGTCGGCGCGGCGAGCGTCGAGCGGGAGCCGGTCTCCGTCACGGATGGCCGCGAGCAACCCGAGGAGCGTCGGGGCGTCGTAGGGCTTCTTGCCCGAGAGGCACTCGTAGAGGATGACGCCGAGCGCGTGCTGGTCGCTGAACGGGTCGCCGCGGGCGCCTTCGACCTGCTCGGGGCTGAGATAGAAAGGCGTTCCGACGATGGCGCCTTCGGTGAGCTTGCGCGCGTCGTCGCTCTCGTCTCGGCACACGCCGAAGTCGAGCACCTTGGGCACGAGCTCTCCGCCGAGGCCGCGAGACAAGAAGATGTTCTCGGGCTTGAGGTCGCGATGAACGATCCCGCGTTCGTGCATCGCGCGGACGGCGTCGATCACGGGGAGCATGACGTCAACGGTCTCCTCGACGGTGAGCGGCGCCGCGGCGGCGATGCGCCGAGAGAGGTCTTCGCCCTCGAGCAGCTCCATCACCAGAAAGGGCGTCTGATCCTCGACGCCCACGTCCGAGACGTCGACGATATGCGGGTGCCTGACGCTCGCCGCCGCGCGTCCTTCGCGCAGAAACCGCTCGATCGAACGCACGTCGAGCGAAGCGCCGTGCAGGGTCTTGAGGGCGACGAGCTTGTTCAGCTGGCTGTGCTGCGCCTCGAAGACCGCGCCCATGCCGCCGCGGCCGATTTCGCGGACGATGGTGTAGCGGCCGAAGGGCTTTCCGGGGCGGAGCACGGGCGGGGGCTCTTGGGAGGGAGGGAGAGGGGGCATAGGCGCGGAAAACTCTGAGGCCAACGTAGAGTTTGCGCTGTGAATCGAGAGACAGAACGACGTTTGACATCGAGCCGCGGGGCGGCCCCCACCCGCGCTGCCGCGCGCCCCGCCCCCGCGATGCGCAACGCCCAAAGGCAACGTGTTGGAACAGCAGCGGAAACCGGGAGGAGCAGAGCGCGTTCGTCGACGCCCTGCTCTTCCAGTTTTGCTTTGCGATTCCAATACCTTCCGTCGGGGCGTTGCGCATCTCGTGGGCGGCAGCG
>LNFM01011302.1_pt1 | contig 12194 bp, 10 predicted proteins | sample 596031 | NCBI WGS metagenome assembly LNFM01 (sample SAMN04254537, study PRJNA301005) | activated carbon metagenome | isolation source: dual media filters at the Ann Arbor, Michigan drinking water treatment plant | place: USA: Ann Arbor | reverse complement strand
CTGTCACCTCAAGGGTGAAACTGGCGACCGGCTGCACGCGGTGCTGTGCGCGGCGGGCTACAACATCAAATGGCTGCTGCGCATGATCGCAAGGCAGGGAGAGGCCTTCCTGCAGCGGCTTTATTCGCGCCTGTGCCAGATCGCGGGGCTATCGCCGAACTGGTCCCGGATGCCGCGCAAGTCGCTTGTTCACGCGCTCAGCAGCTCTGCCCCTCATTTGGCCTTGGTGTCAAACTGAATAAATCAGGGCCGACGACTTACAAGGAGATTTTTTTCGAGAGAGTGAATGATGGGATATTTCTTTCAGTGAATGCAGTCAGGGAAGGTCTGCAAAACCCGAGGCCCTTTCGTCTGGCAGGCGGCGTGAAGTGAGGAGAAGATAGGGGCATGAACCAAATTAGCTGGGGCTGGACCCCTCCACAAGAAGACGCGCAAGGAAGTGTTTCTTGAAGAGATGAACAAGGTCGTGCCGTGGCCGGCCTTGGTCGCGTCATCCTGCCGCACGCCCGTGGCGCACATCAGGCGCTGGGTGGACGCCCGCCGTTTGCGGTGGAGACCATGCTGCGCATCCACTGCCTGCAACTATGGTGGAACCTGAGGGATCTGGCGATGGAAGAAGAGCTGCACGAGCGGCCCTTGTATCGCCGCTTCGTGGGCCTGGACGGCGCGGCACGCCTGCATGATGAGAGTACCATCTTGCGCTTTCGCCACCTGCTAGAGAAACACCAGCTCGCGCCTCAGGTGCTGGCCACCGGCTTGACGTGGTTGGCTGCGCAACCGATAACTTTAGGAACTACTCAATCCTCAATCACTTATCCTAGAATTGATCTCTTAATTCTTCTCGCCAGTGGTCGGAGACTTTCAGGGACAACAGCTAGTAGCCGACTCTCAATTGAATTTCTTTCAGCTCTTTCGGCTCGTACAGTCCAATTTGTATAAAGTTTCGGATGAATGCAATCCATGAATCCGATATTTGCCATAGCAGTCCATCCTGCTTTCTCTATTTGAGCGCTAGAATCAGATGATTGTTTGACGTATAAAAATGTGTTTTGCTGATACCAAAACTCAACGTTTTTGCATCCCCAAAAGACTGGTCGAAATATATCATAAGGCTCATATCCCAGATCAGAAAAAATATTGGCCCAATATGTGTGTGGCTTCTCGTTTATGTGATCCGCGCCGCCCTGATTCGTGTAAGCAGCTCCAAACATTACTACGTCTGATAATAATGTTAAATTTTTAACAAAGTTTTTAGCCGATGTATCTTTAAGATGTTCCGCCACCTCAAGTGACATTGCAATATCAAACTTTTCTGAAGGTAGAGGCAATGGTTCATTTAAATCTGCCGATACGAATGAAATCGCCTCGTCAATCATTTTCGATTGGTTGTTCCAAGGCCCGTCGTATCCTACTAATTTACAAGCTCCGTAGTCATAGAAGGCTTTCAGCCAAGTACCTCGTCCGCACCCAACATCGACAACAGAGCGAATTTTGAGCATTTTCGTAAGATAACTGGCATATTCAAGCGCACTCTTATAAGACCCCTCCATTTGCCGAATATAAAATGATTCATCGTAAGTATCTTTACTCATTTTGCACCTCCTAGATTTCGATCTATTTTAAGAAACTTTTTAAAAAAGGGGTGATTTGACAAAACCATCGTCTCGTTCCCACGCCTCTCTTCCTTCTGCCGAAGGGAAAGATATACTGAGGCAGTCCCTTCTTCTCCAGCGGCGTTGACCAGTCGGCGATAATTATGCATTCGCACCCTTATTATCGCTTTACTTTGTACGTCAGCTCAAAGCTGATTCACCCTAAAGTTGAGACATTGGGGGTACAGGGCGGATTCAAGGGCGGATTCAAGTCTGAAGTGCAACACCTGCCACCGAGTAAGGTCAGCAGATGCAAAGCAGTCCGCCCAGAAGGTATCAACAACTCCAGCCTGAGGACCGTGTGACGCTGGCCAGTCTGGTCCAGCAGAATTTCGGCGTACGTGAGATGGCACTGGCCATGGGCCGATCCGCTAGCACCATCAGCAGAGAGCTTCGACGCAATGCCCAGCCAGCAGGCTACGCCAGCGCCACCGCGCGTGCCTGCGCCCAGCAGCGGCGTACGCGGGGCCGTCCCCCCAACAAGCTTCACCGCGACGGCGTGCTCTTTCATGTGGTGCGCCACTTTCTGAGCGAGCGTTGGTCTCCCGAACGGATTGCCCTGACACTGGCCTATATCTACTCCAAGGGCCATGAGCACCGCGTGTCACACGAGACCATCTACAACTGCATCTACGCCCAGCCCGTGGGCGAGCTCAAGCGAGAGCTGATCGCCACACTGCGCCACGCGCATAACAAACGCGTGCCTCGCAGCAAGGGGCAGGACCGCAGGGGTCAGATCCCGGACATGGTGAGCATCCACCTGCGCCCGCCCGAGATTGAAGATCGGCAGTTCCCCGGGCACTGGGAGGGTGACCTGATCAAGGGGGCGGCCAACGCCAGTGCGGTGGGCACCTTGGTCGAGCGCACCAGCAGGCTGCTCATGCTCATCAAGCTGCCCGAGTTCAAGCCCGCCAGTGCAGCCAACGTGATGCAGGCCTTCTCTGACAAGCTGCTGGGAATCGCCGCGCCCATGCGCCAGAGCATGACGTACGACCAGGGGCGGGAGATGGCCATGCACAAGGAGCTGAGCAAACGCACGGGCGTTGCGGTGTACTTCTTTGACCCGCACAGTCCCTGGCAGCGGGGCTCCAACGAAAACACCAACGGACTGGTGCGCCAGTACCTGCCCAAAGGCACCGATCTCTCGGGCTACAGCCAGGAGCAGCTCGATGCCATTGCCGATCAGATCAACAACCGGCCCAGGAAAGGTCTGGGCGTACGATCACCCTTGGCGGTCTATCGGGAGCTTCTCCTGAACAGCCCGCAACATTCCACCCTCGTTCATTGAAACCCAGGGTGTTGCACTTCAGACTTGAATCCGCCCCTTGTAGCCGCTTGCCACTTAACCAGTAGATTCATTACATCCCCATTTTTTCGAATATGCCACGCATTTCGCTCTTTTTATGAACAAAGTGAATAGAAGAGAACTCATTCCGAACCAAAAAATTATTCAGATCAACCTTTTCAAATTCATCAGGAAAGAGCATGATCCGAGTTAACCAAACTTTCTTGGTGTATTTACGCACCAAGGCAGATACAACTTGATCTTCCGCAATACACCCCGCCTCCTCAATTGCACGGGACAAATCTCCACTATGAATTTCAGAACTTAGTGCTGCAGCCAATGATGCACGCAAAAAATATAGCCCCCCTTGAGCATACCTATAATCAGAATAGTGTCCATCACCGACAAAAGCAGCCCTGCAAACACTTATCTCATTCAGTTTTTTTTCGCAGAAAAAAAGAATGTCAGAGTCTACTTTAGCAATAAAATCATTTGGATCTACATTCTTTGAAACTATAGAAAATGCGGTAAGCTCCGATCTTAATGTGTCTATTGAAGCCCAGTCAATATTTCCGAGACAAAGAAACTCTAGATCACTAACAATTTTTTTTAGATCATCTTTAAGCTCAGCATCGAACTGGTTTTTTGCATCTTCAACAACATAAACTGAACCAACCTGTCTTCCTCCAAACTCAACGAGACTCTTCAAGGACATAATTAATAACTGAAAATCCCTAGCGCAGGAAAAATAAACAAAATGAATCTTTACGGCGTGCTTTGGACAAATTCTATGAAAAAGACGAAAAATCGCGTCACGTGCGAATTGTACTAAATGTCTTTTGCCTACTGGGCTTCCAAGTATGATCATTTTTTGGTTGTATAACAAAAACTTTTTTTGGCGTTATTATCAACATCGGTTGGTTGGGAAGGCCCGGTCGAAACCTACTGTGAGCCGAAACAATTTAGAAAGTAATGTAAGTCAAACTCCGTCGGCTTTGTGGCCGGTTCCGGCTCTTTTCGGCAACTTTTCCAGATTCCCAAGGGCTTTGCTGCCAGTGCGAACCTGTGTTTCTCGAACACACATATATGCAGTTCGGGGGTCGTAAGTCCGATCCAGGCGCGTTGTCGAACTCATCGCGCTTAGTCCAGTCATTGAGAGACAGCGGCATGCAGCCAATCTTGGAGAGGGTGGATTTGATGGAGGCCCACAGCGAGGGATACTCGCCCCAGTGCCCTTGCACCATGCGAACAACACGTTCGCGGACCTCAGGAGAAAAGTAGTTCTACTTATTCATAGCTCAATCCATTTAGCATCAATTCATTACTATCATCATTAGCACCACCACTAACGTTCTAAAAGTTTTTTCACATACGTCAGATAGCGACCCCTGTAATATCGCAAAGGACCGATAAAATGCACAAACACTGTCGTGCTGTTAATCTGCTCCGGTGTTGTGTACATGGGATGGGGTAGCGCAATACAATTTTTAGAATTGGACACTATATAATTTGAGGCGAATTGCTCTGTACCCCATTTTTTCCATTTTTCGCCCAAAATACCGCTCATTCGCTCGGACAGTGTCACCAACTCTTGTATGGCAAAAGATCCCTTCCCAAAGCCGGAGAATCCAGCGCATCCACGAATATATTGTTTTGCCAAGTCTCCCCCAGCCGCAGCCATGAGATTCGCCTCACACAACACCTGCACGTGAACATCGCCGGTGCAATGAGATTGTGCCCACCTCGACATTTCCTTGACATTTACTTTGCTTTGCAAGTCAAATGTAGACAAAATGAAGGACTCGTTGGCTTGATATGCCTCGATGACAGAATCGAGAGCACCGAGACTCAGCGTATCCGCATCAAGCTGGATCACGTAATTTCCTTGCACGTATTCCGAAATTGCAATGAGTCGTTCCCAACACCCTCCTGTTGGCAGATCTCGTCGTGCGAATTCAGCGGCGTCACGTATTACAACGCCTGAGATCTGCGATGCAATTAGTTTCTTGTCATCAGGAGTCAGGCTTTTATCGGATACAACCACAACACCGCATACGTCGACAAATCGGACAAAGGATTTGAGCGCTGCAAGATAGGGGATAACGTCCTTCTGTTGCACCATGGACAATACCAATGGCCCCGAATTTGCAGGAACAACTGGATTTGTATCCAGGATCTTAATTGCCGTTCTTAAAAAGTAAAACCGCCGCACTCGACGGATCGCTTCTTCCAAGTAGTATTTGAGTAGATTCATATTCGATAGACAAAGATTACCAACGACTGGGGATCAACACAGGATTCGGATTTCTCGGATCACCCACAATACTTTTCGAGAGAACAATATAAAAATGCGGTGAGTTGGCGTATCAACCTTCAAATTATTGGCGAACGATAGATGGATCGTCAGATGGAAAAGACAAACTGTCAAACATTCGGGAAAACTCTCCGGCACGGGGGCCATTAATTAAAATAGCAGCAAACACAAAACATCCGAGAATAGCGGAATAACCAAGTCGCAAATGCCATTTTTGCTTAGACACCCAGGGACCGGCGCCGCAGGCCAATGCCAATATGGGAAAATGAAGATGGGCTGCATAAAGGTAAACGCTACCTCTATATTGATAATCTAGATGAAACAAGAAATTGATTGCCAGGATAACTGCAAGAGGCAGTGCAACACGTCTGTACTGCTCATCTCTAAATCCAGACCAGCAACCGACTATTGCAAATATCCACCATAAATAGACGACCACCATCTCGCCAAATTTGAATGAAAATTGGCGAAAATCCACCATGAACGAAGTTGGAGATATGGCCACCTCAGTAAACGCAGGAGCGAAGAAGGAGTATGTAAAGTACGTGGCCACCAACATATCAATATTCACTGTGTCGCCCTTCGTGCGCATCCAGTACACTTCCTTGGCAGTTTGCATCGGTTGTGTCGCAATCGTCCACAGCCCCCGAGGCTGTAACACTGCAAGAATCACAAGCAGTACAAAAGCCACCGCTATCCCAAATAAGATGGCGTGGAACAGAGATTGCTTTAAGTTGCGAGTTTTTAGCCAAAGAAAAAACTCTGCGACCAATGCATGCAATACGTTGGTAATAGTAACTCCAGAAGCCAATACTGCAGCAGTCAACCTGTATTTGAAAGATCGGTCATTGCGCTTTGTTGAATAGAGAAAAGCACACCACACCAATACAATTGAAAATGACGCCCAACCGTAAGATTCGGCAATGATACTGGTGAACATTGGCGTTGCGCTTACACCAAAAAATGATGCAGATGCGAGAGCCTCGGGCACTCCAAAAAAGGCCATTCTGCAAAATCCGTAAACCAAGGCAACACTCATTCCTCCAAAGCTGGCCATCACCAAGGCAGACGCCTCTTTGGGTTGAAAACCCAGCAGCAAGAAAAGTTCTGCAAAGGGGCGGAAAAGCATTGCAAGAGGATGCTTGTAATTTACGCTTGTTGATAATTCTCCAACCATGTGATCAACAAAGTATGGAGGGTCAAAGTCGAAACCAAGATTGAGATAATCAAAGTAAATTCCTTGCGACAAACGCAGCGCGAGATGACTGTATAAAGCAAAAAACGAAAAAATGAAAATGGCTGAGATTACCACGTCTAACTGCTTTTGCATAATTTTCATTAATTTCATAGCACTTCTAGTGCAGCAGACACTTTATGGGTTACTGAAGCAGTTGCCAAAAATTTGAATAAAAATTCCGAGTTGCTTCGTATAGGAAGATCGGCGTTTCGAAGACTAAATGAGTCAAGTCTGGAGGGTAGGGCTACCGCAAGATAAAAATTGTTTGGCCAAGTACCACAGCTGTGCGACGAGATGCTACTTAGAAATCTGGTGTCTGTCACCCGGTGACTGGACCATCCGCTGACCTGCTTTGAGGCGTATTTGAAGCCTTCCCTGAGCGGGGACTCCGTCTACACTGTTGGCAATGAAGACTTTTCTCACGTCTCTCTTGCTTGTGCTGCTCGTGTTTTTCGGAGGCTTCGCCGCACTTGTTGCGCTCACGCCAAAGCACAATGTTTTTCAGGAGGCGACAGAGCGCGTCCCGGCTGAGCTTGTCCGCTATGCGCTCTTCCGACTAGAGGGTCACACTCGACTAGAGCTGGCCTTCAAGCCAGCGCTGCTTAGCTTGCAACGATATTTCGAGCAACCTCTGCCCTTGGCTCTGGTAGACGCTCAGCAGCACGGCAAGGGACAGCAAAAACACAGTCTTCCGCAACAAAGGTACAACGCGCGTCACCTTCCGGTAGCCGTTGAAGCAGCGCTTGTGCATCGACGCTCGACCATTCCGATCACTCCCACAGAACACCGAGTCCTCATTCATGAAATCTTCGTAAAGACAAACGAAGAACTAGCTCAGGCCATGAGACAAGCTCAAGCTGGGGACACAATCACCCTTTTACCTGGCGAATACTCTTTTGGCGGAAAAATGAGTAGCCATCACGCTGGCAGGTTCGACGCGCCTATCTACGTTAGAGCTGGAGCACCTGGCACTGTAAAAATTAAACTAAAAGGTGGCCTCTTCTATATAAACCAACCTCACTGGGTATTTGAAAATTTGCACTTGAGAGGAAGTTGCGGATCAGCAATGGGCCCATGCGAGCATGCATTTCACATAGTTGGGAACGCTGCTAGTACTGTTATCAGAAACAATCATATGCAAAACTTCCTCGCGCATATTAAAGTCAACGGACAGAACGGTAATTTCCCGGATGGAGGTTTAGTCCAGTTCAATACATTTGCAAATGAGGGAAACTATGGGCACAAGGGAGCAATGACACCTCTGGATTTGGTAGGTGCAAGTTACTGGAACATAGCAGACAACCTTTTCCACCACTTTGTTAAAGAGTGGAGCAAGCATGCTTCATATGGAATCTTTATGAAAGGTGGCGGCCAAAAGGGTCGAATCGAACGGAATTTTCTGGTGTGTACGACAGATGGGAATATTTCCCACTATGGGTCTCGAGTGGGAATATCACTCGGCGGAGGGTTGACAGGCGCCGAATACTGTCCAGACAAGACATGCATATACGAGCACGCCGATGGAGTGGTTGCAAACAACATTGTGGTCCATTGCAATGACTTCGGGATCGACAACAATAGATCTATAAGGTCTATCATTGCTCACAATACTTTGGTCAACACATACGGGATAGACGTAAGAGACACGCCGTCCAGTGCGCTCATTTATGGAAATTACTTAAGAGGAAATATTGTCGCCAAAAAAGGAGGAGAACTTCAAAGCAACGACAATGATGACTCATTGCCTTCAGTTACATCAAGTGAAAACTCTTCACAGTTTGCGCTACCTTTGTTGAGTGAAAAAATTGTATCCACACATCCGTCCGTTTCAGATGATTTTTGTGGCGTACCCAGGCAAAGTACATCTAGGGCAGGCGCGATCGACGCAAATGAGCTTTGCAGATAGGCAGACATATAAACAGAAAAAGCTCAGCTTAAAAGAAACTTCCACTCAATGGCAACACTTATAACCAATTTCCTTTCAATTAAGTTAACTTCAGATAGGGGTCGTGTCGAAAGGCTAGACAGGCGATCTGAAATAAGTATCGGGAAGAATGCCAAGCCCAATTAAATCTGATTAAACGCATGTGCATGAAACATTTACACTTTGTTTAAAACTACGCCTTCGCTTCAAATTGCACGTGAAAAAGTCCCACATCATTCAACGAACCGGCACGACAAAACACGCTCTTGTGCGTGGCGCTCTTTGGGCATTAGCCATGCGATGGTCTGTCAAACTGATCGGAATCATCAGCACCGGCATCCTTGCTCGGTATCTGACCCCCCAGGACTATGGAATTGTTGCCATGGCATTCATTGCTGTCGGATTTACTGAAGCCTTTCTCACAAACGGCACTGCCGCCGCCCTGGTGAGAATCGAAAATCCAGACAATGAGGTTATCAATTCAGCATGGACTCTCCGGCTGATTCAAGGATTGCTGGCAGCCATTGTGCTTGCCGCTTCAGCACCTCTGATAGCTCAGTTCTTCAAAGAACCAAGGGTCGAGGGAGTTCTGTGGGTGGTCTCCATAGGAGTTGCAATGATGGCATTCACCAACATTGGAATTACGCTGGCTTTCAGAAATTTACAACACTCACTTGAGTACAAAGACGTTGTTATCACCAAGTTTGCGTCGGTTTTCTGTACGCTAGGGAGTGCATTGTATTTTAAGGACTACAGAGCACTGTTGACCGGGATTATGTTTGGATTCTTGACCGAAATCTTTCTTTCATACTACCTGCATAGCTATCGGCCAAAGTGGTGCACTTCAAAAATTTCCGAAATATGGCGAGTTTCCAAATGGCTATTAATAACCGGGATGGGAAATTTCGTGTTACATCGCAGCGATCAGATCATTGCGGGACGAATAGCAGACACTCGGCAATTCGGATTGTTCAATGTTGGTGCCGATATAGGCTCTCTGCCAACTGGTGAACTTGGGCCAACAATTACAAGGCCACTATTTCCTATTTTGTCAAGCTTGCAGCACGATTGGCAACAAGCGAAAGCGGTAACCTTAAAGACCCTTTCTACAGCAAATACGATTACCATTCCCATGGGACTGGGAATGGCGGCTGTCAGCACACAAGCTACTTATGTGATTCTTGGACCTCAATGGTCAGAAGCAGCGGCTTATGTGGCTGGGTTTGCTATCTTGGGCATCGTGCACTACTTGACTGGACCGTTGAATACTTTGATGAATGTCGCGGGACATGTGAAGGTTCAAACCAAGATCGTTTGGATGGAGTTTTGCATTTTCGCTGTTTTTTGTGCGTTGCTGGTCAATTCAATGGGTTTGATTGGTATTGTTGCTGCACGAATAGTTGCAGGGCTTTTTCATGCGGGCTTCATGGCTGCACAAACCAGCAGCCACATGAAAATTTCGATGATCGATATATTCAAATGCTATACCCGCCCTTTCATTGGCGCAGTTCTGATGTATGTGATTTTAGCCTTCAGCGGGGATTGGTCCACGAGTATATATATTGACTTGTTGCTCAAAGTACTATTTGGTCTAACGTTCTACACCTGCTGGATATTTCTCACTTGGCATTTAGCTGGAAGGAGTCAAGGAATCGAAGCGACAGTGTTGGAGTTTTTACAATTGAAATTCCAAAAGAAGTTTCGCCAAAGTTGACCATCTCAGTTGACTAGTTTTCGTAAATTGGGATCATGTGAGTACTTTTTGGAATGGTTTGTACCGCATTGCTCTATCTGGTAAATGTGAATCATACGACTGTAAGACAGCTGCAGTATCGACTACCAATATGAAACGTGCTCTTGTTAGTATCCTGAACTGGAATTCGTCTGCAAGAACGGTGCAGTGTCTCCATTCTTTGCAGAATCTTGATCTCGGCGATGATTTGGAAATATACATCCGAATCATCGATAACAATTCTACAATTGAACAAAAGAAGTTATTAGGAGAGATCAACTGTGCTTGGTGTGAAGTGGTGTACAGCGAAACGAATACTGGATTTACTGGCGGACAGAATATAAACATTCAATATGCTGTTGACCACGGTTTTGACTTCGTTTGGCTGCTCAATAACGATACCTTAGTGCCTCAAAATGCATTGATTGAGATCGTTGCTTTGATGGAATCAGATTCTCTGTGTGGTGCCGTCTCTCCTCTTATTGTAAGACTCGGAGATCCGTCCATCATAGACTTTTGCGGCAGTGTTTTTGACTGGGATCAAATCACCTCACACCGCCCGAATGGCAAAATCGATCCGGAGAAATTTATTGCCGAGAACTTAGAAAAAATTACTGCAGTTGGGACCGCGCTACTGCTCCGTGTATCAGCTGTCAGAGATGTTGGAAACCTCGATGATCATTTTTTCGCATATTACGAAGACGATGACTACGGTGCGCGCTTGATTCACCATGGATGGCGCACACGTATTGCAACATCCACTTATGTCGAACACGCTTGCTTCGAAGGTGACATGTATCAGCGTCCTCCCTATTTCTTTTACTTGATGGTGCGCAACGCCATTTTTTTTGCGCTCAAACACACGCCAGCCCCTCAACGGCGCTTTCTCAGACTCAGATTTATTGACAGGTCACTTTTCATGGCTGAAAAGTTGTTTGAAAGGGCGCAGCCAGAAAAGGCAAGGGCCTGCTTGTTGGGACTCGCAGACGGACTTGCTGGGCGAGGTGGGACTCCCGTTCTCAACCGCAGAATACCTGGGTGGGTCAGGATTCTTCAGCCTATCAGTCGACTTTGGAACAAAGCCAGGCGAACGCAATGAAGTTTTCCGTCGTTGTTGCCACTCGCAATCGTTCATTCTTGCTCGCCCGAACGCTGCAAGCTCTGAAAGCGCAAACTTGCCGCGACTTTGAAGTGATTGTCGTGGATGACGGTTCCGACAAAATCACACGCGACAGCTATGGGGATCTTTGGTCCTCCCTGGATTCGCGATTTCAACTTGTGCTGCAGGGTCTTACCGGGCAAACCGGGCTTGGTCCTTCGCACAGCCGCAATGCTGCAATTGCCTTGTCTCAAGGTGCTTTCTTGGCTTTTTGCGATGACGATGACTTTTGGGTCGACGACTCGCATTTGGACGCGATCGCAGAGCTTGTTGTTCAGGAGCCTTCGCTGGATGTTTGCATCAGCAACCAAAGGGCTGTTTTCTGTGACGGCAAAATCAGGGAGGACTGGCTACCGCTGTTGAGCGAGCTGACCAAGGGACGAGCGTTACTGGGAGATCGATTTGTCCAAGTCTCGATTGATGACTTGTGCCGCAGCGGCGGTTTCGGACACCTCAACATGCTGGTGCTCAGGAGGAACTTGTTGGCAAAAATGGGAGATGCATTCTGGACCAAAGTGAACTACGAAGAGGACCGCGATATTTTTTGGAGAGCAGTTGATCAGGCGCGATTGATCACATTCACTTGCAAGGTGGTCAGTCAGCACCATGTGCCAGACCCCAAAAAAAATAGCAATGTGTCAACAAGTTTCCTTCAGCAAGAGCGCTGGCTGGTGGGACTCTTGGTGTCGCAACACATTGCGACAACTGTGACCCACCCTTCTATCGTGGCACTTTGCATGCGGTACCAAGGCGACTTGCTCAGGCGGCTTGCTCTCCATAAAGAATCACAGCAAAACCACAGCGCTGCTGCGCGCATGGCATGGCAGGCATTGGCCTGTCGTTTCTCGATAAAGTGGGCGATGATATGCGTTGTCTTCAGCGTCCGCGCTG
>LNFM01012895.1_pt1 | contig 12195 bp, 8 predicted proteins | sample 596031 | NCBI WGS metagenome assembly LNFM01 (sample SAMN04254537, study PRJNA301005) | activated carbon metagenome | isolation source: dual media filters at the Ann Arbor, Michigan drinking water treatment plant | place: USA: Ann Arbor | reverse complement strand
TGAGCGTGTACGAACGCAGCAAGGAAGCCTTTGTCTTTCATCAAGGCCCCGTGTTTTCGCAGGTGCTGCTGGCCGACGAGATCAACCGCGCCGGCCCCAAGACCCAGAGCGCGCTGCTCGAGGCCATGGAAGAACAGCAGGTCTCGGTGGAAAACGAGACGCGCGCCCTGCCCCGCCCGTTTTTCGTCATCGCCACGCAGAACCCGTCCGACCAGCTCGGCACCTACCCGCTGCCCGAGAGCCAGCTCGACCGCTTCCTGCTGCGCATCACGCTGGGCTACCCCGACCGCGCTTCCGAACGCGCGCTGCTGTCGGGCGAGGACCGCCGCCACCTCGTCACCCGGCTGCAGCCGGTGATGCTGCCCGGCGAACTGGAGACCGCGCAGAAGGCGGTGCTGGACGTGCGCGCGTCCGAGCCCCTGCTCGACTACCTGCAGGTGCTGATCGCCGCCACGCGCTCGGGCCAGTGGTTCGTCGAGGGCCTGTCGCCGCGCGCCGGCATCGCCGTGCTGCGTGTGGCCAAGGCGCGCGCACTCATGGCGCAGCGCGACTACGTGGCCCCCGACGACATCCAGCTCATCCTGCCCCAGGCCATCGCCCACCGCCTGGTGCCCGTGGCGGGCGCCGGGCGAGGTCCCATCGAGCAGGTGCGGGCCATGGTCGAGGCCACCCCGATCCCGTAGGCAGCCGACCGATGGCGGCCGCGGAGCGCAGCAGCGAGTCGATCACGGGGCGGGGCCTGCGCCGCCGCGTGCGCGCCTGGTTCCTGTCGCGTCTTCCGCTGGCCGACACCTGGACGCTGACGCAACGCAACGTCTACATCCTGCCCACCAAGGCCGGCCTGGTGTTCTGCGCCACGCTGGTGATCATGCTGCTGGCGTCCATCAACTACCAGCTCAACCTGGGCTACGTGCTGACCTTCCTGCTGGCCGGCAGCGGCGTGGTGTCGATGCACCTCACGCACGGCGTCCTGCGCGGGCTGACCCTGCACATGCGGCCCAGCGCGCCGGTGGTGGCCGGCGACGCAGCCGTGCTCGACATCGTCTTCACCAACCCCGGCAAGTCGCGTCATGCGCTGGCCCTGCACTTCGACGACCGCGGCGTGCACGGGCGCAGCTTCGCCTGGGTCGACATCCCGGCGCAGGGCCAGGAAACGGCGCGCGTGAGCCTGGTGCCGGCCAGCCGGGGCTGGCACGCCGTGCCCACCCTGGTGGTGGAGACGGTGTTCCCGTTCGGACTGTTCAGGGCATGGACGCTCTGGCGCCCGGCCACCCGCGTGCTGGCCTACCCCCGACCGGAGACGCCTGCCCCGCCGCTGCCGACGGCGCAGTCGGTGCCGGGCGAGCGCCCGCTGCCCAACGCACACGCCAGGCGTGCGGCCCTGGCGGCGCGGCGACAGCATGCGCCAGGTGGCCTGGAAGAAGATGGCACGCACCGGCGAGATGGTCAGCCGCGACACCGCCGGTTCCGGCAGCCGCGAGCTGTGGCTGGACTGGTCGGCCACCAACGGCCACCTGCGCAGCGACGCCGAACTGCGCCTGTCGCGCCTGGCCGCCTGGGTGATGGCTGCCGACCGCAGCGGCGCCACCTACGGCATGCGCCTGCCCGGCCGCGAGTACGCCGCCGGACACGGCGATGCCCACCGCCGCGCCTTGCTCGAAGCCCTGGCGCTGTGGCCATGATCCGCTGCTGCCGTGGTGACGGGCCGAGGCACCCGTCGGACGAGGGGTTCGCATGAACTGGAGCGCCTGGCGCCACCTGCCGCGCGACACGCGCGACACGCTGTTCCACCTGGCCGTCATCACCTGGACGGTGCTGCCGCACGCCGCCAACCTGCCCTGGTGGTGCGTGGCGCTGGCCGCCGCGATGCTCGCCTGGCGCACGCAACTGGCGCTGACCAACGGACCGCTGCCCAGCCGCTGGGTGGTGGGCCTGGTGCTGATGCTGGCCGTCGGACTGACGCTGTGGACCGAACGCACGCTGCTGGGCAAGGAGGCCGGCGTCACCATGCTGGTGGTGCTGATGACGCTGAAGACGCTGGAGTTGCGTGCGCGCCGCGACGCGATGGTGACCTTCTTCCTCGGCTTCTTCCTCGTGCTGACGCACTTCCTGTACTCGCAGTCGCTGCTGGTGGCGGCCTCGATGGTGATCTCGGTCTGGGGGTTGCTCACCGGCCTGGTGCTGGCCCACATGCCGGTGGGGCGTCCGTCGCTGGGCCAGGCCGGCAGGACGGCGGCGCGTGCGGCGATCCTGGGGGCCCCCATCATGATCGCGCTGTTCCTGCTGTTCCCGCGCATGGGGCCGCTGTGGGGCATGCCGCAGGACGCCGCCGGACGCACCGGCCTGTCGGGCAGCCTGCGCATGGGCGGCATCGCCGACCTGGCCAACGACGACTCGGTGGCGATGCGGGTGCGCTTCTTCGGCGAGCCGCCGTCGCCGGGCGAGATGTACTTCCGTGGCCCCGTGCTCAGCGCCTTCAACGGCCGCGAGTGGTCGCGCCGCACGTCGTTTGCCGATCCGTTAGCCTCGCGCGAACAGCCGCAGATGCAGCTGTCGGGCCAGCCGCTGCGCTACGAAGTCACGGTGGAGCCCAGCCGGCTCGCCATGCTGCCGATGCTGGAGGCCACGCCGCTGCGCCCCGGACTCGCCACCGACCTCGAAGGCTTCAACGTCGTGCAGCGGCACGACCTCGAATGGGTGACCGACCGCCCGGTGAGCGAACGACTGCGCTTCGAGGCCGAGGCCTGGACCTCGTTCCGCCACGGCCCCACCGTGCCGATGCCGGCACTGGACTTCGACCTGCGCCTGCCGCGCGAACACAGCCCCCGCACCCAGGCGTGGGCCCTGGGCCTGCGCGATCGGCCCGAGCTGAAGGATGCCGACACGCCGCAGCTGGTGCGGGCCGTGCTCGACCACATCCGCAAGGACGGCTTCACCTACACGCTGGAACCCGGTCCTTACGGCGCCGACGCCATCGACGAGTTCTGGCTCGACCGCAAGCTGGGCTTCTGCGAACACTTCGCCGCGTCGTTCGTGTTCATCATGCGCACGCTGGGCGTGCCCGCGCGCATCGTCACCGGCTACCAGGGCAGCGACCCGGCCCCGGTGGACGGCTATTGGATCGTGCGCCAGAGCCACGCCCATGCCTGGGCCGAGTACTGGCTGGCCGGCACCGGCTGGGTGCGCGCCGACCCCACGGCCGCGGTGGCGCCCGAGCGCGTGCAGCGCAGCGCCAACCTGGCCCCGCCGCGCGGGCTGGTGGCCGGGGCGCTGATCAACGTCAATCCCGAGATCGCTGCGCGCATGCGCATGGCCTGGGAGGTGATGAACAACCGCTGGAACCAGTACGTGCTGAACTACTCGCGCGGCCAGCAGTTCGAGCTGCTGCGCAACGTGGGCGTGAGCTCGCCGAGCTGGCAGGACCTGGCCTACGTGATGGCCGTGCTGCTGAGCCTGGCGGCCAGCGCGGGCGCGGGATGGGCGCTGTGGGACCGCTGGCGCCAGGACCCCTGGCTGCGCCTGCAGCGACGCGTGGCCGAGCAGCTGGCGACCCTGGGGGTGGTGGTCGAGCCGCACCACGCACCCCGGGCCCGCGCACAGCTGGTGCGGGCCGGTCTGGGCGAACGTGGCGAGACGCTGGCCGGCCTGCTGGATGCGCTGGACCGGGCGCGCTACGGCGCGGCCGCGCCCACCGGCCGCGCCGGGCCGGTGGGTTGGTGGGATGGCTTTGCAGCAGCGGCAGCGGCAGCAGCAGGCAAGGGCGCGCGAGGCTGAACGCCAGCCCGTCAACCTCGCGGTGGCGCCACGTCCTGCGTCAACTCGTGGAAGAGCCAGACGCCCCGCGGCCGGTGGTCGAGCGTGATCGACACCTCCACGCGACCTAGGGCACGCGGTTCGAGTTCGGGAAGCATCGCCTCCGCATAGGCAGCGGGGTTCTTGCCCCCATCGTTGTCGTACTCGATGCGAAGCACCGCCGGGAAGGCCGGCTGCACGACTTCACCGAAATTGCGCCATTCGAGCGACACGCGCAGGTCGTAGACCTGACGACCCGTGCCGTCGACAAGCAGTGTGGCAATGATCGCGGGCATGATCGGAGGCCGCGGGCGCGGGAACGGCTTCGCGATCAGTTCGACCGTGGGCCGCAGTTTCAGCCTGATCGGGTTCATGGGTGTCATGGAGCCCCTCCTTTCGAGGCCTGAGCCTCAGTTGAAAAACTCGGTCGCTGCGGCAGCGTCCGCAGCCGGAACCCGGGACCGCAGCGACTGCTGCAGCGCCAGCGCGCGCCTGACGGGCGGCGCCGCCGGGCCCAGATCGTCCTGCAGGGCAGGCAAGCTGCGGTCCAGAAGCGCCAGGGCCTTGTCGAGCGCGCCGGTGCGCCCGAGTTCGACCGCCAGGTTCAGCCCGGCCAGGTTCGTCGAGGCATGGTCGGCACCCAGGGTCAGGCGCATGGCGTCCAGGTGCCGGGTCAGCACCTCGACCGCCTCGTGGTGGCGGCCCGTGCGCGCCAGCGCCACGCCCTCCAGGATCCCGAAGCGGGCCTGCCAGGCCGGAGCCAGGGCATCGTCGGCGGCGCGCTGGGCGGCCTCGGGCAAGGCCCGGAGCCACTGCCCCCGGCGCATCCAGGACTCCAGCAGGCCGTGCTGCACCGACAGGGCTTCGTCCACGGGCAGGGCCGCGCGCTGTTTCAGGTCGATCAGGCGCCGCTGCAGTTCGTCGCGGAGCGGGTCCAGGTCACCGGCGGCGCCGGCTCCGGCAGCCAGAGCCCGCAACAGCGTCAGCAGGGCCATCGCCGCCTCGACTTCGTCGGCCCGCTCCTGGGCATCTGCGCGCAGGTCCGACAGGTCGCCGGGCGACAGCAGCTCGGGCTGACCCAGCTTCAGCGCGCTCATGGCGCGATTGCGCCGGATCAGCCGGCAGGTCGAATCCCAGCGGCCGAGTTGGCCGACGCACTCGGCCAGCGCCCGGCCGGCCAGATTCCAGGCCGCGGCGAACTTTCCGGCTGAGTAGTGGGCAGACACCTGGTCGTAGGCGATGCCCACGCGCTCCCGGGCCTGCAGGAATCCCATTGCGGGCAGCAGCCCGAAGATGCGTTCGTGCAACTCGATCGCAGACGCATGGTCGCCGCGGCCGCCGGCGACGGCGGCGTGGCCTCGCAGCACCATCAGCTCTTCCCGGCTGTTGGATCCGTGTGCGGCGCGGGCGAGTGCCAGTGCCTCGGTGAAGCGGGCGGAGGCATCGTCGTGGCGACCCATCGCGTTGTCCACCACGCCCTCCGTCCATCGCAGCTGGAAACGCAGCGACGGCGTGATCGAGGTGCGTGCGGCGAGCCGCTGCGCCTCGCCCAGGGCCAGCTCGGCACGGCGGCTCTGGCCGGCATGGACCAGATCGATCACGCGCTTGAGCTCGGACGTCGCGGCCTCGGCCGGACGGCCCAGTTGCACGGCCAGCCGCGTGACCTCGCCACGCGTCGGGTCCGACCGAGCGTGGTCCGACATCTCCGACAGGATGTCCGCGATGCTGCTGAGCATTTCCAGCTGCAACGCCGGCTGCCCGCGCAGGCGTTCGCTGATCTCGCGGCGGCCGATGTCCAGCATCTCGCCGGCCGTGATGCTGGCGCCGCGTGCCTTCTCCGGGTCGGCGCGCCGGAAGATGTCGATCATGAAGTCACGCGAGGCCATGGCGCGCGCCGACTCCTGACGCGCCTGCAATGCATAGACGCTGGCGGTCACCGCCAGGCCCGCCAGGCCGACGACCGCCAGGCTGCCCAGCGCCACGCCGACGCGGTGCCGATCCACGAACTTGCGCGCCCGGTAGGCCGGGCTGGGCGCCCGCGCGGTGACGGGCTCGCCGTCGAGCCAGCGCTGCACGTCGGCGTGCATGGATTCCACCGAGGCATAGCGCTGCGACGGCAGCTTGGCCAGTGCCCGCAGCACGACGGCATCGAGGTCGGACGCGAGTTGCCTGCGCAGCGCGGCAGCCGTGCTGCCGCGCGCTGCGGCGGCATCGGCGCCCAGTTCGCGACGGCTCGGCGGGCGCGGATCGGCTTCCAGGATGGCCTGCTCCAGCTGCGCCGGCGTCTCTGCCTTCAGCTCGTAGGGGCGCAAGCCGGTCAGCAGTTCGTACAGCACCACACCCAGCGAGTACACGTCGCAGGCCGTGCTCAGGGGCAGGCCCTGCAACTGCTCGGGCGCCGCATAGGCCGGCGTGAGCGGTCGGCCGGCCAGCCGGGTCAGTTCGGTCTCGGCCAGCGGCCCGCCGTCGGCCTCCGCCAGCTTGGCGATGCCGAAGTCGAGGAGCTTGACCGCACCGTCCCACGTGACGAGGATGTTGGCCGGCTTCAGGTCACGGTGCACCACCAGGTTGGCGTGGGCATGCTGCACGGCCTGCAGCACCTGCCTGAAGAGTTCGACGCGCTGGCGCAGCGTCAGGGCCCGGCGGTCGCAGGCGGTGGTGAGCGCCTGGCCCTGCACGTATTCCAGCGCCAGCCAGGGATGTCCCTGCGCGGTGACGCCGGCATCCAGCAAGGCCGCGATGTTCGGGTGGTTCAGGCTGGCCAGGATGTCGCGTTCGCGGTCGAAGCGAGCCAGGAAGGTGTCGCGATGCGGAGCCGCGACGTGGCGGTGCAGCAGCTTCAGCGCCACCCGGCGCTGGTAGGCGCCGTCGTCGCGGCTGGCCAGCCAGACCTCGGCCATGCCGCCGCTTCCCAGCGGCTCCAGCAACCTCCAGGGCCCGACGAGCCCGCCAGCGGCAAGGTCGGACGCATGGACCGCCGGTTCCTTCAAGGGCGGCAGCGTGACGAGGAAAGCGTCCTGCTCGACGCGCTCTCTGGCCCGCAGCATGCGGCACAAGGAGTCGACCAGCGGGTGGCCTTGCGCGCGCAGTCCGTCCAGCCATCCCGGCAGCGCCTGCGCCGGCATGCCATCGGCCTGCTCGTAGAGTGCCGACAACTGCTTCCAGCGGTCGACCGCGTCATGCGTCATGCAAGGGTCTCCTGCAGCATCGGGATGTTAGGGCTCGGGCTGCGGCGCGTCACCTCCCGACGGTGGGAAGCCGGGCAGGCGCGCTCAGCGGCAATACGACGCTCGGAAGGGAATACGGCAGGGGGCGCGGAAACCGGACACACCCGCTCTCGGCGTCCGCATGGCCACGATGGACTGGACGCACCGGCCTTGTTACGCTTGCGCCGTGACCGCAGCCCCCACCCCGCCCGGCGACGCCCTGCCGCCCATCACGCAACTGCTGCAACAGGCGTCCGAGGGCGACGGCAGCGCCCTGGGCGAAGTCTTCCAGTCCCTGTACCCGGATCTGAAGCGCATCGCGCGGGCGCGGCTGTACAACCAGGGGCGCGGCGACGGCATGCAGACCACCACCCTGGTGCACGAGACCTTTCTCAAGCTGGTGGCCAGACGTCTGGCGCGCATCGAGGACCGGCGGCACTTCTTCGCCTACGCCGCCAAGACCATGCGCCACCTGATCATCGACAGCGCGAGAGAGCACCTGGCCGCGCGCCGGGGCGGTGGCGCCGAACACGTGACGATGGGCGCCGCGGAGGTGCTGGCCGCCGAAGGTCCCGATGCCGACCAGAGTCTGCTGCAGGTGCACGAGGCCCTGGCCCAACTGGAGACGCTGGACCCCGAACTGGCCAGGCTGATCGAACTGCGCTACTTCGGCGGCTACACCGAGGTGGAGGTCGGGGAACTGCTGGGCGTCGACGCACGCACGGTGCGCCGTCGCTGGGACAAGGGTCGCGCCTGGCTGTACCTGGCGCTTGGCGACAAGCCGGCGTGACCGCGGGCGCCGCGCGCCCTTGCACCCCAGCCCCCTGACCCTGACGCCGCGGCGACGCTGTCACGGGCCGGATAATGGGTCGATGATCCGTTTCAGAAGCCTGAGGTCCCTGGACGGCGCATTCGCGCCGACGAGGCTGCGCCTGTCGACCCTCCTGCTGCCGCTGATGCCCCTGCTGCTGGCAACGGCCCAGGCAGCCCCCGAACAGAAGCCGCGAAATCCGCCGGCGCGCAAGCCGGCGCAGACAGCCCCGGCGCCCGCCCCGGCGCCTTTCTGGAGCGAACGCGACGATGTCCGGCAATGGGCCGGCAGCGTCGCGGCGCGCCACGGACTGCCGCTCGAGTGGGTGCTGGCGCAACTGGCGCCAGCCCGGGTGCTGCCGCGCGTGCAACAGCTCATCATGCCGCCACCGGCCGGCACCGCCAAGGACTGGGCGGCCTACCGCGCGCGCTTCGTCGAACCGCGCCGCATCGCCGCCGGGGCGGCCTTCTGGCGCAGCCACCAGGACTGGCTCCAGCGCGCCGAGCTTCGCTGGGGCGTGCCGCCGGAGATCATCGTCGGCATCATCGGCGTGGAGACGTTCTACGGCAGCATCACCGGCAGCTTCCGGGTGCTGGACGCCCTGGCCACGCTGGCCTTCGCCTTCCCCGCGGGGCGACGCGACCGCAGCGCGCTGTTCCGCTCCGAGCTGGAAGAGCTGATGGTGCTGGCCCAGCGCGAAGGCATCGAAGCCAGCAGCCTGCGCGGCTCCTTCGCCGGGGCCATCGGCCTGCCGCAGTTCCTGCCGGGCAGCATCAACCGCTGGGCCGTCGACTTCGACGGCGACGGCCACATCGACCTGCAGCGCAGCGTCGCCGACACCATCGGCAGCGTGGCGCACTACATGGCGGCCTTCGGCTGGCAGCAAGGACTGCCCACTCATTACGACGTGGCCGTGCCGGTGGATGCCGCCGACCGCGCCGTGCTGCTGGGGCCCGACATCCTGCCCACCTTCACGCCCGAGCAGTTCCTGCAGCGCGGCGCCATGCTGCCCGACGCCGCGCGCGCGCACGACGGGCTGCTGGCCCTGGTCGAGCTGCAGAACGGTCCTGCCGCGCCCAGCTACGTGGCCGGCACCTCGAACTTCTATGCGGTGACGCGCTACAACTGGTCGAGCTACTACGCGATGGCGGTGATCGACCTCGGCGCGGCGGTCGGCCGCGAGGTGCGCGCCAGGCCCTGATTCAAGCCCCGCGCCCCGCTGGCCGAAAACCCGACATACCGAGGTCGGAGACGCTGCAAGATGTGGACGCGAATCATCGCCGGGGCCCTGCTGACGCTGAACCTGGGCGTGGCAACGGCGGCGAACTGCCAGGAACCCCTGTTCGTGGACGCCATCGCCGAGCAGGCCTGGGTCAACCTCGACGTGTCGCCGGCCCAGGGCACGGCCGGCGTGCGCGAGGCGCTGCGGAACGCCCAGCGCCTGCACCCTCAACGGCCGGTGCGCATCCGGCTGGCGCCCGGCCACTACGCCGACAACCTGGGCGGCGAGATCTTCGCCCAACGCCTGCAGCGCGGGCCGTCCAACCCCGTCCTGCTGCAGGCCACCGACCACCAGCCCAACGCCACCGTGCTGGGCCACGGCATCAACCTGCTGGGCGTGTCCTACCTGGCCATCGACGGCGTGACCATCGGTCCGGCGACGGTGGGCGCGTGGAACGGGTCGGGTCGTGCCGACCCGCAGCCGCTGCAGGCCGCGGCCGGCATCCAGGTCGCGGGCGCCGCACTGCATGCCCGCACCAGCGCCTTGAAGGCGGGCACGCTGGACACCACCGTCTACGGCCGTTTCGAACCTTCGCACCACGTGGTGGTGCGGCGCGTGACGGTGCAGAACCTGTTCAACCGCGACGAGCGCGATGCCGAGACCAGCGAGAGCCAGAGCATGGACGGCATGAAGTTCAACCAGGTGCAGGACCTGTGGGTGCTGGACAGCACCGTGAGCCAGACCACGCGCCACGGCATCGACAACGTCGGCGTGCACCGCGCCGCCTTCTGCCGCAACCTGGTGAGCCAGACCGGCGGCGGCCTGGGCATCGAGGCCAAGGGCGGCTCGGTGGACGTGCTCTACGAGAGCAACACCTTCTACCGCGTGCGCCGCGTCGAGCTCGGCGGCGAAGAGACCGACGCCACCTACTACTTCTCGGCCGACGGCCGCTGGGACTACGAGGCACTGCGCACCGTGGCGCGCAACAACCTCATCGTCGATGCGCGCCAGGCCGCCCTCGAGTTCTCGGGCTGCATCGACTGCGCCGCGGTGGGCAACACCATCCTCTTCACCGCCGCCTACCGGCCGCCCGTCGCCGGCGGCACGATCTACGGCGGTGACGCGATCCGCGTGCACGACAGCCGGGTGCTCGGCGCCGCCGACGGCGCCGGCAGCGACTGCCAGACCTGGGATGCGGCGGCACAGGACTACGTCACCGTCGACCCCTGCTGGGGCGTGGGATCGCGCGCACCGGCACCGGTGAACCGCGTGCTGCGCAGCGACAACGTGCTGGTGGCCAACAACCTGTTCGTCTCGGAGCGGCCGATGTTCGTGCAGGGCACCGACGCCACCAAGTCCTGCCCGCTGAACGTCATCGACGGCACGGCGCGCCTGAGCTTCGACGGCAACTACTGGTGGAACGGCGGCCAGGGTGTCGCCAGCCCGGCCTGCAGCACGCTGCCCGAAGGGTCGCGCTCGCGCCTGCCCGGCGCCGGGGCCAGCGCCCCGCCGCTGGCCGGCACCGCGGTGGACGCCACCACGCTGGCGCGGCTGGGGTCGTCCATCATCGCCGCCGCCTGGCCGCGGCCGACGGCGCCCTTGACGGGGATGCAGGTCAGCCCGGCGCAGATGGCCGCGCACGACCGCCTGGGCGCACCGCGCAGCGGCACGGCGAGCGCTTCGGTCGGTGCCATCGTCGGCGCCGACGCCCAATCGGACCGCGTGTTCAATGTCGCCGAGCGGCTGTACCCGCATTGGTTCGGTGCCGGCGGCCTCAGCCAGTGGCTGCAGGGCTATTACCTGCGGTACTCGGCGGCCACGCAGACCTACATCGGCAGCGCGGGTGGCAGGCTGTACGTGCTGGGGCCGGCCTTCGGCCCGCAATTGCTGGACCTGGGGCCGCTGGGGCCCTGGCTCACCGTGGCCACCGAGGCGGGTCACTGAGCCGGCCATTGCAGGGGCCGAAGCCCCTGCGCGGCCACATCAGGCCGCCACCGGCACCAGGAAGTCGCGGCTGATGCCGGCGCCCAGGTCGTTCACGCGGTCGAGGAACTGCGTGAGGTAGGCGTGCAGCCCGGTGGCGAGTATCTCGTCGATGCGCCCGTACTGCAGGTCGGAGCGCAGCCGCCCGGCGCGGCGCAGCGTGTCGCCGCTGCCCTGGTTGGCCACGTAGTTCAGGTTGGCCACCACCTCGTTCATGCAGGCGGCCAGCGAACGCGGCATGTCCGGCCGCAGGATCAGCAGCTCGGCCACCAGTTCGGGGCGGATCACGTTGCGGTAGACCTTGCGGTAGATCTCGAAGCCCGAGACGGAGCGCAGGATGGCGCTCCAGTGATAGAAGTCGACCTCGTGGATCTCCTTGACGTTGCCGGCACCGAAGTAGTCGCCGGCCAGCGCATGGAACTTCACGTCGAGCAGCCGCGCGGTGTTGTCGGCACGTTCGAGGAAGGTGCCGATGCGCAGGAAATGCAGCGCCTCGTCCTGCAGCATGGTGCCCACCGTGACGCCGCGCGACAGGTGCGAGCGGAACTTGACCCATTCGAAGAAAGTGCCGGGGTCGCGCTCGAAAGCGCCCTCCTTGAGCAGCCGGTTGAACTCCAGCCAGGTCTGGTTCTGCGTTTCCCAGACCTCGGTGGTGAGCGCGCCGCGCACCGCACGTGCGTTCTCGCGCGCCGCACGCACGCAGGCCAGGATGCTCGACGGGTTGTTCTCGTCGCGAACCATGAACTCCATGACGTTGCGCGCCGTGGCTTCCTTGTACTTCTTGCCGAAGGGCTGCGTCAGTTCGCTGATCGACAGCAGGCCCTGCCAGCCCTGCTGCGCCATGTCGGCCGACTGCGGCAGCAGCGCCGTCTGGTAGTTCACGTCCAGCATGCGCGCGGTGTTTTCGGCCCGCTCCATGTAGCGAGCCATCCAGAAAAGATGGTCAGCGGTTCGCGACAGCATCGTGTTGTCTCCCGATCAGTCTTCCAGGACCCAGGTGTCTTTCGTTCCGCCGCCCTGCGACGAATTGACCACCAAGGAGCCCTCCTTCAGGGCCACCCGCGTGAGGCCACCCGGCACCATCTGCACCGTCTTGCCCGACAGCACGAAGGGCCGCAGGTCGATGTGGCGCGGCGCGATGCCCTTCTCGACGAATGTCGGACAGGTGGACAGCGCCAACG
>LNFM01011301.1_pt1 | contig 12199 bp, 13 predicted proteins | sample 596031 | NCBI WGS metagenome assembly LNFM01 (sample SAMN04254537, study PRJNA301005) | activated carbon metagenome | isolation source: dual media filters at the Ann Arbor, Michigan drinking water treatment plant | place: USA: Ann Arbor | reverse complement strand
GCCTTGCCAAACCCTTGACCCATGAATCACTTCCCATCGTGTTTTTGACTGATGGCGTGATTCTGGAATCGGGGGGTGACGGGTTCATGTCGGTTTGATGGCGGTTTGATGACAATCGCCTGCATTGCCTGGGCGCTATCGAATCCATAGCTGATAGCCCATGCCGGTTATGGGCTGGGGCCCGATTCTCTTCTCATCACCAGGGTAAAACCGGCTCAGCCGGATGGTGCGCGCCAGCGTCGCTCGTGCCGGTGTTGATGCACCTCAAGCGAGCCTCGGGCCCGCCCTGTAAGGTGGGTTGCCGCTGGTTGTGGCCCCATCCTGATCCGGGAAGGAGCGAGCTTGCTGGCAACGCTCGCTTCAATCCATCTTCACAAAGAGCAGCCCCCATGAATATCCAGCTTCCGGTCAGCGGCGGCCTCCCGCCCCCCGAACAAGCGAAGCGCCGGCTGCTGCCCGCGCAGCCTGGCTTTCTCGAAGCGCCGACACGCCATCTGTTCTTCACCGGCAAGGGCGGCGTCGGCAAGACCTCGCTGTCCACCGCCACGGCGCTTGCCCTGGCCGATGCCGGCAAAAAGGTGTTGCTGGTCAGCACCGACGCGGCATCGAATCTCGACGAAATGCTGGGCATCGAACTGCGCAACATCCCCACCGCTGTGCCCGGCGCACCGCGGCTGTCGGTATTGAACATCGACCCGGACACGGCCGCCGAATCCTACCGGCAGCGGGTGCTGGCCCAGATGGACAAGGGCGCCAGCGAGGCGGAACTGTCCACGGTGCGCGAACAGTTGTCTGGCGCCTGCACCACCGAGATTGCCTCCTTCGATGAATTCGCCTCGCTGCTGGCCGGCGATGCCGAACAGTTCGACCACATCGTTTTTGACACCGCACCGACCGGGCACACCTTGCGCCTGCTGAGCCTGCCCAAGGCCTGGAGCGGGTTCCTGGAGGACAACGACCGCGGCGCCTCCTGCCTCGGCCCGCACTCGGGCCTGAAGATGCAGGAGCAGCGTTTCAGGGAGGCGTTGGAGGCCCTGGGGGACCCGGCCAGGACCACCGTGATTCTGGTCACCCGGCCGGACAAGGGCGCGATCGCCGAGGCGGCGCGCACCTCGGACGAGTTGCGCACCCTGGGCCTGAACAACCAGCGCCTGGTGGTCAACGGCGAGTTTCACGCCAGTGACGCTGCCGACGCGGTGGCGGCGGCCATCGAAGCCCAGGGACAGCAGGCCCTGGCCGACATGTCCCCTTCCCTGCGCACCCTGCCGCAGGACAGGGTGCCGCTGCGGGTGTTCGACACCGTGGGCCGGCCGGCCCTGCGCGCGCTGCTGGCCGCAGATACCGGCCGCATGGCGCCCGTCAAAACCCCTCCCCCGGAACCCGCCGGCTTGTTTCCGGGCCTGGACGCCCTGGCCGACGAACTGGCCGCCGGCGGACACGGGCTGATCATGGTCATGGGCAAAGGCGGCGTCGGCAAAACCACCGTCGCGGCCGCCCTCGCCCTCGGCCTGGTACAGCGCGGCAAAACCGTGCACCTGAGCACCACCGACCCCGCCGCACATCTGGCCGGCACCATCAACGGCGAAGTGCCGGGCCTGAAGGTGGACCGCATCGACCCGAAAGTGGAGACCCAGCGTTACATCGACAAGATCATGGCGGCCCGATCACCGGGCCTCGATGCGCAGGAGCAGGCCCTGCTGCTGGAGGATTTGCAGTCGCCCTGCACCGAAGAGGTGGCCGTGTTTCACGCCTTCTCGCGCATCGTCAGCGAAGGTCGCAGCGCCTTTGTGGTGCTGGACACCGCACCAACCGGCCACTCCCTGCTGCTGATGGACGCCACCGGTGCCTACCACCGGCAGATGCTGCGGGAATACGAAGGACACGGCGCAGCGCGCGTGGTCACGCCCCTGATGCGGCTGCAGGATGCGGCGTACACCAAAATCATTCTGGTGGCCCTGCCGGAGGTGACGCCGGTCTCGCAGGCCGCGGCCCTGCAGGACGATTTACGCCGCGCGAGCATCGAACCCTATGCGTGGGTGCTCAACAAAAGTATTCTGGCGGCCGGCACCACCGACCCCGTGCTGGCAGCGCGGCTTGCCGGTGAGCGCAAGCAGATGGAGCGCATGTCCGGCGGACTGGCCCGACGGATCTTCGTGCTGCCCTGGCTGACCCGTCCGCCTGTCGGTGTGGTGGAACTGTCCAGACTGGCGGCTACGCCGTCAAGGCCGGGCTGACACCCAGCTGCACCGGGCGCCGCCAACAAAAAAGGCTCCAGAACCGGAGTTCTGAAGCCTTTTTGGCTTTGTCTCAGCACAGGGCCGAGACGGCTGGGTTGCAGGGCTTAGTAGCCGCCGCGTCCACCGCCGCCGCCGCCGTAGCCGCCACCGCCGGAACGGTCGCCGCCGCCGCCGTAGCCGCCGCCACCGGAGCGGTCACCGCCACCGTAGCCGCCACCACCGCCGCCGCCGAAGCCACCGCTACGTGGAGGACGTGCCTCCATCGGACGGGCTTCGTTCACGGTGATGCTGCGACCACCGAGGGACTGGCCGTTCATGCCGGCGATTGCGGCTTGAGCTTCGGCATCGTTGCCCATTTCGACAAAGCCGAAACCTTTGGAGCGACCGGTGTCACGTTCCATCATGACCTTGGCGCTGGTGACAGAGCCGTACTGGCCGAAAGATTGTTGCAGGTCTTCGTCACGAACCGTGTATGGCAGGTTGCCGACGTAAAGTTTATTGCCCATGGGGACTCCTCAAAAATACATAAAAACAAAAGCGATGGGGTCCCGAAAGCACAACAAAACAAACCGCCGTAGCGCGCGAAACTGACCGATCACCTGACTCGTGCGGACTTATTGACACGCACCCCCTGATTATGCGGCATGAAACGCCTTCGCACTACATTACTTTTGCGCAAAGGGCAAGATAAACGCCGAAAGTCGGCCCCGGGCACCGCCACCACCGCCTCCGGCGCGCCCCGATGCTATGAATTACGCAGCAAACTTCTCCCGCCAGCAAAGGCCTGGCAGCCCTGTCACCCTGCTTTCGGGGCCTGGCGCGCATGCCTTGTCCGCGCCATCCCCGCGCCCGCTCTTTTCCTGAAAAAAAAACAGGAAATCAGGCCGGGGCATCCAGCCGGCTGCGCCAGGACCTGTGTCGACAGCCTCCTCCGCCATGACCCGCGGCATTCCCGAAACCCGGTTCGCTATTGATTTGATAGCTGACAACCCTTGCTGTTTATGGGATGACGGCCTGTTGGGCTTGTTTGTCCGGGCGAAACGCCGGGTGCGGCCCGGCGCCGTCTGCGCCCATGCCGCGCCGCGCCGTCGTCCTACAGGGCTGCCCGGCCGGCCTGCCTAAGGTTCAGGGCTCATCATGACAAGCCCCATCCAGCTCCCTTCCCTGTCCCCGGACGTCCGCCTGTTCGGCAAAGTCAACGAGGCCATGCTCTCGGAATTTTTTCGCCAGCAGGCCGAGGTGTCCGCCGGCAAACCCGTGGTGGTCGAGCTCAGCACCTCCGGCGGCGACGCCGACGTCGGCCGGCGCATTGCCCAGGAAATGCGCTTGTGGCAGGACAGCGGCATCGAGCTGTTCCTGCTCGGCAAGACCTATGTGTTTTCGGCCGGCATCACCATCATGTCGGCTTTCCCGCCCACCCACCGCTTCCTGACAGCCGACTGCGAGTTGCTGATCCACGAACGCAAGATGAAAAAAGACCTGCACCTGGAAGGCGCGCTGCGTGGCTGCATGTCCGCCGTCAACGACGTGCTGGCCGAGATCCAGTCGGGCCAGCGCCTGGAGCGCGAAGGTTTTGCGCAACTGGTCAAAGGCACCCCACTGTCCGCGCAGGACGTCGAGGACAAGGTCTATCACCAGGACTGGTACCTGTCTGCCAAGGAAGCGCAGGAGATCGGGCTGGTGGCCGGGCTTGTCCAGGAACGGTCCCCAGGGCCTGGCGCCTGAACCCCCACAGCAGGGACCCGCACCCAATCATGTAATATCATTGATTACATGAAAAAGGACAGCAGACTATCCGGCGTGCTGCACGTGCTGCTGCACCTGGCCGAGGTGGATGAGCCCATGACCTCCGACGAGCTCGCCAAAGTCATGCTGACCCACCCGGTGGTGGTCCGGCGTGTCATGGCGGGCCTGCGCGATTCCGGCCTGGTCCGTTCGGAAAAAGGGCATGGGGGCGGCTGGCTGCTCAGTTGCAACCTGAGCGATATCACCCTTGGCGACATCTACAACGCACTCGACGCCCCCGAGCTGTTCGCCATGGGCAACCGCACCGAGGCGCCCGGCTGCCTGGTTGAGGAAGCGGTGAACGCGGCGCTCGACAGCGCCTTTGCCGAGGCCAGGCAGGTGCTGCTGGACCGGCTCGGCGACGTTAGCCTGGCCACGCTCAGTCAGGACTTCCATGCGCGGCTGCAGGCGCGCAGCGGCACACGGGCCTCAGCCATGGCTCACACGGCATGAGCATCCACACCGCTTTCACCGATGCGGCGGCCGTCGCGGCGTATGCCGACGGCCCGCCGCGCATGGTTCCGGGTTTTGCCGACCTGCAGCGCATGTGTTTGCTGCTGATGGCTGAAAACGCGCCCCCCGACGCCCGCATCCTGGTGCTGGGTGCGGGCGGCGGACTCGAGCTCGAAGTTTTTGCGAATGCGCAGCCGCAGTGGCAGTTCGACGGCGTGGACCCCTCGGCAGAAATGCTGCAACTGGCGCAAACCAGATTGCAGGACCACGTGCACCGCGTGCGGCTGCACACGGGCCTCATCGACGACGCGCCGGACGGGCCCTTCGATGCGGCCTGTTGCCTGCTGACGCTGCATTTCCTGGCACGCGAAGAGCGGCGTCGCACCCTGGCAGAAGTACACCGCCGGCTCAAGCCGGGTGCGCCCTTTGTGGCCGCACATTTCAGCTTTCCGCAGGAGCCGGCAGCGCGCGGACGCTGGCTGGCGCGCTGCACCGCGTTCGCCATGTCATCCGGCATACCACCCGACATGGCGCAGGCCCGCGAAAGGGGATTGGCGACACAACTGCCCATCCTGTCGCCCGGGGACGACGAAGCGGTGCTGCGCGAGGCCGGCTTTTCCGGGATCGAGCTGTTTTATGCCGCCCTGGGCTTTCGCGGCTGGGTTGCCACCGCCTGAGACGTCCGCTATCAATTCAATAGCTGCTTGCCCTTGTCCCGCATGGGCGGGAGGCCGATTTGGCTCACAAACTGCGCTGGTTCACCCGTTGGGCCAGCGCCTCCGCGCTTTCCTTGCGTTCGCTGTAGCGGTCCACCAGGTAAGGCGACACATCACGCGTGAGCAGCGTGAACTTCATGAGTTCCTCCATCACGTCGACCACGCGGTCGTAATAGGCGGAAGGCTTCATGCGGCCGGCCTCGTCGAACTCGAGAAAAGCCTTGGCCACCGAGGACTGGTTGGGAATCGTCAACATGCGCATCCAGCGGCCCAGCACCCGCAGCTGGTTCACCGCGTTGAAGGATTGCGAGCCGCCGCTGACCTGCATCAGCGCCAGGGTCTTGCCCTGGGTCGGCCGCACCGCGCCCTGGGCCAGCGGGATCCAGTCGATCTGCGACTTCATGATGCCGGTCATGGCGCCATGGCGCTCGGGCGAGGTCCAGACCATGCCTTCGGCCCACAACGCGAGTTGCCGCAGCTCCTGCACCTTGGGGTGGCTGTCGGGCGCATCGTCGGGCAGCGGCAGGCCGCGCGGGTCGAATGTTCGGGTTTCGGCGCCCATGGCCTGCAGCAGGCGCGCGGCTTCCTCGCTGAGCAGGCGGCTGTAGGAGCGTTCACGCACCGAACCATACAAAAGCAGGATGCGCGGCGCATGCGCCGACGGCCTGAACGCCTGCAGTGCGCCGGCCGTGGGCAGCGCGAACAGATTCTTGTCGAGGTTGGGAAGGTCTTCAGGCACCGGCAACACGTTCTCCCTTGTCGTTGATCACCGGTTCGCCGTCTTCCTTGGCAAAAGCGCCCCGCTGCGGCGCCGGCAGGATATCCAGCACCACTTCCGACGGCCGGCACAGCCGTGTGCCCAGCGGCGTCACAACGATGGGACGGTTGATCAGGATCGGATGGGCGAGCATGGCGTCGAGCAACTGCTCGTCGCTCAGCGCGGGGTTGTCGAGCTGGAGTTCGGCGTACAAGTTTTCCTTGGCCCGGATCAGCTCGCGCACCGGGATACCCATGGCGGTGATCAGTTGCTGCAGGGTCTCGCGGCTGGGCGGGGTTTGGAGGTAGTTAATGACCTGCGGCTCGGCGCCGCTGTTGCGGATCAGCGCCAGCGTGTTGCGCGAGGTGCCGCACTGGGGGTTGTGGTAAATCGTGATGTCACTCATGGCATTTTTCCTTGCTGGATTGCGTCAATTCGATAATTCAATTATATTTGAATTATGGAAACAAAAACCCTCGACGAAGTTTCAGCGGTGCGCGCCCTCGCGGCGCTGGCCCAGGCCCAGCGCCTGCGCACTTTCCGCGCGCTGGTGGTGGCCGGGCCCGACGGGCTGACACCCGGCGCGATTGCCGACAAGCTCGAAGTCGCGCCCAGCGCGCTGTCCTTCCACCTGAAAGAGCTGGCGCATTCCGGCCTGGTCAGCAGCGAGCCGCGCGGCCGCAACCTGATTTACCGCGCCGACTTCGGGCAGATGAACGCCCTGCTGGCTTACATGACCGAACACTGCTGCCAGGGCGAGGCTTGTGAGGTCGCGACCGACCCGGCTTGCAACAACTGCTGAGCTTCCCGCGCCTTCCCACCACCAGGAGAACTCCCATGAAACGTTTTCACGTCCACATGCATGTCGAAGATCTCGGCAAAAACATCGCCTTTTATTCAGCCATGTTCGGCGTTCAGCCGGCGCGCCAGGAAGGTGACTACGCGAAATGGATGTTGCTGGACCCACCGGTCAACTTCGCGATCTCGACCCGCGGCAGTGCCACCGGCGTGGATCACCTGGGCATCCAGGTCGATTCGACCGCCGAACTGGCAGGTCTGAGGGCCAGCGCGGGCGCAGCGGCGCTGACATTGCAGGACGACGGCGAAACCACCTGCTGCTATGCCCGCAGCGACAAATACTGGCTGACCGATCCGCAGGGCGTGGCCTGGGAGCAGTTCCACACGCTGGACGGCATTCCGGTGTTCAGCGAGCAGAAATCCGCAGCAAATACGGCCTCAGCCCTTGCCTGCTGTGCGCCGGCAGCTACAAAAAATGTAGCGACCACCGTCTCCACAACCTGCTGGTGAAAGAACCCAAATGACCGACCGCGTGATCAATGTCCTGTTTCTCTGCACCCACAACTCGGCCCGCAGCATCCTGGCCGAAGCCACGCTGAACCAGATGGCCAAAGGCCGGTTCAGGGCCTTCTCGGCCGGCAGCAGCCCGCGCGACAACCAGCAGCCCAATCCGCTGGCGCTGAAGGTGCTGGCCAACGCCGGGATATCGACCGAGGGCCTGCGCAGCAAAAGCTGGGACGAGTTCGGCAAGCAGGAATCTCCGGTGATGGATCTGGTCATCACCGTCTGCGACAACGCCGCCGGCGAGGTCTGCCCCTTCTGGCCCGGCCAGCCGGCCACCGCGCACTGGGGCTACCCCGATCCGTCCGAAGTCTCGGGCGACGCGGCGCAGAAGCTCGATGCGTTCAACCAGACCCTGATGGCGATACGCCGCCGGCTCGAGCTGCTGGTCAACCTGCCGCCCGACAAGCTGGAACGCGCCATGTTGCAGCAGGCCGCGCGCGATTTGTCGCGTGCCTGAACGCACATTCAACAAAAAGAACAGGGAATCATCATGGGATTGTTTGAACGTTACCTGAGCGTCTGGGTCGCGCTGGGGATAGGCGCCGGCGTCGGGCTCGGCCTGCTGGCGCCGGCGGCTTTCCAGGCGATTGCCGCGCTGGAAATTGCACACGTGAACCTGGTGGTCGCGGTGTTCATCTGGGTGATGATTTACCCGATGATGATCCAGATCGACTGGACCGCCGTGAAAGACGTGGGCAAAAAGCCGCGCGGCCTGATGCTCACGCTGGTGGTCAACTGGCTGATCAAGCCCTTCACCATGGCGGCGCTGGGCGTGTTGTTCTTCCAGTATATTTTTGCGCCCTGGGTCGATCCGCAGTCGGCCAGCGAATACATCGCCGGCATGATTCTGCTGGGCGTGGCGCCCTGCACCGCCATGGTGTTTGTCTGGAGCCAGCTGGTCAAGGGCGACGCCAACTACACGCTGGTGCAGGTCTCGGTCAACGACCTGATCATGGTCGTCGCCTTCGCGCCGATTGCCGCCTTCCTGCTGGGCGTGACCAACATCACCGTGCCTTGGGAGACCCTGGTGCTGTCGACCGTGCTGTACGTCGTGCTGCCGCTGGTGGCCGGCATGGCGACGCGGCACCTGCTGCAGCGCCGCTCCAGCCATGCGGTGGCCGACTTCGTGGCCCAACTCAAGCCCTGGTCGGTGATCGGGCTGATCGCCACCGTGGTGCTGCTGTTCGGCTTCCAGGCGGAAACCATCGTGGCCAGGCCGCTGGTGATCGCGATGATCGCCGTGCCGCTGATCCTGCAGAGTTATGGCATTTTTGTCATCAGTTATGTGGCCGCCAGGGCGCTCAAGCTGCCGCACAACGTCGCCGGGCCGGCCTGCCTGATCGGCACCTCCAACTTTTTCGAACTGGCGGTCGCGGTGGCGATTTCGCTGTTCGGCCTGAACTCCGGCGCCGCGCTGGCCACGGTGGTCGGTGTGCTGGTCGAGGTGCCGGTGATGTTGTCGCTGGTCGCCATCATCAACCGGACGCCGCACTGGTTCGTCCCGCGCCATGCATGAAATCGGCCTCCAGCCCTTTCCCCACATGGGCGAGCAGCTACTTTTTTCATAGCAATTTGAAGGCCCCGCCGGGTACTTGTTGCAGTGCTAGGCTCTGGCCATGAAACAGCGGCGCAGCCTCACCATCACCAGCCTGGGCATCGCGCAGACCCTCGCCTGGGCGTCGAGTTATTACCTGCCGGCCATGCTGGCGACGTCCATGGCGCGCGATCTCGGCATCAGCGCGCCAACGGTATTCCTGGGTTTTTCGCTGGCGCTGGTGGTGTCGGCCCTGCTCGGGCCGCTGGCCGGCCAGCTGATAGACCGTTACGGCGGTCGTCCGGTGCTGGCGACCAACAGCTTCATCTTTGCCGCGGGCCTGGCCGGGCTGGCGCTGGCGCAGGGACCGGTCGGCATGATGATCGCCTGGGCCGTGCTGGGCGTGGCGATGGCGGCCGGCCTCTACGAAGCCGCCTTTGCCGCGCTGGTGCATCTTTACGGCAAGGACGCGCGCGGCGCCATCACCGGCATCACGCTGTTCGCCGGTTTTGCCAGCACCGTGGGCTGGCCGCTGTCGGCCTGGCTGGAGCTTGAATGGGGCTGGCGCGCGGCCTGTTTCGCCTGGGCCGGTTTGCATCTGGTGGTGGCGCTGCCGCTGAACCTGCTGCTGCCCGGCTCACCCGGCGCTCATGTCGCGCAAGCGGCGCTCGCTGCGGACCCAGCGACGGACACCGTCCCCGCAGCGGCCGGCGCGCAGAACACCACCCGCACCGCCGTGCTGCTGGCTTTTGTGTTTGCCGTGACCTGGTTCATCAGCACCGCGATGGCCGCGCACCTGCCGCGGCTGCTGCAGATCCAGGGTGTGCCGCTGGCCACCGCGCTGGTCTTCGCCGGGCTGGTCGGGCCGGCGCAGGTGGCCGGGCGGCTGCTCGAATACGGGCTGCTGCGCAACATCCACCCGCTGATCTCGGCGCGTGTGGCCGGCGCCATGCACACGCTGGGCGCCATGGCCTTCCTGGCCATCGGTGTGCCCGCCGGCGCGGTTTTCACCGTGTTGCACGGCGCCGGCAACGGCGTGCTGACGATTGCCAAGGGCACCTTGCCGCTGGTGCTGTTCGGCGTGAAAGACTATGGCGCGCGCCAGGGCCTGCTGATGGTGCCGGCACGTTTTGCGCAGGCGCTGTCACCCTGGCTGTTCGGCCTGGCGCTGGACCGCTTCGGCGGCGGGGCCCTGTGGTTCTCGGCAGCGCTGGGCGCGCTGGCCTTTGCGGCGCTGATGGCGCTGCGGGATGCTTCCTCCCACACACCAGAGGGCCGGGCAGCGGAATAAACGGATAGAGGACTTGGCTACGAACCAAGGGGTCGTGGGTTCAATTCCTGCCAGCCGCACCACTTTCTTAAGTAATTTCAATAGTTTAGAGGCTGACCCTTCTAGTCGTCGAATGCCACCGAAGGTTAGCGATCGTGTTTTCTGGTACTCCGGGAATCTCTCCCAAAATACCGTTCATATAACGCTTCTCTGAACCTTGTTCACCAGATCAGCGCGTTCATCACCGATCCGGTGGTCGTTTATTGCAGAAATTATTTCGTATCGAAATTTCTGCTCATCAACGTGATTCGGTTGCAACACTATTTTCTTTATGAGCCTCGAAAGATCCACTCGAAGCATTAGATTTTGCAGTGGGTTTTTTTCATATATCTTTTGCCTGACTGGGGCCAGCATTAGGCCCTCCTTCCACTTTTCTTCCGGCGACATCACATCAGCGATTAAGCGAAACTCGCTTTCAGCCTTAAAAGGTTGCCGCTTCTTTTGCAGCATATCGAAGGCAATCTGCGACATCCCACCCGGTATGAACCTCCAGTCCGGGACGACGGTATCGAGATCGACGTATTGGATGGGAACACCAAACACTTCCGCTTCAATGTCGATAAATGAGCTTTCTAGGTCGCTTAGTGAGGTTTGAATTGCCACACCATTGCTGCCAGGTATAAAGCGTCGCCACATTAGATCGTTCTCGTGATCATTAATGTGCCAACAATTTACGTAATGACGCTCGATCATAAATTTGTAATGCAACCGAACTTTCTGTCGAATTAGATCGCGCAGTTGCATTCGGCCTTGCCCGGCGAACCTGATCCCGCAAAAGTCTGTGACGTTCTGCCTTTTTAGTTCGCCGATCCGTTGTGTCGTGATCATGCTATCGATGAAAGAGGTCATATTTTTGCTTAGTGACCCCTCTTTGGCGTCGTAGGTCATCAGCGTGTCGGCGCGAGGCAGATACAAACTAGAAGTTTGCATAAGAGATATAAATTTCTCAATCGCCATGTAGCGCCAGAGAGTCGGGTCGCTGTGGGGATACTGAACGTGGGGATGGCGTCGATACATTTTGAGATAGTACGCTGGCGTGATTTGCCCCGTTCTGTCGGCGGGGGACTTTCGGGGAATGATCTTCCAAAAGGTTGGAACGGAAGGCTTTTCTCTATACGAATCAACTACTTAGCTGCTACAGGGAAACTACGAACCAAGCGGCCGTGGGTTCGAAGGCTCGCGCGGTGCCGAGCTAGCTTGCGGGCGGAAACTCGACCTGAATCGTCTCTCGACGACCGTCATCGCCCTCGAGAACCAATGTCGCCGTCTCGAAACCGGTCACCCGTCCTAGAAGCGTTTCGGTCGCTTGAACGTCTGTTTGAACCAGGCGACCGACCAGCAACTCGCCGGCACCCCTGATCCGACTCCTCCGGTCGGGAGTTGGCACGTCACCCGCGAGCAAGGCCCGTAGCGTCGCCTTTGCCTGTTTGTCGCAAAACGCGAGAATCCGGTTTGTTGCCTCGGATCCGGTATCGCCGGACGCATACAGAAGCGTGAAATTGGGTGGCAGCATCACTTCGCCATAGAGCGGCATCCTGCGCGCATTTATCGCCTCATGCAGACCGAGGTCCGAGTCCGTGACGAGCGCCCTTTTGAGAACGAGATCTCCTAGGGTGTTGCAGTGTTCAAGCGCGAGTGCCAGCATACCGGCGCGTTCGGGATTTCCTTCCGCGTGCACCAAGTCGTAGTAAACGAGCTGGTTGTCAACGTGCACGCGAACTTGATCCCCTTCGGGCCTGAACTGCAGGCGAAGAGAGCAAGCAAGCGCGTGTCGGCGAGTCGTGGGGTGGTATGTGTACGACGTATCAATCACGAACACCTCGTGATAGCCGCAGAGTTCCTGCAGGCCGTCAACCGAAAGCCGGATACCGGCGAGCGCCTGCTTCGTGCGGACCTTGGGACCTTTCCGGCGTTCATGCGTCACCAATCGCTGCACGCCGGCAACATTGACTTCCTTTCCCTCTTTGTCGAGAAACGCAATCCAGCCGGTTTTATCGACCCGCACTCCGTCGATTCTGTGATCGG
>LNFM01011299.1_pt1 | contig 12200 bp, 16 predicted proteins | sample 596031 | NCBI WGS metagenome assembly LNFM01 (sample SAMN04254537, study PRJNA301005) | activated carbon metagenome | isolation source: dual media filters at the Ann Arbor, Michigan drinking water treatment plant | place: USA: Ann Arbor | reverse complement strand
CCAAGAGGTTATGACATGCCTCACCGCTCCTCCGGCGGTTTTACGTGACGGAACTGTAATAGCAGCAACAGGTCATAGCTGATCTTCAGCGCACCGCAGATGAGCAGCGGCCAAGCCCGATGCGACGCTGCGAGCAGCGCGCCCGCAAGCGCCGGACTGACTGCCGCAGCCAGACTACGGGCGGCACCGACGTAAAGCTCGCGGCGGCAGCTCGCTCCGCCTCGGTGACGACCGCCATCACGTAGGATGAGCGCGTTGGCACATCCATTTGCGACAACGCCGCACGGATCAGCAGGAAGCGAGAGCGATGGGAAGCGTCGGTGCGAAGGCGGCAAGAATCAAGGCGATGCTGGACGGAATGTGCGTGAATACCATCGTGTTGATGAGGCCGATCCGTCGTGAAATCCACGCCGCCACAGGAAACGAAAATGCTGACAGCACACCCGACCAAAAGAAAAACACGCTCGCCGTCGCAAGCGCGTGTTCCAGAGGTACGAACACGCTCACGCTGCCGGATGACGGATTGACTGTTCCGGCAAAGGCGATGACCAAGAGCACCGCATAGTCGTGAACCACAGCGAACGCGACGCCTGTGGCGATCATTCAGGCTGGCCGCGGCGAGCAGGAGCTGACGGTGATCGTATCTTGCGCCGAGGGCTCCGACAGCGATGGTTAAGAGCGCAGACCCGAGCAATGACGCGTTGCGACGCTGCCGACCTGGACCGCCGAGAAGCCGAGCGCGAGTAGGTAGGCCGGCAGCAGCACGGCGACGAACCCGTCGCCGAAGTCGCGCAGGGCGCGAGCCGCGAAAAGATAAGTCGCCGGGTGGACCCGCTGCACTGATCTGGCCTCACCGTCCTTCATCACCCGCAAAATGCTACGGCTCGAACTCCAACTCATCGCGAATTGCTGCCAATCCGGCCTTGGCACAGTGGTCGTCAGCTTCCCCGCCCGGTGCACCGGAAACAGCGATCGCTCCCAGCAGAGAGCCGGAGGCCTCAATCAATACGCCTCCGCCAACCGCGACAATCCGTGGCAAGATCCGTGCACCCGCGGCGCGAGCCTCTCTGGCTGTTGCGATGTCAAAGGCAAGTGTGTCCTGTCGGAACGTGACAGCGGTCCACGCCTTGTTCATGGCGGTTTCTACCGTGTGCGGACCCGCGAAGCGATCGCGCAACAACACTTGCGTCACCCCGCCGCGATCGGCAACCGCTACCGCCACATGGTAACCCTGCTTGCGACAGGCTTCGAGCGCCGCCGCCGCGACCTTGAGAGCGGTGTCAGGAGTCAGAAGCTTGACGGTATACGTCGCGTTCTGCGCGAGCGACGTATGCGAACCAAGAAGCAACACGAGTAACCAGAGCAGCAGTTGCGCCGCCAGATACCGGCAGCGATGAGCGCGGTCGGCGCCTAGCTTTCCGATAGGCAGCCATGCGTGTAGACGGCGACCGACATCCGGCGCCGCCCGAGAAAAGCCGCCCTGCGGCTTGAGGTCCGGTTTGACCTGCCGGCATCCAATCATGCTGCCCCCGCTCTGATCACAAACAATCCGACCTCAGCCGCGCGCTTCGCTGAATGATGCGTAGAGATCGTCGAAGATGGCGCTCCCGCGCTTGATTCGCTCGTCGTCAGTGTTCGCAGGCACGGCAATGCCGGCGATCAAACGGGCAATACCGGCGGTCTCAGGTCGTCCAAACTTGCCGTCCTTGAGATCGATGTCGTGCACAATCTCCGCAATCGCCTTCAGGGCGTCGTCAGTGAGGCCCACGCGATCAAGGAGTACCTCGAAGCTGCAGGAATCGCCCTTGTGCGTGAACTCGGCCTCAAACATGTCGAACCGTAGTTCACCCGGCTCCGGCTTGTATCCCTTGTGAGCGACGAACTTGAAACGCGCGTCTGGGTCAATAAAGCGCCGGATCAGCCAAGCGCAGCCAATACGATCCACGTACACGCCGCGTCGCGTGACCCAGACCTTGCCTTTCAGCTCGTCTTTGGAGGACTCAGGCACAGGCACTTCGACCGTCTCCGGTTCCGCTGGCGCCAGGGCCCTGGCGAGCCGCTCTTCGATGCCGGCAAGCAGGCCGGCTCCCCCCTCGCGGCCGTTGGCTCCGAAAAAATCGATGCGTCCGATATCGTTCAGGCGTTTTTGCAGGCGCACGCACTTCGACTTCAGCTCGGAGGCGCTTTCCTGCCAGGTCGAAGTTTCGCCGGACAGCGACTCGATGAGGACGCGCGCCTCCTTTGCGAGTTCCTCGTAATCCGCCTGACGCGCCGCGTTGAAGAGCGCGACCACCTGCGCGTCGCTGAGACCGTCGATAAAGCGGGCCGCGCACAGTGAGCCCTCTCCGCCGCCCTCTTCGATCTCGCGCAGGAGCCACTCGAAATCCTCCTGTGTCTCCTCGTTCAGGGGCAGCGCGTAGACCGAGCTCTTGATCGCGACAGCGCCAAGCATCTGCAGCCGGCGCCAGATCTTGACGCGGAAGTAGCCGGGCTTCGGGGGAAGCTGGTGAATAAGCAATAGCCATGGGTCAGAGGCAGGTTCCGGATTGAGAGGTGGCAGATCAGTCATGTCCTACAAACCGTATCACAAGCTTGCCATGCGAAGAAACAATTGTATCATGGACCCGTTCGGCGTAGCCTCTCTGCCGTTCGCTTGAGCAAAGAGGGCTCATGCCGATCACAATACGCCGAACAACAGAGGAGGACATGTCATGAAATGGGTCACCCGTGAGCGGCCGGTCATCGACCGAATCGCCTGCCCCTGGCTCATCGCCCGGTTCATCGACAAGGAAGCCGAGTTTCTGTTCGTTCCCCCGGCCGACGTAATCCGGGTTGCGGAGGAGACCGGCGCGACCCCGTACGACGTTCCCGGAATCGAGTTCACGCATGTCGGCGAGGGCTGCAGCTTCGACACGTTCGTGGCGAAATACCAATTGGACCGCGATCCGGCGCTCGTCACCATCGCTGCCATCGTGCGCGGCGCCGACACCGATCGGCACGACCTCACCCCGCAGTCTGCAGGTCTGCTCGCGATCTCAATGGGCCTGCGCGATGTCACGCCGGACGATCACGAGGTATTGCGCCATGGCTTCGTGATCTACGACGCGCTCTATGCCTGGGCGAAGACCCGGCGGGGCGAGAAGCACAGTTGGCCGCCCGCAGGCTTCAAAGCGGCATGAAAGGACAAGTGGGTGGGGCCTCGAGCACCTCGTTTTCGGTGCGCGATTGCCCAACCCACGATGACCTCGAAGCTCGGCATGTCCTTGCGATGTGCGGCAGTCGATCATCGTTTCTTGGATCAATCGTATTCGAAGTTCGGAGCTTACAATGAAGGTCGACGGGCCAGCGGCGGCAGTCGTGAGCGATAGAGCGGATCAAGCAGCGGCTCCGCCACAGCTCTCATATACCGAGATCTTTTGGCGCTTCCTGAGGTTCGGATTCCTGGCCTGGGGCGGACCGGTGGCTCAGATCGCGATGATCCGACGCGAACTCGTGGAAGAGGAGCGCTGGATTTCGAGTTCTCGCTTCAACCGTGTGCTCGCCGTCTATCAAGTCCTTCCCGGTCCAGAGGCGCATGAAATGTGCGTCTTCTTCGGCATGATCTCCGGCCGGCGGCTCGGCGGCTTTCTTGCCGGGTTAGGGTTCATGCTGCCCGGCTTCGTGCTGATGTTTGCGCTGTCCTGGCTTTACTTGGCGACGGACATCGTCAAAACGGCAGTGGTGGCTGCTGCCTTCCTGGGCGTGCAGCCGGCCGTGATCGCGCTCATTGTACGCGCCGTGCATCGGATCGGCAGCCACATTCTGCTCGATCGCTGGCTGTGGGCGATCGGCATCATCGCCGGCGCTGCCGCTCTTGGTGGCACGCCATTCTGGATTACCCTGCCGGTGGCAGGCCTCGCCTACGTGTTCGCGGCGCGCCACCAGGTAATGCCGGCCGGCTTAATCGCCGCGGCTTTGATCGGGATCGCGCTCTACTTCGCCTGGAGCACATTTGGCGGTCTCTCAGCGGGGGGCGCGTCGCAGGCCATCGCTGAACAGAAGCCGACGCTGCTTGAACTCTTCTTTTCAGGCCTTAAAGCGGGCCTGCTCACCTTCGGTGGAGCGTATACAGTCATACCGTTTTTGCGCGACGACGCGGTCGACAAGGGGTGGATGAGTGACGCCCAGTTCCTCGACGGCCTCGCGTTGTCCGGCATCTTGCCCGCGCCCCTGATCATCTTCTCTACCTTCGTGGGTTATTTCGGCGGCGGGCCGCTCGGCGCGATCGTCATGACTATCGGCATCTTCCTGCCGGCGTTCGCTTTCACGCTCTTCTTCCACGACCAGCTCGAGCGGCTTATCGACACCAAGGAAATCCACACGTTTCTTGAGGGCGTGTCCGCGGGCGTTGTCGGCCTCATCGCGGCTACAACACTTGAGCTCGGCTACAAGACGCTTGTGAACGTGCCGGGCGTACTAGTGCCGCTTGCCATTTTCGGTGTCTCGCTCGCGGCCCTCTATGTGTTCAAGGCCAAGACGACGGTCGTCTGGGTTGTCTTTGCGGCGGCAGCGGCCGGCGCTGTTCTGTTCCGGTGAACCAGAGAGGCGCATCGCGACGGAAGCAAGGGAAGAAACCATGACCTACACCATGAAGCCGCTCGGCTGCGACCCGCAGCGCATCAAGGGGATGTCGGAAAAGCTGATCATCAGCCACTACGAGAACAACTACGGCGGCGCGGTCAAGCGCTTGAATCTTATCAACGAACAGCTTTCCGAGCTCGATTTTAATGCCGCGCCCGGCTTCCTCATCAACGGGCTCAAGCGCGAGCAGCTGATCGCCACCAACTCGATGATACTGCATGAGGTGTTTTTTGATGGCCTCGGTGAAGAGAGCGGGCCCGGGCCCGAGTTGATGGCCGCGATCATCCGCGATTTTGGCTCCTACGAACGCTGGCGCGTGGAGTTCATGGCCATGGGCAAAGCACAGGGCGGCGGGTCGGGCTGGGTGCTACTGACCTATTCGCCCCGCGACGGCCAGCTCACGAATCAATGGGCCATGGATCACACCACGACGCTTGCTGGTGGACGGCCGATCCTCGCGCTCGACATGTACGAGCACTCGTATCACATCGATTTCGGTGCCAAGGCGGCGACTTATGTCGATACGTTCATGGCGGCGATTCATTGGGAGAATTGCGATCGCCTATTGCGTGAGGCCCAGACCGGATAGCAGCGGACAAGAAGCAATCGAGTTTCGAATGAATAGGAATGGACACGATGCTCGACCGAATAAGCCATGGCGTCGCCGTGTTCGCAATGAGCGCACTATTCGTCACATCTGCATTAGCCGCCGACAAGTTCAGAAAGCTCAGTGCATCCCAAATCCGCTCCACGCTCGCCGGGATGGAATGGTCGGACGGCATTCATTCGCGGGACATATTCAGTCGCAATGGCACGCTCACGAGCTACGGGATGGGACGTAAGTTGATCGGCAAATGGCGCGTGCAAGACGATCAGCTCTGTCTGGAGCACACGAAGCAGGAGCCCGCCTGTTATGAGGTATGGATTGCAGGCAACAAGGTGGAGCTGCGGCGCAAAGGCTCCAACTTGCCGTTGGAGGGCGTGCTGCAACGTCCGGAGCGTCGTCAATAGCGCATGGTAGATGAAAGCCGAGTATCCGAGCAGTTCAACGACATCGGCGACGGAGCGAACGCGATCCACTGACAGAATGTCTAGCTGAAGTTACGGGCGAATAGGGGAGGGGGTCATCGGGCCATGAGCCCACAGCAGTAGGAGGCACTCATGCAACGTCTTGTCGCGCTGTTGATCGGCGCCGCTATCTTGACGTCGGCCTCGGCGGCCGGCGCCCAAACGCTCGATTGGGAGAAGGTCGACGCGGCGTTCGGGCGAAAACCGGCTGTCACCGGTGACGTGCGACGCTACGGATTGCCGCGCAGCGATCTCCAGGTGACGGTCGACGGGGTCACGATCAGGCCCGCGTTGGCGCTCGGCGGTTGGATAGCCTTCAAACCAGCGCACGGCGGCACCATGGTGATGGGCGATCTCGTGCTGCTCGAAAGCGAGATCAATCCCGTTATGAGCAAGCTGATCGAAAACGGACTGGAGATCACGGCCATCCACAATCACGTGTTGCGTGCCAATCCACCCACCTTCTACATGCACGTGGGCGGGCACGGCGACCCCGCCCGTTTGGCGGAAGGCATCCGAGCAGCTTTGACACAGAGCAAGACGCCGATGACGATAGGCGTGCCCTCCGCCGCGGCTCCCCCGCCCGCGATCGACCTCGACACGGCGCAGCTCGAAACGATCATCGGGGCGAAAGGCCAGGCCAACGGCGGCGTCTTCCAGTTTGGTGTGCCCCGGCGCGATCCAATCACCGAAGGTGGGATTGAAATCAGTCCCGCGGGGCCGATGGGAGTTGCAACAGCGATCAACTTCCAGCCGACCGGTGGCGGTAAGGCGGCCATCACTGGGGATTTCGTGCTCACCGCTGAGGAGGTGAACCCGGTAATCAGAGTGTTGCGCGCCAACGGGATTGAGGTCACCGCAATCCACAGTCACATGCTGTCGGAGCAGCCGCGGCTCATTTTTCTTCATTTCTGGGCGAACGACAACGCAATGAAGCTCGCGCGCGGGCTGCGTGATGCGCTCGACAAGACTGCATCCGCGAGCAACTGAGCCGTCGACGTTGCGCATGAAGGCGGGCGTATGAGCAAATGAGGCTGCCTTTCACACATCTCAAGAAGGCAGCGTTGGGACGCGCAGCGTCAGCGCAGACTTCTTCGTTCTCGGCGATCGCCGTGCTGGTGCTCTTCCCTCGAAACAGCGAGGTGCACAAATGACGGTCATGACCGTTGCCCCGGACCGACAAGTAGAGAAAGACACACCTGTCCTGATGCAGATCGCCAATCTGACAAAGCGCTATGGCGATGACACTGCGCTTGCCGAGGTTTCTTTCTCCGTATCTACCGGCGAAATTCTCGGCCTCATCGGGCCAAATGGAGCCGGAAAGACGACGCTGCTGGAGGCGATTGCCGGTCTCCTGCCGACCGATGGTGGTCGCGTTCTCTGGCGGGGAGCGGTCCTGCCATTGGCGCAACGCCGAGAGTTCATTTTCTATCTGCCGGACGGGCTTCGGCCCTGGGAGGACCAATACGTCACCCGAGTGCTTGCGCTGTTCGCGGGCGTCTACAGGCGTCCGGAAATCCAAGTCGCTGAGACCGTGCGCGACGTCGGCCTGTCGCCGGTGCTGGGCAAACGCGTCCTCGCGTTGTCGAAGGGCTACGGCCGCCGCCTGACGCTCGCGCTCGCGCTCCTTACACCTCATCAGCTCCTTGTCATGGACGAGCCGTTCGATGGCTTCGACCTCAGACAGACCCGCGAGATCATGAATTTGCTGCGCCGCGTAGCGGCCACGGGTCGCACGCTTGTTCTCGCGATCCATCAATTGGTCGATGCCGAACGTGTCTGCGACCGCTTTGTATTGCTCGCGGATGGCCGCGTCCGTGGCATCGGCACGATCGATCAGCTTCGCGCGCACACGCAGCGGTCGTCCGCAGGGCTGGAGGAGGTGTTTCTTGCACTCACCTGACCGAGCAACGATCCGGCGGGCTCCCTTCCATCCGTTGGTGATCAAGGAAATCTGGCAGCTACTGAACGGCCGCGCGCTGTGGACGATGCTGCTCATCCTTTGCCCGTTGGTCGGCTACAGCTTTTTTCAGGCCGTCTCGCTCTACAGCGAGTCCAGTTCGGCTGCCCGCGAGTCACCGGCGCTTGCAAGCGGGCTGTCGCCACTCGATGGCGTTCTTGTCCCGACGGTCGGCGCTTTCTACGTCGCCGTCACGCTGCTATTTCCTTTTGTTGCCATCCGCGTTCTTGGTCGCGAAAAGGAATCGGGGGCGCTGCGCTTGCTGGTTCAGCTGCCCTATCGGGCAACGACATTGATCGCCAGCAAGATCGTGGCCGTGGCAGCAGCATGGGCGATCGCGGCGATTCCTGTGATCTCCGCGCTTGCAGTTTGGGCAACGCTCGGCGGCCATCTCTATGCCGCTGAGACAATCAATCTGCTACTAGGCCACCTGTTGTACGGCCTGCTCGTCGGCGCCATTGCGCTGTTCGCTGCATCCCTGTCGGAAAGCTCGGCGACCGCGGCCATTATTGCGCTTGCATTCACGATCGGCTCGTGGGTCCTCGATTTTGCACTGGCTGGCCAGCCGGGTCTCCTCGAATGGATTTCCCGGCTGTCGCTGACGCAGACGCTCCGTCCGTTCGAGCAAGGGCTGCTTTCCGCAGGCCTTGTATTGGGCATCGTGGGTACGATCGGCGGATTTGCCGCGCTTGCCACCATCTGGCTGCATCCCGGCGTACCGCTCACGGCGAAGCTCGTTCGATCGCTGTTCTGTGCGGCGATAGTGGGCGGCATTGCCGTTCTCGCGACGCAAGTCAGGACATCCTTCGATCTCACCGAAGACCGGCGCAACTCGTTTCCTGCTGCTGACGAAAGCGCGTTGGCGGCGTTGCGCGAGCCGCTCGTCATCACCGTTCACCTGGCTCCCGAAGACCCGCGCTATGCCGATTTGCGGCGAAACGTTATCGCCAAGCTCGAACGCACGCTTGCGAACGTCACCGTCAGGCTTGCGGCGAGCGGGCAAAGCGTCATCGCCAGCGCCGGCGAGGACGCTTACGGAGAAGTTGAGTATTCGTACGCAGGCCGCTCGGCCACGAGTCGCTCAACCAGCCATCGCGAGGTCCTGCCGCTGCTCTACGAGTTGGCTGGCACACCTGTTCCGGCCCCTGTCCCCGGCCAGGACTACCCGGGCTACCCGCTGGTCGCGAACGGGCAGACGGCGCTGCCATGGTTCTTTGCCGTGCTCCCGCTCCTGATCGGCATTGCCTGGTGGTGGAGCTGCCGTGCTCCACGCATCCCGCAACTCTTCAAAGACGGAGGTCAATCATGAAAATCAGCAACGCAATGAAAGCCAGCGTGTTTGCGAGTCTCGTCCTGACGGCCTTGTTGCCGCATGCGCACGCGGAGGACTCAAAGAAGATCAACTTTTCCGATGAGACGGTTGGCGCGGACCCGAAGTCGTTCGTGGGCGTCGTTGGCGTCTGGCGCGTCGAGGCGGAAGGTGACAACAAAGTTCTGGTCGTTGATGGGCGGCAATGGAAGGAGGGCCAGGCGTCGGCCGGCCTGGCGGACAAGGCCAGGGCACTCTACGGCGAGCGCTATGCCGAGTTCCTCGACCGCGTGCAGGCCTTTGCGTATTTCCCGTACGCCGTTGCCAGCGACATCTCGGATTTCCGCAATGGCGAGATCACCATTCGCTTCAAAGGGATTTCCGGGCGCATCGACCAGGCTGCCGGCATCCTGTTCAATCTGAAGCCGAACGGCGATTATTTGACGGTTCGAGCCAATCCGCTCGAAAACAATCTCGTGCTCTGGAAATTCGAAAAGGGCAAGCGGTCCTCGGTGAAGTGGATTCGAAACACGCCGACACCGAGCCGCCAATGGCACGAACTCAGGGTTCGCATCGCCGGCAACAAGGTTGAAGGCTATCTCAACGGCAAACGCTACCTGGAGCACCAGCTGCCCGGACCCGTCTCGGGACGCATCGGGCTGTGGTCCAAGGCGGACAGCTATGTGTACATCGACGATTTCGTGGTGGCGCCATCCAATTGACCGCAGATTTCGCGGCAGCCTCCATCTTAAGACGGATGATGAGATCTCGGCACGGATGACGAGACGGTAAGGTCTCTTCGAAACACCAGCGGAGTGGCGCTCCGGTGGCACGGTGACTTTGGCCGCGAACATGTCGCCCACTGTCCAACGATCCATTGCTGACCGGAGGAGAAGCCGTGAAGAGGCGGGCGATGGAGGAGAGCCCAACCACGGGAGCTGGGCGGAGTGTGCAAACGCATTGGGATCGATGCAAACGTCGGTCCCGTTCCGAGCTACCTGCACCGGTAGGGAGGGGGTTGGTGTCCGGGTGGAAGGCCGGGATGCCAAGTCCGACACTCACCAGGCGGCGGCAGATGATCGCGCGGGATCCGATTGGCTTGGCGGCTTTGCCAACGATCACCATCGCGCCAGCCGCCCTAGCTTTGGCGCTGATTGCGCCGTGAAGTGCGTGCCCCTCGCGGAGCGAGGGCGGGCCCAGTCCTATGACGCGATATCCGCCGAAGCCAACCCGCGACCCTTCAGCGGGTATGGGGAGCGGCAGCCCCGTCGCTAGGCCGTTGCCAACGCTGCGGCACGGCGACGATGTTCCGGCTTTCCGGTTCGACGATCGCGATCTGCTCGTCGACTACGATGTAGCTATGATTCCGGAATTGCGGGGCTATGGAATTGATATTCTCCGGCATCGGCCGAAGCTCAATGTGCGTCGGTACCTTACCGTTTACCGACAGAGGGAAATTGCCGCCGTGCAGCGCCGCGCCCGCTTCCTTTGTGAGAATGTCGCCGACTTCGATCTGCTGCTCCATGGATAGGCTGTCGCCTCCCAAACTTGATGGCGACTGCGATTGAGCCACAACAGTCGTGACGTGAAACGCAAGCATAGCGGTTAAGATGTACACGCGAGGCAGGGACATCACGTCACCATCATCCGTACGGCTTTGAAAACGACCAATCGCTATGAGTCTGCTACAGGGCAATCTGGGCCCCCGAAACACTACTGCGGCTTGACCTTATCTTACCGCTGGAATCGACTATCACGGAAACCTCTCTGCCGTCCTTGATTGCTCTTGCGCTAACGCCTTCCGGGCCTGACCTAATATCTGTTATTTGCGTGTAGCCATCACGCTCAAGCGCCTCTTCCGCTTGTTGCTCGCTCGGCGTCATCTGCGCAATCAGCGATCGACTTCCGAGAGTTGGATCGGCTTTCGAAGGTGCCGCGGAGCGCGGTGCTCCCGACTGCGCCACGGCGGCAGATGATAAGAGAACAATGAACCCGATGAGGCCGAACGCTGCAGACATCACCCTGCCCAGATTCATTCCTGAGCTCCCACTCAACTCACGTCACGTCGGTTCGCTACTCAGCACCACAAGAACTTGCGCCACCCCGGAATTGTTCCGGATGTCAGCCCAACCCAGAGCAGAATCGGGGCATATGCTCGTGGGGATCGGCAACTGAGCTATGCGGGAAAGTGGGTGATACGGAATGAGATAGGCGACGTATCGAGGCGGGTGTCGAGCCTGCCAGAACCTCTCAAGGAGAGCGATACGCCATGAACGAGACTAGCATATTGTTGCCCTTCGTCAGCCCGACGATATCGACGATCCACTGACCAAATTCTGCGATCTGGCGCGCGGCAGCTTTTGGCGCAGGCCGTGGAGATCGAAGTCGAGACGTTTCTTGCCACGGTGAAGGATTTGAAGCTGGCCGACGGGCGCGGCCGTGTGGTGCGACATGGTTACGGCCCGGCGCGAACGATTGCGACCGGGATCGGACCGGTCGAGGTCGCGCGAGCGAAGATTCGGGACCGCGGGGCGGCTGGTGACGGCGAGCGGATCCGCTTCAGTTCGGCGATCCTGCCGCTGTGGGCGCGGCGGACCAGGAGCCTGGATGCGCTGTTGCCGGTGCTGTACCTGCGCGGCATCTCGACGGGCGATTTCCAGGAGGCGCTGACGGCCCTGCTGCGCCAAACCTGTCGCCGGCGGTCATCTCCCGGCTGACGACCGAATGGCAGGGTGAGTATGAGCGCTGGCAAAAGCGCGATCTGTCGGCGCGACGCTACGTGTATGTGTGGGCCGATGGCGTCTTCCTGCAGGCACGCATGGAAGACCACGGCGAATGCATGCTGCTGATCGGCGCGACGCCGGAAGGCAAGAAGGAACTGATTGGCTTTCAGGTCGGCGTCCGGGAGAGCACGCAGAGCTGGCGTGAGCTTCTGATCGACGTGAAGCAGCGCGGGTTGCAAATCGCCCCGGAAATTGCCGTTGGCGACGGCGCGCTCGGCTTCTGGAAGGCGCTTGACGAAGTCTTTCCCGGCACGCGGCACCAGCGCTGCTGGGTGCACAAGACCGTGAACGTCCTGGACAAGGTTCCGCTCTCGGTGCAGGCCAACATGAAGAAGGACCTGCGCGAGGTCTACTGGGCGCCGAGCCGGGCGGCCGCCGAAACGGCGATCGACGTCGTCGCCGAGAAATACCGCGCCAAGTACAGCCGGGCGGTCGAATGCTTGACCAAGGATCGCGAAGC
>LNFM01012090.1_pt1 | contig 12201 bp, 9 predicted proteins | sample 596031 | NCBI WGS metagenome assembly LNFM01 (sample SAMN04254537, study PRJNA301005) | activated carbon metagenome | isolation source: dual media filters at the Ann Arbor, Michigan drinking water treatment plant | place: USA: Ann Arbor | reverse complement strand
TAAGTTTTGTAAGAAAGAATAACCGGGTAGCAACAATAGCGGGCCGTTATTTTTATGAGAACCGATGGGGTGGCGAAATGCGATACAATAAAAGCTTTCGGGGTACAGATAGTGTGTACGGGGAAAGTATTAACACCAACCGCTGGGAGTTAATTGGTAATTATCAGTTGCCGGTAAAGGAAAAAATATTTTTCTCTTTTTCAGCTACAGGACATAACCAGGATTCTTATTACGGAACAATGCCTTACCTCGGCAAACAGCGAATAGTTTTTAACCAGTTTATCTGGGATAAACAGGCCGGTGCATCGCATAGTCTTTTAATTGGTGCAGCAGCCCGGTATAATTTTTATGATGATAATTCTACCGCCACTTTAGACACATTAACGGCTGCTAATAAACCGGATAAATATATTTTGCCGGGTGTATTTGTACAGGACGAATGGAAGTTGCATAAAAAACATTTGTTACTGCTTGGCTTGCGATACGATCACCATCCTGTTCATAAGGGCATCATCACACCAAGAGTAGCCTGGAAATGGACATTACCCGGTCAACAAGTATTACGATTGAATGCCGGAACAGGCTTTCGGGTAGTTAGTTTATTTACTGAAGAGCATGCAGCCTTAACCGGAGCAAGGGCAGTTGAAATTAAAGAATCATTGAACCCCGAAAAAAGTTTCAACACAAACATGAACTATTCCAAATATTTTAAATGGAACAACACGGTTTTAAATATTGATGCGTCGGCCTGGTATTCCTATTTCAACAACCAGATCATTCCTGATTACGATACAGATCCCAATAAGATCATTTATAGAAATCTAGCTGGTTATGCTGCATCAAAAGGAGCTACCATAAACCTTGAATTAAATATTGGCCATCGTTTCAAAAGTTTAGTTGGAGTAACATTGCAGGATGTGGCGAAGTTTGAAAAAAATAATGCTGGTAAAAAAATAAAACAAGATCCCTTATTGACCGAAAAGTGGAGTGGAACCTGGGCATTGACGTATTCATTTCCTGCTGCAGGATTAACTGTTGATTACACGGGAAATATGTACGGCCCGATGCGTTTACCAATTTTATCAGAATTCGACCCTAGACCAGCCTATTCTCCCGTATGGAGTATTCAGAATATACAATTCACCAAATTGCTCAACAAAAAAATTGAATTGTTCGGCGGTATAAAAAATTTATTGAACTGGACACCTGCAAAAAATACTCCATTCATCATTGCCCGTTCGCATGATCCCTTTGATAAAAAGGTGCAATATGGTACGGATGGAAAAATTCTTGCTACTCAGGAAAACCCGTATGCACTCAGCTTTGATCCGGCGTATGTGTATGCTCCCAACCAGGGGATACGTTTTTTTGCGGGAGTAAGATTTACCGTAAAAAAATAATTATTGTTTACCTCTTCGTCTTCCCAATAATAATTTTATCACCCGTTGGTTGGAATTTTCTGTCAACCCAAATAAAAAGCCGCCTTGTACTTCCCACATAGGATGCGTATAAATATCTATTATTGGTCCCAGCAGATGTTCTTGCAAATTGCCGGGTAAAATATTTTTAAAAGTGCCCAGGCCACCGTAGTATTCAAAACCTACCCCCACTTTTTGGTTGATGGTGTAAACTGTTTTGAATTGTGGCGAAATGCCTGCTCCTTTTTCATTGCCGGTAAATACAAAATCAATATTTGGATTAAACGCAAAGTACCAGTTACCAAATGTTTTATCAATAATAGGTCTTAGTTCTCCCTGCCAAACAAAAGAAGTGGTATCATCGGGACGGAAGAAACCAAACTCCATGGAAAGACTGGCACCTACTTTCCACTTCCACGATTCTGGAACAGTAACTCTGGGTCTTATCTGGTTACCTAAATATTGAAAACCGCCGCCTTTTGGTGCAAAGCCAACAAAAGTGTAAAAACCAATCTCAAAATTTTTTCCGAAGCCATGAGTTATTTCCAACGTTTCATTGGTCCATTTTGCTGTTTGCGGATCGGCAAGCAGTTTGCTTCCTTTAAAAGTATAATTGGAGTGCAATTCAAAAATCGTCCACTTATGTTGAATAGTGGGAGAAGCATAGACCTGTATTTCATTATCAGCCTGTGCTGAAGAAATAAAAGGACTAAGTATCAGCAGTAGTAAAAAATAGTTTCTCATTGGTAGCATTTAAAGTGTAATCTTATATGTATTTGTGGGTAAAAACAAATTTTTTTCTTCTTTTTCACCCAGTAGATTTGCCTCCCCAAACAAATAACCTATGGAGCTTAAATATTCGCAAAAGATAGCCGCAGAATTAAACGTTAGTCTCAAACAAGTTAGCAGCATTTACGATTTACATACTGAAGGTTCCACCATTCCCTTTATTGCCCGTTATCGCAAAGAAGCCACTGGTAATTTAGATGAAGTGGTAATCGGCAACGTAATTGACCAGGTAAAATATTTTAATGAGTTAGAAAAAAGAAAGGAAACCGTTTTAAAAACAATAGAAGAAGCCGGCAAACTCACACCCAAACTAAAACAACGTATTGATGATTGTGTAAGTGCAACGGAACTGGAAGATATTTACCTGCCTTATAAACCAAAACGTAAAACCAAAGCCACCGTTGCCATTGAAAAAGGATTAGAACCTTTAGCCAAAATTTTATTTGAACAAGGCAATACGAACCCGGAAGAAGAAGCTGCAAAATATTTAACCGAACATGTAAAAGATATTGCCGAAGCATTGCAAGGGGCAAGAGATATAATGGCGGAATGGGTTGCTGAAAATGAAGTAGCAAGAAATACTATTCGTAAATTATTTACAGAAGAAGCAGTTGTTTCTTCGAGAGTGCTTACAACAAAGAAAGAGGAAGAAGATGCACAGAAGTACCGGGATTATTTTGAATTTAAAGAGCCATTGGCCCAAAGTCCTTCGCATAGAATTTTAGCTATACGACGTGGCGAGAAAGAAGGCTTTCTCATCATGGATATAAATATTGAGAAAGAAGCAGCGGTAGAGGAATTGAAGCGAAAATTCATCACAGCATCAAATCCTGCTTCACAGCAGTTGGGATTGGCCATTGAAGATTCATTTGCCCGTTTATTAAAACCTTCTATCGAAACAGAATTCCGGATGCTGAGTAAAACAAAAGCAGATGAAGAAGCGATACGGGTATTTGCAGAAAACCTTCGGCAGTTATTATTAGCATCACCACTAGGCAGAAAAAGAATTATGGCGATTGACCCCGGTTTTAGAACCGGTTGCAAAGTAGTGTGCCTGGATGAACATGGGGAGTTCTTAAAATACAATACCATTTTCCCGCATGCACCGCAAAACGATTGGAATGGGGCCACACAAATTATAAAAGAACTGGTTGCCACTTTTAATATTGAAGCAATTGGTTATGGTAATGGAACTGCCAGTAAAGAAACAGAACAGTTGGTCCGAGGCATTGATTTTGGAAAACCCGTTGCGGTTTTCATGGTCAATGAAAGCGGAGCTTCTATTTATTCTGCCAGCGAAGTAGCAAGAGAAGAATTTCCCAATGAAGATGTAACTGTTCGTGGTGCCATCAGTATTGGCAGAAGATTATTAGATCCCTTGAGTGAATTAGTAAAGATCGATGCAAAAAGCATTGGCGTTGGGCAATACCAGCATGATGTAAACCAGAACCGGTTGAAAGAAGCTCTCGACCAGACCGTAGAAAGCTGTGTGAACTTTGTAGGTGTAGATGTAAATACTGCCAGCAAACATTTACTGATGTATGTATCCGGTCTTAGTTCTACCGTCGCAAAAAATGTTGTAGAGTACAGAACAAAGAATGGCGGATTTAAAAACCGGGAAGAGTTAAAGAAAGTTTCCATGTTGGGGCCCAAAGCATTTGAGCAGTGTGCAGGTTTCTTACGCATTGTAAATGCCGCCAATCCGTTAGATAATTCAGCAGTGCATCCGGAAAGTTATCATGTGGTAGAAGCCATGGCAAAAAAAGCCAACAGCAATGTGCCGGAGCTGATACAAAATGCAGAAATAAGAAAACAGCTCAAGGCAAAAGATTTTGTAACGGAAACGATAGGGCAGTTTACCATTGAGGATATTTTAAAGGAGTTAGAAAAACCCGGCCGTGACCCCCGTTCTGCCATTGAAGAATTTCGTTTTGCCGATGGCGTAAGTACCTTGGCTGATCTAAAACCCGGTATGAAAGTACCCGGCATTGTTACCAACATTACCAACTTTGGTGCTTTTGTAGATGTAGGTGTAAAGCAAGATGGGTTGGTACATATTTCTCATTTAGCCAATCGCTATATCAGCGATCCCAATGAAGCTGTAAAACTCGGACAGAAAGTAATGGCTACTGTAGTAGAAGTAGATATTTCAAGAAAGAGAATTGCCCTGTCGTTGAAAGACGGAGAGTCGGGAAGACCGGAAGTCAGGAAGACGGAAAAGCCAGCTACTATTAAAGCAAAGAAACCAGAACCGATGAATGCTTTCCAGGCTAAGCTGATGGAGTTGAAGAAGAATTTTAAGGAGTAGGTTTTTATTTTGTTTACGGGCTGTAGTGCTACTATGATCGTCTGTTGCGTCGCACTCCTCATCGTTCGGTAATTCTATTGAGCATTTTGCAGGTGTTCCTATTTATAAAGTTAGTTTCTAAGACGAGTCTCCATGTGTGGATTGGTGCAAGGCGGACTCGTTGTAGAATAGTATGCAACCTTTTTACGGCGAGTCCGGCATTAAATTCAATATTGATTAAAGAAACTACTGGTCGAGACATCGCCTTGGAATTATATTATTTAAGACTCGGCAGGGGAAGAGCCTTGCTCCAGGTACTCTTTAATAATCTGTTCTTTTAAGTCCATAAAATGGTTGTTTTTTAGTCAATCTATTTCAGGACGGGTCAGTACAACAGCCGATTGTTATTCCGTCCGCCAGCCTTGCGGCAAACCTTTTGTTGCCTGCAGTGGTTGTCTATAATGCCATTCTAAGTCCAACAGATAATCTTAAAAATTTGTGTGGCAATGGAATTACATACTCGTCTTGGCTAAATAAATATTCATCATCTCTCGTTGTATTAACTATCGCATATGAAATTCTGCTTGTTGCTTTTATTTTTTTAGAAATTTTATAGTCTGTACCAAGTCCAAGATTTACTGTATAACCTTGCCAGTAATTTTTCTTGTAAGAAGCTTCATATTGTTTAAAACTACCAAGTCCATAGAACGTATTTAATAAAAAATTTCCAGTCAAGCCTGCATTTAAAAACAAATTCATCTTTTGTTTTGAGATTACGTTATAACCAAAATTAACTGGCAATTGAAGTGTCCTAAATGATACCGATTTTGTGTTTACGAGTTCTTGTGTCCAACTTTGTCTTGGTGGTGGTAAAACATTTTGATTTAGAAAAACTGTTGTGTTTAGGTTCCTTGAAATATATCCAAGACCTGTTTCTGCAAATAACTGTTTGGTTAAGTAATATTGAATTGTCGCTTCAATGCCAATATTAAAAGTTGATTTTGTGTAAGTGTCTTTCCATCTATAAGCATAGTTATTCTTGTGGTAAGTCAATTCTGGTTGTAATTGAACAGAAAATGATAATTTTTCTTTGTTCTGTCCAAGTGAAATGACTGTACAAAATAACATAATAGCTGTCAAAATGTGTCGCATAAAAAGATGACAATAGAAAATACATGAACGTTGCATTTTATTCTCTCGAATTGTTAGAGTGGTCGAATTATTATTGCGGCAAGCCTTTTGTTAGTGGCTGTTTTGTGTCCTGATCCTGCTACGAATTTTTTTTCGTGAACCATCCCAATCACCAGTCCATCGTAAAGGAATTGGTCCTTCGGACAAATCTTTATAAAAGTCTCTCCAATCCCATGCAGAACTTCCATCATTAAGTTTTATTTCTGGTATCCAAACTTTATCTTCTTTGTCAAAATACATTGTCCATTTACCATCTTGTTTGTCTGCAATGTAACATTGTCCATAATAGGCAAGTATGGAAGGATACCATGTATCGAAAAGTTTGTAGTTCGTTCCATTCCATTTAAGAGCTTCGTCAACTAAGTCAATACCTAAACTGTCCAAAGAAAGTTGCTCTTTGTCAAAGTTTAATATTGAGGGTAAGGTGTCAATTAGATGTTGCACAAACTTTGGAAAATTATCAGCATACTTGTCAGAAATCTGCTTATAAAAATGTTCTGATGTCACGCCTCTATTTTTAAATGCTTCATACTTACTTTGTGCGTCTTTGACTTGTTGTAGCGTTTCATAAATGCGTAGGCTCAATATTTGCATTTTATTTCCAGCTCCATTTTTTTGGTTTATTTCATCAACAAGAATGTAGTAGCCGTTTTCAGATTTGTGCAAATTACCGAAGAAGTCAGAAACATAAATTTTTTGTTCTACAAGTGCCAATTTATGATTTTTGATTAGGTCTTTTAAATACTTAGGATAAATCAAATAGAAGTCTTCTTCATAATCTGAAAGTCTGTCTCCTGATGCTAATTTTTTCATTAGATGTTCATCGTCGTCTGACCCATATTCTTCTTCTAAAACAGACGAATTTTCAGAGGCAAGTGTTTTTATATCGGGAAAAATGGCTGCGGCTTGAAAGTTTTCTGACTTGTCCAAAAATAGGATTTGCCCTGTGTTTAACCTGTAAACTTCAAAGTCGTACCATTGCGGTAAATCACTTTTATATTGTGTTAAACGTTCAGGTTTTTCTTTATCAATTATTTGTTTGCCCTTTTCAAATGCAATTTCAATTTTATATGAAATATTTTTTTTCAAATTCCATATTGTATTTTTTACAAACCGAACTTCCTCTATTTTTTTAAACTGTTCAATGTTGTCTATGAGTATGGCATTCTTGTCGTAAAACTCAACAAGGACTTTCCCGTCTGAAAGCAAAAATGTTCTTGCTGTCCATTTCTTGCGAAGTGTGTTTTCTTGTCCGCCATTAAACTGTGTCAATAGTTGGAATTTTCCTGCACTATCCAAAAGTGTCGCTGAAATTTTCGATTTGTCAATAGTTGTAATATCCAACTTTTGAGAGAACGAGTTTAAAGTTGTAAAAGTGAGTATGATTAAAAGTATGTTTCGCATTGTAGGGTGTCTGTAAATAGCCACTAACTTGTGTGTTAGCGAATGTACGAATATCAATTTTTTTATTCAGCGAATATTGTTTGCCTGATTTTCAACATATTGCTATTGATTGTGCAAGATTTTGAGAGGGGTTTAAAAGTTTCGCAAATACAACTCGTTGTATAGTTAGTAAATCTTGTGATTTAACTTTTATAATCCTCCCTCACCGGGTTAAACACATCAATCACTTTACAATCAGTAATAGCTACTGCACCATGTGGCACATTAGAAGGTATAACATAATACATACCTGCAGTAAGTGGGCAATACTCGCCGCCAATCGTCATATCTAAATGCCCTTCCAGTATGTAAGTCATTTGTTCATGCGGATGATGGTGCAACGGCAGATTGCTGCCGGCTTTTATTTCTACCAAACCCAATGTCATATTTGTTCCATGCGCATAATAACCGGTAAGGCCGGGAGCAAGATCTTTCGGAGTAATATCTTTTAATAATTGCATAGCAGTCAGCGTTTAGATTTTGCCGAAGTTAAACTCCCTTTAGGGGTTGACGGTTTCAAAATAACAAAAATTTCCGCCTACCCATTCCTTATCCTTATTATATCGTACACCGATCATTTTTCCTTTGCTTAATCGACCCAAATTATTTGTAGGAACAGGTCTTGCTTCGCCATCTTTCCAAAAATAAAAAATACGTATTTCGGCTTTGGCAGGTACATCAGGTGTTTCAATTACATCCGCATATTTTACTTTGCGTTGCAGTATCCAGTTCTCCTGGTCTTTTACCTTGTCGATATCTGCTTGTGTTACATCTATTATTACACCTTGTCCCGCAAAAGAGAAGAGAGGTTTTAAAACATAGTTTTCCAGGTCCGATGGCATCTGTTTTATTTCATTCAAATAAAAAGTAGCAGGTACATATGGATGGCGGATCAAAGGCAAGGTAAATTTGCTGATGCGGTAAAACCAATTTGGATGTGGACACCATTCTACTTCCAACTCTTCAAATAATAACTGGCCTTTCTCCTGTACTTCGGCAGACTGTTGTTGCAGGTCGTCAAAGATCACCCGGTTGTAAATTCTTTTTACTTCGGTTTTCTTGCCATCATTTAAATAGTATAATTTCTTTCCTTCTTTTATTAATTCTGTAAGGCATACAATTTTAATACCCAGGTATTCTTCCGTGCAATAAAAATCAATTTTTGTTTTTTGCTGATGGGGAAATATTTCCAGCAGTATCACATTCTCCGGGTTGTGGTCGGCTACAATAATTTCTTTCAGTAATTGTATATATGTTTCTTTATTGTATCCACTCAGGTAGCAATCAAAATTTTCCGGCACGGGAAAATGATGCCTGGAAACTTCATCGATCAACACCTCGTAAGCAAAGAGGGTAGGGAAGCCCTGCATTTCTATTAACTGCGGCTCATATTCTCCTTCTTCGTTAATGCAAATACCAAAATCAAATGCAATAAAATGTGTGTGATCGTTTTCTCCATGTACCTGCAAATTTTTAGGGATAGCCTTATTGGTTAGTTCTTTAAAATTGGGAGCAGTAATAATATCAACAATACTTTCGCAGGCATCCAGCATTTTTTTGGTAAAATCATGCGGCACATAAATAGGAGTTTCTGCTACTCTAAACTCAATGCCACTGGGATGTGCTGCATTTAGTTCCTTTAAAAAAGCTTCATACTTTTCGGTAGTAAATTGTTTATTGAATTCTTTCCTGATTGCTGGTATCATAATTAGTAGTTGCTGGGTATCTATAAAATTAAGGCTTTGTAGTTTAAAACCATTTACCCGGAATGAAAAAAGCATCCTGTTTCAGGATGCTTTTACTAATATAGTTTTCACTAAGGTTTAGTTATTCGGTTGAACTGCTTTTACGTTCGGAATTTTTTTAATAACAGTATTGTGTTTTTTAGCAACGATCCATGCAGCCCGGCGACCTATATTGTTGCTGTTGTATTTGATCCACATATAGCCATCTTCGCCCCAATCTGTACCCCAGGAGTTTTTCATTAACCATGCACCTTTATCATCATCCCAGCCTACCAATAAAATGGCATGGTTAGAAGATGGAGAGGCATAATTGCTTTCAAACCCAAAATATACTCCATTGGTATAGTTTTGGAAAGCACCTGAAACAGTAACACTGGCTGCCACCGGCCCGTATTTACAAATGGCTTCTTTTATATCTGCCACCGAGGCAATTAGAGAAGGATCACCGGATGGATGTACCACTCCCCAGTCGGTAGCATAATAACTGGTAGCAGGAGTGCCACCTGCACAGGGCTGATCTACTCCAGCATCTGGCATGGCCGCTTCAGTCCCCAGGTTTTTATTGTTATCTACCATCCACTCCATTACTTTATAAGCAAATCCACCAGTGCAATCGCCATCCACACAGTTTACGGCTTGTTGTTCTGATGCATTAATAAAAGAGCCATTAATTTTTTTATAACTGCTCTCATAGGCACCCACAGCCGAGTAGGCCCAGCAGTTACCACATTGCTGGTCTCTTACCGGTGTTACATATCCTTTGGTACGGGCATCATATTTTTTAAGTCCCGCTACACAACCAAGCAATTTAATTTTCAAAATTTCAACGGCTGCCGGGGTTAATACTTTTGACTTGGCATATAGTTTAATACGATTTACTTCTGCTGGAGCCATTTCTTTTTCGCCGGTAATTTGTGTAAGGTTTTTTGAGCTTACGCCGGTAAAGCCCACATTGAATTGTAATTTCTGTTGTACAATAAGCCTGCGTTGTTCCACCAACGCATTTTTTACTACCGTTGGTGCATTTACTTCCCGAACCTCATACTTTGGTGGTAGTTTGATGATGGTGGTAGGTTGTGCCTGTACGCATAGTGCAAGCAACAAAATAAGAGATGTTGATAGAAATTTCATGTTTTTTGGTTTTGGTTTAATGTTTATAAAATGGAGTTGGTTATTCTGCAACGATGGTTATCTTTTTTTCCTTGTTGGCTTTTGCATTATCCTCCCACGGACGTTTTCGGATAAAGTGAAGAACAGTGCTGCTTTTTTGCATCGCATGCAAATAAAAAACCTGTGTATCAGCACCATCATCTTTTCCTTCAATATTGTTTATTACAACCACAGAATCAATAGCGATATTTTTTTTATACGATGAATCAATCGGCATCCAGCTATAGCCAGTGCCCATGGAGGTGGAGAGCTTAATAGTAAAACTTTCATTTACTTTTACGTAAACGGTATCAGTAGTTGGAGTTGTACTGTTTTGCTTGGCTGCATCGCAGCCGGTCAGCAAAAAAAGAATAAGTAGTATTTTCATCTGATCGCTTTTTAATTGCTACCAACCAGACGGATCATGTATACTTTCTTAGAGCAGATTCAGGTTATACAAATCTGTATCAAATAACCAGGTGCAAGGTATAGTAATTCCATAGTACGTCATATACCACCTTCGTGTTATTTTTTTGCACAGTATCTATTTACCGTGCAAACAATAAAGAAAAAATTGTAAACGATTGATAATTAATAAGCGGCTACTTCTGTACCAATAGACTGGTTCAAAAAATTAGGTAGAATATGCGCATAGGTCCAGCTGATCTTATCCGGATCTTCCAAATGCTCCAGCATGTTGCGTAATTTATCTTCGCCGTAATTTTCAATTACTGTTTTTCTTTTCTCTTCTGTTCTCAGGTGTAAGCTCATGCCGGGTGCATCTGCTTCCGGATGAAATTGTGTGCCAAACATGTATTCATTAAAACGAATGGCCATGATGGCTCTTTCGTAAGGAACATGCGGCCTGCTTTTTTCAATACAAAGAATGCTGGCGCCCATTTCATTTAATAGATCATGATTGGGTTGTATCACCTGGTAGTCACGACTATCAACTCCGTAGAAAGGATCCTTCAATCCGTCAAATACAGGATCTGTTTTTCCGGCATCCAGCATATGTATCGGGAATACGCCAAAGGCAGTTGATTTGCGTTTAGAAACTAAACCAACATTAAAATAACGGCTGGCTAATTGAAAAGAATGGCAAATAAAGAAAACATATTTTTTTTGCTGGGTAGATGGATTTTTGTTCCATCGTTCTATTTTATCGAGCCAGCGGCTCCATGCAATATCCCAGTCTTCAAACCGGCTTATTAACGGATCGCCGGGGCCTCCACTTGAAATATAAATATCGAAGGAAGTATCTGGAAGTTCATTTTTTAACCGAACATCAAACTCTTCACTTTCTATCTCCAAATGGTGCGGATACAACGCATACCCTGGTTGGCTTTGCCTTCATAGAGATCGAGGATTGCTACTCTTACAGACCTTTTTTCGTTAAAAACCATAGTTACAAAAGTAATAATAATTTAACGGAGGGGGTAAGCATACGATTGCATGATTCTCCACAATTGTGGATTAATTAATTGAAAATTAAGGGGAATTATGTACCCGGAATAGGAAGATAAATACTATGAGTATGCAAAGGCGCAGAGCCAATTCTGCGACTTATGTATTTAATCTTTGCGTCCCTGTCTGCCTATAGGCAGGTTTGCAAGAGGGCTTTATTTTTTCTCATACACTTTCTCACCGCCCAAAAAAGTTTTCAGCACTTGTATTTGCAGAATTTTTTCCGGTGCTTCCTTCATAATATCAGTATCGAGAATAATAAAATCAGCCAGCTTTCCTTTCTCCAAACTGCCTTTTTCATTTTCTTCAAAATTTGATCTCGCTGCCCAGATGGTCATGCCCCGTAGCGTTTGTTCTCTGGTCAATGCATTTTCCATTTGATAACCTTCGGCTGGCCATCCTTTCGCATCTTTTCTAACTACGGCAGCATAAAATGTTTTAAAGGTGGAGATATCTTCCACCGGAAAATCGGTGCCCAGTGGTAACCAACCATTTTGTTGCAACAACTGATTATAGGCATATGCACCTTTTACTCTTTCGCTGCCAACTCTGTCGCCAGCCCAATACATATCGGATGTAGCATGGGTAGGTTGCACAGAAGGTATAATGGAGTTTGCGCCAAATAAATTAAAATCATTTTGACTCACCACCTGTGCATGTTCAATTCTCCAGCGCAGATCGTTTTTACCTTTTAAATACTTAGCATAAATAT
>LNFM01011298.1_pt1 | contig 12201 bp, 10 predicted proteins | sample 596031 | NCBI WGS metagenome assembly LNFM01 (sample SAMN04254537, study PRJNA301005) | activated carbon metagenome | isolation source: dual media filters at the Ann Arbor, Michigan drinking water treatment plant | place: USA: Ann Arbor | reverse complement strand
GCCGGTCGGCGCGGGTGGCGCTGGTCGGCGAGACGATCGATCAGGTGCGCGAAGTGATGATCCTTGGCGAAAGCGGGATCATCGCCTGTTCGCCACCAGACCGCCGGCCGGTGTGGCATGCGACCCGCAAGCTTTTGGAATGGCCGAACGGGGCGGTGGCGCAGGCGTTTTCGGCGCATGAGCCGGAAAGTTTGCGCGGGCCACAGTTCGATGCGGCCTGGGCGGATGAGTACGGCTGCGCGGCGATCGACAAGGGAACCAACCAGCCAAACCGCTTCATCGACACGAAATCTTCCGAATCCGGTGTGCCCAAATTCTCCAGCGGTCGGCGCGACGACCTGATCCAGATGCAGTATCTGCTGGCAATGGCGGAATTCTGGGCGGAGCCGGACAATAACCCGGTGTCATTGCTGTACGGAGAGCCGATGGTTGACATGGACCGAGCCTTCGCTTGGGCCTGGGACGCCAGACCGTTTCCCGAGTTTCCCGGGCAAACCGAAGTCTGGAGCGATGGCGGCAACTATGCGCGCGGACATTGGCTGAACGGGCGTACGTCAAACCAGCCACTGGCTGCTGTGGTGCGGGAAATCTGTGCCGCATCGGGCGTTGATGCAGTGGATGCAGACGCGCTTTTCGGATTGGTGCGGGGCTATGTGCAGAGTGACGTGTCGAGCGCCCGGTCCGCGTTGCAGCCACTGATGATGACGCTTGGTTTTGACGTGGTGGAACGGGACGGGACCCTGCAGTTCCGCAACCGTGACGGCAGGACCCAGGCCGAGATCACGGCAGACGATCTGGCCCTGGTCAGTGACCTTGATGGTTCGTTCGAGACGGCCCGGGGGTCGGAGGCGGAAACTGCCGGGCAGGTCAGGCTTGGCTACGTCGACGCGCAGGGCAGTTACGAGGTGCGGAGTGTCGAAGGCCGCTTCCCGGACGAAGAGGCGCGCGGAGTGTCGCAGACCGACGTGGCAATCGCGATGACAAAGACGGAAGGCAGGGCAACGGTAGAACGGTGGCTTGCCGAAGCCCGTGTGGCCAGGGATGGTGCCCGATTTGCATTGCCGAAATCGCGATTGGCGATCGGTGCCGGGGACGTGGTCGGTTATCTGGGCCGGCGATATCGGGTTGACAGGGTGGAACAGGCAGAAGCGCAGCTTATCGACGCGGTGCGCGTCGAGCCGGGTATATACCTGCCGGGTGAGAGCGCGAACGAGGATTACCGCCTGCGCACCTTTGTTCCGCCGGTGCCAGTGCTTCCCTTCTTTCTCGATCTGCCGTTGCTTACCGGCGAGGAAGTTGTCCATGCACCGCATGTTGCGGTTGCGGTTGCGGCTTCGCCATGGCCGGGGTCGGTTGCGGTTTGGTCGGCTGCCGAGGATGCGGGCTACGAGTTGAACCGGTTGGTCGCTGCGCCCGCGGCAACCGGAGTAACCGAGTCTCCTCTCGCAGCGGCTTCGCCGGGATTGTGGGACAAGGGAGAACCGTTGCGCATCAAGCTATCGGGCGGAACACTGAGTTCTGCAAGCGAACTTTCGGTGCTGAATGGTGCGAACGCCATGGCGATTGGCGATGGCAGTTCCGGCAACTGGGAAGTGTTCCAGTTCGCGACCGCCCAGATCGTGGCGCCTGACACCTACGAGGTGAGCAACAGACTTCGCGGACAGCAAGGGACCGACGGGATCATGCCGGCGGTCTGGCCATCGGGCAGCACAGTCGTGCTGCTGGACCTTGCACTCACGCAGATCGACCTGCCGCTGTCGGCGAGGGGACTGGCGCGCTATTACCGGATCGGAGGGGCGTCGCGCGGCTTCGACGATCCGAACGTCGTCATGCGCGTTGAGGCTTTCGACGGCATCGGATTGCGACCCTACCCGGTGGCGCATCTGCGCGGTACGTTCGCTGGGGGCGACATCATGCTGACCTGGAAGCGCCGGACACGCATTGACGGCGATACGTGGCAGGTTGCCGAAGTGCCGCTCGGCGAAGACAGCGAGGTCTATCAGTTGCGCATCGTACAAGGCGGGGCGATCCAGGCTGAGTATGTCAGCTCTGCGCCGGCATTCGCTTACTCCGCGGCGATGCGGACAGCCGACGGTGTTGCGGGAACCTTCGACATTGCCGTGGCACAGGTCTCGAGCCGTTTCGGCCCCGGGCCTTTTCGCACCCTGTCTCTCACGGCTTGAGATGCGCACTTTACTGGCGGCCGATTTTCTTCTGTTGGCCAGGGCGTTGATGGCGCATCCCGCTGGTCGCCGCCGGCGTATCGCAGAGCGGCTTATTCACGAGGCCGAAGAGGCTGATGTCTACTTTCGTCGCATGCGGCGAAGCCATCCGGCTTTCGGAGATGGAAGCCTGATGGCGCGAATACTCGCAATCGAGCCCGGCCGCGAACCGCTGGCAAGCGACATCGACTTCCTCGACTCGGCCAGAACGGCGGCGCTTGCGCTGAGCACGCATTTCCGCAGGCGTTTGCCGACATCACAACTTTGAGGGTCGCCAGCGCGGGATGATATGGTAAAAGAAGGCTTCAACAGGAGGCTTCATCATGGCCGAGGCAAAAGCGCGCGTATCCAGCATCGACCCTGTCTGGCAGCGGGTTTGCGAAGAGGCCGTCGAGGCGATCCGCGCTGAACCGCTGTTGGGTGGGCTGATCCATTCGGGCCTGTTGCACCATTCTTCGATGGAACGCGCCCTGGCTTACCGTTTTTCGATGAAGCTCGCTTCAGGCGAGATGAGCGAGCAGATCTTGCGCGAGATCGCCGACGAAGCCTATGCCAGCGATGCAGACCTTGGCGCTGCGGCCCGATCTGATCTGATGGCGGTATATGAGCGCGACCCTGCCTGCCACAGGTTTCTGCAGCCGATCCTTTTCTTCAAGGGCTATCAGGCGATTCAGGCCTATCGCGTCGGTCACTGGCTTTGGCGCACCGGGCGGATCGACCTTGCATATTTTGTGCAGATGCGGGTTTCCGAAACCTTTGGTGTCGACATCCATCCGGCCGCACGCGTCGGCAAGGGCATCATGATCGACCACGCCCATTCCATTGTGATTGGCGAGACGGCGGTCGTTGGTGACAATGTTTCGATGCTGCATTCCGTCACGCTGGGCGGCACTGGAAAAGAGGATGGCGACCGTCATCCGAAAATCGGCGACGGCGTACTTATCGGAGCGGGGGCCAAGGTGCTTGGCAACATCACCGTCGGGCGTTGCTCGCGTATTGCGGCAGGATCGGTGGTGCTTGAAGACGTGCCGCACAATACCACGGTGGCCGGCGTCCCGGCTCGGGTCGTCGGCAAGGCGGGCTGTGCGCAACCGGCCTTGACCATGGATCAAATCCTCAAATCGGAATGACGCTGACGTGAGCTTCAGCGCGCGTCAGCTTGCCGCCCGGGTAATGGGTGAAGCCATTTCGCTGTTCGCCCGCTTTGTCACTGCCCCCCGGGCGATCTGGAGGGGTATCGCCCCCGAGCGATGCCAGCGCGTCTATTTCGCCAACCATACCTCGAACGGTGACTTTGTCTTGTTGTGGACGGTGCTACCGGCACCGCTGCGGCGCCAGACCCGCCCCGTGGCGGCGCTGGACTACTGGCTAAGGTCGCCGATGAGAGCCTTCATCGGTCGCGACGTGTTCAACGCGGTCCTGATCGACCGCCGACCCGAGGCACGAACCTCGGATCCCGTCGCTCAGATGGTCGAGGCGCTTGATCAGGGCTCCTCGCTCATCCTGTTTCCAGAAGGCCAGCGCAACACGTCGGACGAACCTCTCCTGCCGTTCAAGTCGGGGCTTTTTCATCTGGCAAGAGGCCGGCCGGACGTTGACCTTGTGCCAGTCTGGATCGCCAACTTGAACAAGGTCATGCCAAAGGGCGAGGTCATTCCCGTCCCCCTGATCTGCACTCTTACTTTCGGTGCACCCCTGCACATCGAAGCCGGCGAGACGAAGGAGGTGTTCCTCGCTCGCGCCTCGGATGCCCTTCTTGCACTTGGAAAGGCCGCTTGATGGACAGTCCGCATCTGCTGTGGCTGCTCGGTGGCGTGGCGCTCATCCTGCTTGCCGCCTCGGTTATTGGCGCGGCTTTGCGGCTACGCCTCGGTCCGGATGGCAACAGCCCGGTGATCGACAACCTGATCGCCCGCACCAACGCGTGGTGGGTGATGGTGGTGCTTCTTGCCATTGCGTTTCTTGCCGGACAGACAGGGGTCGTCCTGCTGTTTGCACTCTGCTCTTTCGCGGCGCTACGCGAGTTCCTGACGCTCACAACCCATTCGCGCGAGGATCACTGGTCGCTTTTGGCCTGCTTCTTTCTGGTATTGCCGCTGCAATACTACCTGATCCTGATCGACTGGTATGGGCTCTATTCCGTCTTCATCCCGGTCTATGTGTTCCTCCTGTTGCCGGTGCTGTCGGCCTTGCGTGGCAACCCGAAGGATTTTCTCGTCCGCGTCTCCGAAACCCAATGGGCGCTGATGGTATGCGTGTTCTGTGTCAGCCATGTTCCGGCCCTCTTGTCGCTTGATATTGCGGGCTTTGAAGGACGCAACGTCATCCTGATCGCCTATCTCATCTTCGTCGTGCAGTTGTCGGACGTGATGCAGTATGTCTGGGGCAAACTGATCGGGCGCACCCCGATTGCGCCGAGCTTGTCGCCCTCAAAGACCTGGGAGGGTTTCCTTGGCGGCTCCCTCACGGCAACCGCTGTCGGCACGCTCTTGTGGTGGATGACGCCGTTCACCATGCTGCAGGCAATGGCCATGTGCCTGATCCTGACGCTGATGGGGTTTTTCGGCGGCCTTGTCATGTCGGCCATCAAGCGCGACCGCGGGGTAAAGGACTGGGGCCACCTGATCGCAGGCCATGGCGGCTTCATTGACCGGCTCGACAGCGTCATCTTTGCAGCACCCATCTTCTTTCACATCACCCGCTACGGTTGGTCAGCATCATGAGTGATACCCCCCACGCCGCAGAAAACCGCCGTCCGCTCGGCTCGCGCAATTCGGCCTGGGCCAGCGCGCTGGCAGTCAGGGCAGTGCAGCGCGGCATCACGCCCAACCAGATTTCGCAAATGTCGATCGGCTTTGCGGCTCTGGGCTGCCTTTGCTACGCGCTTGCCCCGTTCGGTCCCGGCGTCCTGCAATGGCTGGTGTTGATCCTCGCTGCGGCCGCCTGCCAGGCCCGGCTGGTCTGCAATCTGATTGACGGCATGGTCGCAGTCGAAGGCGGGCAGGGCGAAAAGGACGGCCCATTCTGGAACGAGGCGCCGGATCGTATTTCCGACCTGCTGCTTCTCGGTGGGGCGGGACTCGCGGCCGGCAACCCCGCGCTCGGCTTCCTTGCCGCCGTGCTTGCGATTGCCACCGCCTACCTGCGTGAGCTTGGCCGGGCCGAAGGCTTTGCCCCCGACTTCTCCGGCCCGATGGCAAAGCCGCAGCGCATGGCCGCCTTGACCATTGGCACCGTGATCGCCGCGTTCTATGCCTCGGAGTGGACGCTTTCCGTCACCCTTTGGGTCATCGTCGCAGGCACCGCCACCACGGTCATCTTGCGCTCTCGACGTTTGATTCAAGCCCTGAAAGGCAAATGAGAAAAGGGGGTCTTTCGACCCCCTCACTTGCTCTCTTCAAAACTCCGGCGCGGGGATGCGGTCCCCCGCTTCCGGTCAGGCCAGCAGCGCCATCGGGTTTTCAAGGCCCTCAATCACCGCCTTCAGGAACTCCGCCCCCAAGGCGCCGTCGATCACCCGGTGATCCACCGACAGCGTCATCGACATCACGGTCGCGACGCCAACTGTGCCATCCGCCATGACCACCGGCTTCTTGATCCCAGCACCAACCGCCAGGATCGAGCCGTGCGGCGGGTTGATCACCGCGTCGAAGTTTTCGATCCCCATCATGCCAAGGTTGGAAATCGCGAACGACCCGCCCTGGTATTCATGCGGCGCCAGTTTCTTTGACTTGGCGCGCGCCGCCAGATCTTTCATTTCTGCCGACAGCGTCGACAGCGACTTCTTCTCGGCGTCGCGCAGCACGGGCGTGAACAGCCCACCCTCCACGGCCACCGCAACCGCCACGTCCGACGGCTTAAGCCGCAGCATCCGGTCGCCGGCCCAGACGGCATTGGCGTTTGGCACCGCCTGCAACGCCGCGGCGCAGGCCTTGATGATGAAGTCGTTGACGCTCAACTTCACACCGCGGCCTTCAAGCTGCTTGTTCAAGGTCTCGCGGAACGCCATCAGCGCATCCAGCCTCACCTCGCGGCGCAGGTAGAAATGCGGGATGGTCTGCTTGGCCTCGGTCAGCCGCGCCGCAATCGTCCGGCGCATCCCGTCAAGCGTGATTTCCTCGAACGGGCGGTCGGCATACATCTTCAGCACGGTTTCCGCCGACATGCCGGTGGGCATCCCGCCTGCCGCCGGTTTCGTCGGGGCAGGGGCCGCAGCCGACACCGGGGCCGCAGCCGGAGCTGCCGCCGCGGGCTTCGCGCCCTCGACATCCGCCTTCACGATGCGCCCATGCGGACCCGAGCCTGCGACCTTGGTAAGGTCCAGACCCTTCTCCGCCGCGATCCGCCGCGCCAGAGGCGAGGCAAAAACCCGCGCGCCGCTCGATGCAGGCGCTGCCACCGGGGCAGGGGCCGCTGCTGGCACGCCACCTCGCGGAGCATCGGTCTGAGCCGCTGCGTCCATCTTCGGCGCAGCCTCGGCCTTGGCCGCCGCAGCTTTCGCGGGTGCGGCATCGACGCTTTCGCCTTCCTCGACCATCACGGCGATGGGCGTGTTGACCTTCACCCCCGCCGTGCCTTCGGCCACCAACAGTTTCCCGACGATCCCTTCATCGACCGCTTCGAACTCCATCGTTGCCTTGTCGGTCTCGATCTCGGCGAGGATCTGGCCAGACTTGACCGCATCCCCCTCCTTGACCAGCCATTTCGCCAGCGTGCCTTCCTCCATCGTGGGGGACAGCGCGGGCATCAGGATTTCTACAGCCATGGCTTCACCTCACCGGTAGCAGACGGATTTGACAGCGGCGATCACCTCGGCGGTGGTCGTCAGCGCCAGCTTTTCAAGGTTTGCCGCATAGGGCATCGGCACGTCCTTGCCGGTGCAGTTGATCACCGGCGCGTCGAGGTAATCGAACGCCCGCTGCATCACCACTGCCCCGATATGGTTGCCGATGGCTCCCACCGGGAAGCCTTCTTCCACCGTGACGCAGCGGTTGGTCTTCATCACCGAGGCCAGCACCGTGTCATAGTCGATCGGGCGCAGCGTGCGCAGGTTGATGACTTCTGCCGAGATCCCTTCCTTCGCCAGCTCGTCCGCCGCTTGCAACGAATAGGTCAACCCGATCCCGAACGAGACGATGGTCACATCGCTGCCGTCCCGCAGGATCGACGCCTTGCCGAACGGCACCGTGAAATCCGGATCGGTCGGAACTTCAAACGTGCGCCCGTAAAGGATCTCGTTTTCCAGAAACACCACCGGGTTCGGGTCACGTATAGCCGTCTTTAGCAAACCCTTCGCATCCGCCGCCGAATAGGGCATGCAGACGCGCAATCCCGGGATCATCGCATACCACGCCGCATAGTCTTGGGAATGCTGCGCGCCCACTCGTGCCGCTGCCCCGTTCGGGCCGCGGAACACCATGGGACTGCCCATTTGACCACCCGACATGTACAACGTCTTCGCGGCCGAGTTCAGGATGTGGTCAATTGCCTGCATCGAGAAGTTGAACGTCATAAACTCCACGATCGGCTTCAGTCCTCCCCATGACGCACCAACCCCGATCCCGGCAAAGCCCATCTCTGTAATCGGCGTGTCGACCACGCGCTTGGCCCCGAACTCGTCCAGCAATCCTTGGGAAATCTTGTAGGCGCCCTGATACTCGCCCACTTCTTCACCCATCAGGAAGACAGTGGGATCGGCCCGCATCTCTTCGGCCATCGCTTCGCGCAGGGCCTCGCGGACGGTCATGGTCTTCGTCGGCCCTTCGGGCAAGTCCGAATGCGGCCAACCGGACGCTGCCTTCGGCATCGCAGGTGCGGACGGGGCCGCCGTGGTCGGCGCCTCCGGCTTTTCCGCCGCCACGGCAGCCGCCGCCACAACAGCAGGCTTCGGCGCGTCAGACACCGTCTCGCCATCCTCGACGAGCACCATGATCGGGGTGTTTACCTTCACGCCTGCCGTGCCTTCGGACACGAGGATCTTGCCCACCGTGCCTTCATCCACCGCCTCGAATTCCATCGTGGCCTTGTCGGTCTCGATCTCGGCGATGATCTGGCCGGATTTGACCTTGTCGCCTTCCTTGACCATCCATTTCGCCAGCGTGCCCTCTTCCATCGTGGGCGACAGCGCGGGCATCAATACTTCGGTTGCCATGTGTCTCTCCCCCTCAGGCGTAGATATCGGTCCAGAGTTCCTCAATCGGAGGCTCCGGGCTGTCTTTGGCGAACTCGGCGCTCTCGTTGACGATCGCCTTGATGTCCTTGTCGATGGCTTTCAGGTCCTCGTCCGAGGCCTGGCCCGACTGCAGCAGAAGATCGCGCACATGCTCGATCGCGTCCTTCTCCGAGCGCATCTTCTCCACCTCTTCCCGCGTCCGGTATTTCGCCGGGTCCGACATGGAATGACCGCGGTAGCGATAGGTCATCATTTCAAGAATATACGGCCCGTTCCCGGCCCGGCAGTGCGCCACGGCCTTCTCGCCCGCCGCCTTCACCGCCAGCACGTCCATGCCGTCGACCTGTTCGCCCGGAATGCCGTAAGCGATGCCGCGACCGTAGTAGGTGGTGGACTTGGTCGACCGCTTGACAGAGGTGCCCATCGCATAGCCGTTGTTTTCAATGACGAAAATCACCGGCAGCGCCCAAAGTTCGGCCATGTTGTAGGTCTCATAGACTTGGCCCTGGTTGGCGGCGCCGTCGCCGAAATAAGTGAAGGTCACGTTGTCATTGCCGAGATACTTGTCTGCAAAGGCCAGTCCGGCCCCCAGCGGCACCTGCGCGCCGACAATCCCGTGCCCGCCGTAGAAATGCTTTTCCTTGGAGAACATGTGCATCGAGCCGCCCTTGCCCTTGGAGTAGCCTCCAATCCGCCCGGTCAGTTCCGCCATCACGCCCTTCGGGTCCATCCCGCAGGCCAGCATGTGGCCGTGGTCGCGGTAGCTGGTGACGCGCTTGTCGCCTTCCTTGGCCGCGGCCTCAAGGCCGACGACCACGGCTTCCTGCCCGATGTACAAGTGGCAGAACCCGCCGATCAGGCCCATGCCATACAACTGGCCGGCCTTTTCCTCGAAGCGCCGGATCAACAGCATGTCGCGATAGTACTGCAACAGTTCGTCTTTCGACACGTTGGGCCTTTCGGCCGGCTTCTTCGCCATCGCAATCCTCCCGCACGGAATAGTTCAACGTTAAACCACTTATACCAAATCGGTAAAACAAGGCAAAGAGAATTGCATTGGGTCGCACGACCGTTCCGCCCCGGTACTGATCGGACGGCTGAGACGGGATCGCGATCTGGCGTCGGTGCGGTCGGCTAGCGGATGACAATCTCGTCGGTGCGCAGGTAGCCCAGGATGTCGCGCGCCTGCTGGTCCAGCAGGTCCATGTCCAGATAGGCGTCCGACAGCCGCAGCGTCAGATTGGCCATTTCTGCCAGATCGGCTGCCAGCTTGTCGCGTTCCTCGGTCAGCATCGCGGCTTCCGCTTCGATTTCCACCCGGCGGAACAGGCCATAATCGCCCTGCACCGCGGCGAAGGTGAAATAGGCGCCAAGCATGAAAGCGAGGGCGAAATAGATCAGCCCGCCCACGCCCTGCCGTGTCTGCGCCCGTGCCTGTGAAATCGTCATGCCTGCAGCCCCATTGCCCCTCTTGACCGGGGGCGTGGCCGAATCATCGCACAACGAATCGCCTTTGTGAATCCCGAAAACGTCCGGGACTCAACGCTTTGCAGGCAACCGCTCAGGTGATCGAGGCGCGGTATATGCTGTCGATTGCCGCCCCCAGCGCCGCGTCGAACTCGGCGTCCGATTGCTGCGCCGAAAGCCCTTCGGTCAGTGCGCGGCTGAAGCTTGCGATGATGCCGTGGTTCTGCGCCAGGATTTCGTTCGCCTTTTCGCGGCTGTGTCCACCCGACAGCGCCACCACCTTCAACACCTTCGGATGCAGCACCAGCGGGCGGTAGACATCCGCCACCGTCGGGAGCGACAGCTTCAGCATCACTTGGCCCTGCACCCCCTCCAGCGCCTTCAGGATTTCGTCCTGCAAGATCGCCTCGGCCTCGGCCTTGTCGGCAATCGAGATCGTCACCTCCGGCTCAAGGATCGGCATCATCGCGTGGGCCTGCACCGCGGCGCCCACCTCGAACTGCTGCGCCACGATGGCGGCGATCCCCTTGGCGTTGGCTGCGTTGATTACAGACCGCTCCTTGGTGCCGTAAACGCCCAGCTTCGAAGCCCGGTCCAGCAGCGCGTCCAGCCCCGGCATCGGCTTCATCAGCTGCACGCCGTCGGCCTCGGCCTCCAGCCCCTTGTCGATCTTCAGGAACGGCACGACATGGCGATGTTTCCACAAGAATTCGGCCGTCGGCACCCCATCGATGTCGCGGTCCATGGTCTGCTCGAACAGGATCGCGCCCACCACCTTGTCGCCGGTGAAGGCCGGCGACTTGATGATCCGGCTCCGCATCGCATGGATCATGTCATACATCGCCGCTTCGCCCGAGTAGGCGGTCTCCGGCACACCATAAAGTTTCAGTGCCTTCGGGGTCGATCCACCCGACTGATCCAGCGCGGCGATGAAGCCTTTGCCGTTTTTCACCTGTTCGGTCATCTCAGCGTTTGCCATGTCCGTCTCCTGCTTGCTCTCGGTTTCAGACATAATCCGGCGCCGTCCCGGCCTCAACCCATCAGGGCCGCGACACCGGGCAATTCCTTGCCCTCCATCCACTCCAGAAACGCGCCCCCGGCGGTGGAGATAAAGGTGAAATCGGCCGCTGCCCCCGCCTGGTTCAGCGCGGCCACGGTATCGCCGCCGCCCGCCACCGAAATCAGCTTGCCCTCGCGCGTCAATCGCGCTGCAGCCTTCGCTGCTGCATTGGTCGCCGCATCGAACGGCTCGATCTCGAAAGCGCCCAGAGGTCCGTTCCAGATCAGCGTGTTCGCTCCGGCAAACACCGCTTCGATGGATGCCACCGTCTTCGGTCCCGCATCGAGGATCATCGCATCCGGCGGGCAATCGCGCACACCCACGGTCTGGCTTTCTGCCCCGGCCTTGAACTCGCGCGCCACCACCACGTCAATCGGCAGGTGGATCGCACAGCCCGCCTTCTGCGCCTTGCGGTGAATTTCGCGCGCGGTTTCCGCCATCTCGCGTTCGGCCAGCGATCTACCGACCTCGATTCCCTCGGCCACAAGGAAGGTGTTGGCCATGCCGCCGCCGATCACCAGATGGTCCACCTTGGTCACAAGGTTGGCCAGCAACTCGATCTTGGTCGAAACCTTGGCTCCGCCCACCACCGCCACGACCGGACGCTTGGGATTGCCAAGCGCCGCTTCCAGCGCCTTCAACTCGGCTTCCATCAGCAGCCCTGCCGCTGCCGGCAACAGCCGCGCCATCCCTTCGGTCGAGGCGTGCGCCCGGTGCGCCGCTGAAAATGCGTCATTCACATAGACATCGCCCAAGGCGGCCATCTCTGCGGCCAACGCGGGATCGTTCTTCTCTTCACCGGGCTTGAAGCGCGTGTTCTCCAGCAGCACCACGTCGCCCGCACCGGCTCCGGCGATTGCCTTCGCTGCCACGTCGCCCACGCAATCGGCGGCAAACACCACCTCGCGGCCGAGGGAGGCCGACAGCGCTGCCACCAGATGCCCAAGGCTCATTTCCGGCACCACCTTGCCCTTCGGCCGGTCGAAATGCGCCAGCAGCACCACCTTGCCGCCCTTGGCGACAATAGCGTCCACCGTTGGCTTGATCTTGTCGATCCGGGTCATGTCGCTGACCGCGCCGCCCTCCATCGGAACGTTGATGTCGACGCGGGTCAAAACGACCTTTCCGGCCAGTTCCATATCGTCCAGCGTTTTCCACGGCATCGCACATCTCCTTCTGATCCTGTTCGCTTTTGCCGCGCATATCACGGCCCCGTCAACCGATCACGACGGTTTGCCCTTCCCTTGGCCGGAACCCGCCATTACGGTCCCCGCGCAATA
>LNFM01011297.1_pt1 | contig 12201 bp, 7 predicted proteins | sample 596031 | NCBI WGS metagenome assembly LNFM01 (sample SAMN04254537, study PRJNA301005) | activated carbon metagenome | isolation source: dual media filters at the Ann Arbor, Michigan drinking water treatment plant | place: USA: Ann Arbor | reverse complement strand
TCGCGCGCCCGGTCGGCACCACGCCGAGCGCGCCGCCGGGTGTCGGCACCGGCCCCGGCGCGCCGGGCGACTACTTCGCCCCGGGCGAGCGCGTCACGCTGCCGCCCCCTCCCAAGACCCTGCCGCCGGTGGCGAGCGCGCCGGAGCCGATCGTTCCGCCGGGCGCGCCGACCGCACCGGGGTTCGTACCGGAAGGCCGCGTCACGCTGCCACCGCCGCCGAAGAAGGGCGAACCGACGTGGGGCGCGCCCCCACTGCCCGGCGCGCCGACCGCCCCCGACGTGCGGGTGGCCCCGCCGCCCGCGCCGATCATCCCGCCGACGCTGCCCGGCGCGCCGTGACGGGAACGCGGGGCACCGGCCCGCGCGCCTGCGGAGCGCGGTTCGCACCACGGCACCCTTCGGGGTGCCGTTTCGCGTTTGGCGGCATCCGTCCGGCTCGCGCTTGAATCGGGCGCGCGGTCGGGGATAATTGCTTAGCAGGTTCCGCGCTCCGAGGTTCCTCGAATGGCCGGCGGTTTCCGTTGCTCGTCCGGTCACACGTGGAGCGGGGCCGGCGCGCCCGCCCCCGCGTGCCCGGTGTGCGGCGACACCGCCGTGCGAGAGGAGCCCGCGCACGAGCACGTGCGGCTGTTCGTTTCCGCCGACGAGCGCGCCACCAACACCAGCGCCACGCAAGCGCTGCCGGTCGTTCGGACCGACCCGGACGGGGCCCGCACGCCGAACGAATCGGACACGTCGTTCAACTCGCTCGTCGTCGTACTCCCCGAGCCAGACCGCGCCGCGCCGCCGCAGTACGGCAACAGCGTGGTCGAGTTCGGCGAACACGCGACCGTGCCGCGGGCACCCGGTTCGTCACCCGCGCCCGGCCCCGGCACCGGCGAGTTCGCGCCGCCGCTGGTGCCCGGCTACGAGGTGCTGCACGAGGTGGGCCGCGGCGGGATGGGCGTGGTGTACAAGGCGCGGCAACTGAGCCTGAACCGCCCGGTCGCGCTGAAGATGATCCTGTCCGGCGCGCACGCGGGGCCGGCCGAGCGCGAGCGGTTCCGCCGCGAGGCCGAGTCGGTCGCGGCGCTGCAGCACCCGCACATCGTGCAAATCTTCGAGATCGGCGAAGCGAACGGGCACCCGTACCTCGCGCTCGAATTCGTGGAGGGGGGCAGCCTCGCTCAGAACCTGACCGGCGAACCGTGGCCCGCGAAGCGCGCCGCGGCGCTGGTGGAGACGCTCGCGCGCACCATGCAGTTCGCCCACGACGCGGGCATCGTTCACCGCGACCTGAAGCCGGGTAACGTGCTGCTCGGCGGCACGCTCAAGCCGGCGCAGCCGAAGGCGAAGCCCGATTCCAAGAGCAGTTCGGCGTCGAGCAAGTCGAACCTGCGCGCCGCGGGCGCGCCGACCCCGAAGGTGACGGACTTCGGCCTCGCCAAGCGCCTCGACGAAACGCTCGGCGGCGACGGCACCCGCACCGGCGCGGTGATGGGCACGCCCAGCTACATCGCGCCGGAGCAAGCCAGCGGGCGCGCGAAGGACGTGGGGCCGGCGGCCGACGTGTACGCTCTGGGCGCGATCCTGTACGAACTGCTCACCGGGCGGCCGCCGTTCCGCGGCGAGACCCCGCTGGACACCGTGCTGCAGGTGCTCCACGACGACCCGGTGGCGCCCAAGCGGTTGCAGGCCTCGGTGCCCAACGACCTCGAAACGATCTGCCTGAAGTGCCTCTCGAAGCAGCCCGGCAAGCGGTACCGCTCGGCGCTGGAACTGGCCGACGACCTCGACCGGTTCCTCAACGGCGAACCGATCCGCGCGCGCCCGCTCAGCGCGTGGGGCCGCGGGGTGAAGTGGGCGCGGCGGCACCCGGCGCTGGCGGTGCTGCTCGGCGCGACCGTGACCGCGACCGCGGCGCTGGTGATGGTGCTCTCGTTGGCCTACGCGCGCGTGAGCGAGGCCGTGAAGCAGAAGGACGAGGAGGCCCGCAACGCGCAAATCGAGCGCGACGAGGCCAAGCGGTTGCTCGAACTCACGACGAAACTGGCGGGCGAGAACAAGAAGGAGCGCGACGAGAAGGCGCTCGAGGCGGAGGCGTCGCGGCGGGCCGCGTTCGCCCTGCAACTGGCGCAGTGCGCGATGCTGTGCGAGCGGGACCCGCTCCGCGCGGCCGAGTTGCTGGACGACGAGCGGCGGTGCCCGACGGACCTGCGCGACTTCGCGTGGCACTACCTGCGGCGGCTGTGCCAGCGCGAGGAACTGCGGTACCGCGAGCACCCGGACCCGGACCCGCTGCACGCGGTCGCGTACGCGCCGGGCGGCACGTTCGTGGCCACCGCGGGCGAGGCCGGGCTGGTGCGCGTGTGGGACCCGCGCACCGGCCGCACGTGGCTGCTGCTGAACGGGCACACGGGCACGGTGCGCGGGATCGCGTTCGCGCCCGACGGCGGCGCGCTGGCCACCGCGGGGGCCGACGGGACCGTGCGCCTGTGGGAGCTGCCGGTAGCGGTGCTCGACCTGTTCCGCCGCACGCTGGACCGGCTGCCGTTCGAGCCGCCGCCGCTCATCAACCCGCTGGCCAAGCCCGCGGTGCTGAGCCCCACGATCACCCTCGCCGACGCCCACGCCGAGGGCGCGAACTGCGTGGCGTTCAGCCCCGACGGGCGCGGGCTCGTGAGCGGCGGGGCCGACGGCCGGCTGCGGTGGTGGGAACTGGGCGGCTGGCGGGCCTCCGGCACCGAGGCGGCGGCGCTGGGCGGCTTGGGCGCGGTGGCGGCGGGCGCGGCGCGCGCGGCGAACCCGCAGGAGACGCGAGCCGTGTGGCCCCGCGAGGTGGGCGCGCCAGGCGCGCCGGTGGTGTGCGCGGCGTTTGCGGCCAACGGCACCGCGCTGGCGTGCGGCCGGTCCGCGGCGCGCGACCCCGCGCGCCCGGGCGCGCCGCCGCGCGCCAGCGCGCAGGTGTTCTCCGGCGACGGCGCGCGACTGCTCCGCGCGCTGGACGACCACCCGGAGGCGGTCAGCGCCGTCGCGCTGTCGCCCGACGGCAGCACCCTCGCCACCGCGCACAACGGCAAGCCGGTCGCGGTGCGCCTGTATCACCTCGGCACGCGCCGCGACCGCCGCCTGTTCGGGCACGCCAGCGCCATTTACGCGCTCGCGTTCAGCGGGGACGGCCAGTTGCTCGCCAGCGGCGCGTTCGACAAGACCGTGCGCCTGTGGGACCCGGACGACGGGCGCGAGCGGAGCGCGCTCACCGGGCACGAGCAACTGGTGCGCGCGCTGGCATTCGCGCCCGACCGGCGCGCGCTGGTGTCCGCGTCGATGGACGGCACCGCGGTGGTGTGGCAGACCGGGCTGCGCACGCACGAGGCGGCCGACGCGCTGGCCCCGATGCCTTACGACCCGCCGGACCGCACCCGCGCGCAGGGCCTCAGCGCCGTGGCCCTCGCGCCGGGGGGCACCGCGCTGGTGTTCGCCGACGACCTGAACCGCGCGCGCGCGGCGGCCATCGACCTCGCGCCGCCGGGGGCGGCCCGCCCGCGCGGCCCGCTCGCGCTGCTGCCCGTGCAGTACGCAACCCCGCGCGACCTCGGGCCGGCCCGCGCCGCGGCGGCCTCGGCCGACGGCCGCTCGTTCGCGCTCGCCGCCGGAACCGAACTGCTGGTGTGGCAGCCGGTCCCGTTTCCCGCGCGCGGGCCGAACCCGCCCCGCGGCCTGTGGGGGCGACCGGCCCGCGCGCGGCTCGCGGCCCCGGTGCACGCGATCCGCTTCGACCCCACCGGCCGCTGGCTCGCCACCGCCGACCCCGACGGCGTGCGCCTCTACGACCTGCGCGCGATCCCGCCGGGCGAACCGTTCAGCGCGCGCGGCGCGCCGCTGCTGCTGGCCGCGCCGCACCCGCCGGCGGTCGCGTTCCACCCCACCGCGCCGCGCCTCGCGGTCGCGCTCAAAACCGGCGTGCGGGTGGTCTCGTTCGAACCGGGCACTCTGGGCCGCGTGCTCGACGACCTGCCCGAGGCGCACGGCCCGCGGCAGGTGGAAGCGCTCGCCTACGACCGCACCGGCGCGCGGCTGGCGACCGGCGACGAGAGCGGCAGCGTGCGCGTGTGGGACGAGGGGCCGAAGGGCCGGTTCGCGCTGGCCCGCGCGCTCACCGGGCACACCGCGAAGGTGGAGGCGCTCGCGTTCAGCCCGAACGGGCGCGCGCTCGCGTCCGGTTCCGACGACCGCACGGTGATCCTCTGGGACCCGCAAGGCGCGCGCGAGCGGCTGGCGCTCACCGGCCACGCGGACCACGTGCGCGACGTGGCGTTCACCGACGACGGTGCGGCACTGGTGAGCGTCAGCCGCGACGGGGGCGTGAAGCGCTGGCGCGCCGACCTGCGCATACCCGGCACCTAGCGCGCGAACGGGCCGCGGGTGGTACCCCGCGGCCCCAATTGAGTATCAGCTTTTCGCGCCGATCCGCGCTCGTTGGACGGGCACGCGGCCGCGCGGGCTACGCGGTAACGAGCGCCAGCGGCGCGGGGCGGTCCAGTCGGAACGCGAGTCGCAACAAGTCGCGCAGGCCCGGTTCGTCGATGCGCTCCAGCGCCTCTTCCAGCGTGACCCACTCGCGCGAGCGGATCGCGCGCTCGGGCCAGTCGTCGCGGGCCTCGGTCACGAGCATGCGAAACACGAGCACGTGCAACTCGCGCCCGTACTTCTCGTAGGCGTAGGTGCCGATCGGTTCGCCCGCGAGCGCTCCGACGAGGCCAGCCTCTTCCCACGCTTCCACCAGCGCCGCTTCGCCCGCGGTGTGCCCGGGGTCGATCTGGCCCTTGGGCACCACCCAGCGCCGCCCGCTGCTCGATGTGACCAAGCACACGCGCCCGTCGCGCACCGGTACCACCGCGGCCTGACGCGCCCAGTTCGGCATGTGGTCGGTTCCGTGCGGAGGGGACTTCCCTATCTTGGCCCGTAACCGGTGTGCGCGTCAAGCGCGGGGGCCGGCGATTCCGCCCGCGGCGCTCGCGCCGCCCCTCAATTCGGCACGCGCCGCCTCATCGCGCCTGCCGGTTTTCCGCGAAAGGGGCCGAATGACCGGTGCGCTGACCGTTCGCGAGGTGATGCAACCGAACCCGGTGGCGGTGGCCCCGTGGTGCCCGGTGCGCGGCGCGCTCGCGGTGATGAACGAGCGCCGCATCGGCGCGGTGCTGGTGTGCGACGCGGCCGGCGCGCTGGTCGGCATCTTCACCGAGCGCGACCTGTTGCGGCGCGTGACCGGCGCGCCCGCGGACTGGCTCGAGTGCCCGGTGGCCGAGTGGATGACGCCGAACCCGCACTCCGTTTCGCCCGACCGCAATTGGGACGAAGTGGCGGCGCAGATGGTGCGGCTGCGCGTGCGCCACTTCCCCGTGATCGAAGCGGGGCGCGTGGTCGGCATCGTTACGTCCGGCGATCTGATGGCGCGGCGCGCCGAGCACCTGAACCAACAGGTGGAAGCTCGCACGGGCGAGGTCAGGCGCGCGCTCGACGAAGTGATGGCGCGCGACGCCGAACTGGCGTACAACCTGCGCGCCGCGGGCCGGCTCCAGCGGCGGCTGCTGCTGCCGCACGCGCCGCCCCCGTGGGACGAACTCGCGTGGGGCGTTCACTACGCACCGCTCGACCACCTCGGCGGCGACTACTACGACGTCGCGCTGCCGAACCCGGACCACTTGGGGCTGCTCGTCGCGGACGCGAGCGGGCACAGCATCGCCGCGGCGCTGGTCGCCATTCTGTCGCGGATCGCGTTCGCGGAGGTGAGCGCGAGCGCGTCGCCGGGCGAGGTGCTTTCGGAGATGAACGACCGGCTGCAAGACTTGGCCGACGGCCGGTTCGTGACCGCGTTCTACGGCGTGCTGAACCGGCGCACGCGCGCGTTCGCCTACGCGAACGCCGGGCACCCGTACCCGCTGCGGTTCGTGGCGCGCACCGGCGCGGTGGAACCGCTCGCGGCGCAGGGCTTCATGCTCGGCATCGTGCCCGGCGAGCGGTACCGCGACCGCACCGTACAGCTCGAACCCGGCGACCGGTTGTGCTTCTACACCGACGGCGTGGTGGAAGCGCGCAACGCGCTGGGCGAAGGGTACGGCACGGATCGCCTCGAGCGCGCGCTCGCCGCGCACGGCCGCTCGGGCGCGGCGGAAGCGTGCGAGCGGCTGATCGCAGACCACACCGCGTTCCGCGGCGGCCACCCGCTCAGCGACGACGTGACGCTCGTGGTCGCCGAGTTGCGCGCCGACCCGTGACGCGGCGCGCTCAGTACCGCAAGACGAAGTCGATGGTGAACCGGTTGCGGAAGATGTCCCGCTTCCCGGCGAACGGGATCTCGAACGCCGCGCCGAACTGCGCGTTCTCCGTGATCTTCACGCGGCCGCCCAGCGCACCGGTCAGCAGCCCGGTGCCCTTCGCCTGACCGCCGAAGTTGATCAGGTCGCGCCCTTCCACCCCCACCGCCCGCGAGTTGCCGTTCGTGGTCGTCAGGAACCAGTTCAGTTCCGCGACCGGGTAGAACCGGTGCAGGTTCAGCACGTCGAAATCCAAGTGCGCGGTCAGCCAGTAGTAGTCGCTGCGCTCCTTGTTCGTGCTGAACGAGTAGCCGGTGCTCAGGATGCCGTTGAAGCTGCCGTACTGGAGATCGCGCAGGAAGTTCTGCGCGTAGCTCACGTAGGGCACCAGCGACAGCGAACCGGTGTCTTGGAACACGCCCTTCGGGCCGGTCGGAATCTGGAACTGCAAGCCGCCGGCCGCAACCGCGCCGGTTTCCTCGCCGCGGTAGAACGTGTACTTCGGCCCGAGCCACAGTTCCGCGAACCCGGTTTCGTCCCGGAACCGCGCCTCGTTGTTCGTGTTCACCGCGATGCCGCCGAGTTTGTGAAACACGAGCGACCAGCGGTCGGTGAACGCGACGCGCGCCTGCGTGCCGAAGAAGTTCACGCGGCCCCCGAAGAAGTCCGGTTGGTCGCTCGGGATGCGCTGGAAGATGAACAGCGGGCGCAGTTCGGTAATCGAGCGCGGGTCTTCCGCGAGGAACGGGTTGCTGATCGGCGAGATGAACCCGTCGAACAGGTGGTCGCTCTTGAACAGCCCGCCGTTGCGGTTGCCGATGATGTCGTTGATGCGGTCGCCGAAGTCGCCGAGTTTCCACGAGCGCCCGCGGGACTTGTCTTCGCCCGTGAGGTCCGAGCGCTTCTTCAGAAACTCGTCGACCGGGTCGGTGGCGCTCGGTTGCGGCGCGGTGCGCGAGACCGCCGCGTGAACTTGGCGGCTCGAAATCGGCACCACCGGTTGTTCGTCACCAGCGCCGTTCGCGGAGACCGGCGCGCCGAACCGCACGCCCCGCGGCGCGTCCGCCTTCGGCGCGTCGTTGAAGCCGACCGGCGCGACCGGTTCCGGGCGCGGCCCTTCGGCGGCGCGCGGCGGCGCGGTGCCCTGAATGGCGACCGGTGCGCCCAACAGCGAGGGGCGCTTCGCGGGCGGCGCGTCGCGCGCAACGGGCGTGCCCGTTTCGCCCGGCGGCAAATCGGTTGGTGGAGAGGGCGCGATCGGTTCGAGCTGCGCGCGGGCGGCGGGCGCGCACAGCGCGAGTACCGCCACCGCGAGCCACGCCGAACGCGGCATGAATCCGACCTCCGTGCCGAGTGCCGACATCCTGTCGGGCATCCGTTCTCATCGACCGCGCGGGCACTCGCGATTGAGCACCTTCACACGAAATACGCGCGCGCCGGGGCAAGTGCGCGAATATAACCGGCTTGGGGAACGCCGTCTCAAGTGTAGGCCGCTCGCTCCGAGAGCGGCCATTGGCGCGTGCTATCGCCTTGTCGGTTGCGCGCGCTGCGGATGGTCGCTCGCGGAGCGAGCGACCTACACTTGAAGAACACACTCGCGGGGGCTTCACATGACGCGTCGAACGAAGGCTGTTGGGTTGGCGTCGGTCGCGCTCGCGGCGCTCGCGGGCGGGCTGGCGAGCGGCTGGTGGGCAGGCGGGCACGAAACCGTCGCCGAGGCCGCCGCGGCGCGCCTGCCGGACGAACTGCCCGCGTTCTTCCGCAACGGCGGCAAGCACCTCGCGCACTTCGCCGTGGACCCGGACCGCTGGAAGAACCGCGAAATGACCTTCCTGCGGCGGTACGAAGAGGGCAACCACTTCCTCGACACCGAAGACCTCGACGGCAAGCAACTCCCCGGCACGCACCGCTACGACGCCCTCAAGATGGTGTACACGGAACTGAAGAAGGAGCCGAACAAGGTCGGCATGTTGCCGTACGCGATCATGGAATACTACGAGCGCCTCACGGTCGGGTTCTACGACTACCGCAAGGCGCAAACGAACCCGTCGATCCCGATGAAGTGCCTCGTGTACGGCGGCACGCTCGCCCACTACACCGGCGACGCCGCGATGCCGCTACACACCACCCGCGACTACGATGGCCGCAACCTGCCCGGCGGCGAGGTGAAGCAGAAGGGCATTCACGCGAAACTCGACGGCTTCCCGGAGAAGAACAAGATTACGCCGGAGGAAGTGTGCCGCGGGCTCGAAGCGAAAAAGCTCGACGACGTGTGGGCGTATGTGAACAAGTTCATTGCGGAGTCGCACACGCACATTCCGAAGTGCTACGAACTGGACGCCGCGGGCGCGTTCGACAAGCCGACCGACGAGAGCCGGGCGTTCGTGCTGGCCCGCGTGCGCGCCGGCGCGCAGTTCACGCTGGACTTGTGGTACAACGCGTGGCTCCGCAGCGAGAAGCTGCCGGGGCACTGGTAACGTTCAACGAGCCGGCAGCGCGAGCGACGGACTTCACTTTAAGAACCGTCGCTCACGCTTCCGGCTCGTCGGAGTGTCACCGCCCCTCGCGCAAGCGATCGCCGAGGAAGTTGTCGAGGTCCGGCACCGCGTAAATCTTCGCCGCGGTGGCCTCTACATCGTAAGGCACGCGGTGCCAGTTCACGTCCCATCCTTCGACCGTGACATAACACGCGCGCCAGTCTTGGTCGCGCGGTTGGCCGACGCTCCCGACGTTGATGATGGTTTTCCGCCCGTCGAACCGCCAGAAGTCGTGAACCTCGGTCGGTGCGAAGAACTCCCACGCGCCCGCGTCGTCGCCCGTTTGCACGAACGCACCGGGCACGTGCGTGTGCCCGCAAAAGCAGTAGCGCTCCATGAGGTCGCCGACGCGCGCCATCTTGCGCTGGTTGTACACGTCTTCGGGAAACAGGTACTCGTTCAGCGGGTTGCGCGGCGAGCCGTGAACGAACAGGAAGTCGCCGGCGCGGTGCGACCGCGGGCGCTCCGCGAGGAAGTTCCACCGGCGCTCGCGGGCCGCGCGCGGTTCGTCCGCCGATTCGAGCCGCGCGCGGTGCCAGAAGATCGCGCGCTCGGCGCTCGCCCCGAATCCGTCCGGGTCGAACATCGCGGCCATGTCGTGATTGCCCAACACCGTCAGGTGCCAATCGAGCGCGCGGTCGAGGCACTCGCACGGGTTCGGGCCGTACCCGAGCACGTCGCCGAGGCAGTAAACGCTGACGATTCCGCGGCGCGCGACGTCGGCGAGTACCGCGTCGAGCGCTTCGAGGTTCGCGTGAACGTCGGAGATGACCGCGAACGTGCTCACAGCACGAGTTCCAGCACCGGGAAGCGGCCCTGTTCTTTGAAGTACCGCGTGTAGAAGGCCATCAGGTGCGGGGCGTCCGTTCCGCACTGCGCCGCGAGCGCCGTCACGCTGCCCTCGGTCAGTTCCAGCGAGAGTTCGCCCAAGAGGGCGAGGCCAGCGGTGAGCGCGTGCTCCGGCTTGGCGACGTAACTGAACATTCCGTTCACGCGCTTCGTGTTCAGCCCTTCGGTACCGAACGCGCCGAGCCGGAAGCACGGGGCGAGTGGGTCCACCTTCTTCACGTCCGCGTAGGTGGCGCAGTCGTAGCCGAACCCGCACGCGATCGGCGCGCCGTGCGAGTCGCGGAGCAGCAGCAGTGCCTCGGCGGGGAAGAACGGGTTGGCGAACAGGTGCGCTTCGAGTTTGTCGTCGGGCAGGCGGATCACCCCGCGGCCCAACTCCGCGATCGCGGGCACGTCTTCGCGCCGGATGCGGTTCATCGGCAGTTTGCTGCGGCTCAACAGGGTCGGCAGTTCGACCGGGTCGGCGCAAAAGTTCACCACCTCGCGCGCGCGCACGAACCCGCGGGCCGTGAAGTAGTGCTGGATGAACGCCCAATCCGCGCGGTACGCGGTAAAGACGCGGGCCAGCCCGCGCCGCTTCGCGTCGCCCAGCGCGGCTTCGAGCAGCGGCCCGGCGATGGCCTCGTGCCCCTTGCGGCACCACGGGAAGCTGACGCGGCCTTGGTCCGGCTCCAGCGCGCAATAGCCCACGACTGCGCCGCCGGTTTCGGCGTAGAACCGTGCGGTCGGGTCGAACGCGCGCGCGCGGGTGCGGCGCTGCACGTCGGCCGCGACCGCGGGCTTGAACCCGGGTAGGGCGTTCGCGGCGACGTTGAAGACGGCGGCCTGCGCGACCTCGTCGCCGGGCAGGAACGTGCGAATGTTCACGACTGTACCTTCCGGGGGCGTGCCCTGATCCTACCTCACGCCCGCCGCGCGCACAATTTTCCGGCGCGCGATTCCGCGCGGCACGCGTTGGGGTTGAACCGCGCGCGCGCCGCCCGGTACCATTTCCCGGCCCGATTCCAGAGGGTTCGAGTTGAACACCACCGACGAACGCACCGCCCCGCCCGAAGCGCCCCCGGACAACCGCCTCGCCCCCGTAGTAAAGCGCGTGGACGTGGTCACCGCGCCGGAACCGGCCCCCGCGCCGACCCGCGCCGCGGTGCTGCCGCTCGTCGCGCTCGTGGCGCTGGGAACCGCGCTGCGCCTCGTCGCCCTGCTCTCGGACCGGTGCCTGTGGATCGACGAGGCGATGCTCGCGCAGAACCTCGTTTCCCGGTCGCCCGCGGAACTGCTCCAACCGCTCGATTACAACCAAGGCGCGCCGGTCGGGTTCCTGCTGCTGTCGAAGGCCGCGCTCGCGGCGTTCGGTTCGGCCGAGTGGGCGCTGCGCCTCGTGCCGTTCGGCGCGTCGCTCGCGGGGCTGGTCGGGTTCGCGTGGCTCGCGCGGCGGCTGCTGCCCGCGAACGGCGGCGCGGTTCTCGCGGTGGCCCTGTTCGCGCTGTCGCCGCACCTCATCAGCTACGCGGCCGAGTGCAAGCAGTACGCCAGCGACGCGAGCATCGCCATCGGCCTGCTCGCGTGCGCGCTACCGCTGTTGGAGGGCACCGGCGGGCGCGGGCGGTACGCGCTCTTCGCGGTGGCGGGCGCGGGGGCGGTGTGGTTCTCGCACCCGGCGGCCTTCGTGCTCGCGGGCCTCGGCTCGGCGCTCCTGCTGAGGGAACTGGCGGCCCGCGACCGGGCGAAGCTGCGCGCAACGGCGCTCTCGGTGGGCGCGTGGCTCGTGAGCTTCGCCGCGTGCTACTTCCTGTGCCTGAAGCAACTCAGCGCGAACGAGTACCTCACCGGTTACTGGGCCGACCACTTCGTGCCGCGCACGCTCGGCGCAGCGAGTTGGCTGGTGGACCACCTGATCGCGCTATTCGAACTGCCCGGCGGGTTCGGCGGGCCGGCGGTGCCGCTCGCGGGGTTCGCGGCGCTACTCGCCCTCGTCGGGCTGGTGGAATTCGCGCGCGCGAACCGGTGGCTGGCGCTCGCGCTGGTGGGGCCGGTGGCGTTCCTGCTGTGCGCCGCGGCGCTGCACAAGTACCCGTTCGGCGGACGGCTCGCGCTGTTCGCGGTGCCCGTCGCGGTACTGCTCGCGGCCCGCGGCGCGTTGGCGCTGTACGTCGCGGTCCGGCCCGCCAACCGGCTCGCGGCGGTCGGACTCGTGGTGCTTCTGGTCGGCACCGGGGCGTGGCAAGCGGCCGAAGTACTGCGCCGCCCGGCGCGCTTGGAGCAGCTCGCGCCGGTGCTGGAGCGCGTCCGCGCCGAGATGAAGCCGGGCGACCGGGCGTACGTGTACTACGGCGCGGTGCCCGCCTTCACCTTCTACACGCGCGCCCGCGCGCTGCCCGCGGCGGTGGAACTGGGTACCGAGCACCGCGACGACCCGACCGGCTACCGCTCCGAAGTGGCCCGGCTCCGCGGGCGCGTGTGGGTGTTCTTCAGCCACCCGCACAAGCACGAGGAAACGCTGATTCGCGAGCTCCTCGA
>LNFM01017266.1_pt1 | contig 12202 bp, 9 predicted proteins | sample 596031 | NCBI WGS metagenome assembly LNFM01 (sample SAMN04254537, study PRJNA301005) | activated carbon metagenome | isolation source: dual media filters at the Ann Arbor, Michigan drinking water treatment plant | place: USA: Ann Arbor | reverse complement strand
CCCGGCGGTGGCATCCGGCGCCGCGGGGTGGCCATCCGAACCGAAGGCCGCCGTGCCGGTCGTGGCCGGCGGTGCCGCGTTCTGGCGTGCATCGCCATGTGCCGACGGGGTGGCTGGCCCGCCCGCCTCCGGCCCGCGGCCATCCGGCCAGGTCCGCGCCACCGCCGGCCAGGACGCGGCCGCGCCCGGCGTGAAGCCCGCCACCGCCACCGCCGCCCCCGCGCCCACCGCCAGCGCGCGCCGCAGCGCCGAGATCACTGCGCCGCGCACCGCCTCGCCCTCGCGGAAGCGCAGTTCGGTCTTCATGGGGTGGACGTTCACGTCCACGCTCTCGGGCGGGATATCCAGGAACAGCGCCGCCGCCGGGTGCCGGCCCTGCGGGATCAGGTCGCGGTAGGCCACGCGCAACGCCACGCGCAGCAGAGGGTCGCGCACCGGGCGGCGGTTCACCACCAGGTGCTGGCCGATGGTGGTCGGCCGGGTGAAGGAGGGCAGCGCTGCCAGCCCGCGCAGCTCGATGCTGGCGCCGAGATGCTCCACCGGCACCGCGGCGGCGGCGAAACCCGGGCCGAGCACCTGGCGGATGCGCCCTTCCCCAACCGTGGCGGGCAGGGACAGCGCCTCGCGCCCATCGCTCTCGACGCGGAAGGATACCTCCGGCCAGGCCAGCGCCAGGCGGCGCACGGCGTCGATCGCGTGGTCGGCCTCGGTGCGCGCGTGGCGGAGGAATTTGCGCCGCGCGGGGGTGGCGAAGAACAGGTCGCGGACCTCGATCCGCGTGCCGGGGGCCCCGGCGGCGGGGGCGACCGGGCCGACATGGCCGCCCTCGACGGCGATGCGATGCGCGGGGCCACCCGCCGGGCGGGAGGTGATGGACAGCCGCGCGACGGCGCCGATCGAGGGCAGCGCCTCCCCCCGGAAGCCGAGCGTCGCGATGCGGAACAGCGTCGCTTCCTCGGGGAGCTTGGATGTCGCGTGGCGTTCGATGGCGAGCGCGAGGTCCGTGGCGTCCATGCCGCACCCGTCATCCTCGACCAGGATGCGGTCCATGCCGCCGCCTTCGAGCAGCACGGCGATGCGCGCGGCACCGGCGTCGAGCGCGTTCTCGACCAGTTCCTTCACGGCCGCGGCGGGGCGTTCCACCACCTCGCCGGCGGCGATGCGGTTGGCGGTGGTCTCGGACAGGCGGCGGATGGCCGGGCGGAGGCGCGACTCGGCCGGGGGGACGGAGTCCATGGGGCTTGGTAGAGCAGTTCGGCGGCGGCGGGAATCACGGCCTGTGCAGCGCTTCCTTCCGGCGCGCGCCCGGCTGCGCCATGCTGCGCGCCCTGGCAGGGGTGGGGCATGACCAACGAGGCGGATCGGCGGCCGATCGCGGCGCGCAACCTTGGCGTGACGCAGCGCGTGGCGGCGGCGCTGGTGGCGCGCCGCGCGTCGCCCAATGGGATTTCGCTGGCCGGCATGGTGGCGGGGCTGATGGCCGGGCTGTGCTTTGCCGCGGTGGCGTGGCTGCCCGGCGCGGCCTGGCTGTTCTGGGTGCTCGGCGCGCTGTTGGTGCAGGGGCGGCTGATGGCGAACCTGCTGGACGGCATGGTGGCGATCGGGCGCGGCGTCGCTTCGCCGGTCGGCGAATTGTACAACGAGGTGCCGGACCGCGTGTCGGACACGGCGGTGCTGGTCGGGTTGGGTGTCGCGGGCGGGTCGGTCGCGCTGGGGCTGGCGGCGGCGCTGGCGGCCATGTTGACGGCCTATGTGCGGACCACCGCGCGGGCCGGCGGCGCGCCGAGTGATTTCTGCGGCCCGATGGCCAAGCAGCACCGCATGGCGCTGGTGACGGCGCTGGCGGTGTGGTGCGTGGTGGTGCCGGGCACCTGGGGCGGTGCTGATGCCGTGGTCGCGGTGCTGGTCGTCATCACCATAGGGTCGGTCTTCACCGCCTGGCGGCGCCTGGCGCGCGCGGCCGCCGCGCTGGAGGCAAAGCCATGACCCGCCACGGCGCCTTCGACCACCCGGTCACCATCGGCATCGTCGCCGCCGCCGTATTGGTGGTGGCGGTGGCCTTCGGCGTGATCGGCGTGATGACCATGCGCGGCCGCGGCACGCCGGAACTGCGCCGCGAATTGTGGCTGCGGACCGCGTCGTGGTGCCTGCTGCTGCCGTTGATGATGCTGCCGGTGCTGCTCGGGCGCGAATGGGTGATCGGCGCGGTGACGCTGCTGGGCCTCGCCTGCCTGCGCGAATTCGACCGCGCGACGGGGCTGTTCCGCGAACCGCTGGTGGCGGGAATCGTGGTGCTGGGCATCCTGACGGCCAATTTCGCGGCGCTCGACCACTGGTACGGGTTCTTCGTGGCGCTGTGGCCGCTGACCGTCGGCGTCATCATCATCGGCACCATCCCGCGCGACCGGCCTGCCGGGTATGTGCAGCGCGTCGCGCTCGGCATCTTCGCCTACATGCTGTTCGGCGCGGGGCTCGCGCATCTGTCCTTCATGGCGAACGAGCCGGGCTACCGGCCCATCCTGCTGATGCTGCTGACCACGGTGGCGCTGTCGGATGTCGCGGCCTTCACCTTCGGCAAGCTGATCGGCGGGCCGAAGCTGGTGCCCCATACCAGCCCGAACAAGTCGATTGCGGGCGCGGTGGGGGCGCTGTGCGTCACCACCATCCTGGTGGCGGTGCTGTCGTCCTTCATCTTCGCGGGCACGCCGCTGGCGCAGTGGCATTGGCTGCTGCTGCTGGGGTTCATCGTGGGCGTCGGCGCGCAGGCGGGCGACCTCATGCTGTCCTCCATCAAGCGCGACATCGGCATCAAGGACATGGGCACCATCCTGCCCGGCCATGGCGGCGTGCTGGACCGCTTCAACTCGCTGCTGCTGGTGGCGCCGGCGGCCTTCCACTTCATCCAGTTCTTCGTCGGCTTCGGCATGGGGCAGCCGGCGCGGCTGGTGACGGGGGGCTGATGGACTTCAAGCTCCGCCCCGCGCGCGACCACGGGCTGGACACCACCGACCGGCTACGCAGCCTGTCGCGCGAACGCGGGCTTGGGTCGGTGGTGCTGGGCAGCGCCTGGCGGGCGCTGGTGCGGGCGTATTTGGCAGTGTTCCATCGGTTGGAGGTGACGGGACGCGAGAACCTGCCCCCGGCCCCCTTCGTGCTGGTGGGCAACCATGCGAGCCACCTGGATGCGCTGACGCTGTCCGCCGTGCTGCGCGGCGATACGGCGCGCCGCGCGCATGCGCTGGCGGCGGGGGATACCTTCTTCTCCTCGACGCTGTCCTCGGCGTTTGCGGCCTATGCCGTCAACGCGCTGCCGGTCTGGCGCAAGCGCACGCGGGCCAGCGAGATCGCCACCCTGCGCGAACGCCTGGTCGAGGACCGCCTCGTCTACATCCTGTTCCCCGAGGGCACGCGCTGCCGCGACGGCGTGATGGCCGGCTTCCAGCCCGGCATCGGCGCCCTGGTGGCGGGCAGCGAGGTGCCGGTGGTGCCGTGTTTCCTCGACGGCGCCTTCGCTGCCTGGCCGCCGACGCGGCGCTTTCCAAGGCCGGGCAAGCTGCGGCTGGCGATCGGCGCGCCGATCGCGTGCCACGACCTGCCGGCTGGGCGCAGGGCGTGGGAGGAAACCGCGAAGCGCTGCGAGACCGCCGTGCGCGCGCTGGAAGCCAAGCCATCGCCCTGACCGGCGCGAGGCAGCCACCGAGTCCCGTCATATCCGCGCAGGCACGTTCGTGACCGCCGCAGCTGCAATCAGGGCACAGGGCACAGGGCAGCGCCAAGGCGCCAGCAATGACCGGCGACAAGCGCGGACAGGTCAGTCCCGGCCCAGCCCGTCCCCACCCTGCAACCGCAGGATCTCCGCGATCGTCGCGCGCGTCGCGACATTCCCGGCGGCGGCGTGCCCTTCCAGCGCCGCCACCTTGCCGAGTTCCACCCCCCATTGGTCGAAGGGGTTGATGCCCCACAGCGCGCCCAGGCACGCCACCTTGTGTTCGTACAGCGCGACCAGCGCGCCGAGCGTGCCCGCGTTCAGCCGCGGCAGCAGGATGACAGTGCTCGGCCGGTCGCCGGTGAAGACGCGGTGCGGCGCGATGGCGTCGATGCGCGCGGCATCGGTGCCGGCGGCCGCCATTTCCGCACGCACCGCGGCCAGCGGCTTGCCGACCAGCAGCGCCTCGGCCTGCGCCAGCCCATTGGCCAGCAGCTTGCGGTGGCTGTCGGCATGCGGGTGGTCGGGGTTCGCCACCAGGATGAAGTCCACCGGCACCGGCACCGGCCCCTGGTGGATCAGCTGCATGAAGGAATGCTGCGCGTTGGTGCCCGGTTCGCCGAACACCACCGGCCCGGTCGCGCGCGCCACCGCCGCGCCATCCAGCGCCACCGCCTTGCCGAGGCTCTCCATCTCCAGCTGCTGCAGATGCGCCGGGAACCGCGCGAGGCGTTCGTCATAGGGCAGCACGGCGCGCGCCGGGTAGCCCAGCGCATCGACATGCCACAGTTCGACCAGCGCCAGCAGCAGCGGCAGGTTGGCGTGCGGCGGCGCGGCCGCGAAGTGCTGGTCCATGCCGCGCGCGCCGGCAAGCAGGCTGTCGAAGGCCGGCCAGCCCAGCGCCAGCGCCAGCGACAGCCCGATCGCGCTCCAGAGGCTGAACCGCCCGCCCACCGTATCCGCGAAGCCGAACACGCGCTCCGCCGGGATGCCGAAGGCCGCCGCCGCATCCAGGTTGGTGGACAGCGCGGCCATCTGCGCGCCGGCGCCCTGGCCCAGCCAGGCGCGCACCAGCGCGGCGTTGGTCATGGTCTCCTGCGTGGTGAAGGTTTTCGACGCCACCAGCACCAGCGTGCGCGCGGGGTCGAGCCGCGCGCGCAGCTCCTCCCACGCATGCGCATCGACATTCGCGAGGTAATGCGCGCGCATCGGCGCACCAGGCGTCCATAGCGCGCGCGCCACCATGGCGGGGCCGAGGTCCGACCCGCCGATGCCGATGTTCAGCACATCGGTGAAGCGCGCGCCGGTCGCGCCGCGGATCGCGCCGCCATGCACGCCGGCGACGAAGCCCGCCATGCGCGCCAGGTTCGCCTGAACGGCCTGGTCGCCGCCGCCGCGCTGCGCCGCATGCAGCGCAGCGCGGCCCTCGGTCGGGTTGACCACCGCGCCGCCCAGCATGCGGTCGCGGAAGCCCACGACGTCGCGCGCCTGCGCCAGCGCCATCAGCGCGGCCAGCACATCCTCCGACACCGATGTTCGCGACAGGTCCACCAGCACATCCCCGGCGCGATGGGTGAAGCGCGCGGCGCGGTCGGGGTCGGCGGCAAACAGCGGGCGGATGGCGCCCGCGCCGGGCCGGCGGGCGAGGGCGTACAGGGCGGACCAGGCGGCGTCGGTGTCGGGCATGGCGGTGTCCAGCAGCAGTGATACGCAGGGTGCGGCGCGAAACATTGCCACGGGCTTGGCAACAAGCGCAGCGGCGACGACAACAGGGCCATGTGGCGCCGTCGTGGCATTCTCGCAGTGCTGGCCCTGCCCGCTGCGGCACGGGCCGAACGGCTGCGCCCGGTCGATGCCGACGGCGCCGAGGGCGTAGCACTGGTCGCCGCCCTGCGCGCCGGCGGGCATGTGCTGTTCTTCCGCCATGCCGACACCCGCGGCGAGCCCTGCGACCGGTCCTTCCGCGTTGGCGACCGTGGCGGGCAGCGCAACATTTCGCCCGAGGGCCGCGTGCAATCGGCGCGGATCGGAGCGCGGATGGCGACGCTGGGCATCCCGGTCGAGACGCCCGTGCTGGCCGGGCCGGTCTATCGGGCGCGGGATACCGCCGAACATGCCTTCGGCACGGCGCAGGTGACGGTGACCGACAGCCTGCTGGCGGATGATTTCTCCGGCGCGCGGCTGGACTGGGTGTTGGCGGAACACCGGCGGCTGTTCTCGGCGCCGGTGGCGGCGGGGGTCAACCGCGTGCTGGTGGGGCACCGCACGCCGGCCATCATGGTGGCCGGGGATGCGGTGGCCGGGCGGGCCTTCCCTGAAGGCGGGGCGCTGGTGATCCGGCCGCGGGGCGGCAATGGCTTCGCGGTGCTGGGCATCGTCGAGTTCGCGCCGCTGGCGGGCGGCGGGTTCCACGGCTGCTGACGCGCGGCCTGCGCCGCGACGCGGGTGCCTTGGCCATCCCGCGCGGGCCGACGGCGCCTGATCCCATCGCGGGCGGCCCGGTAGCGCGCAGGACTTGCGTTCCGGCCCTGCGACGAAACATGGGGATGCATCCACAATTCCGTCGGGGTGATGTCGAAACGCGGCGGTGCCGGGTGTCACGGGGTCAGGCAGCCGGCGCCTCCGCATCCGCGGTGACGCCGAGCCTGCCGCAACCGAGGAGATGGCTGCCATGACCACCCCCGACACAAGCCGGCCCCTGCCGCCCTGGTTCACCCCCGCAGCCATGCTGGCGCTGGCCTGGAACGCCTTCGGCGCCGTGCAGTTCGCCCGCACCGCGCTGGCCGAGGAAGCGACGATGGTCGCCGCCGGCATGACCCCCGCGCAGGCGGCGCTGATGGCCGGGCTGCCCGGCTGGATGCATGCCGCCTTCGCGATCGGCGTGGGCGGCGGCCTGGCCGGCGCCGCGCTGCTGCTGCTGCGCCGGCGCGCGGCCACGGCGGTGCTGGCGGTCTCGTTGGCCGGCTATGTCGTGCTGTTCGCCGGCGATGCGCTGCATGGCGTTTTTGCCGCCTTCGGTGCGTCGCAGGTCGCGGTGCTGGCGCTGGTGGTCGCCGTCGCCGCCGCGCTGCTGGTCATGGCCCGCCGCGCGGCGCGCGACGGCGCGCTGGCCTGATCCCCTCGCCACGAAGGACACACCCCATGCAGTACATGCTGATCTTCAACGAGACCGCCGAGGGTTTCGCCGCCCGCAACCATCCCGAGCAGGCCGGCCCCTATTGGGGTGGCTGGACCGCCTTCATCGGCGCCATGGCGCAGGCCGGTGTCATCGTGAAGGGGGACGGGCTGCAGGGCCCGCACACCGCCACCACGCTGCGCGTGCGGGACGGCAAGCGGCTGGTGCAGGACGGCCCCTTCCCCGATGCGAAGGAACAGCTCGGCGGATACTTCGTGATCGAGGTGCCGGACCTCGATGCCGCGCTGGACTGGGCGGCGCGCGCCCCCTGCGCGCTGTACGGATCGGTCGAGATTCGCCCGGTGCTGCCGCCGATGAACGCCCCGCCGGCATGACGCAGGACGCCGCGCGCCGCGCCGCCGAGGCCGCGGCGCGCGGCTCCTATGGCCGCCTGGTGGCGATCCTGGCCGCCCGCACACGCGACATCGCAGCCGCCGAGGACGCGCTGGCCGAGGCCTTCGCCGCCGCGCTCCGCACCTGGCCGGAACGCGGCGTGCCGGCCAACCCCGACGCCTGGCTGCTGACCGCGGCGCGCAATGCGCTGTCCAATGCGCGCCGCCACCACCGCGTGCGCGACGCATCGGCGGACGAACTGCTGCGCCGCTGCGAGGAACTGGCCGAGGCCGGGCAGGAGATTCCTGACGAACGGCTGCGGCTGATGTTCGTCTGCGCGCATCCGGCGATCGACCGTGGCGTCCGCACGCCGCTGATGCTCCAGGCGGTGCTGGGGCTGGATGCGGCCCGGATCGGCGCGGCTTTCCTGGTGGCGCCGGCGGCGATGCGCCAGCGCCTCGTGCGCGCCAAGGCCCGCATCCGCGACGCCGGGCTGCGCTTCGCCGTGCCCGAGGGCGCCGAACTCGCCGAACGCCTGGCAGAGGTACTGGACGCCATCTACGCCGCCTACGGCACCGGCTGGGACGCGCTGAGCGATGCCGGGCTGGGTGGCCTGGCGGCGGAGGCGATTCACCTCGGCCGCGTCGCCGCAGCGCTGATGCCCGAGGCGACCGAGGCGCAGGGGCTGCTGGCGCTGATGCTGTATTGCGAGGCGCGCCGCGCCGCCCGGCGCGATGCCGCGGGCCGGTTCGTGCCGCTGGCGCGCCAGGATGCGCGGCTGTGGAACCGCGACATGATCATCGAGGCGGAAGGCCTGCTGACCGCCGCGTCCCGCGCCGGGCAATTCGGCCGCTTCCTGTGCGAAGCGGCGATCCAGTCGGTGCATGTCCAGCGCCCGGTCACCGGGCGGACGAATTTCGCGGCGCTGCGCGTGCTGTACGACCTGCTGGCGCAGCATGCGCCGGGGGTAGGGGTCGGGGTGGCGCGCGCGGCGATGCTGCTCGAGGCCGGGGATGCATCGGCCGCGGCGGCCGCGCTGGATGCGCTGCCGGCGGCGGAGGTGGCGGCCTACCAGCCCTATTGGGTGGCGCGGGCGCGGGTGGCACGGGCGTGCGGCCAGCCGGAGGCGGCCGCGGAGGCGCTGCACCGCGCCATCGGGCTGACCACGGACCCGGCGCTGCGCGATTTCCTGCTGGCCGGCGGGGACCCGGCCAGCCCCTGATGCCGCCGGTGACCACCGCACGGTCTGGCGGGTCGGCGTCGGCCATCGGCACCGCCAGGACCCCTCGCGACGAACCGGCTTGCCGCCGGGCGCCGGGGATGGCGAGCGTCAGCCGCGGCAGCCCGTCATGGCGGCGATTTCCGTTCACTTCGGCCCGGCCGAGGCGTAACGATCGCATATCTTCACGAGATCGAGTGGCCCCATGTGGCGGTACTCTCTTGCGATGGAGGCATGCGGAATGGCCGCGCTGGCCATGCGCGTCGCTGCCGCCTTCGCGCAGGCCCCGCCCGCCATGCCCTTTGCCCTGTTCGACCTGGTGTGGGTAACGCCGGCCGCGCACGTCGCGCAGCCGCCTTGCAGCCGCCTGCTGTTGCTGGAACTGCCGCGGGACTGGACGCTCGGCGACGCGGCCGCGGTGCTGCTGACGGGCTCGCCGGCCGAGGAACGGACCGCGCGGCCGATTGCCGGGGCGCTGCTGGCCGAGCAGGCCGGCGTGCTGCACTACCCATCCGGTCCGGCCGAGGGCTGCACGAACCGCGATGTTGACCAGGTCGCGGAAGTGCTGGGCGCGCTCCGCACCCTGCGGATGGAGCTGGGCGCCGGCGTGGTGGTCGCGATCGGGCTTGGCGACGCCGGCGCGGCGGCCCTCGACGCGGTGCGGGAGGCGGTCGCTTCGCGTTACCTCGGCGCCGGCGGGCCGCGCCTGGCCGCCGGCGCGGCGCGCGACACGACGGGCGCCTGGAGCTTCCGCGCCGGCGCCACCCCGCCGCCGCCGGAGGAACACTGGCACGAGCGCGCGCCGTATCTCTGCGCGGCGCTGGCGCGTGCGGTCGGGATGCCGGACGAGGCGGCCTGCGTGGCTGCGCTGCGCGGCGCGCCGGCCGGGACCGCCTCGGCGCTGCCGCCACGGCGGTGATCGGCGCGCCCAGAGTCCCGCGCGGGCGTCTGGGCGGGTTTGGCCCCCGCCGGCGACCGGCCTGCGGACGCGGCGCTTGACGCCCCGCGCCGCCGCTCCCCATAACGCCGGCATGGCCTGGGACGCACCCGCGCGAATTATGCTCCCGGTCCTCCGCTGAGGGCCGGGTTCCTCCACGCGCTTTCCCCACGACCCGCCGCCAGGCCCCGGAAGCCCCCGCCGCCGGCGCACCGAGACAGGCACCGATGACCGACAGCCCGACCGACGCCCGCGACTATCGCGGCACCGTCTTCCTGCCGAAAACCGCCTTCCCGATGAAGGGGGATCTGCCGAAGCGCGAACCCGCCATGCTGGAACGCTGGGCGCGGCTTGGCCTGTGGCAGCGGCTGCGCGAACAGTCCAAGGGGCGCGATCAGTTCGTCCTGCATGACGGCCCGCCCTATGCGAACGGCAACCTGCATATCGGGCACGCGCTGAACAAGATCCTGAAGGACGTGATCAACCGCGCGTCCCAGATGGCCGGCCATGACGCGAACTACGTGCCGGGATGGGACTGCCACGGCCTGCCGATCGAATGGAAGGTCGAGGAGGAGTATCGCGCCAAGGGGAAGGACAAGGACGCCGTCCCGGTGCTGGATTTCCGCGCCGAGTGCCGTGCCTACGCGCAGCATTGGCTGGGCGTGCAGTCCGAGGAATTTATCCGCCTGGGCGTCGCTGGTGATTGGACCAACCGTTATGCGACCATGGATTTCGACAGCGAGGCGGCCATCGCCGGCGAGATCGGCAAGTTCCTGCTGAACGGGTCGCTGTACCGCGGGCTGCGGCCGGTGATGTGGAGCCCGGTCGAGAAGACCGCGCTGGCGGAAGCGGAGATCGAATACCACGACCATGTTTCGCCGACGCTATGGGCGCGCTTCCCGGTATGGGGGAAAGGCCGACCGAATCTGACTGCGGATGAAAATCAGCTGATCGGTGCAAGTGTCGTCATCTGGACAACGACGCCGTGGACGATTCCCGGTAATCGCGCTGTCGCTTACGGACCAGATATTGATTATGCCCTCGTTCATGTCGAGGGTGTGACCGAAGAATCGCTACTGCGTGTTGGCGAGCGACTAATCGTAGCGCTTGCGCTGCTCCCAGCTTTTTCGAAGGACGCGGGACTCGCTGCTCACACCATCACGCGGGTCATCAAGGGTTCCGACCTAGATGGCACACTCTGTCGTCATCCATTGAGGGATTGGGAGCCCGCCAACGGTGGCTACGGCTTCTCGGTTCCGCTGCTCTCCGGCGACTTCGTCACCACCGAGGCCGGCACCGGCTTCGTGCACATCGCGCCCAGCCATGGCGAGGACGACTTCAACCTCGGCCGCGTCCACGGCCTGCCGATCCCGGAAACCGTCAACGACGACGGCACCTTCACCGAGCACGCGCCGGGCTTCACCGGGCTGCATGTGTTCAAGGCGCATACCGCTGTCTACGAGGCGATGCGCGCGGCGGGAACGCTGGCGGCGACCGGCAAACTGACGCACAGCTACCCGCATTCCTGGCGGTCGAAGAAGCCGGTGATCTTCCGCGCCACACCGCAATGGTTCATCGCGATGGATACGCGGGTCGTGACCGGCGCAGCCCAGGATTCAGGCACCATCCGCGAGAAGGCGCGCGAGGCGATCGCGAAGACGCATTTCGTGCCCGAGGCCGGCCGCAACCGGCTCGATTCCATGATCGCCGCGCGGCCGGACTGGTGCATCTCCCGCCAGCGCGCCTGGGGCGTGCCGATCCCGGTGTTCGTCTCGAAGCAATCGGGCGAGCCGCTGCGCGACCCCGCCATCATCGAGCGTGTCGTCGAGGCCTTCCGCACCGAGGGCGCCGACGCCTGGTACAAGCCGGGAGCCGCCGCGCGCTTCCTGGGCGAAGGCCGCGACCCGGCGCTGTACGAGCAGGTCATGGACATCGTGGATGTGTGGTTCGAGAGCGGGTCCACCCACGCCTTCGTGCTGCCGCCGCGCGGGCTGCATTTCCCGGCGGATTTGTATCTGGAAGGGTCGGACCAGCATCGCGGCTGGTTCCATTCATCCCTGCTGGAATCCGTCGGCACGAACGGCGTCGCACCCTTCAAGGCGGTGCTGACGCATGGCTTCGTGCTCGACGAGCAGGGGCGCAAGATGTCGAAGTCGCTCGGCAACGTCACGGCGCCGCAGGACGTGATGAAACAGTACGGCGCTGATATCCTGCGCCTGTGGGTGATGAATTCCGACACCGCGCTGGACCTGCGGATCGGCCCGGAGATCGTGAAGCAGCAGGCGGAGCTGTACCGGCGCATCCGCAACACGTTGCGCTGGTTGCTCGGCAGCCTGGATGGGTTCAGCGAGGCCGAGACGGTTGCCTATGCCGAGCTGCCGGAACTCGAACGCTGGGTGCTGCATCGGCTGACCGAGATCGATGCGCGGGTGCGCCAGGCGGTGGCGACGCATGACTGGTCCGGCGTTTACCCCGAGATTCACGCGTTCTGCGCGACCGACCTGTCGGCCTTCTACTTCGATATCCGCAAGGACGCGCTGTATTGCGACCGTGCCGACAGCTTGCGGCGGCGTGCCGCGCGCACCGTGCTGGACGTGCTGCATCGCTGCCTGTGCAAGTGGCTGGCGCCGGTGCTGGTGTTCACGGCGGAGGAAGCCTGGCTGGCGCGGTTCCCGGACGATGAGGGCAGCGTGCACCTGCTCGACTTCGTGTTCGTGCCGGAGGGGTGGAAGGACGAGGCGCTCGCGGCGAAGTGGGCGCGAGTGCGTGCGATTCGCGGCTGGGTTACTGGTGCGCTCGAGCGGCGGCGTGCGGAAGGAGTTATCGGTTCAA
>LNFM01011294.1_pt1 | contig 12203 bp, 11 predicted proteins | sample 596031 | NCBI WGS metagenome assembly LNFM01 (sample SAMN04254537, study PRJNA301005) | activated carbon metagenome | isolation source: dual media filters at the Ann Arbor, Michigan drinking water treatment plant | place: USA: Ann Arbor | reverse complement strand
CACAAAGCACCGCGCGGAGACCTCATCGCCCCGATTCCAACGATCAAAATCCGGGATCAGGATGCCCGTTTCGTCAATTACGCAACGATCCCCCACAAGGGGAGAGGGTAAGAGAGCGTGCGTCAATGTTTGAAACCTACGCCCCCGCGCCGGCCTTCTTGTTCTGCCGGTTGTTCACCAGATCATCGACCACCGCCGGATCGGCGAGCGTCGAGGTGTCGCCAAGATTGCCGAATTCGTCCTCGGCGATCTTGCGCAAGATGCGGCGCATGATCTTGCCGGAGCGCGTCTTCGGCAGGCCGGGCGAGAACTGGATGAGGTCCGGCGCGGCGAACGGGCCGATTTCCTTGCGCACCCACTGCACCAGCTCCTTGCGAAGCTCTTCGGTCGGTGCCTCGCCCGCCATCAATGTGACATAGGCGTAAATGCCCTGGCCCTTGATGTCGTGCGGATAGCCGACCACGGCGGCTTCCGAGACCTTGGCGTGGGCGACCAGCGCGCTTTCGACTTCCGCGGTGCCCATGCGGTGGCCGGACACGTTGATGACGTCATCGACGCGGCCGGTGATCCAGTAATAGCCGTCTTCGTCGCGGCGGCAGCCGTCGCCGGTGAAGTACTTGCCGGGATAGGTCTTGAAGTAGGTGTCGATGAAGCGCTGGTGGTCGCCATAGACCGTGCGCATCTGCCCCGGCCATGAATCGGCGATGCACAGATTGCCGCTATTGGCGCCTTCGAGCAGCTTGCCTTCGGCATCGACCAGTTCGGGAATGATGCCGAAGAACGGCCGCGTCGCCGAACCGGGCTTGAGCTTCGTTGCGCCGGGCAGCGGCGTGATCAGAATGCCGCCGGTCTCGGTCTGCCACCAGGTATCGACGATCGGCGCGCGGTCCTCGCCGACGACGTGGTAATACCACTCCCACGCTTCGGGATTGATCGGCTCGCCGACGCTGCCCAAGAGCTTGAGCGATTTGCGCGAGGTCTTCTTCACCGGCGCGTCGCCGCCCTGCATCAGCGCGCGGATCGCGGTCGGCGCGGTGTAGATCGTATTGACCTTGTGCTTGTCGCAGACTTCCCAGAAGCGCGAGGTGGTCGGATAGTTCGGCACGCCTTCGAACATCAGCGAGATCGCGCCGTTCGAAAGCGGCCCGTAGATGATGTAGCTGTGGCCGGTGACCCAGCCGACGTCGGCGGTGCACCAGTACACATCGCCGTCGTGATAATCGAAAACGTATTGATGCGTCATCGACGTGTAGAGCAGATAGCCGGCGGTGGTGTGCAGCACGCCCTTCGGCTTTCCGGTCGAGCCCGAGGTGTAGAGGATGAACAGCGGATCTTCCGCATTCATCTCTTCGCATGGGCACTCGGCCGGCACGGTCTTGGCGATCTCGTCGTAATAGACGTCGCGGCCGGCCTTCATGGCGACCGCTGCGCCGGTGCGCTTGACGACGATGACGGTCGAGACGCCGCCGACCTTGTCGCAGGCGGCATCGACATTGGCCTTGAGCGGCACCTTGCGGCCGCCGCGCAGGCCCTCGTCGGCGGTGACGACGACTTCGGATTTGCAGTCTTCGAGACGGCCGGCGATCGAGTCCGGCGAAAAGCCGCCGAAGATCACCGAATGCACCGCGCCGATGCGCGCGCAGGCGAGGATCGACACCGCGGCTTCCGGGATCATCGGCATGTAGATGGTGACGCGGTCGCCTTTCTTGACGCCGCGCGCCTTCAGCACATTGGCGAAGCGCATGACATCGGCGTGCAACTGCTTGTAGGTGATCTTCTTGTCGTCTTTCGGATCGTCGCCTTCCCAGAGAATGGCGGTCTGGTCGCCGCGCTTGGCGAGATGGCGGTCGACGCAATTGTACGACGCGTTGAGGGTGCCGTCCTCGAACCACTTGATCGAGACGTCGCCGGTATAGGACGTGTTCTTGACCTTGGTCGGCTTCCTGATCCAGTCGAGCCGTTTGGCCTCGTTGCCCCAGAAGCCGTTCGGGTCCTTGATCGACGCTGCGTACATTTCCTTGTACTTGGCGTCGTCGATATAGGCCTTCGACTTCCACTCAGCCGGAACGTCGTAAATCTTGTCGGACATGGCACTTCCTCCCCGCCCACCCGGTTGACCCGGGCGGCAATTATAGCCCGGCCCATTATGCGACGGCGGGTCAATGCGCCACAAGCCGCAGGCTTGCGACTTTGGTCGGGTGCGGCATTTGGCAAAGATCAAAACAGGCCCGGCGCGGGCGTGGCAGGGGCGTCTTCTAGGGGCCCCAGGCGCCGACGATTCCGCCGATAATGAGCAGCACGCCCAGCCAGTGGGGGCTGTCGATCACGGTCAGCATCACCCTGCGGCCGCTATAGGCGTTGTTGATGGCGACCGTCGGCAGCACGAATCCGACCCAGCAAAACGCGCCCGAAATCATGCCGGCGCGCAGGTTGAACATGCCCAAATGCGTCAGGATGCCGTACATCACGAAGGCCATCAGCAGTTCGCCCACGAACGACAGCAGGAAAGGCGCAGCCTTGGCCGTCGCCGATTTGCCGGCATTCTCGATGGCCAGGGACTCCTTGGTCCGCCCCTGGGCCGTAATCCAGGCGCGGCCGAGCAGACCATAATAGGCCGCGCCGAACATCCAGGCGGCCGCAGCCGCGATGGCGGTGCCGAGGTAATTGACTTCGTCCAGTGCGAACATCTTAGCCGCGCTCCTTACAGCCCGCCCATCTTGCAGACGAATTTCCATTCGGCATCGGTGATCGCCGGCAGCGACAGCCGCGACTGCTTGAGCAACTGGATGTCGGCGAGCTTGGGCTCGGCCTTGATGTCGGCGAGCGTCACCGGCTTCTTCAGCGGCTCGACCGCTTTCACGTCGACACAGACCCAAGGCGAGCCCGCCTCCGCCGTCGGATCGGCATAGGCTTCCTTGATGACCTCGACGATGCCGACGATCTCCTTGCCGACATTGGAGTGATAGAAAAAGCCGCGGTCGCCCTTTTTCATCTTCTTCATGTTGAGCTTGGCGGTGTGGTTGCGGATGCCGGTCCAGGCCGTGCCCTTAGGCCCGGCCTTCACCATTTGCTCCCACGACCAGGCATCGGGTTCGGATTTCAGCAGCCAGTACGCCATTTTATTGTTCCGACTTGATGGGCCGCGCCATCAGCGACTCGATGGCCTGATCGACGCTCAGCTCGCCCGCCAGCACGGCGGCGACCGCGACCGAGATCGGCATATCGATATTCTTCTCGCGCGCCATTTCCAGAATGACCGGCGCGGTAAACGCGCCTTCGGCGAGCTTGCCGTCCGGCGCCACGCCCTTGGCCAGTGACACGCCGAACGAAAAATTGCGCGATTGCGGCGACGAGCACGTCAAAATCAAATCGCCCAGACCCGACAGTCCCGTCAGCGTCTCCGCTCGGGCGCCGAAGGCCTTGCCGAAGCGCATCATCTCGGCAAAGCCGCGCGTCGTCAGCGCGGCACTCGCGCTGGCGCCCAAGCCGCGTCCGGTCACAATGCCCGACGCAATCGCCAGCACGTTCTTGACCGAACCGCCGATCTCGACGCCGCGCACATCGCTGGAATGATACGGCCGGAACGTGCCGGAGCTGAAAGCATGCGCCAGATCGTGCGCCACCCCTTCATCCGCCGCGGCGATGGTCACCGCTGTCGGCAGACCGCGCGCCACGTCGGCGGCGAAGCTCGGCCCCGACAAGATCGCCGGCACCGCCGCCGGCGCGTGCTCGGCGATGATCTCGGTCATGAATTTGTGGGTGCCGTGCTCGATGCCCTTGGCGCAGGCGATCACCGGCGTGCCGTTCTTCATGGTCTGCGCCAGCGACTTGATCACCGAGCGCATTGCCTGCGCCGGCACCACCAGCAATATGGCGTCGCTCTGCGCGGCTTCCGCCAAAGCGCGCGTCACCTTGATCTTGTCTTCCAGTTTCACGCCCGGCAGGAATTTGCTTTCGCGCCTGTCGGCCAGATGCTCGGCATTGCCGGCGTCGAATTCCCACAGCATGACGTCGCGCCCGGCGCGGGCGCAGACTTGCGCCAGCGCGGTGCCCCAGGCGCCGCCTCCCAGCACGGCGATGCGTTGAATGTTCATGCGCTCAGTATCTCACTTGTACGCCGCCGTGCCCAGCAGCGCGCCTTTGGCGGCGGCGATTTCGTCGAGCGGCCAGCGCGCGCGCGGCGCGGTCTCCATTTTATCGGCGAGGCCCAGCGCGATGCGCTCGGCGCCGGCCCAGGCGATCATCGCGCCATTGTCGGTACACAGGTCGAGCGGCGGCGCGATGAGGACCGTGCCGGTCTCGAAGGCAAGGCGGTGCAGCACCTTGCGGATCGCCTGGTTGGCGGCGACGCCGCCGGCGGCGACCAGCGCGGACGGCGCGCCATATTGCGCGCGAAACAGCCGCAGTCCCGAGCGCAGGCGGTCGAACACGACATCGACCACGGCCTGCTGGAACGAGGCGCAGAGATCGCACACGTCCTGGTCCGACAAAGGCGCGATTTTCTCGGCCTCCAGCCGCAGCGCCGTCTTCAAGCCGGAAAATGAAAAGTCGGCATCCTTGCGGTGCTGCATCGGCCGCGGCAGCGCGAAGCGCTTGGCGTCGCCGTGCAGCGCTTCCTTCTCCACTTGCGGCCCGCCGGGATAGCCGAGGCCAAGCAGCTTGGCGGTCTTGTCGAAGGCCTCGCCAATGGCGTCGTCCTGCGTCGTGCCGAGGCGAATGTAATTGCCGATGCCGAGCACGGCGACGACCTGGGTGTGGCCGCCGGAGGCGAGGAACAGGCAATAGGGAAACGGCGTGTTGTCGGTCAGCCGCGCGGTCAGCGCATGCGCTTCCAGATGGTTGATGGCGACCAGCGGCTTCTGCGTGACCAAAGCGATGGCCTTGGCGGTGGTCAGGCCGACAATGACGCCGCCGATCAGGCCGGGGCCGGCGGCGGCGGCAATGCCGTCGAGTTGGCTGTAGGTCTTGCCGGCCTCGTCCATGGCCCTGGCGATAATCATGTCGAGCGCCTCGACATGGGCGCGCGCGGCGATTTCCGGCACCACCCCGCCGAAGGCCGCGTGTTCGCTGACCTGGCTGAGCACGACGTTGGACAGGATCTGCGCGCGGCCGTCGTCGGCGCGTTCGATCACCGCGGCGGCGGTCTCGTCGCAGGTGGTTTCGATGCCGAGGACGATCATCATTTTCCTCGCTTCAATCCCTTGTAAACGTCGTCTACAACGTGCCTAGCATCGTGAGGTAATATGACGCAATCCGGCACGCCCCTTCTTCGCATCGGTACGCGCGGCAGCCCGCTGGCGCTGGTTCAGGCGCGCACCGTGCAGGCGAAACTGGCGCAGGCCATGGGTGCGCGCGTCGAGGATATCGAGATTGTCGTCATCCGCACCTCCGGCGACGCCATCCAGGACCGGCCTCTGTCCGAGGTCGGCGGCAAAGGCCTGTTCACCAAGGAGATCGAGGAGGCGCTGCTCGGCAACCGCGTCGATCTGGCGGTGCATTCGGCCAAGGACATGCCGACTTATTCGCAGCCTGGCCTGACTTTGGCGGCCTGCCTTGAGCGCGAGGATCCGCGCGATGTCTTCATCAGCCGCACCGCCAAGTCATTGATGGAACTGCCGCGCGGCGCCACCATGGGCACCGCGTCGCTGCGCCGCCAGGCGATCACCAAGGCGGCGCGCGGCGATCTGCGTGTCGTGCCGTTGCGCGGCAATGTCGAGACGCGGCTGCGCAAGCTCGACAGCGGCGAGTTCGACGCCACGCTGCTGGCGATGGCCGGGTTGAAGCGTCTCGGCCTCACCGAACATGCCACGCACATCATGTCGGTCGAAGAATTCCTGCCGGCGGTGGCGCAGGGCGCTATCGGCCTGGAAGCGCGCGAAGGCGACAAAAGGACCCGCGATATCCTGGCGCGCATCGATCATCTCGAAACATCCATCGCCGTGTCATGCGAACGTGCTTTCCTCGCCGTGCTCGACGGTTCGTGCAAGACGCCGATTGCCGGCCATGCCACGCTTGAAGGCAACACATTGCACTTCCGCGGCCTGATCGCGCGGCCCGATGGCGCCGCCGCGCATGACATCAGCGGCAACGGCCATCTGCGCGACGCCGTCGAAATCGGCGCCGACGCGGGGCGCGAATTGAAGCACGCCGCCGGTCCCAAGTTTTTCGATTGATATAAAGCTCATCATGCGCCTCGTTCTCACCCGGCCGCAGGACGACAGCGAACGTTTCGCCGGCGCTTTACGCGCGCGCGGCCATGACGTGCTGGTTGCGCCGCTGCTGCGGGTCGAAACGATCGATACCGCGATTCGTTCGCACTGGGGCGCCGTCGTTATCACCAGCGCCAATGCGGCGGCGACGCTCGCCACCCATAAAGCGCGCGGCGCGCTGATCAAGCTGCCGCTTTATGCCGTCGGCCAGCGCAGCGCCGATGCCGCGCGCGCCGTTGGCTTCACCGACGTCACCTCGGCCGGCGGCGATCTGCGCGATCTGTTGCGCATTGTCAGCGCGCGCCGTCCGGACATGAATGCGCCGTTGTTGTATCTCGCCGGCGAGGATCGCTCCGGCGACCTGATCGGCGATCTCGCCGTGCACGGCATCGCCGCCGAGCTGGCGGTGGTCTATCGCGCCGTCACCGCGCCGTTTCCGCCGGTTTTGATCGCGGCCTTGCAAGCGGGCGCGGTCGATGGTGTTTTGCATTTCTCCAGGCGCAGCGCCGATAACTATATCGACGGCGCCAAAAAAGCCGGGATTGCAGATCAGGCCTTGCGCGTCAGGCACTTCTGCCTGTCGGCGCAGATCGCCGAACCCTTGGCCGCCGCCGGCGCCGCAAACGTGATTGTGGCGAAACGGCCCGATGAAGCGGCGCTGATTGCGCTCGCCGATGCCGCCAAGGCCTGATTGGCGCGGAACATGGCTTTGCTTTATTTGCTGCGTGTTAAGGGCCGATTCGATAGGATTTGTGCATGACCGAAAAGCGCCCAACGCCCAATGCATCGACAGGTAAAGGCCGCCGCAAGCGCGCCGCGCCGACCATCGACCTGACCGCGACAGAAGTTCCCGCGACTGAAAGCGCCGCGGCCGAAGTGCTCGCGCATGACTTGCCCGCGCATGACTTGCCAGCCCAAGATGTGCCGCCGGTGACCAGCGAGGCCGATCCGCCGCCGCCGCATCGGGCTTCCGCCGATGAGCCGTCGGTTCAGGCACAGGCCAAATCCGCGCCGGAACCGGAAGCGGTATCTGAGCAATCGGACGCCCCGAAAGAAAATCCGTCCGCGCGACCGTTATTGCCCGTGCTCGCCGCCGGTATCGCAGGCGCGGCGGCGATGTCGCTGGTTTTGTTTGCGCTGTGGCTCACCGGACTGGTGCCGATCCGCTATGCCGGTTCGACCGCTCTGCGCGCGCGGGTCACCGGCCTTGAAATGCAATTGCAGGATTTGCAGAAGCGGCCGCCGGCCGGCGCTGAACGCAACCCGGCGGACGCTAAAACGATCGAGACGCTGACGCAGCGCGTCGCCAAGATGGAAGAGTCGCTGACAAAAACTCCGGCCGGCGATTCCGCGCTCGCCGAGCGCGTCACTGCGGCCGACAATGCGATGAAGTCCTTGGGCGTGACGCTCACTGCGCTTAGTCGCCGCAACGATGAACTTGCCGCGAATACGGCGCAGGCGCGTATGCGCGCCGAGGCTGCGGAAAAGGCCGTCGCCGATTTGCGTGCCGGATTGCAGGACGTGTCGAAGACGGCAAACGCCGGCGCGTCCTCCGCCGATCTGGCGCCGTTGCAGCAGCGCATCGTCACGCTTGAGCAAACAGCCAGAACGGCGAGCGCCGAGATCGCCAGGACATCCGCCTCCGACACCGCCGCGCGTCGCGCCCTAAGTGCTGGTTTGTTGCGCGATAGTGTTCTGCGGGGCGCGCCGTTCACAGCCGAACTGGCGCAGGCCAAGGCGCTTGGCGCCGATGACAAGACGATGAACGCGCTCAGCGAATTTGCCACGACCGGCCTGCCGACGCGCGCCGCGCTGGCACAGGAACTGCTAGCCATGATCCCGGGACTGCGCAGCCTCTGGCACTCGCAGGCGTCGGACGGCAGCTTCATCGAGCGCTTGCAGGCCAATGCCGGCCAATTGATCCGCATTCGCCCGGTCGACGCGCCGCCGGGTGACGATGGTCGAGCCGTGCTGGCGCGGCTTGAAGCTGCTGCGGCGCGGGCAGACATCCCCGTTGCGATTGTCGAGCTTGGCAAACTGCGGCGTCCCGAGCTGACCGACTATGAACGCTCGCCGCCGTACTTCTGGATTATGAAGGCGGAAAAGCGTGAGGCGGCGGCCGCTGCCGTGCAGGCATACGCTGCCGATGCTGCCCGTTCGCTCGGTTCGAAGTGAGGACGGCATGATCCAGGTTGTCCTGTTCCTGATCACCGTCGCGCTCGCCGCCGCCGGATTTGTCTGGATCGCCGATCGTCCCGGCGATGTTCTCATCACCTGGATGGGCTATCGCATCGAGACCTCGTTCATGGTCGCGCTGCTCGCCGTCGCGGCTCTGGTCGTCATCGCCATGATCGTCTGGTCGGCAGCGCGCGCCGTTCTGCGCTCACCGGATCAGGTGTCGCTGTTCTTCCGCCATCGCCGCGCCATGCGGGGCCATCTCGCCATCACGCGCGGGCTGGTCGCCATTGGCGCCGGCGATCTCAGGCTGGCGCGCAAATCCGCCGATGAAGCCGCAAGGCTGTCGCCCGGCGATCCGCTGATGCTGCTGCTCACCGCGCAGTCGGCGCAAATGGCCGGCGACCGCGCCGGCGCCGAACGCGCCTTCCATGAAATGACGCGGCACGACGACACCAAACTTCTCGGCCTGCGCGGCCTCTATATCGAAGCGCAGCGCCGCAACGATGCCGCGACCGCGCGCCGCGTCGCCGAGGAAGCGGCCAAGGCGGCGCCGGGTTTGACCTGGGCCGGGCAGGCCGTGCTCGACGACCGCTGCGCCGCCACCGATTGGGACGGCGCGCTGCAAGCGCTCGAGCACATGAAATCCGCGCTCGACAAGAACGACTATCGCCGCAAGCGCGCCGTGCTGCTGACCGCGCGCGCTCAGGCGCTCGATGAAAGCGACCGCGATGCGTCGCGCGCCGCCGTCCTGGAGGCGGTCAAGCTGGCGCCGGATCTGGTGCCGGCGGCGGCGCTTGCCGGCAAACGGCTGGCCGAGGCGGGCGACGCCCGCCGCGCCTCGAAAATTCTCAACGCGGCGTGGAAGCTCAATCCGCATCCCGACATCGCCGACGCCTATGCGCATTTGCGCACCGGCGATTCGGCGCGCGCCCGGCTCACCCGCATGCAGTCGCTCGCCGACAAGATGCCGGGCCAGCTCGAAGGCGCGATTGCCGTGGCGCGCGCTGCGATCGATGCCCGCGAGTTCGGCGCCGCTCGTGCGGCGCTGGCGCCCTATGTCACGGCGCCGACGCGCCGCGTCGCCACTTTGATGGCCGAAATCGAGGAAACCGAGCACGGCGACGAGGGTCGCGTCCGCGAATGGATGGGCCGCGCCATGCGCGCCGCCGGTGATCCGGTCTGGACCGCCGACGGCGTGGTATCCGACCGCTGGCTGCCGGTTTCGCCCCATGGCCGGCTCGATGGCTATGAATGGCGCGTGCCTCTGGCGGAAATCGGCATGACCCACCCGGTCATCGATGCAGCCCCACCGCCTTTGCCGGAACCCAAGGTGGAGGTGGAACAGCCTCAGCCCGCCGCCGTGGTTGCCGAGCCGGCGGCCCCCGCCGCCGCGCCGCCCCAGCCGTCTGCCGAGGTGGTGCCGCTGCGCAAGGCGCAAAGGCCGGTTGCCCGGCCGGCTCCGGCCGAAACGGTCATCCCGCTGGTCCGCGCCCCGGACGATCCCGGCCCCGAATCGGGGCCCGATGGCGATCAGGCGCCGGAAACGACCCAGGCGTCGGTTGCCGGGCCGTGGGAGCGGCTCAAGCAGATGTTTCGGTAGTTTCTTTTTTGGCGGAGGGAAGTGCAGTAGCCGCCTTGCTTGCCAACGCAGCCTTGCGCCGATAGTAAGGCGCCAATTCAGCCGACGTAGCTCAGCGGTAGAGCATCCGCTTCGTAAGCGGGGGGTCGGGGGTTCAAATCCCTCCGTCGGCACCAACCTTCGCGGCCAATGCCGCTTCGGTTGGCAAGCCAGCCTTCACTCCGCGAAGTCGGCCGGTTAGACAACGTCTTGAATAAACGACACAATATTTGCACAAAGACAGAGTCGCCTCCCTCTCACCGAATACCTCTCTTGCCGCGAATAATCCTGTCATCCTTCCGGAACTCGCAGTAATAAGATACCCGCTTAGGCAGCGACGCCAAAACTGTCGCATTTCGACCTTAGAGTAGCGCAATGGCCAAACCAGCAGTCGTCCTCGTCGGTGCCGACAAAGGCGGAGTCGGCAAAACCACCGTCGCCCGCACCTTGCTCGATTATTTCGGCGCCCATCAGACGCCGACGCGCGCCTTCGACACCGAAGCGCCGCGCGGCACGCTGCACCGCTTCCATCCGGACAAGACGGAAATCGTCGATGTGACCCAGGTCGCCGACCAGATGAAGATCTTCGACACGCTCGGCAACACCGACGCCAAGGTGACGGTGATCGATATCCGCGCCGGCCTGCTGTCGCCGACCTTGCAGGCGCTCAACGACATCGGCTTCATCGAATCGGCCAAGAAGGGCCAGATCACCTTCGCTGTGTTTCACATCCTCGGGCCGTCGATCGCCTCGCTCGAGGAAATCGCCGAGACCGCGCGCTTCGTCGGCGACGCCAATTATTTCCTGGTCAAGAACCACATCAACGACACGTCGTTCTTCGACTGGGATCCGGCGACCGCCAATTCCTATTTCAACCAGATCAAGAACGCCCAGGAAATCAACATTCCCAAGCTCAACGAAATGGCGACCGAGCAGGTGGAAGTGGCCAGCGTTCCCTATGTGCAATTCGTCGCCAACAAGAACGCCAAGGGCGAGGCGGCCAATTATTCATTCGTGCTGCGCGGCTATGTGCGTCATTGGCTCGGCAATGTCTGGGGCGAATACGACCGGGTCAAGCTGATCGATCTGGTCTCACCCAAGACCGAAAACACCGTCCGCCAGGTTGCTGGTTAAGCTCGCCGGTTAAGGCCCTGCGCGCGGCTCGTTGCACTCGCGCCAGAGGATGACGGGTCGAGAGACGATGACGTTTCGCAATACTGTCACCATCGTTGCGTCGCCGCGCTCGCGGGTCGGCAAGACTTTGCTCGCGCGCCTGCTGGTCGATTATCACCGGCAGGAAGAGCGCGCCGTTCAGGCTTTCGACCTCAATACCGGCGAAGACACGTTGGCGCAGTTTCTGCCCGGCGATGTCACCGCCGCCGCGGTCGGCGACGTCCAGGGCCAGATGGCGCTGTTCGATTCGCTGGTGTCGCCGGACGAGACCGCCAAGATCATCGATGTCGGCCACGAAGCTTTCGATTCGTTCTTCACATTGGCGCACCGCATCGGCTTCATGGACGAAGCGCGGCGGCGCTCGATCGCGCCGGTCATTCTGTTCGTTATCTCGAACGATCGCGCTTCGACCGAAGCCTATCGCAATCTTCGCCTGCGCTTCCCGCGCATGACCTTGTCGCCGGTGCATAATGAAATGCTCGGCGCCGGCCAGTACCGCGACAAATATCCGGTGTCGGGCAGCGGCGCGGCGATGCTGCGCTTTCCGGCGCTGGCGCCGGGCCTGCGTAAATTTATCGAAAAGCCGCCGTTTTCCTTTTCCGACAAGGAGCTGGCCAACGCTAAAAACATCCCGCTCGACGTCCACATCGAATTGCAACGCTGGCTGCGCAAGATGCATATCGAGTTCCGCGAGCTGGATCTGCGCATAATGCTGGCCGATTTGCAGTCGTCGCTGAAATTGTAGTCTTAAACGGCTCAAATTCGCGCCTTTGCGGGCCGATGCGATCCAGCATCGCTATACCGCCATCCAAATCGGAGAATCTGCTACGGAACTGAAACGCGCGTTCTGCGTTCTTCGCTGACGACCCCCGCGCGAGGATCGCGCCAGCGTAGGAGGTTACACGATGTGGATTTCGTTCTTCACCATCGCCCTCGTAATCGCTATCGGCCTTGGCATGGCATCGTTGTTCGTCGAAGCCCACACCAAGGCGCCCCGCCGCTTTGCCCGCCGGCGCATCTTCCGC
>LNFM01036583.1_pt1 | contig 12204 bp, 14 predicted proteins | sample 596031 | NCBI WGS metagenome assembly LNFM01 (sample SAMN04254537, study PRJNA301005) | activated carbon metagenome | isolation source: dual media filters at the Ann Arbor, Michigan drinking water treatment plant | place: USA: Ann Arbor | reverse complement strand
CCGGAATCGAGCCGGGCGGCCGCCACCCCCTGCTGTTTCAGCGCCTCGACCTGGTCGGTCATCAGGGCGATCAGCGGCGAGACAACGAGGCCGAGACCGGGCCGCAGCATGGCGGGGATCTGGTAGCAGACGGATTTGCCGCCGCCGGTGGGCAGGACGGCGACCACGTCGCGGCCGGCCAGGATTTCGGTCACCACCTCGGCCTGACGCCCGCGGAAATCCGCATGGCCCCAGACCCGCTCCAGCGTGGCCCGGGCGTCGGCCAGGGACGGCGCATCTGGCGACGGGGCAGGCGGGGCGATCACGGTCGAGTCGGCGAGCATGGCGGCCTTGTGCCTCATTTGTTCCGGGGTGTCATGGGTTGTCGGCGTTCTCCCTCCCTCCCCGAGGGAGGGTGGCTGAGCCGAAGGCGAAGTCGGGTGGGAGGGGCCCGGCGCGGGGAGTGCCGGTGCTTGCGTCGCCGAGCCCTCCCCACACGGTCGCTTCGCGACCACCCTCCCCCAAGGGGGAGGGAGAACCTTGGCGCATGACTCTTCGCCGCCTGCTTTCGCGGCGGGTCGGGGAGGGCGCGGGGCGGCCGGGCCTCGCCCGGTGCGTATGTGTTTTTACCGTTTCGACGAAGCAGGCCGCCCCGCGCAGTCGTTTTCCACGCGCCCCGCCGGCTGGCGGCCGTTCTCGGGCCTCACCGGCTGCCCGGCCCGCCCTTGCAGGCAGGTCGGACGGCGGAACGTGCTGATCGTGCGAGCAGGCGGACGCCATCCATCGACATCCGCAAGGACCCCCGGACTTTCCTCCACCCGGGCTTCATCGCTCGACCACAGCCCGCCGACATCGAGGCGCTGGATCCGACGCCCTCCCCACCGACGGGATGGGGGAATTATGGAGTCGCTCCCAGCCATGATGGCTGATGACGCTGAAAATATGTTTACTCGTAGATATTCAGTGGGTTGACTGCGACAAATATGCTGACAATCGCAGGACTTTAGCAGGGTGCGTCCTTCTCCCCTTGAGGGAGAAGGTGGCCCGGAGGGCCGGATGAGGGGTGCGACACGGTCGTCCCGGTCGCGCGCGGTCGATGCAGGGAAGGATATCGAAGCGACTGAGGTGGGGCCGGAGCCCGGCCAGGACGCCGGCGGTAGTTTTGAGGCCGGGCGACTACGATCGCACATCAGGCCTGACAGCCGGCGTTTCACCCCTCATCCGCCCCCTCCGGGGGCACCTTCTCCCTCAAGGGGAGAAGGGTCTGCTTTCTGGCCGGCAGCGACTGGCCGCTTTCGACCCGTTGCGGACATTCGCGAACGACACCGGTCCGCACCTTGCGGGCTGGGCCTTAAGGTGGTTGGTCGGTCGAATGAACTCGAAGGCATTCCCTTTTCACGACGGCTATCTTGCTTCTGTATCGGTGGGCGAACGCACCGCCGTTCTTGGTCTCAAACAGGTCGGTGGCGGCGAGTTCGTCATGACGCTCGGCGGTGTAGAGGCCTTGAGCATCGACGGGTTTCGAGAGGGAAACATCATATTCGACCTCTGGATGGTCAGCGGGAAACAGCCAACAAGCGAGGACCTGCAAACGATGAAACTCGCCGAGGTGATGGAAGTCCTTTTCCCCGGCCCCCATCCGAGCGCAGCTGCCCAATATCACCAAGCGCATGCCGCTGTGCTTGAGACGAAATTGGAGAAGGTCCGCAGCGGAGAGGCAGCACTCGTTCTGCTCGTCCCCGCATACGGTGCCGACTTGTACGCATTCTGCGCTTCGGTCGATCTTCAGCCACCCGTGCCGCCGCTCCCTCTCCGCTAAGTCCGCTTCCCACCCTCACACGACGGTCCGCTCCCGACCCATTGCGGACCTGCCGCGTGTCAGTAAGCTGTGCTGGGAAGAGAGATGCCGCCATGAGCCGCGACGCCAAGAATTCGATCATGTTGTGGGCTGGAACACTGGCCTTCATCGGGGTGTTCTGGGCGTTGCTTCAGCTGGACATCGGAGCCCAAATTCCAGACCGCTGGGTCTGGCCGATGATGGCGGTCGTGATTGGCTTGAACGTCGCGAGGTCCATCTGGGACCGCTTCCGTCGCCGCAACGCCAAGGTCAGCTAACCACCCCGAGGCTACGGTCTACTCCCGAGCCTTAGGAGCCGCTCTTGCTTCAGCGGAAGGGTGATAAGCTCCTACCGAAGCAGGTTTTGGGAGAAAGTTCGTGAAGCGAAGCCGACATCCCGCCATGTCCATTCTCTTAGCCGTGATTGTTAGCGGAATGGGTGCGTCATGTGCTGCATCGCAGGATCGTAACGCGATCTGTACTGTCAGCGTCGGCATCGACCCAGAGAGGCAGCGCACTTTTGCGGGAGACATAGAGAGCTACGCAGCAAAAAGCGGACTGGAATACGTCCTGCGGCTGGAACCGCTTGTTAGACCGACACATCGGTTTGGGCTGCGAAATCACCGAGTAGAGATCACCGGGTTGAACTCCTTCGCCGACGAGGAATACAGCTTCTTCTTTTATGCAATGGATGACTCAGCGGAAGCCGAAGCGAATAGGGATTGCGAAGGGTTTCGCACATTCATTGGCACACTCGCTTATGCTCAAACGAGGCCGAACTAGGCAACAGCAGACCGCTTGGCGATGTCCGCTTCCCACCCGTAGCCGACAGCCTGAAGGTCCGCTCCCGGGACGGCGGTGCTCACCCGCCATCGGTCCGCGTGCTCGAGGCCGCACCGCCATCGACCGGCTCCAGTGCCGGCCCGCTTCGCGCGGCCCCGCATTCCAGCTATAGGCGCCGCCATGACCTCTCTTCTCTATGGCCGCCCTCCGGCCGTCTTCCCTGATCCCCGGCTCGACGCCGCTGGAGGATGTCGCTGAAGGCTCGGTCGACGACATCATGATCTACGCCCCGCCCGGCGTGCTGGAGCGGCGCTATGCGCTGGCGCTGGCGCTGAAGGCGCTGAAGGTCGGCGGGCGACTGGATGTCATGGCGGCCAAGGACAAGGGCGGGTCGCGGCTGAAGAAGGAGCTGGAGGGCTTCGGGGTCGAGGTCGGCGAGAGCGCCAAGGCGCACCACAGGCGTTGCGTGGTGATCCGGCCGGAGACGGTGGTCGGCCTCGATGAGGCTGTCGCGGCCGGGGCGCCGCGTCTGGTCGAGGGGCTGGAGGCCTGGTCGCAGCCGGGCGTCTTCGCCTGGGACCGGATCGATGCGGGATCGCTGCTGCTGGCGCAGACGGTGCCGGCGCTGAAGGGGGCGGGGGTCGATCTGGGCTGCGGCTATGGCGCGCTGGCGACCGTGGTGCTGGGCTCTCCGGCGGTGACGGCGCTGCGGCTGGTCGATCTGGACCGGCGGGCGATCGCGGCGGCGCGGAAGAATGTGACGGACCCGCGCGCCAGCTTCGAATGGGCTGATGCGCGGACGCTGGACGATGTCGGCGCGCTGAATTTCGTCGTCAGCAACCCGCCCTTCCACGACGGCGGTGCCGAGGACAAACGGCTCGGCCAGGCCTTCATCCGCAAGGCCGCCGGTCTGCTGAAGAAGGGCGGCGTGCTGTGGATCGTGGCCAACCGGCACCTGCCCTATGAGGCCGAGCTGAAGGACGCCTTCAAGCGCGTCGACATGATCGCCGACAGCGGCGGGTACAAGGTGTTCGAGGCGGTGAAGTGAGCGGCTTTCCTTCCTTTCGTCATCCTCCGGCAAGCCGCATAGCGGCGCAGACCGGGGGACCCAGCGGCGCGCGAGAGCGCGACACTGCCGGGAGCTCGCTGTTCACGACAGCCTGCCTGAACAGATCGCCTTCGGCACCGCTGGGTCCCCCGGTCTCGCTGCGCTCGCCGGAGGATGACGAAAGATGAAAACCCCCACCGCCCGCGTCGACAAGCTGCTCGGCTCGATGGGCTATGGCTCGCGGACCGAGATGGCGCGGCTGGGCAAGGCGGGCGGCATCGTGCTGGACGGCGTCGACCTGACCGATGTGTCGAAACGGATCGCGGTGACGCCGGACCTGCCGGCGCGGATGGAGATCGACGGCCAGCCCCTGGATCCCACGCCGGGTCTGGTGATGATGCTGCACAAGCCGCTGGGCATGACCTGCTCGCGCAAGGAGGACGGGGCCCTGGTCTATGACGTCCTTCCGCCGCGCTGGAAGCGGCGCGACCCTGCCATCTCGACCATCGGCCGGCTGGACAAGCAGACCACGGGTCTGCTGCTGCTGACCGACGACGGCGACCTGCTGCACCGGGTGATCTCGCCCAAACGCCACGTGGCCAAGGTCTATCGCGCGACCTTGGCGCGGCCCCTGGTCGGGACCGAGGGCGAGGTGTTCGCGGCCGGGGGGCTGGTGCTGGAGGGGGAGGACAAGCCGCTGTCGCCGGCCGTGCTGGAGGTGCTGTCGCCGACCGAGGCCCGGCTGACGGTGACCGAAGGCCGTTATCACATGGTGCGGCGGATGTTCGCGGCGGTGGGCAATCACGTCGAGGGCCTGCACCGCGAACGGGTCGGCGGGCTGGCCCTGCCGGACGATCTGGCGCCGGGGGACTGGCGGCTGCTGAATCAGGATCAGATCGATCTGATCTTCGCCTGACGGAACCTCGTTCAGCCGTCTGACTTATCGCTCCGCTTCCAGCGGAGACGACATGACCGGGGCCACGATCAAGAAAAACCTGCGGACGGGGCGATCCCTCTGGGCGGACAGCCCTGGGCTGGGCGTGCCGGTGCGGTCCTTGACCGAGGCGATCTCCGTCGATGTGGCCATCGTCGGGGCCGGGATCAGCGGCGCCTTCATGGCCCATGAACTGAGCCGGGACCACACGGTGGCGGTGCTGGACCGGCGCCCGCCGCTGACCGGCTCGACCATCGCCTCGACCGCCCTGCTGCAATGGGAGATCGATCTGCCGCTGACGGCGCTGGCGGATAAGATCGGGCCGGCGCAGGCGAAGCGGGCGTATCTGCGCTCGCGATCAGCCGTCGACGCCCTGAAGCGGATCGTGGCGGACGAGAGAATCGTCTGCGGGCTGAAGGACAAGGCGACCCTGTATCTGGCCGGCGACGAATACGGCCACCGGGCGCTGGAGGCCGAGGCGGCGGCGCGGGCGGCGATCGGTCTGGAGAGCGAATACGCCGGGCCGGCGGCCCTACGCGAGCGGTTCGGCATCGACCGGACCGGGGCCATCGTCAGCCAGGGCTCGGCCAGCGCCGATCCCGCGCGGCTGGCGGCGGGGCTGCTGCGGCGGGCGCAGGCGAACGGGGCGAAGGTCTGGTCGCGGGTCGAGGTGATGGAGGCCGCCAGCGATCCGGACGGCGTGACCCTGCTGACCGACGCCGGCCACGCGGTGCGGGCGAAGTCGGTGGTGTTCTGCTGCGGCTACGAATTCCCCAGGGGCGTGCCGACGCCGGGGGCCAGGGTGATCTCGACCTGGGCCCTGGCCTCGAAGCCGCGCCAGCGCTGCCCGGCCTGGCTGCGGGACACGCTCGTCTGGGAGGCGTCGGACCCGTATCTCTATTTCCGCATGGGCGGCGACGGCCGGTTGATCGTCGGCGGGGAGGACGAGGCCGATCCGGACGCCCATGCCGATCAGGCGAAGCTGAAGCGCAAATGCGAGACCATCGTGCGGAAACTCCGTGCCCTGCTGCCCGGCGTGGAGTTCGAGATCGACTACAGCTGGGCCGGGGCCTTCGGCGAGAGCGCGACCGGCCTGCCCTCGATCGCGCCCGTACCGGACATGGACCACGCCTGGGCGGTGATGGGGTTCGGGGGCAACGGCATCACCTATTCGGTGATCGCCTCCCAGGTGGTGTCGACGGCGCTGCGGGGCGGCGCGGACCCGGATGCTGACCTTTACGCAACGTGATTTGACGATGGCCATCAGGATGGCCATCTTCGTCCCATGAGCCACTATTCCGTCGCCGAGGCCAAGAACAACCTGCCGAAACTGCTCGACCGCATGCTGGCGGGCGAGGAGGTCGTGATTACGCGACGCGGGAAGCCGATCGCGCGACTTGAACCCGAGAAGGCGCCGGTCGTGGGCTTTCCGCTCGATCTTGAGTGGCTCGACGCCAACCGGATCATACCGGCCGCAGGACCCATCAAGGGTTCTGTGGTGGAGCAAATGCGTCGCGAATACCGCTATTGACCGTCTATCTGGACACCAGCGTCGTCATCCCGTTGTTCCTGGATGACGATCATGCGCCCCGCGCACGAGCCTGGGCGAAGTCCGGCAGGATGGTCGCCCTTAGCCCATGGACAGCGACCGAGTTCTCGTCCGCTCTTTCCATGCAGGTTCGAGTCAAACATCTGACGGAGTCCGAGCGGACGGGTTTCGAGAGAGCGTTCGACGTCTGGGCCCGCAGTGGCCAGATGCTGGAGTTCCAACCCGAACGGTTCCTGGACGCGCGCCTTCTGCTTCAGAAGCATTCCCGACTGCGGGCTCCTGACGCTCTCCATCTCGCGATCGCCCAATGGAACGGCCTTCAGCTGGCGACTCTCGATGTCGTCCTCAGGGAGGCCGCCCTCGCCGAGGGCATGAAAGTGATCGACCTGTGACCCACGCCAAGATCTGCGGCCTGACCACGCCCGAAAGCCTCGATGCGGCTCTGGCCGGCGGTGCGGCCCGCCACATCGACCCGCTGCACGGGGCGACCCTGTTCGAGCGGGCGCGGGGCAGGGCCGGGATCGTGGCCGTCACGGTCGACGCCGACGACGCCCTGCTGACCGAAATCGCCCTGATCCTGAAACCGGACCTGATCCAGTTGCACGGCCATGAGACCCGCGAGCAGGCGCAGCGGGTGCGGACGCTGACCGGGGCGGGGATCATCAAGGTCCTGCCGATCCGGTCGGCGGAGGATTTCGCGGACGCTGATGCCTGGGAGCCGTTCGCCGACCATCTGATGTTCGATGCGAAGCCGCCGGAGGGGTCTCACCTGCCGGGCGGGGTCGGGGCAAGGTTTGACTGGAGCCTGCTGGCCGGCCGGGTCTTTGACCGGCCGTGGTTCGTGGCCGGTGGTCTGACCCCGGACAATGTGGCGCAGGCGATTTCGGTGTCCGGTGCGCCCCTCGTGGATGTGTCCTCTGGCGTCGAAACCGCGCCGGGTGTTAAGGACCCCGCCCTGATCGCGGCGTTTCTCGAGGCGGTGCGGTCGGCCTGAATTCCGCCGCTCCCCCGCGCGAAGGCTACTGACGTGAACGCCATCATCCCCAACCACTACGCCATGCCCGACGCCGAGGGCCGTTTCGGTCCCTATGGCGGGCGGTTCGTGGCCGAGACCCTCATGCCGCTGGTGCATGAGCTGAACGCCGCGTACGAGGCGGCCAAGGCGGATCCGACCTTCCAGGCGGAACTCGACGGCTTCCTGACCGACTATGTCGGCCGGCCCAGCCCGATGTATCTGGCCGAGCGGCTGACGGCCCATTACGGAGCCGCCGACATCTGGTTCAAGCGCGACGAACTGAACCACACGGGCGCGCACAAGATCAACAACTGCATGGGCCAGATCCTGCTGGCCATGCGGATGGGCAAGACGCGCATCATCGCCGAGACCGGGGCCGGCCAGCATGGCGTGGCGACGGCGACCGTCTGCGCCCGCTTCGGCCTGCAGTGCGTCGTTTACATGGGCGCCACCGACGTCGAGCGGCAGATGCCCAACGTCTTCCGCATGAAGCTGCTGGGGGCCGAGGTGGTGCCGGTGACGGCGGGCCGGGCGACCCTCAAGGACGCCATGAACGAGGCGATGCGTGACTGGGTCACCAACGTCGAGGACACCTATTATCTGATCGGCACCGCCGCCGGGCCGCACCCCTATCCGGCCATGGTGCGGGACTTCCAGTCGGTCATCGGGCGCGAGACCCGGGCCTCGATGCTGGCGCGGCGCGGCAAGCTGCCGGATGCCGTTGTCGCGGCCATCGGCGGCGGGTCGAACGCCATCGGCCTGTTCCATCCCTTCATCGACGACGCCGGCGTTCGGCTGATCGGGGTCGAGGCGGCCGGGCGCGGGCTGGACGGCCCCGACCACGCGGCGTCGCTGCAGGGCGGCCGCCCCGGCGTGCTGCACGGCAACCGCACCTATCTGCTGCAGGACGACGACGGCCAGATCCTCGAGGGCCACTCGATCTCCGCCGGCCTCGACTATCCCGGCATCGGCCCCGAACACGCCTGGCTGAAGGACATCGGCCGCGCCGAATACCGCGCCGCCACGGATGTGGAGGCGCTGGAAGCCTTCCAGCTGTGTTCGAAGCTGGAAGGCATCATCCCCGCCCTGGAGCCCAGCCACGTGGGCAAGGGGGGCGATGTCGTGCTCAATATGTGCGGACGGGGCGACAAGGACATCTTCGCCGTGGCGAAGCATCTGGGCGTGGAGTTGTAGACCATGAAAATCGTGATGATGGCCGCCGCGGCGGCCCTTCTGGCCGCGCCGGCGATGGCGCAGGACGGGGCGGCGGAGAATCTGGTTCTGCCGGGTGCGACCCTGGCTCCGGATTGCGGCAATCTGTACGGCATGGCCGGCCGGGCGTTCTGCGTCAGCGCACCGCTGGCGGGGATCAGCGCGCTCGCCGAGACCTATATCGCTGACCTGCAGACCAAGGGCTGGCTTCCGGCCGGCGGCGAGGACAACCGGGTCGTCTTCGTGCGCCGCCGCGACACGGGCGGCTGCGACGGGCTGCAGATGCAGGCCTTCTACGATACCTCACGGCCCGCGGGCCCGGACGCCATCGGCTATCTCGGCTTCGGCCCGATCCCCGGCAATGTCTGCTCGGACCAGCCCGCCCCGCTGCCGACACCCGCTCCGGCGCAATGACCACAGTGCGTATTGACGCCCGCTTCGCCGCCCTGAAGGCGGAAGGACGGGCCGGGTTCGTGGCCTATGTCATGGCCGGCGATCCGACCCGGGACGAGGCCCTGCAGATCCTGCGTGGGCTGCCCGCCGCGGGGGCGGACCTGATCGAACTGGGCTTCCCCTTCTCTGACCCGATGGCCGAGGGGCCGCCGATCCAGCGCGCCGCCTTGCGCGGGCTCAAGGCCGGACTGACCCTGAAGGGGACGCTGGCGCTGGCCGCGGACTTCCGCGCCGGGGACGCTGACACGCCGGTGATCCTGATGGGGTATCTGAATCCGATCGAGAGCTACGGCTATGACGCCTTCGCCCGTGACGCGGCGGCCAGCGGCGTGGACGGGCTGATCGTCGTCGACTGCCCGCCGGAAGAGGCCGGGCCGCTGTCGGACGCGCTGGACGCGGCGCAGGTCTCCCTGATCCGGCTGGCCACCCCGACCTCGGACGACGCGCGGCTGAAGATCATCGCCCAGCGGACCTCGGGCTTTGTCTATTATGTCTCGGTCGCCGGCGTGACCGGCGTCAAGGAGGCCCAGACCCTGTCGGTGGCCCCCGCCGTCGAGCGGGTGCGCAAGGCCTCCGGCCTGCCCGTCGCGGTCGGCTTCGGGGTCAAGACGCCGGAACGGGCCGCAAGCATCGCCCGCGTCGCCGATGCCGTGGTCGCCGGCTCGGTGCTGGTGGACGAGGTCGCGGCGGCGCTCGAGGCGAACGAACCGGCCGCCCCGCGCGTTCTGGCGAAGGTGAAGGCCCTCGCGGACGCCGTCCGGGGTGCGCGGGTCGCGGAAACGGTTTAAAGCGCGCCCATGGCTGACAAGACCCCTCCCAAACCCCAGGAAAAACGCGGCGGATGGCTGAGCCGTTTCGCGCCCGGCGTTCGCAAGATCGTCAGCCGGCGCGACACGCCCGACAATCTGTGGGTCAAGGACCCCGATTCCGGCGAGATGCTGTACCGCCCCGATCTGGAGGCCAGCCTCTGGGTCACGCCCTCGGGCCGGCATATGCGGATCGACGCGCCCACCCGGCTGCGCGCCACCTTCGACGATGGCGACTATGAGCCGATCGAAACGCCCGAGGTCCCCGAGGACCCGCTGAAATTCTCGGACGGCAAATCCTACAAGGACCGGCTGGCCGCCGCCCGCAAGGCCGCGGGCCGCAAGGACACCATGGCCATCGGCTTCGGCGCGCTGGACGGGACCGAGGCCGTCGTGATCGTGCAGGACTTCACCTTCATGGGCGGGTCGCTCGGCATGGCGGCGGGCGAGGCCTTTATCGCGGCCGCCCGCGCGGCCATTGAGCGCGGCGTGCCGCTGGTCTGTTTCACCGCCGCCGGCGGGGCACGGATGCAGGAAGGCGCGCTCAGCCTGATGCAGATGGCCCGCACCACCCTGGCCATCCAGGAGCTGAAGGCGGTTCAACTGCCGTTCGTCGTGGTGCTGACCGATCCGACCACAGGCGGGGTGACCGCCAGCTACGCCATGCTCGGCGACGTGCATCTGGCCGAGCCGGGCGCCCTGATCGGCTTCGCCGGCCCGCGCGTGATCGAGGCCACCATCCGCGAGAAGCTCCCGCCTGGCTTCCAGCGCGCTGAATATCTGCAGGAAAAGGGCATGGTCGACCGCGTCGTCGCCCGCGCCAACCTGCCGGTGGTCCTTGGCCAGATCCTGTCGATGCTGATGGGCGGGAAGCGCCGGGCGGCCTAGGCCCGATGGACCCGATCTCCGAACGCCTGCGCGCGCGGCACCCGCAGCGGATCGACCTGTCGCTGGAGCGGATGCGCGTCCTGTGCGCGGCCCTCGGCGATCCCCAGCACCGGCTGCCGCCCGTCGTCCATGTCGCCGGCACCAACGGCAAGGGTTCGACCGTCGCCTTCATCCGCGCCATCGCCGAGTCGGCGGGCCTGAGGGTCCACACCTATACCTCGCCCCACCTGGTGCGGTTCAACGAGCGGATCCGACTGGCCGGCCGGCTGATCGAGGACGCCCCGCTGAACGCCATCCTCGACCGCATCGAGGCCGTCAGCGGCGAGGCGACGGTGTTCGAAAGCACCACCGCCGCCGCCTTCGTGGCCATGAGCGAGACGCCCGCCGACCTGGCCATCATCGAGGTCGGGCTCGGGGGGCTGCTGGACGCCACCAACGTCATCGAACGGCCCTTGCTCAGCGTCATTACGCCGGTCGACCTCGACCATGCCGAATTCCTCGGCACGGACCTGCACGGCATCGCGGTGGAGAAGGCCGGAATCCTCAAGCCGGGGGCGCGCGGACTGATCGCGCGTCAGGCCGAGGTCGCCATGCCGGCGATCGAGGCGGCGGCGCGGGCCGTGCACGCCCCCCTGACTGTCATGGGGGTCGATTTCGACGCCTGGGCCGATCGCGGCGGCCTGTCGTTCCAGGATCAGGAGCGGTTCCTCGACCTGCCCGCGCCGGCCCTGACGGGTCCGCACCAGGTCGACAACGCCGGTCTGGCGATCGCCGTGGCCCTCGAGCTGGACCTGCCGGAGACCGCCATCGCCGAAGGCCTGCGCGCCGTGCGTTGGCCCGCCCGGATGCAAAGGCTCACGGCAGGCCCTTATGGCGAGGCGGCGCGGGCCGCGGACGCCGAGCTCTGGCTGGATGGCGGGCACAATCCGCACGCGGGCGCGGCGATGGCGGCGGCCCTTGCGGAACGACAGGCGAAGGCGCCGCGACCGCTGGCCCTGATCGTCGGCATGTTGGCCAACAAGGACGCCGGGGGCTTCTTCGAGGCGCTCAGCCAGTCGGGCGCGGCGGTCTTCACCGTGCCGTTCGACGGCGCGGCGGCCGACCCCGAGGCCCTGGCGGCGGTGGCGCGGGGTCACGGCCTCGGCGCGACGCCGTGCGCCTCGGTTGAGGAGGCGCTGGCCCGCGCCCTGCGACTGGGCGCCGGGCGGGTCACGATCTGCGGATCGCTGTATCTGGCGGGCGAAGTGCTGGGCGCGGCGCGGGTAACCTGGCCGGACTAGCGATCAGGGCCCAGGGATCGCGCCCGTCCCGTCCAATCCCTGCAGATCAGGCCGCGCTCTTGCCGACCCCGGCCTCGGCCAGCCATTCGACGATCTTGCCCTTGGGCATGGCGCCGACCTTCATCGAGGCCATCTGGCCGTCCTTGAACAGCATCAGGGTCGGAATGCCCTTCACGCCCAGTTTCGAAGGGATCATCGGGCTGTCGTCGATATTGACCTTGGCGATCACGACCTGACCGGCCAGTTCGTCGGCGATCTGCTCCAGCGCGGGGCCGATCTGCTTGCAGGGGCCGCACCATTCGGCCCAGAAATCGACCAGAACCGGGACGGACGCCTTCAGGACGTCGGCGTCGAAACTGTCGTCGGTGACCTTGATGGTGGCCATGGGGAAATCTCTCCGGATCGGCCGGCCATCAGAAG
>LNFM01013925.1_pt1 | contig 12204 bp, 13 predicted proteins | sample 596031 | NCBI WGS metagenome assembly LNFM01 (sample SAMN04254537, study PRJNA301005) | activated carbon metagenome | isolation source: dual media filters at the Ann Arbor, Michigan drinking water treatment plant | place: USA: Ann Arbor | reverse complement strand
AATTCAGCGGTGGCCAGCGCCAGCGCGTGGCGCTCGCCGCGGCGCTGGCGTCGCAGCCGAAGCTGATCGTGCTCGACGAGCCGGTCTCGGCGCTCGACGTGTCGATCCGTGCCCAGATGATGAACCTCCTGAAGGACATCCAGGCGCAGGACGACGTGGCCTACCTGCTGGTGGCCCACGATCTCGCCACCGTGCGTCATATGGCCGACCACACGGTGGTGATGTATCTCGGCAAGATCGTCGAGAAGGCGCCGACCGCTTCCCTGTTCGAGGATGTCCGCCATCCCTATACCAAGGCCCTGTTCTCGGCCGTCCTGGTGGCATGGCCGGGGCGGGGCGAGGAGGAGATCGAACTCAAGGGCGAGGTGCCGTCGCCGCTCGATCCGCCGTCCGGCTGCCGCTTCCATACGCGCTGCCCCTATGTCATGCCGCATTGCTCGCAGCGGGAGCCGGCGCTGCGCGAGGTCACGCCCGGCCACTTCGTCGCCTGTTACCTGTTCGAATAGGAGAAAGCGTCAATGTCCGCACTACACGGCCCGCTGCAGGGCGTGAAAGTCGTTTCCTGCTCCACGGCACAGGCCGGCACCGTGCCCTGGATGCTGATGGCCGACCTCGGCGCCGACGTGATCAAGATCGAGACACCCGACGGCGGTGATTCCTCGCGCCGCATGACCGTGTTGCCGGGCAAGGGCAGCACCTTCTTTGAAACCAACAATCGCGGCGTGAAGAGCGTGACGCTCAACCTCAAGACGCCGGAAGGCCGCGCCATCCTGCACAGGCTGGTGGCGAAGGCCGACATCTTCGGCCAGAACTTCCGTCCCGGTGCTGCTGAAAAGAACGGCTTCGGCTACGAGGAACTGCGCAAGCACAATCCCAGGCTGGTCTATGTGTCTGTCTCTGGATACGGCACCAAGGGACCGCATGCCCATTTGCCCGGTACCGATTCGATGGCGCAGGCGCTGGGCGGCATTGCCGAGGCCTATTCCATGCCCGGCCAGAAGATGCGCACCGGCATCGCGTCGGTGGCCGATGAATCGACGGCCATGCTGGCGTTCGGCGGCGCGCTTGCCGCGCTCATTCACGCACGGACGACGGGCGTCGGTCAGAAGATCGACTTGTCGCTGCTGGGCTCTCTGGTGCGCCTGATGGGCTGGACCTTCACCACGACGATGTGGCGCAACCAGAATCCGGTGACGGGCCAGGCCCGTATCACCGGCACCAAGGAGCGTCCCGGCATCAGCGCCTCATTCAACGATCGCGACGGCAAGCCGCTCGTGTTCCAGCTCGTCGGCCCCGACAACTGGAAGGACGCGATGAGCGCATGCGGCTTCTGGGACAGGGTTTGTGCCGCGGGCTTCGAGACGATCGGCAGCATCATCGACAGCGAGGCCAAACGCGCCGAACTGCTGGCCCTGCTCGACAGCCTTTTCGCCACCGGCAAGCGCGAAGGCTGGGTGGCGAGGCTGCGCGGCGCCGACATCGTCTCGGCGCCGATCAACACGCTCCTCGAGGCCTCCAACGACCCAGACGTCGTGGCCAACGGCTACGTCACCCACGTCGACCATCCAAAGCACGGCAAGCTGAAGGTGCACGGCACACCCTGGCAATTCTCCGAAACCCCGGCCAAGCCCGGCATTGCACCGGAATTGGGCGAACATAACGACGCCGTGCTGACAGAACTCGGTTTTGGCGCCGCAGAACTGGCCGATTTGAGGGCACGCAAGATCATCTGAGCGAATCGGCGGGCGCAACCATCAACGCCCCTGGGTCGTTTCCGTTGCCATGAAGCGCATGGCAAAGATCTTTGGCTGGGTGGCCGGCGTTATGCTGAGCCTGGTTATAATCGCGGCCGGCGGGCTCTATCTGTTCGTCACTTCGGACTACCTCCGTGGCGAACTAGAAGGCCGCGCCAGCGACTTCACCGGCCGCAAGACCCGGATCGCTCATATCTCGATCGACTGGGGTGCCGTCTCAAACGTGCGGCTGGATGGCGTCGAGATCGCCAACGCCGAGTGGGGCAAGGCGCCGCATATGCTGAAGGTCGAGCAGGTCGATTTCGACATCCGCCTGTGGCCGCTCCTGAAGGGTGATCTCGTCCTGCCGCGCCTCGTGCTCAGGAAACCCGAACTCGAGATCGAGGTCGGCGACAAGGAACAGCTCAACTGGAGCATGAGCGAGACGCCGGTGGCGACCGGCGCCGCCAAGGCGCTTGAGCCTGACAATCGCTACGACACCCCGCTCATCGGCCAGCTCGAGATCACCGACGGCAAGCTCGCCTACCGCGACACCAGGCGTAAGCTGGAACTCGACGGCGCCGTGACCACCGCCACCGGCAAGGCGGGCGACCAGCCGCAGGCCGAGCTGTCGCTGAAGGGCAAGCTCGAGGGCCAGGCGCTACAAGTCCGCTTCGTCGGCGGATCGGTGCTGGCGTTACGCGACACCGAGCAGCCCTACCCCCTCGATCTCGACATCACCTTCGGCGCCACCAAGCTCAAGGCCAAGGGCACGGTGCACGATCCCTTCAAGTGGACGGGCGCCAATGTCGACCTCACGCTGTCGGGACCCAACATGTCGGATATCTATCCACTCCTGGGCATTCCCGGTCCGCCGACGCCGCCCTATACGATCACCGGAAAACTGGAGCGCGAGCCCGGAGTCTGGAAGTTCGTCCGCTCGAAATGGCGGGTTGGCGAGAGCGACCTCACCGGTGAGGTCACGATCGACGAGCGCAAGAAGCCCGAGTTCCTGACCGCCAGGCTCGTCTCGCAGAAGCTCGTCTTCGAGGATCTGGCACCGTTGATCGGCGCGACGCCGGCCCGCAAGACCAACGTCTCGGCAAAGCAGGCCCAGACGCAGCAGCAGCTGGAGGCCAGCGGCGATCTCTTCCCCAACGTGCCACTCAATATCCAGAAGCTGCGCGCCATGAACATGGATGTGACGCTCGACGCAAAAAAAGTGATAACGCCGCCGTGGTTGCCGGTGCAGGCGTTGGCCTACCGGGTGGTGGTCCTGAATGGCGTGGCGACGGTGAAGCCGCTCACCATGTCGGTGTTCGGCGGGGGTACGATCCAGGGCGAGCTGGTGATGGACGCGCGCAGCGACACGCCGAAGGTGCGGGCCAACCTCCAGGCCAGTGACATCGAGTTCAAGAATTTCTTCCGCGAGTCGCGCTACTTCGACGCCACGCAGGGCAAGATTCAGGGCCGCCTGGCGCTGGCTGGCAGCGGTCGCTCACTGGCCCAGGTCATGGGCACTGCCGACGGCCACGTGGCGCTGGCGCTGGGCGGCGGATCCGTCAGCAGCCTAATGGTGAGCCTCGCTGGCCTGCAGATCTTCGACGCACTGATCCTATATGTCGCCGGCGACAACCGCATCCCCATCAAGTGCGCCATGGGCCGGCTCAATTTCCAGCAGGGCACGGTAACCTTCGATCGCACCTTGCTCGATACCCAGAAATCCGTCCTCTACGTCCAGGGCCAAGTGTCGCTCAAGAGCCAGGCGGTCAAGGCGGAGATCGACGCCCAGCGCAAGGGCTTCGACCTGCTCGACCTGCACGGCACGGTGAGGATCGAGGGTAAGCTGCGCAATCCGCAAATCGGGCTCGGCCGCGTCTTTCCGCTGCCGACGCCGGTGATCGGCACGGCCAAGGATGTGCCGTGCGCCGACTTGACCAATCAGCTTCTCACGACACAGTGACGACGAACGAACTAAAGGGTTGATGCTGCCGACCCTTCATGCGCGGCTGGGCCGACAACGCCAGCGATCGCATCGCCTGCGGCGACACCATCAAACAATCACGGCGCGCGGGAGCTCAGTTCCCGCGCCTTCGCCAGCCGTTCGAGGCAGTCGGCCTCACGGCCGCGCTCGGCCAGATCCTTCGCCGCAACCAGCAGGGCCTGCAGGGCCATAAGGTCGAGGCGGCCTTCCGGTGTCGCGCCGCTGTTCTCGGACTCGCCTGGCTTGTCGGGCGAAGGCTTGACGTCCGGCAAAGTCGGCATGCCCTAACTGAGGCCGCGGGGCGGGGAGATGACCGCCTTATCCCGAATTTCTGGAGGCTCGATCACCCCGCCGGAACGGCCGAGATCCTTCGTCGTGGTGCCGGATGTAGCGGGCGGCGATGGGTTGTCCTGCGAAAGCGTAGGAGGATCGATCGATACGCCATAGCGGGCAGCCAGTTGCTCGACCTGCTAAAGGCAAACATCAGCCGCCGCCGTCCCGCCGCCCAGCGCAAGCAGGGAAAATCCGGTTGCGGCAGTGCAAACTCCTGCCCGAGCCACGAACTTCGACAGCATTTGACCGACCGCGCCTTTCACCTATTCAACGGCCATGCTGGCGGGCCGGTTGCCGCCAGGCGACGGGCGGGACGGGTGAAATGCTATGCCGCAGGGCCGCCACGATGGCGCGGCACTAAGTTCCCCCCTAGCTTTTCCTGTCATGGTCCCCGGCGTCAGCACTTTCTCCTCGCGGTCCGACCGCCTATCGCCCGTGGCGCTGGCGCTGGCGGTGCTGCTGCATGGGCTGGTGGTGCTGGCGCTGTGGTGGATGTCGATCAACCAGCCCCAACGGGCGCTGATCGAAGAGGCCATAGAAGTCTCGCTCGAGCAGCCGCCGCCACCACCACCTCCGCCGGAGGCCAAGCCACCCACGCCACCGACACCGCCCATCGAGCCCGGCCTGCGGCCTCCCGCGCCCCTGACTGCGGACCGGCCGACCCAGGCGTTGCCGTCACAGCCGCTATCGAGGGCACCCCCGGCGCCGCCACCGCCGATGCCGGCTCCAATGCCGCGCGACGCCACGCGTCTTCCGCTTTCCGAGCCGCCGCCACCCGAGCGGCCGCCGCCCAAGCCATTCGATTCGCAGGCGCTCCCCGAACCGGCGCCGATCCCGGCGCCGCCGATGCAGTCCCTGCTGGCCCCACCGGCGCCACCGCCGCCCGCACCCAGGCCGGAGTTAAAGCCCTCGCCGCTCACGCCTGCGCCTCAGCGGGCGCCACCCGCAGCTCAGTCGGAGGAGCCGCCGTCGCCACATGCCTTCGTAAATCCCGCGGATGCCTATACGCGCGCGCGCGTTGCCGACAACTATCTCTGGCAGGTTGCTCGCAAGCTCGAGGGCTACCGTTACGAGGCCAACGTCCGCGTCAGCCGGGGCGTTACAGTGGTGCGTATCGTCATCGCGCGCGACGGCAAACTGCTAGACGCAAGCATCGCCCGGTCGAGCGGCGTCCCGGAGTTTGACCGCGGTGTCCTGGCTGGTGTGCGTAGCGGTGCGCCCTACACGCCGCTCCCACCCGACATCAAGGGTGCAAGCGCCAGCTTCGACCTGCCGCTGGTCTCCGTCGTCGGTCGCTGATTCTTTACGGAACATTCCCGCCCCTCACGCGTTGAAGCGAGTTGGCCTACGGCTCTCGCTGCGGAAGGGAAGGATATGGATAGCCTCGTGATCGCCTTGACGCTTTGCCTCAATGTGCCAGCGGCTGCCGCCGAGCACGGCATCGAACCGCGAGCCTGCTATGAACTTCGCACTTTCGACAGCAAGGCGGAATGCGACGTGACAGCCGAAACGGCGAAGGTTCACACCAAGGGCGCGCGGCTGCGCTGCATCCCCCGTGAACTCAGCCCCGACGAGAGAATCCTACTGGCGCGCGATGGCAACTGACGGCGGAAGTGGGTCGCTCGATTTGCATTCAAACGAAAGGCGCCCGAGGGCGCCTTTCGCAATCTCGCAAACAGAGATTTTTAGAGATCGGCCACCTTCTTCACGGTCGCCTTGGCGTCGCCCACGGCATTCTGCACTTTGCCCTTGGCTTCCTGCAGCTTGCCTTCGCCCTTCAACGAGTGATCGTTGGTGGCCTCGCCAACGCCTTGCTTGATCTTGCCGGCAACCTGATTGGCGGTACCTTTGATCTTGTCGGTAGTGCTGCTCATGCGCGCTCCTGTTTGTTGAGCCCATCCAACGCAGGCCGCCAGGCGGGGTTGCGGTCGGACTGTCGCAGACATGCTACGTTGCGCGCCATGTGCGAACTCTTCTGCCTGTCCAGCCGCCGCCCCACCCGCGCCACTTTCGCGCTCAAGAGATTTGCCGCGCATGGTGCGCCCGCGGGCCGAAATGTCGATGGCTGGGGCGTGGCGTTCCACGAGGGCCGTGACATTCGCCTTTACAAGGAGCCCGAGCCGGCCGGCGACAGCCCCTGGGTGGCCTTCATCGAACGGCGCGCGTTGTCCACCGGCCTCCTGATCTCGCACATCCGGCGGGCCACTTGCGGCGCCAACTCCCATGCCAATACCCAGCCTTTCGCGCGCGAGTTGGGCGGCCGCATGCACCTCTTCGCACACAATGGCGGTTTCGACGAGATCACCGCCAGGTCCGCGGCGTCCCCTCGTCGCTTCCAGCCCGTCGGCGAGACCGATTCGGAGATGGCCTTCTGCCTCCTGCTGGATCGACTGGCGCCGCTGTGGAAGGGCACTGCTGTTCCGGCTCTGAAGGCGCGGCTTGCCGCCGTGACGGATTTCGCGGCCGAGATGCGGCCGCTCGGCATCGCCAACTTCCTCTACACCGACGGTGAGTTCGTCTTCGGCCACGGCCATCGCCGCACCCAGGCCGACGGGATCGTGGCGCCGCCAGGCCTGTGGTTCCGGCACCGCCATCGCGGGGCCACGGCGAGCGCGCCAGCAGACTCAGGCGTCACTATTCACGATCATCACGCAGACGAGGCCCAGGAGATGGCGCTGCTCGCCAGCGTGCCCGTGACCGCAGGCCACTGGCGACCGCTCGCCGAGGGCGAAATCGTGGTCGTGGCTGGCGGAGTGCTTGTCACACCTTGATCGTTACACCGTGACGGTGACGTTATTCGCGTCATATTTCACGTCCGGCATCTGGGGGCGCGTGCTGCCGACGTGCTCAAACACGCCGCTGAGGCCGGCGGCACCCGACAGGGCGATGAAGGTCACGTTCGCAGCCGCCGCCGCGGGATAGTCCATGATGATCGTCAGGCCGGTATTGTCTTCGTTGTGGATCTTGACCTGACCGGTGACGGTGAGACGGGCCGGGGCCCGCCCGGGCCTGGCGCCGATGTCGAGGCTGGTGAACTTGCCCGGGCCGCCCGACTTCTGCAGGTAGAAGCCGTCGATGGTGAGCGTGCCGCTGCCGCCATAGTTGGAGTCGCCGGGATTGACCGTGCCGCCGAGGTTCTCGACGCTGCCCTTGATCGTGCCGGTGCCGTAGAGCTTGGAGGCGTCGGCCTGGGTGCCGTCCAGTCGCACTTTGCCCTCCAGCGTGCCGAACACGCCGAATGCCGGGTTGCCCCTGTCGGGTGTGACGACGCCGGCGCCCGTCAGCGTCACGGTCTGGCCGGCGACGATCGTGAAGCCGGTATAGCCCTGCGCATTGAACGCAGCGAAGCTGGTGAAGGGCTTGCTGAAGATGAGGGCACCGTGTGAGAGGCCCCGCGGTACCGTGGCGATGCCGGTTGGCACATAGCCTTCCACCCAGTTGTTCGGATTGTTGAAGTCGCTGGTGCCGTTCGTCTTGAATGTCGCGTCCTGCGAAGCGCCCGTCGTGGCCATGATCGTTCTCCCCCAGTCTGGATTTTCCGAGGGCGGACCGTCACAGCATTCAGGGTGGTTGTCGAGGAGAATAGATCCTCAATTTTGTCGCGAACGTGTCGGGCTACAGCCCCTGTGCGCCCGCCACCGCGATGGCCTGGCCGGTCACCCATGACGCGAGAGGCGAGCCCAGGAACAGCGCCATGTTGGCGACTTCTTCTGCAGTACCCATGCGGCCAAACGGGATCGAGGCCAGCGTATTTTTGTAGAGCGGGTCGTCGGCGGTCTTGCGCCGGTCCCAGACGCCGCCAGGAAATTCGATCGAACCCGGGGCAATGCAGTTCACGCGGATGCGATCCTTGGCATACATCGCGGCTTGCGTGATCGTGTAGTGGATCACTGCCGCCTTGATGGCGCCGTAGGGGGGCTGTCGTGCCGCGGGATGAAGTGCCGAGATCGAGGAGATGTTCACTACGCTGCCCTGACTCTTCTTCAGTGCCGGGAGCGCTTCCTGCGTGGCATGCACGATCGCGAGCATATCGACGGCGAGATTGTCGGTCCAGCCCTTGTTGTCGTCCGACGAGCCGAAGGCCGAGGCATTGTTGATCAGCAGGTCGCAGCCACCGAGTGCCTCGACGGCCGCGCGTACGTAGCCGCGCACCGCATCGCCCTGGGAAAGATCGGCGCTGGCGGCATGGGCCTTGTGGCCGAGCTTGGCGATCTCCGCCCGCGTCGCCTCGAGCGACCGGGGCTCGCGGGCGCAGATCGAGACGTCGCCGCCGGCCGCCGCGAAGCCGAGCGCAATCGCGCGTCCGATGCCCTTGGAGCCGCCGCACACGATGGCCTTCTTGCCGGTGAAATCGATCTTCATCCCGTCGTCTCCTGCTGTGTCGTGGAGATCAGTCTAGATCATCCGATGCCCGGCTGAGGTACAAAGGTGAGGCAAACGCCAGCCCAAGGAAACGCACCATGTCCGAACCGCTTCCCGCGCTCTGCCTGATCGCCATGCCCGGCCGCCGTCGCCGCACCATCGAAATCAGCCAGGAGGCCGAGCGGCGCGGCTTCGCCGGCATCTATGTACCGAGCCCCATGGGCGCCATGTCGATGTGCGAGGCGCTGTCGTGGCAGACGGAGCGGATCCCCTTCGGCACGGCCATTGCGCCGATCTACCAGCGCACCATGGTCGATTTCGCCCAGAGTGCCGCCATGATGCACGAGGTCTCGGGTGGACGGTTTCGTTTGGGTATCGGCATCGCGCACGGCCCGTCGCACGTGCGGATGGGTGTGACGCCGGGCAAGCCGCTGGCCGACACGCGCGCCTTCATCGAGAATTACCGCGCCCAGGACGGCTTCGGCCCCCTGCCGCCCGTCATCGTGGCCGCACTTCGCAAAAGAATGGTGGCGCTGTCGGGCGAGCTGGCCGAGGGCGTGATCTTCGCCAACGCGTCCCTCTCGCACATGGCCGAATCTTTGGCGGCGCTCCCCCCGGTGAAGCGCAATGACCCCGCTTTCTTCATCGGCAACATGCTCCCGACCTGCATCAGCGACGACGTCGCGGCCGCCCGCGAGGTGAACCGGCGCACGCTCGCCAACTACGCTTTCCTGCCGAATTACCGGAACTACTGGAAGGAGGCCGGCTACGTCGAGGAAATGGACGCGATCGAAAAGGCCATCGCCGAGGGGCGCCGCGACGACGTGCCGAAATTTCTCACCGACAAATGGCTGGCCGACAACACGTTGTTCGGGCCGGCGGCCAAGGTCCGCGAGGGTGTCGCCGCCTGGCGAGCGGCGGGCGTCCACACGCCGGTTCTGGTGCCGTCCTCGGCGGCCGGCAACCAATTGACGGCGATCGAGGAAGTCTTCGCCGCTTTCCGCTGATCGCTCTGCCACCAAAGGAACACAAGCTCGCGTTAGCTGAGGCGGCTGGTCTTGCTGCAAGGAAGGAAGCCGCGCATGAAGCCCGTTTCCCTGGCTGTCGTACTCGCCTTGACGATCGCCGGCTGCGCCCAGCTCGGCTTTCAGGACTCTGCCCTGTCCAAGCCGATCGCGCCCGCCGAGGTCGACTGGTCGCGCAAGACCGGCGCCAACACCGTGGCCGGCAACGCGTCCCAGAAGTCCGGGACTGCGACCCACACCTGCGCCGGACAGTCGGCGAACCTGATCCCCGACAGTGCCTATGCGCGGGCACGGCTGGCGGCGATTTTCGGCAACGACAGCCGTGGCACGCGCGCCGCCAGTCTCGGGCCGGTGAAGTTCGAGCGCGACGATCCGCTCTACGTCTCGACGCTCCGCACGACGCGCTGCGACGCCTCGGGCAGCTTCTCCTTCGCACGCGTGCCCGACGGCATCTGGTACGCGACCACCAGCGTCAAGTGGGGGCCGGCGCAGTCAGAAGGCGGCTCGATGATGCAGCGGGTCGACGTGCGAGGCGGAAAGCTGGCTGAGGGGGCCGAACCGCCTAGACTGTCCTCAAAGAGCCGTCGCACCGACGGCGCCCGAACGAGGACACGACAATGAGCAACCCAACCGATTACTTGCCGCCCAAGGTCTGGACCTGGATCAAGACCACCGAGGGCCGCTTCGCCAACATCAACCGCCCGATCGCCGGCCCCACCGCCGAGAAGGAACTGCCGGTCGGCCGCCACCCGTTCCAGCTCTATTCGCTGGGCACGCCCAACGGCCAGAAGATCACCATCATGCTGGAGGAGCTGCTGGCGCTCGGCCACACCGGCGCCGAGTACGACGCCTGGCTGATCAGGATCGGCGAAGGCGAGCAGTTCGGCTCGGGCTTCGTGGCGGTTAATCCCAACTCCAAGATCCCGGCCCTGCTGGACTGCAGCGGTCCCAAGCCCATCCGCATCTTCGAATCGGGCGCCATGCTGCTCTACCTCGCGGAGAAATTCGGCGCGTTCCTGCCCAAAGACGCAGCGACGCGCGCGGAATGCCTCAGCTGGCTGTTCTGGCAGATGGGCAGTGCGCCCTACCTCGGCGGCGGCTTCGGCCATTTCTACGCCTATGCGCCGACCAAGATCCAATATGCCATCGACCGCTTCGCGATGGAGACCAAGCGCCAGCTCGATGTCCTCGACCGGCGGCTCGCCGAGAGCCCGTATCTCGCCGGCCCCGCCTACACGATCGCCGATATCGCCGTCTGGCCCTGGTACGGCGGCCTCGCCAAGGGACTGCTCTACGGCGCCGGCGAGTTCCTGTCGGTGCAGGACTACAAGCACGTCCAGCGCTGGGCCGACGTCATCGGCGCGCGCCCGGCGGTCAAGCGCGGTCGCATCGTCAACCGCCTGCAGGGCGATCCCAAGAGCCAGCTGCGTGAACGCCACGACGCCAGCGACTTCGACCTCAGGACCGAGGACAAGCTCGCCGCCGCGGGCTAGTTGCCCTCCTGTCCTGTGCCTGATCGGCCTCGGGTGAGAATGTGCCGCACGAGGCCCGCCACCTCGCGCACCGCGAGGGTGGCGGGCCGGTGCGTGCCGACGGCGAGCCACGTCGCCTGCTCGAGCGCGGGCTTAACGATGCGCGCGGCGGCGAAGCCAGCGCCGCGCATCTCGCGCTCGACGAACGGTCGCGGAAACACCGTGCACAGGCCGCATTGCTCGATCGCGTGGCGGAGAACGCCGGACGAACTGCCCTCGAGCACGACGTTGAGCGAGATACCGACGCGCTGGGCGATCTCGCTCATCACGGTCGTCAGCCCGTTGGGCCGCAGCGGGCCGCACAGCGTGACGTCCGCCAGCGCGCGGAAGGGGATCTCGCGGCCGCGCAGCGCCGCATGCCCCTTCGGCCCGACCAGCATCATCTCGCTGCGCGACACCCGCTCGGCGCCGCGCACCGCGCCCGTCCGGTAGCGGTTGAACACTGCGACCTGGACGTGGCCGCTCGTCAGCCAGGTTTCGATCTGGCCGCTGTAGGCCTCGTGGACCCTCAGGCGGATACGCGGATAGCGCTTCAGTATGAGGTCGGTGAGCCGCGTCACCAGCGGCTGCGACCAGCCCGGCACGATGCCGAGGTCGACCGTGCCCGAGGGACTGCCCCGTTCGCCGCGCGCGTCCGCCGCGAGCTGTTCGCTCTCGGCCACCACGACGCGGGCGCGCGCCAGCAGCGTCTGGCCGAACGCCGACAGGGTGGCGCCGCGCCCGGTGCGGTGGAACAGGCGGCCGCCAAGGTCGCCCTCCAGCGTCGAGATCTGGCGGCTCAGCACCGACTGCGCCACGCCGAGCGCCGCCGCGGCCCGGGTGAAGCTGCCGTGGTCGGCAACGCTGCAGAATGCCCGTACGCTCTTGAGGTCCATGGCGGTCTTCCCGTCGGATCATCCGTTTTCGGCAATACTAGTTTCTAGCATTTGACTATTTCGGATGCCATGCCGCCAGCCTAGCTTTGGGACCGGGAGGAAAGGCGGCAGAAGCCGCCGCAGGTGAACCGGCCATGACGGACAAGGTGACGGGCCCGCTCGGCGGCCTCAAGGTGATCGACATCTCTACCGTGGTCGCGGGCCCCTTCGCCGCCGGCCTGATGGGCGATTACGGCGCCGAGATCATCAAGGTCGAGATGCCGGGAGCGGGCGACTCGCTGCGCGCGCTGGCGCCGCACAAGGACGGCGTGCCGCTGTGGTGGAAGGTCACCAATCGCAACAAGAAGGGCGTGACGCTCG
>LNFM01011293.1_pt1 | contig 12205 bp, 14 predicted proteins | sample 596031 | NCBI WGS metagenome assembly LNFM01 (sample SAMN04254537, study PRJNA301005) | activated carbon metagenome | isolation source: dual media filters at the Ann Arbor, Michigan drinking water treatment plant | place: USA: Ann Arbor | reverse complement strand
CAAATTTTTTGATGCGGAAATCGAATATGCTTCTGACCAAATGTTAGAAATGCAACGCGATTTACATTCTGCCATTAAAAACAATCAATTCAGCTTAGTATTTCAGCCTAAAGTAGACTGCAAAACCCAATCACCTGTTGGCGTTGAAGCCTTAATTCGCTGGAACCACCCAATAAAAGGCCTTATCTTGCCGACTACTTTTATTCCTGCCGCTGAGCGCTTTGGTTTAATTAACCAAATTAACGATTGGGTAGTAGAAGAAGGATGCCGTGTGATTCATCGCGCAAAAGAAGCAGGCATTCATTTGAATGTTTCCATTAATCTGGCGCGCCAACAATTTAGAAACCCTAATTTGGTCGACGAAATATTAACGCTCCGCAAACGCTACGATATACCTGCTGAAAATTTAATGTTTGAAATCAAAGAGACAACCGCAATCAGAAATGAAGGCCAATTCAAACATCTATTGCGTCAATTTAAGGCTGCGGACATTAAAGTGGCGCTGGACGATTTTGGCTCGCATCAGTTTAGTTTAAGCTATTTACAACACTTAAATATCGATGAAATCAAATTAGATAAGGTGTTTATTGCCCAAATTAATGAGAATAAAGCATCGCGCGCTTTGGTGGATGCGGTGATTCGTCTGGCACATGCGCTTGATTTAAATGTGGTGGCTGAGGGTGTAGAAACCGAAGCACAACGTGAAGCATTAACCGATTTGGGTTGCAACCAAATGCAAGGTTATTTATATTCGAAGCCATTGGCTGAAAAAAGTTTATTCAAGCTTCTAAAGCAACTCAATACTAACTTTGAATCGACTGGCCAATTCTTAGTCTCAGACTATCAATCAGAAGCAGCTTAATCGACAATAGCCGTTTCACAATAGCGGTTTGTAAGTGCTAAAATAAGGCTTCGCTCAATGAAACCTTCAAGCACGAAATCTACATGAAACTTTACGGCATTCCAAACTGCAACACAGTAAAAAAAGCCCGCGATTGGCTTGCCGCGCACAATATTTCAGTAGAATTTCATGACTTTAAAAAACAAGGTATTTCAAAGGCTGACTTAACGGATTGGTTAGCTCAAATTCCACACGAAAAACTCATTAACCGCGCAGGGCTTACTTGGCGTGGCTTAGACGAGCAAACAAAAAATAGCATTGTAGATGATGCTTCTGCTGTTGCGCTCATGCAAAATAAAACTTCAGTCATCAAACGCCCTGTGCTGGTTAAAGATGGCACAATTTTATGTGTGGGATTAGACGAAACACGTTATGCAGCGTTTTTTAATCCATCAAAATAATACGACTTAACCCATTTTTCGGGTCAAAATAAGTGTTAAGTCGCGGTTGCAAAATCGCACTATTAAATCAAAATCAGTCAATGAAAAGTGACATTGAATTGCAGTTAATTGAAAGTGTTAAGCCATGAATAAAATATCACCAACCCTTGAACTAGCGATTGATTTACTGAAAAGGCAATCAAACACGCCAGAAGACGCGGGCTGCCAAGAAGCCATGATTGCGCGCCTTGTGCCGCTGGGTTTTAAAATTGAGCGTATGCGTTTTGGTGATGTAGACAACTTTTATGCGCGACGCGGTACGGCTTCACCCTTATTGGTGTTTGCAGGCCATACCGATGTGGTGCCGACTGGCCCACTGGATAAATGGCACACACCACCATTTGAGCCAACCATTGTAGATGGCATGCTCTACGCGCGTGGCGCGGCAGACATGAAAACATCATTAGCCGCATTTGTGACCAGCATTGAAGCGTTTGTGCGTGACAATCCAAACCATGCAGGCTCAATCGGTTTGCTGATTACCTCAGACGAGGAAGGCATTGCCGTTAACGGCACAGTTAAAGTGGTAGAAGCATTAAAAAATCGTGGCGAATTAATCGATTACTGCATTGTTGGCGAGCCAACTAGTAACAAAGTTGTTGGCGATATGGTTAAAAATGGCAGGCGCGGCTCACTATCTGGCAAGCTGACCGTGAAAGGCTTGCAAGGCCATATTGCCTATCCGCATTTGGTCAAAAACCCTATCCATATGGCTGCCCCTGCCATCAAAGATATGGTGGAAACGGTGTGGGATAACGGTAATGAATATTTCCCGCCAACCTCTTGGCAAATCAGCAATATGAATGGCGGCACAGGTGCCACCAATGTGGTACCGGGTGAAGTAGAGATTTTATTTAATTTTCGGTTTTGCCCCGAATTAGATGGCGCAGGTAGCACCGAAGCCAATTTAAAGCAGCGCGTGCACGCCATACTAGACAAAAACACCTTAGACTACGATTTAGAGTGGGAATACAGCCCACCTTACATCACGCCGCGTGGCAATTTGGTTGAGGCGATTTCAGAGGCCATTCTGGAAAGCTATGGCGTTTCACCCGAGTTATCCACCACCGGCGGCACCTCAGATGGCCGCTTTATTGCAGACATTTGCAAACAAGTGATTGAGTTTGGCCCGCTGAACAAAACCATTCATAAACTCAATGAGTGCGTTGGCGTGGCGGATATTGAGCCGCTAAAACAAACCTATAAGCTGACACTTGAAAAGTTAATCAAATAGCAACATGAACCAAAAAATTCAAGCCAAAAAACTGGTTAACTTATCCAATAGAACCCATAAAAAATGACGCATTTCCCCAGATTAGCAGAAGAGTTATTCACTATTCGCGATTGGCTACGTTTTACCGTCAGCCAATTTGAAGAAGCAGAAATTTTCTTCGGCCATGGCACCGATAACAGCTATGACGAAGCCGTTTGGCTGGTCATGAGCGCGCTACATTTGCCGCATGACACACTCAATAATTTTTTAGATGCAGTAATTACAGAGCAAGAGCGCAAACACTTGGCGCATTTAATTGAGCAGCGCATCACCAAACGCACGCCAACTGCGTATTTAGTACGTGAAGCATGGTTGCGCGGCTTTAAATTTTACGTAGATGAGCGAGTGATTGTGCCGCGCAGCTTTATTGCCGAGTTGTTAGATTTTAATGAAGAAGGCGAGCATGGCTTGCAACCATGGATTGAGCATCCTGAACTGATTAACTCTGCTGCTGATATTTGTACGGGCAGTGGTTGTTTGGGCATTTTGCTGGCGAATGCTTTCCCAGATGCGGCGATTGATGTGGTAGATATTTCGCCAGATGCGATTGCAGTAGCTAATATCAATATTGCCAACTACGGCTTGCAAGAACAAATTACCGTAGTTGAATCCGATATGTTTACGGCATTGGCAGGCAAAACTTACGATTTGATAATCAGTAATCCACCATATGTGGATGCACCAAGCATGGCAAAGTTACCCACAGAATATCGGAATGAGCCACAATTGGCTTTGGGTAGCGGCACAGATGGCTTGGATCATACCCATACGATTTTGCGTGAAGCGGCTAATTATTTAAATGACGACGGACTATTAATCGTCGAAATTGGGCATAATCGCGACGCTTTGCTGGAAGCTTATCCTGAGTTAGACTTTACTTGGTTAATGGTCGAATCAGGCAATCAGTTTGTGTTTTTGCTAACGAAAGCGCAACTAATGGATTAACAGCCCAAAAGTACCTTGAATAATAAGCAACATGATTAATATAGAAATTACCGCAGAAAAATTGAGCATTAACAATCAATCGCTGTCATTCCCTATTGCGATTGCCGATTTGAACACGCTGCTGGGCGAACACCAACTTTTCGATAAAGTGCACAATCACATTTACACTTTTCATGAGCATGGTTTGTTAGCCTACTCAAAAAATGGTCAAGTGGTTGAATCTTTTTGTGTGATTTTTGACAGCAATTTTAAGTATGATTTTTCGCCAAAAAACACATTTAATCAAACCATTCGCATTAATGGCTTAACAATTGATGACTTTTATAAGGCCAACACGAAAAAGTTAGATAAGAGTTGTAGCATGCCGTTTGGCGTATTTAGCTTATATTTCAATGCCGAAGAAAACGGTATTTTAGTATTCGAAATACAACAATATGTGCCACCACCGCCTAAGACTGTGTCGAATAAATATAAAATTCGTAAAATCCATGGCGAAAAATTGGTATTTACCGATTTCAACTTTAAATTAGCGGTCATGCAAGAACTCATGTACAACCTTAAACTGCTCAAACCAAAATTTGATTTATATGAGTTTGTAGAGTTTTATACCGCGCGTGAGATTGATATAGAAGAAGAGGGTTATGAGTTTATACCAGAAGTCATCGATTATTTTCAACAATTTGATATTGAACAATCATTAGCAGACAAAGTTACCCAATTACAACAATATGGCAGCAATGATATTTACCTTGAAGTCTTGCGCTTTTGGGATGGCGAAGATGATGTATTCAACATTCGCTCATTTAAAGATGCGGCTCAGTTTAAAAATTTAAAATCTGTCAGTTTGTTTTATTACAAACCAGAAGATAGTCATGTTTTAGAAGAACTAAAGCAGTATGGTATTCAGCACGATTTTAGTTAGTGTATAAAAACACGTATTAAAATATAGGTTCCCAAAAGTAGTTAACTTCGGCCACAATGGTGGTCATTTTTTATGCTGCACACTGGCTTTTTGTTGGCCTGGTCTTTTTAAATCTTGCGGTAAATCGCTCGTTTGACGCACGCGCCTATTAGCGGTTTTACGTGGTTTTGAGTCTTTAAGCGCTGATTTTTTAGCCTCTGTATTATTGGCAACACGTCCGCGATAAACAGGTTTGCCATCTTCACCCAATTCGCGCACAGGTCTATCCAAGGCACTCATTCTTTGCTTACGCACTTTTGGCACAAATACGGCGGTGGCTTTGTCTTTTTCGCGCTGGCTTAACTGTCTTAACGGTGCTTTGGGCACTTCTAAACCAGCCCATTCTAATAATTCTACTACGGTTTTTTGTTCAAGCTTAAGCATCGTGCCGCGCTTTACCCTAGGCGGTAAATTCACAGGGCCAAAGCGCACGCGCATCAAGCGGCTAACCGGTAATTGAAACGCTTCAAATAAGCGCCGCACTTCACGGTTGCGGCCTTCACGAATAATGACTTGGTACCAATGATTGGCACCTTCACCACCTTGAGCCGAAATGCTATCGAAGCTAGCTGGGCCATCTTCCAGCTCAATGCCTTGTGTCAGCATGGTCATTTGCTCATCGGTCAATTCACCAAAAATACGCACCGCATATTCGCGCTCAACTTCATAGCGCGGGTGCATAAAACGATTCGCTAATTCGCCAGAATTAGTAAATATCAGCAAGCCGCTGGTATTCATATCCAGCCGCCCAATCGCAATCCATTTACCTTGTTTGATTTTTGGCAGCTTATCAAAAACCGATGCGCGGCCTTCTGGGTCGTCCTGACTCACGATTTCACCCTCTGGCTTGTGGTAAATAAGCACTTGCGGTAATTCGGCCTCAAACGATAAGCGCACAGGTCGGCTATCAATACGCACAATGTCGTACTGGGTAACGCCTGCGCCCACTTTTGCAATTTCGCCATTAATCGTCACGCGGCCGCTAGCAATCAGTTCTTCCATATCGCGGCGTGAGCCCATGCCTTGCATGGCCAGTAATTTATGTAGGCGTTGAGTAGGTTCTGGTGTAGGGCTATCATCCACTGCCAACTTTGTAAAGTTGGTTTTTGGACGGCGGATAGGAGCTTGTGGGTCGCGTTGTTGCTTGAAAGGACGTGCCATGATGAGCTTACTTTTATTTGCTAAGCCATGATTTTACAGTAGTTATTGCGAAAACCTGTATAAATTAGTTTGCAATGGCCATTACTTAACCATTTATTTTGCCCAAATTTTGCGCACTCAGTTTTAACGACTAGATTTCTTTCAGCTAGTTTTCTAAAGGAATTTCCGTTTGCGCAAAATCTTCAAACGGCGGTAGCTCACTTAAACTGCGCAGATTCAGGTCATCTAAAAAATGTTTAGTGGTTGCATATAATGATGGCCTGCCTGGCACTTCGCGCTGCCCGACCACATCAATCCAATCGCGCTCTTGCAGTTGGCGCATCACATTCGGATTCACCGCAACGCCTCGTATTTGCTCAATATCACCGCGTGTCACGGGTTGGCGATAGGCAATAATCGCCAATGTTTCCATAACAGCGCGCGAATATTTCGGCTGTTTTTCAGGGTTAAGTCGCGCGATAAATTCACTAAATTGCGGCTTGGCTTGAAAGCGATAGCCTGTAGCCACTTGCACCAATTCCAGCGTTTTGGCGGTATTTTCCTGCGCCCAATCCTGCTTTAATTCATCCAGCAACATGCGCAAAGTGGTGCGTTCCATGCGGCCCGCAAACAGTTTGAGTAAATCATCCAAGCTTAAGGGCTGGCCGGCGGTTAATAATGCCGCTTCCAGAATCTGCTTAAATTCAATAATGTTGTCGGGCTCTTTCACAATCACTCACTGGTGTTTGCTTGTAAATAAATGGGTGAAAATGCTTGTTGTTGTGTGATGCGAATCAGGCCTTCTTTGGCCAATTCTAAAATCGCCAGAAAGTGTACTACTAATTTCGCCAAACCCTCAGTCACCACATCAAATAAGGCCGAAAACTCCACCATGCCATCGACTTTTAAACGGCGCAGAATCTGGCTCATATGTTCGCGTACCGATAATTCAGCTTTGCCGAGTTTATGATGCGTGGTTAATTTGGCGCGTTTGAGCACATTGCGCCACGCTTCGACTAGTTCATCCAAACTCACTTCTGGCGGTTTAATCTCGGCAATATGTTGATAATAAGCGGCGGCCACTTGTATTTCTACACCCACTTGCGGCATGGCATCCAAGCGCTGTGCGGCCAATTTAATCGCTTCATATTCCATCAATCGGCGCACCAGCTCTGCACGCGGGTCATCCTCTTCAGCCACTTCTTCTGGTTTTGGTAACAGCATGCGCGATTTAATCTCAATTAACATGGCCGACATTAATAAATAATCCGCCGCTAATTCCAGCTTGATTACTTTCATCTTTTCGACATATTGCATGTATTGCGCCGTTAATTGCGCCATGGGAATATCCAGAATATCCAGATTATGCTTGCGAATCAGATAAAGCAATAAATCCAACGGACCTTCAAACGCTTCTAAATACACCTCTAGTGCGTCGGGCGGAATATATAAATCTTGCGGCAACTCCGATAGGGTTTCGCCGTGAACGCGTATACCTAATGTAAGTTGCGTTTGCATTGCCTAACTCAATGCCCCACTGATTTTGAGAACAAATTGATCACAATAACCCCTGCAATAATCAAACCCATACCAATAATGGACGGTAAATCCAGTGTTTGCTTATAAATCAGCCAGCCGATAATAGAAACCAGCAGAATACCCATGCCTGACCAAATGGCGTACATAATGCCAACAGGCAATACGCGCATACTAATCGCCATAAAATAAAATGCGATACCGTAACCAATCACCACAATAATAGATGGCACTAAACGTGTAAATTCATTTGAAGCTTTTAGCGCGGTTGTGGCAATGACTTCACCGCATATTGCGATTGCTAAGGCTAGCCAGTGATTCATGTCGATTTTTCTAATCTCATGAGTAATTCAAACCCATCGCATCGCGTACATCACGCATGGTTTCTCTTGCTAATTTACGCGCTTTTTCACAACCTTCTGCCACGATATTTTTAACCAATGTCGGATCTTCGGCGTATTGCGCCGCGCGTTCTTGTATTGGTTGCAGTTCTTTTAATACGCCCTCAATCACAGGGCCTTTACATTCAATGCAACCTATTGAAGCGGTTTTGCAGCCATTTTGTACCCAATCTTGGGTGGATTGTTCTGAGTAAATTTCATGCAGTTGCCAAACGGGACATTTGGCAGGGTCACCCGGATCGGTGCGGCGAATACGCGCTGGGTCGGTCGGCATGGTTTTGATTTTTTTGGCGATGACGTCTTTATCTTCACGTAATGAAATCGTGTTGTTGTACGATTTAGACATTTTCTGCCCATCTAAACCTGGCATTTTGGAAGCTGGCGTCAGTTTGTAATCTGGCTCAATCAAAATCATTTTGCCGCCGCCTTCAAGGTAACCTAGCAAGCGTTCTTTATCGCCCATGCTCATACCTTGCTGTTCTTCAATCAAGGCACGCGCTGATTCTAGTGCTTCTTCGTCACCTGCTTCTTGATAAGCGTTGCGCATTTCTTCGTACAGCGCCCCTTTTTTACTACCTAATTTTTTAATCGCGGCTTTGGCTTTTTCTTCAAAACCTATTTCTTTACCATAAATATGATTAAATCGTCGCGCGATTTCGCGGGTGAATTCAATATGCGGAATTTGATCTTCGCCAACAGGCACTTGCGTGGCCTTGTAAATCAGAATATCGGCACTTTGCAGTAGCGGGTAACCTAAAAATCCATAGGTGGATAAATCTTTGCTGGCTAATTTTTCTTGCTGGTCTTTGTAGGTGGGCACACGTTCCAACCAACTTAACGGTGTAATCATGCTTAAAAGTGTATGTAATTCCGCATGCTCTGGCACGCGCGATTGAATAAAAATAGTGGCATTGGCGGGGTCTACACCTGCTGCCAGCCAGTCAATGACCATTTCCCAAACCGATTCTTCAATGATTTCTGGTGTGTCGTAATGGGTGGTTAAGGCATGCCAATCGGCCACAAAAAACAGACATTCGTGCTCGTGTTGCAGCTTAATCCAGTTTTTAAGCACGCCATTGTAATGGCCTAAATGTAAGTTGCCTGTTGGGCGCATGCCCGATAAAACGCGTTCTAACGCCATAGTTAACCCTGTATATTGCTTATATTTTTAAAGTTAGAAGAAAACGGCTGAAATGGATTGCAAAGTCAGCATCACAAACGGCCACATAATTTTATCAAGAATATGTGTGACCAATAACAGAATCAAAATAATAAAGCCGTAACGCTCGATTTGTGCATATTTAATCGCTAAATTGTTGGGCAACAAGCTCACCGCAATACGTCCGCCATCTAAAGGCGGCAATGGCAACAAGTTAAGCACCATTAAAATGGTATTGGTTAATATGCCCGCGGCGCCCATTAACGCAAATGGTAGCGCGGCGTATTCAGGCAGAAAATGAGCGAATTGCATGGCAACTGCCCACAGTATCGCCATCGCTAAATTTGCACCTGGCCCAGCAGCGGCTACCCACAGCATATCGCGCTTGGGATGGCGCAATTTCATAAAGTTAACGGGCACTGGTTTCGCCCAACCGAAAAAGATGCCGCCTACCAGCATGGTAATGCTGGGCACAATGACCGTACCAACCAAATCAATATGGCGAATGGGATTGAGCGAAATACGACCTAAGTTATGTGCAGTCATATCGCCAAAATAACGTGCGGCATAGCCATGCGCTGCTTCATGCACGGTGATGGCTAACACCATGGGAATAGCTGTAACAGCAATGCGCTGAATGGTGGTGAGCGATTGTAGTGCGCTTAAAAGATTAAAAAACTCCATATAACTTTCTGAATGTTTACTTTTAAAATGTATTGAGTATTAAATAATGATTTTTAGCATTAACTTTTAACTAACACCTACAAACCAAATGGTGTGGCATCTGCCACACCTTGACGAATCAATGCGGGCTCAACTGTGGTTAAATCAATGACAGTGGTTAGGCCTGCAAAACTAATCGCCGAATCAATCACTAAATCCACTTGGGTTTCTAATCTATCGCGGATTTCCCATGCTTCATTCAAAGGTGCATCATCTGTCGGCAATTGCAAAGTCATGCTTAACATGGGTTCAGCCAGCTCATCTAACAAGGCTTGCACCACTAAATGATTAGGCACTCGAATGCCGACTGCGCTACGTTTAGCATGTTGTAAACGGCGCGGCACCTCGCGCGTGGCTTTTAAAATAAACGTATAAGCGGCAGGTGTATTGGCTTTTAGTAGCCTAAATTGACTATTATCGACTTGGGCATACACACTTAATTCGCTCAAATTTCGGCAAATTAACGTAAATAGATGGTCATCGCCCAACCCGCGAATTTGGCGAATTCTATCTTGCGCATCTTTCAGCCCAATCATGCAACCAAGCGCGTAGCTTGAATCAGTCGGATAAGCAATCACGCCGCCATCACGCAAAATCTCAACCGCGTGTTTAATCAATCGCGGCTGCGGATTATCGGCGTTAATCACAAAATACTGTGCCATTTTTTATGGTCTTTGTAAGTGGTTAACTATTGTAAATACTGTGCTTCAGGCCAATCAGCCCAAACTGGGTCACAGCCAATGGGCAAATCGGGCACACAACCCATCGCCATGTAAGATAAGCCAGGGCCATGATAATCCGAACCCAAAGACGCTTTTAAACTAAATCGATGCGCGATTTTGGCAAATTGCTGATATTGCGGCGGATTGTGGCTACCCGTGACGACTTCAATCGCCGCGCCACCGTAGCTTCTGAATTCGTGCATCAACAACATCATATTAATTGCACCCAAATCATAGCGTCCAGGATGAGCAATCACCGCTTGGCCGCCTGCGTTGGTAATCAGATTCACTGCTGATTCCAAATCCATCCATTTATGGTCAACAAAGCCCGGCTTGCCTTTGACTAAGAATTTTTTAAAAACAGACTTAACATCTTTTGCGTGACCATTTTTAGCTAAAAACTGCGCAAAATGACTACGGGTTAAAATACTCTGCTTAGCGATTTCTTTTGCACCTTCGTAAGCGCCTGCAATCCCTACTTTTGCCAAGCCTTCCGCCATTTGTACTGCGCGTTCATCGCGCCCAATGCGCACTGCGGCTAGCGCATTTTTTAAGGCTTCATTGTCTGCATCAAACTTTAAACCCACTATATGCAAAGTGCGCTTTTTCCATGTCACCGAAATCTCAACGCCATTCACAAAATGAATGCCATGCTCAAGCGCCGCATTACGCGCAATAGGCAAGCCTGTAATATCGTCATGATCGGTTAACGCCATTACCTTGATGCCATTTTTTGCGGCCAAAGCAACAATATCTTGCGGGGCTAATAAGCCATCTGAAATGGTGGAATGGCAATGTAAATCAATTTGTGCAGCCATAAATATTTCTAAGCAATCGAATGTTTTGCAAACAAATGTAAATCATAGCAAAATACAACCTTTACAGATAGTTAAGCTTTTACGACAGCCGTCTTAAAATGCCTTAAACTAATTAAAGGCAAGCATGAAAGCTTTTTTTGATTTAATACCCGCTGTTTTATTTTTAGCGTTTTATTTACTATTTGATATTTATGCTGCCACCAAAGCACTCATGGTGTTTATAACCCTGCAAGTCATTTGGGAGTATTTTAAACATCGCAAAGTCAGCAAAATCACACTGATTACTTTTTTGCTGGTGATTCCTTTTGGTGCAATTACACTATTTTTGCATGATGATTTTTTTATCAAGCTTAAATTTAGTATTTTTTACTGGGTTTTGGCGCTGGTGTTGTTGATTGCAAACTATTTCTATAAAAAGAACTTAATCGCGATGATGATGCAAAAACAAATCAATGCCGATAATCATACGTGGGATGCAATCAACCTAGCGTGGGTAGGATTTTTTACAGCAGTTGGCCTAATTAATCTTTATTTTATTTATTACATTCCGCAATATTGGATTTATTATAAGTTCCCTGGCGTACCAATTGCGATGATGTTGTTTATGTTATGTTTATTTGCATTTTTTAATAAACAAGTAAAGTTTATTGAGCCCACTGATAGTGAAAACCAATAATGTTATACGTGATAATGGCAGAAGATACACCAAACAGCTTAGATCAACGCTTACAAAATCGCCGTGCGCATTTGGCGCGATTAACCGAGCTGCAAAACCAAGGCAGATTAGTGTTAGCTGGCCCAATGCCTTCAATTGACAGCATAGACCCTGGCCCAGCTGGTTTTACAGGCAGTTTAATCGTAGCCGAATTTAGCGATTTAGAAACAGCAAAAAGCTGGGCGCAAGCTGACCCTTTTGTAGACGCAGGCGTATATGCAAGCGTTGTTGTAAAACCATTCAGAAAAACACTACCTTAAGTGATGAACTTAAACGAAACGATTCAAGCCAGACTTGCGCGACTTAACCCGATTAGTTTGGCGTTAAGAGATGACAGCGCCTTGCATGCAGGGCACGTCGGCAACACGGGCGGCGGGCATTTTCACTTAACCATCGTCAGCTCGCAATTTTCGCAAAAATCGCAGATAATGCGACATCGTTTAATTTATCAAGCACTTACCGACTTAATGC
>LNFM01011292.1_pt1 | contig 12205 bp, 9 predicted proteins | sample 596031 | NCBI WGS metagenome assembly LNFM01 (sample SAMN04254537, study PRJNA301005) | activated carbon metagenome | isolation source: dual media filters at the Ann Arbor, Michigan drinking water treatment plant | place: USA: Ann Arbor | reverse complement strand
CCTGTCTCTGCCACCCACCGATAATGGCCTGCCCGGTGTCGCACCCGGTACTGGAGATCCCAGCTGCGATCCGCTTCTATCGCGGCACTGACCTCGGAGGCGACTCTGGCGATGTCGTCGGGATGGTTGAGCTTTCCATAGGAGGTCACCGCATTGTTCAACAGCTCATCGGCACGGTAACCGGTGATGCTGTCGATGCCGCTGCTCAGATAGAGCATCGTCCAGTCTTCGTCGCATTTGCAGCGGAAGGCCGTCCCCGGCAGGTTCTCGATCAGTGACTGGAACCGATCGCACCTCGCGCCCAACTCGGCCAGCTCCTTGCTCAATTGCGCGACCTCGTTGTCGGTTGCCACGACGACGCCTCTCCCGGTAATGGTGTGCTCGTGCCTGACGGCTGGTTCAGCTTCCCAGGCGGCTCAGCCGCCTGCGCATGCAAAAACGGCGCCGACGTGCTGTGGCCGACCGAATGCAGGGCGTGCCCCCTCCAGAACCCGGTTCGCCAGCGTTCCGTCGAGCTGGCTCCCCGAGGTTGTTCGCGAGCGAGGGTGCCAAGCCATGGCGATCAGATGATGACGGCGCTTCAACCGCGACCGGTGCGCGCCACCGGCAGCGTGGACAGTGCAGTGGCGACGCAGGCCGCCGTGCGCCAATCACAGCACCCGCAAGAGCAGCCAGATCAGCACGCCCGGGTAGTGGATCGCGCGCAGGCTCCACTCGACGGCGGAGCGCAGCAGGGTGGGCTGAGGGGTGTCGTCCGGCGGTGGCGTCGCAGATGCCTGGCGCTGCAGCCGATGCTGGAGAGCCAGCAGCGGAAGCACGCAGGCTTCGACCGCCACCCGTAGCGCCGCGGCGAACAGCGTCAGGCCGACGATCCAGGACGCCCACCACAGCAGCAGTCCGCGCAGCCAGGCCGCGAAGCCGAAGGTGAGCCATTCGCCGAAGGGCCCGCCGAAGGCGATCACCTGATGCAGGTGGAAAGCGATCAGCGCAGGCAGCAGCGGGAACAGGCCCAGCTTCAGCCAGGCGGCATCCAGCCAGGGGTGGCGGCCGTGCAGCCGCTGCTCGGCCCAGGTCGAGACAAGTGGCGCGCGCTCGGCCTGCAGAGGCAGCTTCGTGTTGGCCTGCGCCAGCGCTGCCTGCAGCGCCGCGGGCTGCGACAGCGCAAGCGCGATCGATTCACCGGCATGCGTGCACAGCTGCAGGCCCGGTGCAGGTGCGGGCAGTCGCCAGAGGCGGGCGCTGTCCAGGGCGGCCAGCGGCAGCTCGAAGACACGAGAGGACGTCTGCACACGCAGCTGATCCGCCAGCAGCCAGGCCCGGCCGGCGAAGGCGCGCTGCAGCGCCCAGGCGGCGACAGCTGGCGCGACGACCGTCAGCGCGAAGCGCTCGATCTGCGCCAGCGAGTTCACCTGCAGGCCGTCGACCAGCAGCATGCGCAGGCCGATCCAGGCCAGGCCCGCGGTCGCGCAGGCCTGCAGTGCAACCGCGGCGATGCGCGCGGCGGGCGGCAACACGCACACCGGCAGCCCGGCGGCGCCTTCCGCAAGCTGTGCCCCCAGCGACGCACGCGCTGACTGCGGCCAGCGTACGGCAAGCGCCTGCCACAGCGCGTGCAGCGTCAGCGCCAGCAGGAACAACAGGGCCGCGCGACCCACCCAGTCGCCCAGCCGCAGCATCAGGGTGGGCGGCGGATCGTGTGCGGCGATCTCGCCGACGAGCACCGCTGCCGTGTCCATGTCGCTACGGGCGAGGATCTCGCCGTGCGCGTCGATCACTGCGCTGATGCCGTTGGTGGTGACGCGCAGCTGCGGCAGTCGCGTTTCGATGCTGCGGAAGCTGGCCACCGCAAGATGCAGCTCGGCACCCTGCGGCCACTGCGTGAACCAGGCATCGTTCGACAGCCCGACGATGGCCTGCGCACCCAGGCGCGCGCCGTCAATGGCCAGCTGCGGGTGCACCGCATCGAGGCAGATCATCGGCAGCACGTTGACCTCGCGGCCGTCGGGCGTGCGCAGCGGCATCACGCGCGGGCCGTGACCGGGCAGCCAGGTGCCCGCCCAGGGCAGGGTGCGGCGCAGGCGTTCGCCCTCCAGCCAGGCCGGCACGTGTTCGGTCAGCGGAAACGGATGGGTCTTGCGGTAGTAGCCCAGCAGCCCGCGTGCGGGATCGAGAAAGGCCGCGGCGTTGTACTCGCCGGCGCCATCGACATCGTAGGTGCCGAACACCAGGGGCACGCCGCGGCTGCGCGCGAAGGTTTCGATCTCGCGATCCAGCTCGGCACCGTCGGCGCTGCGCGGATGTCCAAACGGCGTGGGGTAGACCGTTTCGGACCACAGCAGGGCATCGGCGCCGTGGGTGTCGATGGCCTGGTCGGACAGCGCGAAGTGGGTGTCCAGCACGTTTCGCACGACGGCATAGGCGCCCAGTTCGCGGCGCAAGTCCTCGTAGCCGACGATGTTCGACTGCACCAGGGCGACGCGCAGGCGCGCGGCGTCGGGTGCGGGCTGCAGCGCTGCATCGTTGAGACGCCACAGGCCATAGGCGGCGACAACAAGCGGCAGGCCGAGCGCGATGGCCAGCGGCGCGCGCCATGCCCGCATGGGCTGGCGGCGACGCAGCGCCAGCGCCACCGCCAGCAGGGCTTCGTTGATCAGCAGCAGCATGAGGGTGAGGCCTGCCGCGCCCCACAGATCCGCGGACTGCCTGAGCAGGCTCGCCGCGTGCAGGCCGTGGCCCAGGGTGTCGCCCAGCAGCTTCGGCAGCAGGCTCTCGCAGCCGAGCCAAGCCGCAGCCGCCGCCAGCGCGGTGACGCAGTGCCCGTAGCGCTTGCGCGCCAGCACGCGCACGGCCGCATACGCCAGGAACTGGGGCTGCAGCAGCGGTGCGGCGATCGCCAGCAGGGCAAGCGCGCCCACGATGCCGCCACCGGTGTAGCTGGCGATGGCCGCCGCAAACCAGTGCAGCACCGCGATTACGAAGCCTGCCGACATCAGCGCAGCGAGCAGCAGCGCGCGGCCGAGCGAGTGGCCGTGGTGCAGGGCCCAGAGCCATGGCAGCAGGGCGACGAAGCCCAGCGGCCAGGCCAGTCCACCGCGTGCGTAGAGGCCGAGGAGCAGGGCGCTCAGGGCGAGCGCTGCGAGGATCTTCAGGGCAGCGGGCTGGCTTGGCGTGGCGCGTGGATCCGATGTGTCAGTCATCGAAGCGGGCAGGGCTGGGGTGCGGAGTCAACGCGAGGTGGGGCATCAATGGGGCGCGAGGCGAGATCGTGGTGGGTGCGCTGCGCTTACCCACCCTACGCGGGCAGGCGCTGCATGATGGTCGAAGGCATCGCGTCCTTCGCAGGGGCTCGCGAATAGGGCTCGGCGCGTTCGATCGGTGATTGTGTCTTTCGTGGTTCGACGATGGCTCGCTTCGCGTTGTTCTCTGAGGCTGGCGAACAGGCCTTGTCGGCTTTGGTGGAGGCACTGCGACCTTCGTGGTTCGTCAGTTCGCGCGTTTCACGAGATTCGGACACGCTGGCGAGCAGGGCGTGTTGGCTTCGATTGAGGCACTGCGTCCTTCGAAGTTGTAGGGCGGACAAGCGCAGCGGATCCGCCATCGTCCTGCCCCGGTGGCGACCAGCCCAGGCTTCGGCTGCGGCCATCGCCGTTGCAGATGCGCATGGGCAAGAAAGGTCGAGGGAGTGCCACCATCCCGCAGCCCCGCAGCCCCGCAGCCCCGCGACAACCGACAACCGACAACTCGGCCTCAACCCTGCGGCGGCTCGGGCAGCTCGATTGGCTCGATCGGCAGGCCGGGCGGCGCCATCTCGGGCGGCACCAGGCGATCATCGGGCATGGCGATCGGTTGCCCGTTTGCGTCGAACCATTGGTGATCCGGCGAGAACATCAGCACCGCCGGCAGCATTTCGCCTTCGTCGGTGACCTGGTAATGCCGCACATAGCCCGGTGGCAGCGCGAAGTCTTCCGGTACCGCAAGGCCCGGCATCAGCGGCACCGTGCCCGGCGGGTTGAAGGCCCCCAGACCTTCGCGGATGCCCGCCTCATGCAGGCCGCGGATCACCTCGGCCATCGTCGGCTCAGGGTCACCAGGGCGGATGTGTGCGGCCAGGTCATTCGGGTCCAAGCTGGGCAGCTCGAAGTCGGCGCGCTCGGCCACGGTCGTCGGCATATCGGCCTGAGGCGCAGGCAGCGCGCGCGCGACCGGCGTCGGCTTCACTGGCACCGGCTCTGCGTCCGCAGGCGGCGCCGCGAGCGCAGGCGCGATCGTCGCGACGCCGGACTCAGCGCTGCCCGCTCCGCTGGGCGCGGCGGGCAGCAGCAGATAGACCGCCGCACAGGTGCCGAGCAGCGCCGAAGCCAGCAGCCAGAGCTGCTGCCGGCGCCGGCCGCCAGGCGGGCGCTCCACCACGCGCAGGCCGCAGGGGGGCTGCCCCTGCGGCTGCGCGTTCTGTGCTTCACGTGGATGCACGGACATGGTCTTGAGCGCGATCGGTCAGGCCTGCAGCCGATCAGTTCGGCGTGGCCGGATTGAACTCCGACAGCGCCCAGCCCATGCGCTCATGGCCGAGCTGGTTCCAGATCGGGCTGCGGCCATTGGTGAAGCTGGTGTAGCGCGCCGCACCCGTGCCGGTGCTGCCGCCCCACAGGCCGGCGCTGACGGTGCCGCCCGTGAATGTCGGATGCACATCGTCGGACTGGATGTAGTCGTAGCTGGTCTGCGCCGACACGAAGTGGGTATTGGCATCACGCAGGGTCGAGCGCAGGGTCACCGCGATGCGGTTGACGTAGGCCGACTCGCTCTCGCCGGCGACAAAGCGCAGCGCCTGCGAATCAACGACGCCGTCGCCGTTGCTGTCGAAGTCCGCGCCCATGTACTGGGCGAAGCTGTCGGCGCACTGGAAGCCCTTCTGGCGGGCGTACTCGCACATCCAGTAGTTCATGCGGGCGATCGCCGGCAGGAAGCGGTCGCGCATGTTCACCGTCTGGCCGGTGCTGGCGTCGCGGCAGCTGCTCTGCACGTTGTCGGCGTTGTAGCCGGGGTAGTACAGGTTGCTGATCACCTTCAGGCGGGTGTTCGGATGCGCGTTGGCGTTGATGTAGTCCATCGCCGCGGCCACGTAGGTCTTGCAGGAGTTCACTGCCGCTTCCAGCCCGCTGTAGTTGCAGGTGCCGCTCTGTGACTTGAAGGCCGAGCGCGCCTGCAGGCCGTCGTTGCCGCACATCTCGAAGGTCACCACCCGCGTCGAGGCCGCCTGCATGTAGCTGCGCTCGGCGACGATCTTGTTCTCGTACACATCGCGCGCCACCGCGCCGGACTTGGTGCGGCGGATGTTCTCGATGTCGGCGTTCCAGCGTGCCGCCAGGTACTCGGACTCGACGGTCGGCGCGGCATAGCGCGCGGCGTTGCTGATCGAGCCGTTGTAGCCGGCGTAGATGGAATCGCCGTAGGCCACCACGCGGTACTTCGCGGTGGTGCCGGAGCGGTCGACGGTCCAGGACACGTTCTGGTTCAGGGTGCTCGCGTGCAGGCCGGCGCTGCAGGCGAGCAGGACAAGGCCGGGCAGCCAGCGACGAGCGGTGCTGCGAATGCGGATCTTCATGGTGTTCCCCTCGGATGATGGTGTGCGACGCAGGGGTGCAAAGCCCCTGCATGTGTTCACTCGACCAACAGTTGGCACGGCGCCCGTTGCAGGCGTTCCCCCCGATGCCGGGCCGTACGCTAGCGTCGGGTTGCGATCAACGTCAATGAATTCCCATGATGCAGCGCACAGTGTTCCGCCCGGCGTTACGTGTGCTGCGTTGCGATATGTATTGCGATGCCGCAAATCAACTCGCGCGCACAGTGCATCAGTGAAACGCTACAGGGTTGTTGCGCGCGGATGACCACAGCTGCGCTGCAGCAGACTTGGCATGCCGATGCTGCGGCTCGCTAAAACGATCGGCGGCCTTCGGCGCTGCGACCCGCGCGCCGGCGCGTGGCGCTGCGCTGATCCTTGAGCGCGCTCGCGACCTTGACCCGCCGCCGGCGAGAGCGGACGCGCTGTCCGCGAGGCGCCCGCAATCGTGGCGCGCACGGGGGCGGTGCACGCCTCTGCGCGTCCAGTCGCACGCCCACAGCGAACACCGGAAGTGGGCGGCACGCCGCGCCGGGGTGCGCTTCTGCAGCGAGGCGACGTGGCCTGCTGCGTCTTCTGGGCAGCGCCCTGCCTCAGACCGGGTCGGATTCGGCTGGCGGTGGGTCGAAGCGGTAGCCAAGGCCGCGCACGGTGGTGATCCGCGAGGCTTGCCCCGGCACGTCCAGCTTGCTGCGCAGTCGGCGGATGTACACGTCGACCACATTGGTCAGCGGATCGGAATCGATGCCCCAGACGTTCGACAGAATGCGCTCACGGCTGAACAGTCGGCCAGGGGCGTCCATGAGCAGCTCCAGCAGGGCCAGCTCCTTGGCGGTGAGCGGCAGTTCCACGCCATCGCGGCGGACTTCCATGCGCCTGCGATCGAAGACCAGGTCGCCGACCACCAGCTCGCTTGCGCGCTCGATCCACTGCGGCGGCCGCCGCAGCAGGGCCTCGACCCGCGCCAGCAGCTCGTCGAAGGCGAAGGGCTTGGTCAGATAGTCATCGGCGCCGCAGCGCAGCCCCGCCACGCGCTCCTGCACGCTGCCCATGGCGGTGAGCATCAGCACCGGCAGGGCCAGGCACTCGGCGCGGATCTGCTGGCACAGCTCCATGCCGGACTGTCCGGGCAGCATCACGTCGAACAGCGCGAGGTCGAAGCCGCTATGCCGCAGCAGGGGCAGTGCCTCTTCGGCGCTGCCGACAGCAGTCGGCACATAGCCTTCCGCGCGCAGGCCGCGCAGCAGGAAGTCGGCGACGCGGGCGTCGTCCTCGACGATCAGCAGAGTCTTGCTCATGGGCCGACCTCAGCCGCTCCGATGGGCAGCGCGATGCTGGCGCGCAGACCGCCGCCGTCGCGGTTGAACAGCTCGATGCTGCCGCCCAGGCCCTGCACGATGCGCAGCGCGATCGCCAGACCCAGGCCGTGCCCCTGCGGCGCGTGCTGGCGTCCGGCGGCGCCGCGGTAGTTCGGCTCGAAGGCGCGCTCCAGCTCGGCCGCGGCCATGCCGGGGCCCTGGTCGTCGATGTTGACCAGCCAGTGCTCCGCATCGGCACCGATTTCGACACGGACGACGCCGCCGCCGGGCGAGTAGCGCAGGGCGTTGTCGAGCACGATCAGCAGCGCCTGCTGCAGGCGCTCGCGGTCGGCGTCGACCAGGCACGTATGCAGGGCTTCGCCCGGGTCGAACTCAAGCCGCAGGTCGCGGTGCTCGGCCACTGCCTGCATCTGCTTGACCGCTGCCTCGACGATGTCGCGCAGCGGCTCGCTGCGGATGCACAGCGCGTAGTCCAGTGGCCCGCCGCGCGCGGCGTCCAGCAGATCCTGGATGCGCCCGCCCAATTCGCTGGTGGCGTCGATGATTCGCGCGAGCGCTTCACTCTGGGCCGTGGAGTCGGTGCGATTGCGCAGCGCGACTTCCGCTTCGCCGCGGATCACCGTGGCCGGCGTGCGCAGCTCGTGGCTCAGCTCGGCGAAGAACTGGCGTCGCCGCGCCTCGATGCCGATCAGCGTTTCGTAGGCGTGGCTGAGCGCGCGTGTGCGCTCGGCGACCAGCTCGTCCAGCTGCTGCTGCAGCTGCTGGCTGCGCGCCTGGGCCCTCGCCAGACGCTCGGCCATCGAGTCCAGCAGGCGGCCGATGCGCGCGAACTCATCGCGCCCGCGCACGCGGCTGCGTGCGCTGAAGTCACCGGCCGCCAGCGAGGTGCTCAGGCGGGCCAGGTCGGCAAAGGGGCGATCAAGCCGACGGACGAAATAGGCCACCGATACAAAGGCGAGCGCGCACACGCTCAGGGCCAGCAGCAGCTCAAGCTGGCGGACGCGCTGCAGCGCGATCGAAAGTTCGGCGGAGGCCTGCAGGCTGGCATCCTCATGGCGACGGACAGCGTCGCTCAGCAAGGTGCGCATGTCGCGCCCGGCGAGTTCGTCAAAAGCGAGCAGAGTGGTGACCCACTGTTCTGCCGGCGAGAGCTCGGCGCCCGGCCGCTGGGTGGCCTCGATGGCGGCGTCCATGGTGGCGATGTTCAGGGCCACCGTTTCCACCTCGCTGCGCTCCATCGCGCGGCTCGCTTCGGGTGCGGCCTCGGCGAGCACGCGCAGGGCGTCGAGGCTGGCGAGCATCGATGCCATCAGCGCGCTGCGTACCTCGGGGGCGGGGTCGTTCGCCAGCATGCGCTGGGCGAACCACACCTTCAGGCGCTGCTTGTTGCCGGAAATCTCCAGGTACTCGGCCAGCATGCGGGTGGCATTGACGCTGCGTTCGGCGTGGTGGGCAGCTGTGGAGGCCGCCCACCAGGCGAACACCGATTGCGCCAGCGCGAGCAGGGCGAGGGCGGAGAACGCGATGGCGAGCCGGGTGCGGATCATGGAGACCTGGTTCTGTCAGCGCCCGGACGGCCAGGCGCAGTGATTCGCACTCGACGAACGCGTGGCGCTGCGCGGTGCCCGCGGGCGCCGCCGCCCCATCGCAGCTTTCAGGCGAAGGGGCCTTGCGTCAGCCGCGCGGGAGCGCCGCGGTGCGTTCGATCAGGTACGTTCACTGCGCCAGCGCTCAGGACGCGGTGTAGGGCAGCGAGCTGTGGTGCACGACGATGCGCAGTGTGCCCTGATCGTCCTTCTTGAACTTCCAGGTTTTGTCGACGGTGGTGGTGCTGCCGTCCTTGTTGGTGATGATCACGTTGCCCATGGTGGTGGCAACGTCGCCGTTGATGTGCACGGCGGCATTCTCCGCACGGCAGGCCGTCCAGCCCTTCAGGGCGAAGCCGGAGTCGTTGGCGAAGTTCGAATCGCCGCCGACGAAGTAGGCCAGCGCACCCTCGCGGGTGGTGCGGAAGGTCTGTGGCGCCACGGTCAGGGTCGGTTTGAACAGCACGGGGCCCAGGTTGTAGCCGTAGGCCGCATCGATGACCTCACCGGCCAGCGTCCGCGCAGCGGCCGGGCCCTGCTGCTCGCCGGTGGTGCTGATCGAAACCAGCGCATCGCACCAGGCGGCCTGGGCGGCCAGCACTTCGGCTTCGGTGACGTTGGCGTTGTAGACGGGCGCATTGGCTGACGCGCCGGCGGCCAGGGACAGAGCGAGCAGAGCGAAGCTGGAACGGTACATGGCGGACCTCTGGGGGTAAGGAGCGGGGTGCCCCTGTGAGCCGCCATTGGAGCCCCGCCGCCATGACGGGCGCGTCCGTCGCGCATGAATGGCGCTCGCCATCGGCATTACAGAACGATGAACAGGCCGCTTGGACCGCTGCGGCGCGCTGGGTCATCCGTCTGCCCGCACGGCGGAGCGCCTGCCCACCGACGACCGTCGCGCGCCGCCCGCCGGCGCGCCCTGACGGGCCCGCGAGGCAGAGCGAATCTGCACGCGCCGAGTCGATCGCAACTCTGGTCAACCAAGGCTGCAGGCTTCAGCCTGTGGCGATGCGCCCCTTCGCACCGCCGCAGCCGATACGCACGACACCGCCCTTCGTCCTGCGCCCGATCCAGGCCGAGGACAGCGAGCTCGCCTACACGATCACCCGCGAGGCCTTGCGCGCGTACGTCGAACAGACCTGGGGGCCGTGGATCGAAGCCGAGCAGCGCGAACGCCACGCGCAGGCCTTCCGCCCCGGCACGCAGGACTTCATCGTCGTGCGCGACGAAGTGCTGGGCCTGCGCCACATCGAATGGCGCCAGACCCACCTCTACCTCGCTCGACTCTACCTGCGCCCCGCAGCCCAGGGCCGCGGCCTCGGCTCGGCCGTCCTGCGCGACCTGCAGCAGCAGGCCCGCGCGGTGGGCCGCAGCATCGAACTGCAGGTGCTGAAGGTGAACACCGGCGCGCAGCGGTTCTACGCGAGGCACGGATTCGAGCAGGTGGGCGAACGCGAGCGGCATTGGCTGCTGCGTGGCGGCTGAAGGGTGGTCGTCGCTCGAAAATCACCGAGCGCTGCCCGAGCGCCGCGCCAACCGTAGGAGTCGAGCCCGACACGATCGCCGGGCTGGCGCTTGAGCTGCCGAGGGCAGGCGAGCTGCTTGATACGGCTTGAACATCCGGATAACCGATGCCACGATCGCACAGGCCGACGCACAGGCTGCCAGATTAGGCCGACGTGATAGGCGGAACGGTCGGCGTAAGTGGTTGATTGTGAGGGCCTATTTTCGAAGCCCGCCCGCGTTGCTCCAGATTATGCGGCGGTGTTATCACGACGGTTTCCGTCTAATAGTAGTTAGAGCGATGAGCATGAGTCTATGCCAGTGTCCTTGTTGCGACTACTTCACCATCGAGCAAGGTAATGATTACGAGATTTGCCCGGTCTGCTTCTGGGAAGATGACTATCTTGGCTTCGAGTCGCTTGACGAGCCGTCCGGTGCGAATCGTGGCCTTACAATTCGTCAGGCTAGGGATAACTTCAGTAAGTATGGAGCGTGCTCTCGGGAGTTCTTGGCAAACGCACTCCCCGCGGGTGAGCGGGTTCGATTTCGCCACGAGTCACGTGCGGCGTCGCTCTAACAGTTCGCTCCAGCCGACGTCCCTTGCGGGCCGCGGCTGAGCTCAAACGTTCGGCGGCGCGGAAAATCTCGCCAATCAGATGAATTACTTCAGATTGTTCGCACATGGCGTGGAGTTCGACCCGGACGCCTATCTCGCTTCCGCCCCGCTCAAGTTCGACGGGGTGTGGCGCAAAGGCGAGTCTGGGCACGATCACCCGAAGTCAAGCGGCGTGTTCAAGGAGCTTGGGGATGGCCGCGCAGTGCCGGTATTCGAGCAGGATCGGATCGCCATCGAGTTCCTCTCGGTCAACCGGGAAGCGCTCAAGGCGCTGGCCCAGCACCCGCAGGTGACGACCTTCATCCTGGGCTTGCAGTACAACATCGTATTGGAGGTCAACACGAGCGGTTTCTGCATGGGACCGTCTGCCCTGCTTATGTGGCACTGCCTAGATATTGGCATCTCGCCTGTCTACTACGTCTCATTGGACAGGGAGGCCGAGTGGGCAGCAAAGCAAGACGCCGAACTAGGTGCTGCAGCAGACGGCGGGGCATGTAGCGGTTCCGGGTTTCAAGGCTCACTCGGCCCCGCCGCTGCTGAGCTTAGGCGTTAGGCTACTTTGAGATATCTATGGATGAGTCAAATGGTCGCGAACCAGTAGATGCTGAGAGCCTCACTGATCAACACCGCGCGCTTATCGCACTACTATCAGAGATCGATTTGTCGGCCATCGATGCCGCGCTGCTGTCCCGCTGCGACCATCACTTCCGCAAAGTCGCATACGTAGTGGGCACAGCAATGTCCCATCCACCGTGTCGTGTTGCCGGCATCCCTGATGTCTTCTATTCACAGCGTGTTCGTCACCTTGTTGCTCAAGGCCTACTAGAGTCGGCGGGTAATTTGGCATACATGCGCTACAGCGAAGTTCGAGTCCCGCGCCCTTGCGTTGTCGGAAAGTAGCCGAACTATGTGCTCAACCGGACCGTCGGGGACATGCTACGTTCAAACCAATTCATCTCGGCCCTCGGCCGGTTAGCACGACGTTAGGCGGCTGCTGTCGTGGTTCCGCGCAAGCGTCTGCTTCGGGCGCTTCACAGCGGCGTTCAGCAAGCTTCGGCGGGTCCTCCGCCTTGCGCGGTCAGGGCAGAGCGCCTGGGCCGGCAAGCCGGTAACGTTTGGGTTTCGTAGGGCAGGTGGTGTTGTGTCGGGTAAGCGGCATTGCAGAACAGCTGAATACATTCCATCACGGAGGAGAGATTCTATGGTAAACCGCACATTCGGCTCCTGGCTTGGTCCCGCTCTTGGCGTCACAGGCATTGCAGTTGGTTTTGCTGCGAGCGACGCCGTTCATACGGGGGAGCACTTTGGGTTATTGGTTGGCTCGCTTTGCGCCGTGTGGGGCTTCGCATTTATGCGCCGCTTCAAGCGAGCCGCCTAACGTTCGTGTATGGACTCCCCCGTCAACCGCTGACGAGTCGGCTGTTCTTTGTTTCCTGCTGACCCGCTCTTCTTGCGCCTGAGCAAGCGGCTGCATTCGTGTATTCGGCTTTATTGGACGCGTTTGGTCCGAGCCATGATGGAATCCGCGAAGCAGGGCCATTCGTTCAAGCGGCCACGAGGACCA
>LNFM01017170.1_pt1 | contig 12206 bp, 14 predicted proteins | sample 596031 | NCBI WGS metagenome assembly LNFM01 (sample SAMN04254537, study PRJNA301005) | activated carbon metagenome | isolation source: dual media filters at the Ann Arbor, Michigan drinking water treatment plant | place: USA: Ann Arbor | reverse complement strand
ATGGCTATGGTGCCATGTACAGCCGCGAGCGCTTCGGCAAGGGACTCACCCCGGACCATTTCTCCGGCTACAAGAAGCAGCGCTTCCGCTGGGCTTACGGCGCCATGCAGATCATGAAGGCGCATGCCGGCAAGATGCTGAACAACAGCACCAAGCTCACCCTGGGCCAGAAGTATCATTTCGTGGCCGGCTGGGCGCCGTGGTTCGCCGACGCGCTCAATCTGATCTTCACCTGGGCCGGCCTCGCCTGGCTGCTGGCCGTGCTGCTGCCGCCGCTGTTCAGCATCAAGCCGGTCGGCCTGCCGCCGGCGGAATTCATCCTGCCCACGATCGGCATTTTCGTCTTCAAGCTGCTCTATTCCTTTGGCCTCTATTTCGACCGCGTGAAATGCACGTTTCGCCAGAGCGTGGGCGCGTCTCTGGCCGGTCTCGCGCTCACCTACACGGTGGGCCGTGCGGTGATCTATGGGCTCGCGACCTCCAGGCTTCCCTTCATGCGCACCCCGAAGATGGACGAACGTGCCACGCTCGGCATGGCGCTTGGCATGGCGCGCGGCGAACTGGTGCTTACCGTCCTGCTGTGGCTCGGTGCTGCAGCCTTGTGGGTCAACAACGGCGTCGTCGATCCCGAGGCGAGGCTTTGGGCGGTCTTCATGATCGTCCAGTCGCTGCCCTATGCCGCGGCGGTCTACGTGTCGGTGGTGAACGCCCTGGAGCAGATGCGCCATACAAGGACGGTCTTCGAGGCCGCTCCCGCGCCGCGGGCCGTCGACCCGTCGATGCAGCCCGCCCAGTAATCTGTTAGCGTCGAGCCATGCCTACGTTTGAATCACGTCACGGCCTCGATTCGCGCGCCGGCACTGCCCTTTTCCTGAAACGCTGGCTGCGCCGGCCTTTCGCGATGGGCTCGGTGATTCCGAGCGGCCGGCTGCTGACCGAGGCCATGGCGCGAGAAACTGTGCAGGCCCTCGAGGGTCGGCCCGGTCATGTCGTGGAGCTGGGCGCCGGCACCGGCGAGGTCACCAAGGCGCTGCTGGCGGCCGGCATTCCGCCGACCAGGCTGGCCCTCGTCGAACGCGACCCCGAATTGGCCGCCTTCCTGCGCCGCCACTTCACGGAGCCGAAGATCATCGAGGGCGATGCGGCGCGTCTGCCGGAGTTGCTGGCCGGGAACGGGATCGCACCGATCGCCGCCGTCGTTTCCAGCCTGCCGCTGCTGTCGTTGCCGACGGAGATCGTGAACGGCATCGTGCATGGCGTGTTCGAGGCGCTGCCGCGGGGCGGCGCGCTGATCCAGTTCACTTATGGCCCTACGCCGCCCGTGCCGAGCGCCTTGCGCCAAGGCCTGCGCCTGGTCGGCACCCGCGGTGGCCGCATCTGGCGCAATATGCCGCCCGCCGTCGTCTGGACCTTCAGAAGGCCGCCGGCGGCGTGACGTCATTCCGCTTCGACGCAAGCCTGCGAGACGAGATTACCGATCGCCTCGAGCGCTTCGACCGGCGCCGCCGCGAGGATTCAGGCTCGCTCAAGCATGCAGCCGTGGCCATTGTCGTCGTTGAATCCGACTCGCCGGGAGAGGCCGCGTTTCTGTTGACCAAGCGCACGCCGCGGCTGCGCGCGCATGGCGGGCAGTGGGCGCTGCCGGGCGGCCGGCTCGATCCCGGAGAAACCATCGAGCAGGCGGCGTTGCGCGAGCTGGAAGAGGAGTTGGGAGTCTCGGCCGCCTCCGCCGACGTCCTGGGAACGCTCGACGATTATCCGACGCGCTCGGGCTATCTCATCGCGCCCGTCGTGGTGTGGATCGGAGGAGGCGTGAAGGTGACGCCCAATCCGGCCGAAGTTGCCGCCGCCTACCGCATCCGCTGCGCCGAGCTCTTCCGGGAAGGCTCGCCCGAGATCGTGGCGATCGAGGAGTCGGATCGGCCGATCATTCGCCTGCCGCTTCCCGTCGCCACGGTGAATGCACCGACCGCGGCCATGCTCTATCAGTTCCGCGAGGTGGCACTGGCCGGGCGCGATACGCGCGTCGACCATTTCGAGCAGCCGGTCTTCGCCTGGCGCTGAGTCGTTCGGCTAGGACTGTAGCCGGCGCTTCAGGAAGACCGTGGTCTCCTGTTCCATCACCGGCTCGTCGCGCTGATTGATCGTGACCTGGCGGATGCGGGCCACGCCGCGATCCGGCTTGGACGACGACAGCCGAAGTTCGGTGATATCGGTCACCACCCGCAGCGTGTCGCCCGGACGAACCGGCCTCGGGAACTGGACTTCGCCGATGCCTGGCGATCCCAGGCTGCTCGCGCGCAGGATTCCGAGGTCGAGCCACAGTCGAAGCGTCACGCACATGGTGTGGAGGCCCGAGGCAATCAGGCCGCCATAAGTCCATTTCCTGGCGAACTCGGCATCGATGTGAAAAGGCTGCGGATCCCACTGCCGGGCGAACTCGATGATGCCAGCCTCGGTCATGGTCATGCCGCCGCTCACGAACCGGTCGCCGATCTTGAAATCCTCGTAGTAGCGATCGGTCACGGAACCAGCTCCCAGCCAGGAAGCCCATTCTGCCGTCGATTGTGTCGAGGGTGAGACGTCGGGTAGTCCGCGTTTTCTCGCGTCGGATGTGCTAGCGTGCCGCCCGAAAATAAGGGAGGCGAGAATGCGTTCGAACCCGACACGCCGCCGGGCGCTGGCCGTGGCCGGTGCTGCAGGTGCTTTGCTGGCGGCCCCCGCCATTGCCCAAGCGCCGTGGCCCAACAAACCGGTGCGCTTCGTCGTGCCGTTTCCGCCCGGCCAGGCGGCCGACATCTTCGCCCGCATGATGGCGGAGAAGCTGACGGATGTCTGGAAACAGCAGGTCATCGTCGAGAACAAGGGTGGTGGCAGCGGCATTCCGGCGACCGAGTTCGGCAAGGCGGCGGCGCCCGACGGTTACACGTTGATGGTCGTCTCAAGCGGCACGTTCGGCGTCAATCCCAGCCTCTTCCCCGATCTGCCGTACAAGCCGCTGGTCGACTTCCTGCCGATCTCCAACATCTTCCTGGTACCGCTGGTCATCGTGGCGCACCCGAGCTTTCCCGCGTCCACGCTGGCCGAGCTGATCGCGCTCGCGCGCAAGGAGCCCGGTAAACTTTCCTATGCCTCGGCCGGACCGGGCACGTCGCAGCATCTCAGCATGGAGCTATTCAAGCTCCGCGAGAAACTCGACATCGTTCACGTCCCCTACAAGGGCAGCGGCCCCGCGATGACCGACCTGTTGGGGGGCCATGTTCCGTTGATGATGGACAGCACGTCGGCGGCGCTGACACACATCGTGGACGGGCGCATCAAGGCGCTGGCCGTCACCACGGCGCGTCCGGCGCCGGCACCGCTCGACAAGATTCCAACCATCGCCCAGACCGTGCCGGGCTTCGACGCCGCCGGCTGGTCGGGCCTTGCCGCGCCGGCCCGCACGCCGCTGGAGATCGTGGCCAAGGTGAACAGGGACATGCAGGCCCTGCTCAACGACCCCGCGGTGATCCGTCAGATCGAGCAGCGCGCTGCCATACCCGCGCCGGGTTCGCCGCTGCAGTTCGCCGAGTTCATCAAGAAGGAAATCGACACCTGGGGCGATGTGGTACGGGCGACCGGGACCAAGCCGGGAACATGAAGCTCTACAGCCTCAAGAACGGCGTCAATCCGCGCCGTGTCCGCATCTTCCTGGCCGAAAAGCGGGTGTCCCTGCCGATCGAGGAATTCGACATGGAGACGGCTGGCCACAAGGCCCAGGCGTTTCTCGCGAAGAATCCCCTCGGCACTCTGCCGGTCCTCGAGCTGGACGACGGAACCCCGATCGCCGAGTCGGTGGCGATCTGCCGCTATTTCGAGGAGACCGTCCCGGAACCGCCGCCCCAGGTCGAGATGTGGAACCGGCGGATGGAACTCGAGCTGCTGCTGCCCACCATCGACGTGTTCGTGCATACCCATCCGTTCTGGGTCGGCAAGCGACCGCAGGTGCCGCCCTGGGGCGAGCAGCGCCGCCAGCAGCTGGTTGCATGCATGCGCTGGCTCGATGGCGAGTTGAAGGGCCGCGAGTTCATCGGTGTCGACCGCTACAACATCGCGGACATCACCGCACAAGTGGCGCTGCTGACGGCCCGTGGAGTGCTCAAGCTCCCGATTCCGGACGATCACGCCAACCTGACACGGTGGTGGAACGCGGTCTCGTCGCGGCCGAGCGCCCGGGCGTGAGCCTTCAAAGCCCCAGCACTTAAAGTCCGAGTACTTAAAGTCCGAGGGCGCGCAAGCCGTAGATCAGTCCGATCACCAGCAGGCCGATGAACACGGTCTCGGTGATCAGCAGCAGCACCGGACCCATGCCGATCCGCGCCAGCGCCATCAGCGAGGTCTTCATGCCGAGTGCGGCGATCGCGGTGATGATCAGGAACGACGATATCTGTGTCACCGCCGCCTGAACGGCAGGCGGTATCACGCCCATCGAATTCAGGGCCGCGAGCGCGAGGAAGCCGAACAGGAAAATGGGCGGAGCAGGGCGGGCATCGCTCACCGGCCCGCCGCTTCGGGACACCCACCAGGCGATGCCGGCAATCGCCGGCAGCAGGAACGCCACCCGCAACAGCTTGGTGATGATGGCGTCGCTCAGCACCTTGTCGCCCATCGTCTGGCCGGCACCGGCGACCTGCGCGACATCGTGGATCGCACCGCCCAGGAACACGCCCATCTCGAACAGGGAATAGCCCAGGGCCTGTTGTAGCGGCGGGTAGAGGACCATCACCACCGTGCTGAGGAAGTTGACGCCCATCACGGTGAAGGCGAGGTCGCGGTCGGAGTTCGCGTGCTTGGGCAGGACCGCGGATGCGGCCATCGCCGCGGCGGCTCCGCAGACGCCGGTGGCGCAGCCGGTCAGCAGGCCGAAATCGCGGGTGAGGCCGAAGAAGCGGGCGGCCCAGGCGCCGAAGGCGATCGTGCAGCCAACGGCTGCCAGCGCCACCAGGATCGGCATCGCGCCATCGTCGATGAGCTGGCCAAACGTCAGTCGGGCGCCGAACAGGGCCACGCCGACGCGCAGCAGGGTGCGGCCGGCAAATTCCAGGCCGGGCTTCAGGACTGGCCGCGCCGAGAGCGGTTGCAGCGCCATGCCGATGACCAGGGTGAGGATGAGCGGCGGCACCCAGACCGCGCCGAACCGCAGCAGGCTCCGCGTGTCGGCAATGAAGGCCACGGTCGCGATGGCGGCGCACAGGGCAACGCCCGGAGCCGCCCGGCGCAGATTGTCGGGCGCCCACAGGCGGGCGATATCCATCGCAACGGCGCGGCTACGCATCGAGAATGGCGACGAGCTGGCCTTCTCCGATGGCTTCACCTTCGCTGACCTTGATCTCCCTGATGGTCCCCGCCTTGGGGGAGAGCACAGGGATTTCCATCTTCATCGATTCGAGGATCATGATCTCGCCGTCGACCTCGACGCGATCGCCGGGCTTGGTCTGGATCTTCCAGACGTTGCCCGCGATCTCGGACTTCACATTGACGACGGTCATGCCCAGGTCTTCTCCCCAATAGGCTCAACGGGCTTTTTCAGCCACGGAGAGCGCCAAGGCAAGCGCCGACGCGCCGATGCGGGCGCCGAGCCGGTATGCGGCTTCGTTCACCTCTGAAATCATTCCCTGCATGAGGGTCGAATGGCCATCGCCGATACGCGCCGTCAGTGCGCCAACGGTGGTACCCGCTATTCCGGCTTTGTCGAGGATTGCGAGGCCCGCCACGCCCGCATGTTCGAAGCCGAATCCGGCATCGTTGAACAGCGCCAACGCCGGCCGGAATGCCGCCGCTGTTTCGCCTGCAGGCACGCCGCCATGGCTGCCGCTGGCCACCACCCGGCCGCGGTCGCGGGCATCGGCGAGGGAGATCGAATCGACGCACATGACATGACCCGCCAGGACGCGGCCCTCGGCCAGCGGCGCCGGCTTGCGATGCGGCCACGGGGCGGCTTTCAGCCGTTCCACGGCCTCGGCGACGCTCTGGCCAGCCGCGACGCCGCACGCCACGGCCTGCTTGTTGGCCCGGCTGATGACGCCGTGACGCAACATGCTCTCGCCGTCGCCGATGCGAGCGCTCGACGCGGCGACGGCGGCCATGGCCATGCCGTGCCGTTCGGCCCAGGCCAGTCCGCTCACGCCGGCTTCGTCGAGGCCGATCCCGGCATCGTTGTGGATGGCTGCCCGGGCGCCGGCCTTGGCGGAAAGATAGGCCGCGTAGACGGCCCCATGTGAGCCGCCCACCAGGACGGCGCCGTCCGTTTCAGGCGGGAGCTTGGTAACGCTGGGGACGACGACGAGGGCAACGCTCATGGCGACAGTTTATCGCCAAAGTGTCTATATGTCCGCCCATGTCCGACGATGCGCCGATGATCGACAACAAGGTGGCGGTGCTGATCCTTCAGCACCCCCAGGAGCAGGATCACGCGCTGGGTACGGCTGGTCTCCTCGCGCGGACGCTCGTCCATGCCAGACTTGCCGTCGGCCTGTCGTGGCGCAATCTGGGTCATGCGCTGGGCGAGCCCGTGGAGGCGCGCGACTGGGGGGTGCTCTATCTCGGGTCGGCGCATGCCGCCGGGCAGGGGCCGCTCATTGCGGTCGATCGCAAGGGCGAGACGCTGCCCCATCAGGAAATGGCGCTTTCCGGCCTTAAGGGGCTGGTGGTGCTCGACGGCAACTGGGCGCAGGCCAAGGCATTGTGGTGGCGCAACGCTTGGCTGACCAAGCTCCGCCGCTTCGTGATCGTACCCGATGGGCCGTCACTTTACGGCAGCCTGCGCAAAGAGGCGCGACCGGACGCCGTCTCAACGCTGGAAGCCGTGGCCCTTGCGTTGTCGGCCGTGGAGGACAGCCCCAAGGTGCGCGAAAAGCTTCTGGCGCCGTTCCGCGAACTGATCGCCAAGGCCCGTGCCGCGGGCGTCCAGGGCGGCAAACGGGATCGTCGGCGGCGCTGTTAGACCCTATAATCCCGCCATGCTGGATCAACCGCTGCTACCCGTTGCCCAACGCACCAATCCGGAACGCTCCTTCACCGAGGAGGTGCGGGCGCTGCGATTGGGCGAGGGTGAGGTCTTCCGCGGCGAAGGCATCCTGGCCGTCACCAAGGCGATCCTGCAGGCGGGCGTGGCCTATGTCGGCGGCTACCAGGGCGCGCCGGTATCGCATCTGGTCGACGTGCTGGTCGAATCGCAGGACCTGCTCGACGAGCTCGGCGTCCATCTCGAAACCTGCACCAACGAATCCTCGGCGGCGGCGCTCCTAGGCGCCTCGATCAACTATCCGATCCGCGGTTGCGTCACCTGGAAGTCGATCGTCGGCACCAATGTGGCGGCCGACGCCCTTTCGAACCTCGCCTCGCCGGGCGTGATCGGCGGCGCGCTGATCGTGGTCGGCGAGGATTACGGCGAGGGCGCTTCCGTCATCCAAGAGCGCGCGCACGCCTATGCGCTGAAATCCTCGCTCTGGCTGATGGACCCAAGACCGTCGCTGCCGACCATCGTGCGCTGCACCGAGATGGCGTTCGAACTGTCGGAGGCCACCAACACGCCGGTCATGATGGAGCTGCGCATACGCGCCTGCCATGTCACGGGCGAGTTCGTCGCCAAGGACAACAAGCCGCCGGCCATCTCGCGCAACCATCGTCTGGCCGAACCGGCCGCGCACAACTACGACCGCATCTCGCACCCGCCGTCGACCTACGCCCACGAGAAGATCAAGGTCGATGTCCGCCAGCCTGCCGCCCAGCGCTTCATCGTCGAGCACGGTCTCAACGAGTTCCTGCCCGGTGAACGAACCGACCTCGGAATCATCGTGCAGGGTGGCATCACCAACGTGGCGCTCCGCGGTCTCGACCGGCTGGAGCTCGAAGGCCGGATTCCGACGCTGGTGCTGAACGTCACGCATCCGCTGGTACCCGACCAGATCGCCGACTTCTGCAAGGGCAAGCGCGCCGTGCTGATCGTCGAGGAGGGCGCCCCCGACTACATCGAGCAAGCGGTCCATGCGCTGCTGCGCAAGCGCGACATCGACACCAAGATCTACGGCAAGGACGTGCTGCCGATGGCCGGCGAATATACCGCCGAGGTGATGACCGAAGGGCTGCTCAAATTCTTCGCCCTGTCGGCCAACGACATCGACCTCTCCAGGCCGCGCGAGCGCTTCGAGGCGGCGCGCGCTGGCCGCACCGAGGCGCAGCGCCTGTTGGGCGGGCCGCTGCCGCTCCGGCCGCCGGGCTTTTGTACGGGCTGCCCCGAGCGTCCGGTCTTCTCGGCCATAAAACTGCTCGAGCGCGAGGTCGGCAAGGTCCACATGTCGAGCGACATCGGCTGCCATTCGTTTGCGACCCTGGCGCCGTTCAACCTCGGCAACTCGATCCTGGGATTCGGCATGTCGCTGGCCGCCGCCGGCGCGGTGGCACCGATCATGGAGCGGCGCACCATCTCCGTGATGGGCGACGGCGGCTTCTGGCACAACGGCCTCCTGAGCGGCGTCGCCTCGGCGATGTTCAACCGCGGCGATCGCGTGCTGATCATCATGCAGAACGGCTATACCTCGGCCACCGGCGCGCAGTTCATTCCCAATACGGCCGGCAACCGCCGGGACGGCGAGACGACATCGGATATCGCGGCCACGCTGAAAGCCATGGGCGTAAAATGGCTGCGCACCATCCGCACCTACAATGTCGGCACCATGCTCGGCACCTTGCGCGAGGCGATGAACACGAATGACAAGGGCCTGAAAGTCATCGTCGCCGACGGCGAGTGCCAACTCGCCCGTCAGCGCCGCATCCGCCCGCAGATCGCGGCCCAGCTCAAGCGCGGCGAGCGGGTGGTGCGCACGCGCTACGGCGTGGACGACGAGGTTTGCACCGGTGACCACTCCTGCATCCGACTCTCGGGTTGCCCGTCGCTGGTGGTGAAGCCCAGTCCCGATCCGTTGCGCTCCGACCCTGTCGCGCACGTCAACAACGGCTGCGTCGGCTGCGGACTCTGCGGCGAGGTGGCCGATGCTGCCGTGCTCTGCCCGTCCTTCTACAAGGCCGACATCGTGCAGAACGCGAACTGGTGGGACCGCCTGAAGTGGCGCCTGCGGTCGAGGGTGATCGGGGCGATGGCGGGTGCCTGATCCGATCGCCTTCAGCGGCGGCGTTGCGGGCGCCTGGAGCGTCGTGCGGCAGACTGCCGTGCGCGGCGCACCGCTCGAGTCCGTTGCACGGATCGACAAGGGCGCGCGCCCGGTCGCCGGTGCTGTTTGGGCTCTGTCGGGCGTAACGAGCAACCTCCGCTACACGCATTCGACCGAGAAGCGCATGCTCGATGCCACGCCTTCCGTTCTCGGGCGCCCTTCGGCCACGCGGGCGGCGCTGATTCCGATCACCAAGTCGGCGGCGTGGTGGGCGCTGGCGCAGGACGAACGTCGAACGATTCTCGAGGAACAGTCGCGGCACATCGCGATCGGCGCCGAGTATCTGGCCGCTATTTCGCGTCAGCTCGTGCATTGCCGCGATCAATCCGGCGCGGTCTTCGATTTCCTCACCTGGTTCGAGTTTGCGCCTGCGGATGAGTCTCGGTTCGACGAATTGCTGGTCAAGCTTCGCGCCTCGCCGGAGTGGCAATTCGTCGAGCGCGAGGTCGATATCCGGCTGGAGAAGGCTGGATGAGCCGGCCGGTCACGATCCTGATCGGCGCCCTGGGCGGCGATGGTGGCGGCGTGCTGTGCGACTGGATCGTGGCCGCCGCACAAAGCCAGGGACTCGGCGTGCAGGCGACGCAGATTCCGGGCGTGGCGCAGCGGACCGGCGCCACGACCTACTATCTCGAGGTCATGCCATCGTCGGGCCCGGCGCAACAGGTGCTGGCGCTCAATCCGGCGATCGGCGAGGTCGACGTGGCGCTCGCCACCGAGCTGCTGGAAGCGGGCCGCATGATCTTCAACGGCTTCGTGACGCCCGAGCGCACGACGCTGATCGCCTCCACCCATCGCGTGCTTTCCATCGGCGAGCGCATGGCGATGGGCGATGGCAGCTTCGACGTCGGCCGCCTGCTGCAGGCGGTGAAGGAGCGCAGCAAGACGCAGATCCTGTTCGACATGGACCAGGCCGCCGAGGAATCGGGCGGCGTCATCAATGCCGTGCTGCTGGGCGCGCTGGCGGGCTCGGGCCGGCTGCCGATCCCCGATGCCGCCTTCGAGGCCGCGATCCGGCACGCCGGGAAATCCGTCGACACCAACCTTGCCGCCTTCGCCTTCGGCCGCGGCCATGCGCGCGGCGAGCTCGAACAGGCGGTGCGCGAGCATCGCAAACGCCGGGCCGCCACGTCGGGCGTCGAGGACCTGATCGCGCGTGCCCGCAGGGATTTTCTGGCCGCCAGTCTCGATGTTGTGGAGGAGGGCATCCGGCGCCTCGCTGCCTACCAGGACCGCAAGTACGCCGCCCTTTATCTCGACCGGCTGCAGGGGTTGCCGGCCGAGCTGGTGCGCGAGGTGGCGCGTCATCTTGCCGTGCGCATGTCCTTCGAGGATGTCATCCGCGTGGCCCAGGCCAAGACCTCGCGTGAACGTATCGAACGCGTGCGGAAGGAGGTTCGTGCGCGAGAGCACGAACCTCTGGAGATCACCGAGCACTTCAAGCCCGGCAACGAGGAAATCGCCGCCATGCTGCCGCCCGTGGCGGCACGTTGGCTGCTCAGGCAGCGACCCTTCCACATCTCCATGCATGTGCGCAGCACGACCGTGTGGGGATTCGCGCGGTTGCGCCTGCTGGCCGGCCTGCGCTGGTGGCGGCCCCATTCCTTCCGCTTCGCCGAGGAGCAGGCCGAGATCGAACGCTGGCTCGCCGCGATCGGTACTGCGGCCCCGCTCGGCATCGATCTGGCGCGCGAGATCGCGGAGTCAGCCCGTCTGATCAAGGGTTACGGCGACACCTATAAGCGCGGCCTGCAGAACTACCATCGCATCGCCGACGAGGTGATCGCGCCGGCATTGGCCGGCCGGATCGCTCCGCGCGCCGCCGCCGATGCCGTGGCCAACGCGCGGGTGGCGGCCCTGGCGGATCCGGACGGCGAGTCGCTGTCGAGGACACTGGCGGCCATTGCGTCGGCAGCCCAGCCGCTGCGGAGCGCGGCCGAATGACCAAATTCGACGCCGCTGCACTCGCGCGGCGCGATATCTTCACACGCGAACTTGGCATCGAGGTGGTCGAGGCGGCGCTTGGCCGGGCCGTCACCCGGGTCCAGGTCGGGGAGCGCCACGTCAATTTCAACGGCGTCTGCCACGGTGGCCTCACCTTCACCCTGGCCGATGCCGCCTTCGGCTATGCCTGCAATTCCCATGGCATCATGTCGGCCGGGATCGACGTTCACATGATGTACAACACCGCGGCACGAGTGGGCGACATGCTGACGGCCACCGCCGTTGAGATCGCACGTTCCGCCCGGATCGCCAACTACCGGATCGACGTCGTCCGTGCCGACGGCACGCTGATCGCCGGCATGTCGGGGACGGCTTTCATCACCGGCCGGCCGGCGGCGGCCTAGGACCATGGCCTTCAAGAGCAGCCACACCGTCACCGTCGAGTGGGGCGACTGCGATCCCGCCGGCATCGTCTTCTATCCCGCCTATTTCCGCTGGTTCGACCAGGCGACCTATCGCCTGTTCCTGGCGGCGGGCCTGAAGCGTGACGACATTACGAGCGGACAATGGAAGGAGGGCACGCCGCTGGTCCATGCGGAATGCTCCTTCAAGCGCGCCTCGCAGACCGGCGAGACACTCGTCATCGAAAGCCAGGTCGCGAAGTTCGGCCGCAGCTCCTTCACCATCAGCCATGTCTTTCGCGACGCCACCGGCCAGATCGCCGCCGAGGGCACGGAGACGCGCATCTGGGCACGCAAGGACGGCGACGCCCGCTCGCTGAAGGCGATCGCCATTCCCGACGACGTGAAGCGGCGGCTGGGCGGCCCCTGATGGCGACCTAGACCGCCGCCTTCAGGATGTCGGCCATCTTCTCGCCCACCATGATCGAGGGCGCATTGGTGTTGCCCGAGGGCATGGTCGGGAAGATCGAGGCGTCGGCCACGCGCAGCCCCTCGATTCCGTGCACCTTGAGCTTGTCGTCGACCACGGTGTTCTGTCCCGCCGGCCCCATGCGGCAGGTGCCGATCGGGTGATAGGCGGTCTGCGAGTTGT
>LNFM01011291.1_pt1 | contig 12206 bp, 9 predicted proteins | sample 596031 | NCBI WGS metagenome assembly LNFM01 (sample SAMN04254537, study PRJNA301005) | activated carbon metagenome | isolation source: dual media filters at the Ann Arbor, Michigan drinking water treatment plant | place: USA: Ann Arbor | reverse complement strand
CCTCAGCCTGACGTTCAACGCGTTCATCTACTACCACTACGGTCGCGACGCGGGCCTCGAGTTCCTGTCGGCGTACGTGCTCGAGAAGGCGCTGTCGGTCGACAACCTCTTCGTCTTCATCGTCATCTTCCGGTACATGGACGTGCGGCCCCAGGTGATGCACCGGGTGCTGTTCGCCGGCATCGTGGGCGCCCTCCTGCTGCGCGGCCTGTTCATCGTCCTCGGGCTCGAGCTCATCGAGCACTTCGAGTGGCTGCTCTACCTCTTCGGCGGGTTCCTGCTGCTGACGGGCGTGAAGCTCCTGTTCGCCGGCGAGGAGCAGGTCGACCCCAGCGGCAACCTCGCCTACCGCATGGCGAAGAAGATCCTGCCGCTCACGCGACGCTACGTGGGCTCGTCGTTCTTCGTCCGCCAGGACGGCAAGTGGCACGCGACCCCGCTGTTCATCGTGCTGCTGATGATCGAGACCTCGGACGTGGTCTTCGCGCTCGACTCGATCCCCGCCTGCTTCGGCGTGGTCAAGAGCCGCGACCCGTTCATCGTCTTCACCAGCAACGTGTGCGCGGTGCTCGGCCTGCGCGCGATGTTCTTCCTGCTGCAGCACTTCCTCGACCGCTTCGCGTACCTCAAGTACGGGCTCGGGCTCGTGCTGGCGTTCATCGGCGCCAAGATGATCGTGGCCGAGGGCATCCCGTACCTGTCGGATCCGATCGACGTGCCGATCGGCCTGTCCCTGGGCGTGGTCGCAGGCCTCATCGGCGCCTCGGTGCTCGTCAGCTTGATCATGCCGCCGACGCCCGATCGCGAGGAGGTCCTCGAGCACACCGAGGCCGCGTCGCTGATCGCCGACATCGACCCGCACGCCTCCGTCACCGCCTCGGTCGACGGCTCGGCCCTGCCCTCGCGCCCCGCGGACGAGTCCCAGGTCACCGCCCTGCCCGGCGCGCCGCCCAAGCCGACGCCGCCGGCCTGATGCCGCGGCGGCGGGCTACTGCCGCCTGGGCCCGAGCTCGATCTTGAGCCCCGCCGTCCCCGGATCCTGCTTGGGTGCCGGCGGCGTCGCGGGCCGCTCGGACGCGGACGGAGCCTCGGCGCCGTCGTCGGGTGACGGCCCGAGGTCGACCCCGTCGGTGTCGGCGATCCGATCGGTGTCGACGATCGGGATCGCGGGCTCGTCGTCGTCGTCGTCGCCCCGCACCTCGGCCTGCTTGGCCGCGCGCAGGGCCTCCTCCTCGAGCTCGATGAGGTGGAGCCACTGCTCGTCCTTCACCGTGACGGCGCCCTCGTTGTCGACGTCGACCTCGATCGTCGCGACGACGGGCCGCACGAACGCGTCGCCCTGTGGCGCGAGCCGGAGGTCGCGCAGCGCCTGCGAGAGACACGCCCGGACCTCGCCGTCGAGCGCGGGCGCGTCGACGCGGTTGATCATCGTGTTGCCGTCGCGATCCACGAGGTTGAGCCCGTCGATGCGGTAGTGCCCGGGCGGGACGCGACTGCGCAGGCACGGCCGGCCGCGCACCCCTGCGGCCGTCTGTTCGCGCCGCAGCTGGTCGCGGTAGCCCTCGGTGTGCACGTCGGACTGCAGCCCGAGGCTCACCCAGTAGACGATGTCGACGTAGTGCGCGACGCCGCCCTTGTTCTGCGGGAAGGTCTGCTTCTCGATCGCCTTGCTCACGCACTCGGGCATGTGCGCGTCGGTGAAGCCCGACTCCAGCACCTCGGTGCTGAGCACCTCGCCCGACGGGGCGATGCGCGTGCGGATCTTGACCTGGCCCTCGGGCACCTTCACGAAGCCGCGTTCGTCCGCGACGGGCTCCATCGTCTCGATCGCGCGGAGCAGGAAGCACGCCGCGGCGGGCTCGCGCAGCGCGTGCGCGATCTCGGTGAGCCGCGGCAGCTCGTACACGCGCTCGGCCTTCGACGACGGCAGCAGGATGACGCCCTCGTTCGACGAGCGGATGGCCTTCTGCAGGTAGCGGTCGGTGCCCATCTTCGACAGCGGTCCGCCGGGGCCCTGGGTCTGGCCGCGCGTGCCGCAGCCGAGCGCCGTCGCGGCGGCGAGCACGAACATGACGCGCCGCACGCCGCGGGGCGCGGCGGATCGAGCGCGAGCAGGACGGATGCCGGGCGGCATGCAGGACGTCTTAGCACCGCCCCGCGGCCTCGCCCATGCCCGCGCCCAAGCCGTGGGACCGTCGACGGGTCGGCTTGCGCGGCCGCCCGGGCTTGCCCCATAGTCGCGTCGCCCATGTCCGAGACCCTCGCGCACACGCCCTTGCACGATGCCCACGTCGAACTCGGAGCGAAGATGGTCGCGTTCGGGGGCTGGCACATGCCGATCCAGTACAGCGCCGGGATCCTGGCCGAGCACCGGGCCGTCCGCGAGAAGTGCGGCATCTTCGACGTCTCGCACATGGGCGAGATCGACTTCCGCGGGCCCGGGGCGATCGCCTGCGTGCAGAAGCTCGTCACCAACGACATCGGCAAGCTGACCGACGGTCGCGCCGCGTACACCGTCACCTGCCACGAGCACGGCGGCATCGTCGACGACTGCATCGTCTATCGCTTCGGGCCCGAGTACCTCCGCATCGTCGTCAACGCGGCGAACATCGCGAAGGACTTCGCCCACTTCCGCCGCTACGGCGAGGGTGCCGACTGCACGATCGAGGACGTGTCGCCCCAGTGGGCGCTCATCGCCGTGCAGGGGCCGACCGCCGTCGCCCTGGTCGCCGGGCTCGCCGGCGCCGCGCTCGGCGACGTGCCGAGCTTCGGCTTCGGGTCCGGCCAGATCCGCGGCGTCGACATCGTCGCCGCCCGCACCGGCTACACCGGCGAGGACGGCTTCGAGCTGTTCGTCCCGGCAGCCGACGCCGTCACCGTGTGGCGCGCGTTGCTCGAGGCCGGCGCGCCGCCGATCGGCCTGGGCGCCCGCGACACCCTGCGCCTCGAGGCCCGGCTGTCGCTGTACGGCAACGACATCGACGACACCACGGACCCGATCTCCGCGGGCCTCGGCTGGGTCGTGAAGCTCGACAAGGGCATCGCCTGCATCGGCCACGACGCGCTGGCCGCGGTGAAGCTGAACGGCCCCACCCGCAAGCTCGTCGGCTTCCGCGTGCTCGATCGCAGCGTCGTCCGCGACGGCGCCGACATCCTCGGGGACGACGACGCGGTCGTCGGCCGCGTCAGCTCCGGTGGCGTCGCCCCGACCGTCGGCGGCTCCGTCGGCATGGCCTGGGTCCCCACCGCGATGGCCAAGACCGGCGCGCCGCTGCGGGTGTCGCAGCGCGGCAGGGTCATCGCCGCCGAGCAGGTCGCCGGCCCGTTCTACCGTCGCGCCAAGTGAGCCGCAGCTTCCATTTCCGCATGCACAACCCCGACGCCTCGAGGATCCGATGAGCAGCAACGTCCCCGCCGATCTCCGTTACACCAAGGACCACGAATGGGCGCGCCGCGAGGGCGACGTCGTCGTCGTGGGCATCACCTCGCACGCGGTCGAGCAGCTCGGTGACATCACGCTCGTCACGCTGCCCGACGCCGGCACCAAGGTGACGGCCGGCGAGCGGTTCGGCGACGTCGACTCGGTGAAGGCGGTCTCGGAGCTGTACGCCCCGCTCAGCGGTGAGATCGTGGAGAAGAACGGCGAGCTCGACGCCAACCCCGAGCGCGTCAACGACGACCCGTACACGGCGGGCTGGATGATCAAGATCCGTCCGGCGAACGCCGCGGATTTCGACGCCCTGCTCGACGCGGCGGCGTACGAGAAGCTCGTGTGAGGCTCGGCCCGCCGACCTGGTGTGCGGCGATCCTCGCGGCCTGCCTGCTCGGCCGGTCCGCGGGCGCCGAGCCGCCGCACCAGGTGCAGGACGAGCTCGGCACGCCGCTGCCCCCCGGCGGCCGCGTGTCCCCTCCACCGCCGCGGGCCCTGCCCGCTGGCACCGGCCTCGTCCCGCTGGCCGAGCAGGATCGCGTCCACGGCCTCGGCCTGGTCCGCCAGGCCGATGGCACCTTCGGCTACGAGGATCCGGGCCACCGCTTCCGCGCGCTGGTCCGACGCGATGGCAGCGTGCTGTTCGCCGATCGGTGGCGACGCCTCGATCACCGCGAGCACCTGCGCGGCCGCGGCCTCGCGTTGCCGACCGAGCGCGCGCGGGCGCTGAACCCCTTCGTGGGCCTGCGCGTGCGCGGGCCCAGCGAGTGGGCCCTGGCGATGTCCGGCAGCGATCCGTCGGCGGCGGCCAAGGCCGGCTTCCTCGCCCGCACCGCGCCGTTCCGCCAGCGGCTCGCGACGGGCTTCGCGGCGCTGCAGTTCCGCGAGGGCCTGCGGGCCCTGCCGGGACAGCTGCTCGCGATCTGGACCGATCGCTCGATTCCCGCCGCGACGCGGCGACGCCTGATCTTCCAGCGCTGGGACGACTGCCAGGAGCCGCTGGCGATCCCGACCGCGGTGCCCGACGCGGCCGCCTCGATCGACGATGCCCGGGCGCAGACCGCCGCCGTCGCCCGCGAGACCATCGAGGGCTTCGTCCGCCGTCACCTCGGGCCGACCAGCAAGGACGCCTTCACCCAAGACGAGCTGCGGCGGTTCAACCGCGCGCGCCGCAGCCGGACCCCCTTCGCCCCCTACGAGACGAGCCCACCATGACCACCCCGCGAATCGATCCCGAGCTGGCGCGCTGGCGCGACGAGTACCCGATCCTGTCGCGCACGCGCTACCTCAACAGCAACAGCATGGGCGCGATGCACCGCGGCACGAAGGCCGCGCTCGCGGAGTACGCCGAGCTGTGGGAACGCGAGGGCGTCGAGGCCTGGGAGCACTGGCCCGACGTCGTGGACGCCACGGCCGACAGCGCCGCGCGGCTGTTCGGCGGGGTGCCCGGCCACACTGCGCTCAACCAGAACGTCGCCTACTTCCAGGCGGCGGTCGCGAGCACGATCGACTTCTCGAGCACGCGCAACCGCGTCGTCGTCGAGGCCCTGCAGTTCCCGAACGTCATCTACGTGTGGGAGCGCTTCCGGGCGCTGGGCGCCGAGCTGGTGCTGGTGCCGAGCGACGACGGCATGACCGTGCCGACCGAGCGCATGCTCGAGGCCATCGACGAGCGCACCGCGATCGTGCCGTCGTCCCACGCGATCTACGTCTCCGGCGCGCTGCAGGACATCGGCGCGATCTGTGCCCGCGCCCGCGAGGTCGGGGCGCTGAGCATGATCGACGTGTACCAGACGCTCGGCTCGGTCCCGATCGACGTGAACGCCTGGGGCGCGGACATGATCGTCGGCGGCAGCCACAAGTGGCTGTGCGGTGGTCCGGGTACCGCGTTCCTGTACGCGCGCCCGGGCGTGCGCGACCAGCTGAAGCCGCGCCTCACCGGATGGTTCGCCCACGCCGATCCGTTCGCCTTCGAGCCGGCGCCGATCCGCTACGCCGACAACGCGTGGCGCCTGATGGCGGGCACGCCGTCGATGCCGGCGTACTACGTCGCGCGCAAGGCCTACGAGCCGCTGCACGAGATCGGCATCGATCGCATCCGCGCCCACAACATCGCGCTGTGCCAGCGCATCATCGATCGGGCCCAGGCCGCGGGGCTCGAGATCCACTCGCCGCTCGATCACGCGTCGCGCACGGGCTTCGTCGCGGTCGACTTCCCCGACAGCGAGCGGGCCAGCAAGCAGCTCGTCGCCGAGGGCTACAAGCACGACTGGCGGCCCAACTGTGGGCTGCGCCTCGGCCCGCACTTCTACAACACCGAGGACGACGTCGAGCAGTTCATGGACCGCGTCGTCGCCCTCGCACGGCCGCAATGATCGCGGCGGAGCAGTGGTGGTCGCGGGGAACGTGCTGGGGATCACAACCCGCGGCCGGGGGCGCGCGATAGTGGAGTCCGGGCGCCCTGCTGTGCCCGCTTCCCTTGGCTTGGAGACGATCATGACCGCGACCATCCGCACCGCCCTACTCACGCTCGCCGCCCTCGCGCCCCTGCCGACCGGGTGCACGACCGACGATCCCGCCTCCGACGGGTCGACCGCCGGTTCCACCGGCAATGCAGCCGGCACCAGCTCCGGCTCCGGCTCCGGCTCCGACCCGACCGTCGCGGACTCCTCGGGCGCCAGTGGGGCCGACACCACCGGCGGCACCGCCGACCCGACGGCGACCGCCGAGTTCTTCGCCCGCTGGCCGGGCCTGTGGGTCGGCCCGGTCGACTCGATGACGTCGGCCGGCGACTTCCCGACCATGAACATGGACGTGCGCCCCGCCGACGGGCACACGCTCTTCTCACGCACCGATCTCGACGGCGGCAACTCGCTGCGCATGGCGATGGTCGTCGAGCAGCACGACGGCGAGGACGTGCTGGTGTTCCGCAACGGCGGCTACTTCCTCGGCATCCTCCGCGACAGCCGCACGCGCCTGGTCGAGGCCGACCTCGAGGCCGAGCGCTGGCGCTTCTGCTCGATCGACGCCGGCTGCGAGTACGTCGACGCGGTGTTCGACTTCGAAGGTCCGGACGCCCTCGACATGCACGTCGACGTCCGCGGCACCACCCACTTCGACTGGCCAGCGACGCGCGCCGAGCTGCGCGAGATCGACGGGCCGTTCCCGGTCGACGACACCCCCCAGCCCGGTGACGCGCCGTTCCCCGAGATGCCGACGCTCGAGGTGACGCTGACGTGGACGACCCCGCTCGCCGAGGCGAGCGACGCGTGGGTGATCCTGTCCACGACCGCCTGCAACCTCGGCGGCGGCTGCACGCCCAGCCGCTTCATCCGCGGGCACGCCGACGCAGGCGCGACCTCGCTGGTGCTGACGCTCGAGCAGATCCACGCCGACGACTACAAGGCCAACGCGATCCTCGATCGCAACGGCAACCTCGCCGGGACGTTCCTGCCCGACGCAGGCGACACGGTCAGCATCCCCAACTCGAACGTCAGCGTCGACGCGACCGGCACGACCGAGGTCTCGCTGCCCCTGCTCGTCGATCTGTGACGCGGGGGCGTCAGCGGGACCGAGCGGCCGCCGCGAAGTACGGCAGGCCGCTCGCGCCGCGGAATGCCTCGGGGGTCGGCTCGAGCTCGTCGACGCGGGACAGGTCACCCGAGGCCTCGAGCACGAACAACCCCCGCGGCACCTCCTCGTTGTCGTCCGGGTCGTAGCTGTACAGCAGCGCGTTGCCGCCGTCGTCGATGCCGAGCGGCGCCATCGCGAGGCCGTCGTAGCGCTCGAGGCCCAGCGACGAGATGCGCACGGTCGTCGCGAGGGCGACATCGAGGTCGACGGCCGACTCCATCGGCACCTCGCCCTCGCACGTCATCAGGATCCACTCGCCGCCGGGGCTCGACTGCGGCGTGCCACGGACGTTGCAGCCGATCCGCTCGGCGCTGACCACCCGCAGGCCGTCGGCGTCGGCGCGGATGACCGCGCCGGTGACCGAGACGAGGTTCATCGTGCGGCCGCCGTCGGCCGGGAGCATGAAGATCTGCCGGCCCGCGCCGAGCTTCGGCACCGCGGTCCAGAGGTCGCGATCGAGGTCGGCGAGGTAGATGCGCTCGTCGTCGTCGAGCAGGACGTGACTCGCGTCGAGCGCCGCGAGCAGGTGGGGCTCGCTGGGCGCACCGCAGCCCAAGGGGAGCGTGATCTTCCGCGCCGGTCGACTCTCGCCGTCGCTGCCCTTGCGCGCCCACTCGAAGCGCAGCAGGTCGCACACGGTGGGGCTGATGCCGATCGCGGCGTCACCGTCGGGCGTGACGCAGAAGCCGCCGAGGCACCACGCGCTGTTGCTGCCGATCCGGTTGGGAAAGGCGCTCTCGTCGATGGCGCGCGTGTGCATGCGCGTGCCGCCGAGCTCGACGAGCGACGTCAGCGGCGTGCGGCGATCGTCGGCGGGGTACTCGAACGCGACGACCGTCCCGTCCACGGACTGCACGCCGCCGTTGGCGTCGGCGCCCGGGAGCTCGGCCCAGTACACGATCGGGGCCGCCGACGCGCTGCGGATCAGCACCCGCGATCCGGGGTGCTCGAGCTCTGGCCCATGCACCCACAGCGGGGTCGTCTGCGCGGTCGAGATCGGCATCAACACCGCGCCGGGATCGATCTCGTCGACGGTCGAGCGCAGGATGGCGCGGCCCGATCGCGAGAAGGCGAAGTCGGCGGCGAGCTCACCCCAGGGGCCCAGGGCGATCTGGCCGCGGGTGCCGCGATCGAGATCGATCCACACGGTGCCGCCCTTGACCGACGAGACCGCGAAGCCGCCGCCCCCGGGCGCGACACCGAGGCCGATCTGACCGGTGTCGCTGCCTGCGATCGTCGGGCGGAGCTCCACGCTGCGGCGCTCGCCGGCGTCGTAGATCTGGATCGCGCGCGCGCCGTCGTCCTGCACGGCGGCGTCGACCCAGATCGCGAGCACGTCGGCGGCCGGACCCTGGCACGCCGTCGCGGCGAGCGCGACGCACCCGAGGACCCGGGCGTTCGTCGCCGCCATACGCCGTGAGCGAACCACCATCGCGTGGCCGCCAGCGTATCACCGCGGCCGTCCGGCGCCGCGGCGTTCGCGGAGGACCGCCCTCGTTGCGCGGGCACCACCCGAGCCGACGCGGCCCGTCTGGTGCGCGGCTGGCCACGCGCTCGGACGGCGTCCCAGCGGTTGCGCCCCGTCGGCCGCTGCGGCACGCTTCGCGCCGATGCCGCCCGCCGACGACGACAAGCCCAACGACCAGCCGCAAGGCAACGCTCCCGATCTGGCTCCGGATCAGGACGACGGCGACGACGACGGCGACGACCAACTCGTGATGGGCGAGGACGACGAGGACGACGACGGCGACGAGGACGACGACGGCGACGAGGAATCGGTCGCCGCCGCGGCCGCCTCGATCGAGCTCGTCGTGCTGCCGATCGCCTGCACCAACGACGGCAAGGGAGCGCCGCTGTGCATGGGTGTGCAGCGGTGGTGGGCCCAGGAGCTCGCGACCCGCGGCGCCAAGGCAGCGGCCCCGGTGTTCACCGCGATGGCGCAGCAGGGCAAGCGGCAGGTGCCGGCGCTGATGGTCTTCCGCGAGCCGTGGACCGACGCGCGGGCGCTCGACGGCATCGCCCGGTTCCCCAACGCCAAGCGCGGGCTCATCACCAACATGCGGGTCGACGACGACTCGGTCGGCTGCGAGCTCAAGCTCGTCCGCGTCGAGACGATCCCCGAGGCCGAGCGCGTCGCTCCGCCGCCGGCCGCCGAGGGCGAGGCCCCGGCCGAGGCGCCGACGCAGCGCCTCGTCGAGCTCGAGAAGTGGTCGTGGTCGTCGACCGGCGCCGAGCTGCCCGAGCGCCTGTTCGACGTCCTCGGCAAGCTCGCGGGTCACTGCGGCGTGACGATCGAGGAGACCGACTGGAAGGCCGCGTTCGGCACGTCGAACAACGCCGCGTTGACGTCGTTCCTCGTCGGCCTCGGCAACCTCAGTGCGCTGCAGGGGCGCTGCGTGCCGACGACGCCCGACCAGCTCCTCGCGGCGCTCGTCGACGCCATCAACCGCGATCCCTCGATGGACGCGGCGATGCAGGCGCTGCACATCATGACCGACATCCTGGTCAACAACCCGATCGACCAGTCGGCGATCCCGCTGTCGCTGCAGGCGCTCAACGTCGCCGCGTCGAAGCGACAGAAGGACCAGAGCGCGTTCCACCACCTCGCGGCGCTGCTGCGGCGCCTGGGCGACATCGGCTCGAGCGTGCAGGCGTTCAACCAGGCGTTCAACCTCGACCCCACGCACGAGGGCGTCGCGGTGCAGTTCATCGACACGCTGCGCAACGCCGGCGACAAGGCCAATGCGTTCAAGGTCGCGCAGTTCGCCGCCGAGCGCGGCAACGAGTCGCCCAAGGTGCTCGCGCGCCTCGGGTCGCTGATGCTCGAGCACGATCAGTTCGACGAGGCCGAGCCGTTCCTGCGCCGCGCGATCGAGGAGGGCAAGGTCCCGGCCGCGTACGGCGACCTCGCCAACGTGCTGTGGGATCGCGACGGCGGCGAGGGCGGCGGCGAGGACCGCGAAGAGGCGGTCGCGCTGCTCGAGGCCGCCGTCGAGCTGCCGACCCTGGCCAAGAGCGCGCTCGACATGCTCCTCGACCTCCACGAGGAGGAGAAGAACGAGAAGGCGACGATGCTGCTGCTTCGCGCCGCCGAGCGTCACCCGACCGACGCGACGGTGCTGCGCTACGTCTCGACGATGTACCTCGAGGGCGACGATCCACCGAAGGCGCGCGACTACCTCGACAAGCTCCTCGCCCTGCCCCGCCGCACGCTCGACGACGACGCCTTCGCGCGCCGCGGCCAGCTGACGCTCGACGTCGAGGACTTCGAGGAGCGCTACGACGCCGCCATCGAGCAGGTGCGCTCGGGCGACGCCAAGCAGCAGGTCGAGGCCGCGAAGTTCCTGCGCGAGATCATCGCCCGCGACCCCCGGTTCTGGCAGCCGCACCTCATGCTCGCGCTCGCGGTGCGGGAGTCCGAGGGCGACGACGCAGCGCTGGCCCACCTCGGCAACGCCGTGCGCCTGCGCCCGAACGACGTCGAGATCCGCAACCTGCTGGTCGCGATCCTGCGCAAGCAAGGCCGGCCCCGGGACGCTGTCGAGCACCTGCGGGCGGTCGTCGCGCTCAACCCCCGCGAGGTCGAGCCGGTCATCCTGCTCGCCGCGACGCTGCGCGACGCGAACATGTTCGACGAGGCCCGCCAGGTCTGCCGCGCCGCGCTGCAGATGCTCCCCAACCACCCCGAGTTCAAGCGGATCCTCGACGGGCTCCCGGCGCCGGCGCCGGGCCAAGAGGATGACGACGAGGACGAGGGCTAGGGCGTCGCCCCTCCCCCCGCCTCGACGCTGTTCGGGATGGGCCGACGGGCCCCGCGGGGGCGAGCCTGTATACTGTGGGTCACGCCCCGATGCGTGACGAGTCCCCACGTGCCGTCATGCTGGTCGCCGTCATCGTGGCGTCGGCCCTGATGCACGTCGCGCTCTGGCCCCTGGGCAACGAGGTCCTCGGCTGGGCGTGGGGCGGGCGCACGCTGCCCAAGACCGACCGCATCATGGAGGTCGCCCTGCTCGAGGCGGACGAGGAGCCTCCGGAGGAGGACAACCCGGCGCAGCCGCCGGGCAAGCTGGTGCAGCTCGATCGCGTGCAGGACGAGCGAGCCCCCGAGCGCGAGACGCCGTACGTGTCCGAGTTCGACAACCGCACGGATCGGCCGACGCGGGCGCCGAACGTGCAGCCGAAGCCGGGGGCGACCGCGACGCCGCGGGGCAACGAGGGGCGCGACGGCAAGGCCACCGAGGCGCCGCCGAACCCGGCCGAGCCCCAGGCGCTGCCGCTCTTGCCGAGCACGCCGAGCAACGACGCGGGGGCCGACGACGATCCGATCGACCCCGACGATCGCGGCGAGCTGCCGAATCGGCGCGGCCATGTGCCGCCGCCGTCGCCGTCGGGATCGCCCGGCACGCGCAAGGCCCTGCTCGATGCGATCGGCAACCCCGGCTCGCACGACGACATCGACGACGGAGCGATCCAGGACGACGAGACCAACGTCGACTCGAAGCGGTGGAAGTTCGCCTCGTTCTTCAACCGCGTGCGCAACGGCATCTCCCAGCACTGGCACCCCGAGGTCGTCCACGCCGCGAACGATCCGGACGGTCGCCGCTACGGCACGCGCACCCGCAAGACGCGGCTCATCATCTCGCTGAACCCGGATGGCAGCCTGAACCGCGTGCGCCTCGATGGTTCGTCGGACATCGACTACCTCGACGAGGAGGCGATCCACGCGGTGCGCACGGCCGCCCCGTTCGCGAACCCGCCGCCGGGGTTGGTGGACGCGCGGACGGGGCTGATCGAGTTCAGCTTCGGGTTCATCTTCGAGTTCAACGGGTCGAGCCGGATCTTTCGGTATCAGCGGTAGGGTGCGGGCGTCGCGTCGCGGGTCGCGACGATGTTCTGCGCGGCGATGGTCACGGCACGGTGACAAGTGACGTCGACGCGAGAATCGGCCGTTGGGTCGATTCTGCGTTCTTCGGCCTCCGGCGGAGGGTTTCGGTGATGCGAGTGTTCCACGAGAGGGTGACCATGTCCCTCGGGGACAGATTGACCGGAAACCACTCCCCGGGAGGCCCGCATCTCAACTTTGAGCGTGGCCGCACTCTGCAGAAGCCGAATGGCCGAGAGAGCTTCCGAAGCAGCGACAACC
>LNFM01011289.1_pt1 | contig 12206 bp, 8 predicted proteins | sample 596031 | NCBI WGS metagenome assembly LNFM01 (sample SAMN04254537, study PRJNA301005) | activated carbon metagenome | isolation source: dual media filters at the Ann Arbor, Michigan drinking water treatment plant | place: USA: Ann Arbor | reverse complement strand
AGTCCATGCGGATCACGTCATAGGGGCAGTTCCGCTGGCAGTTGCCGCAGCCGATGCAGGTCTCGTCGATGAAGACCTCGCCGTCCGGCCCGCGGTGGATCGCATTGGGCGGACAGTCGGTCATGCAATACGGATGCTCGCAGTGCCGGCACGAGGTCGGGACGTGCAGGTGGGCGTAGGTCCGGCCCGCCTCGCGGTCGAGACGCGACAGGCCGTCGTGGACGTCGGCGCAGGCCTTTTCACAGTTGTCGCAGCCGATGCAGAGCGTCTCGTCGATCAGCAGGACGTCCGTCGCCTCGCCAATGCCCTGGTCGACGAGGAAGTCGGCCACGGCGCTGTACATGTCGACGACGTCCCCGAACTTGCCCTTCTGCTCCTCGATATAGCCGTTGACCTTGCGGCGGTCGGCCATGTCGGCGCGGAGTTTCTCCTCCAGTTCGGGCTTGCGCTTCAGCAGGGCGCGGAAGCGGTCGCCGTCCAGCCTGACCACTTCGGAGCGAATCGCGGCCTGGACCGTGGCGCTGCGCCGGCCGCCATCGACCAGGGCCATTTCGCCGACGTAGGAGCCGGCCGGGAGATAGGACAGGAAGACCGGCTTTCCGCCGATCTCCTTCTCGACCACCATACTGCCCGAGCGGACGACAAAGATGTCGTAGCCGTCCTCGCCCTCGCGGATGATCGCTTCGCCGGTCTTCACCTGACGGATTTCCGCCGTTTCGAGCACATCGGTCAGATCTGCGGGCGTCAGGCCCGAGCCGAACATCTGCAGCAGCTGGCGTTCGGTGGTGATGCGGTTGACGGTGTCGCGCGCCTCCTTGACCGAGGCCATCAGGCGCAGGGCGGCCATACGCGGAATTTCCAGCAGGATGCTGGGCTCCGCCGCCCGCACCGTGGCGCCGCGCGGACGGCCGGAGATCAGACCGACCTCGCCGACGATTGACCCACGCGGGATCGGCACCGTCATCCGCTTCTTGCCGCTGCCGACCTCGACCTCGACCGATCCGGAGGCGATCCCGAACAAGGATGAGCCGATCGAGTTGCGCTTGAAGATGATGTCGCCCGACGAATAGGCGCGCACCTCGGAATCCAGCAGGAACTCGCGCATCTGCAGCGGCGACAGCCCGCGCAGGATCTCGATTTCCTGACGCAGGAACTCCAGCCACTGGGCGACGGACCGGTTGCCGGGCAGACCCTTGAGGCGGGCCTCGAGAATCGGCTCGTCGGCGGGTTTCAGATCAACAGCGCCGCCGATGTACTCGACGACGTCATAACCCTGGTTGATGCAGTGTTTGATCAGCGGATAGCCTGCCAGGGCTCCGATGACATAGACGCCCGGCACGGTGCTTTCGAACGTCGGCGACAGTTTGGGAAAGGCTTCGCGGGCGGCGCTGGTGAACTCCAGCCCGATCGATTCCACGAACTTGCGCGGGGGCGCCGAACCCAGTCGGGCGATGACGCGATCGCACTGGAATCGCGTCGCCCCTTCCGGGGTATCGACGGTGATCCAGCCCGGCTCGATCAGGGTCGTCTCGGCGGTGGTCAGCAAGGTGATGTGGCCGGCTTCCTGGGCGGCGAGCAGGGCCTTGGCGTTGGCTTCCTTGGCCCGGGCGAAGTCGGCGCCGCGGTTGACCAGGGTCACTGTATTACCCTGGGCCCGGTCGGCGATCAGGCCGAGAGCGTTCTCTATGCCGGCGTCACCTCCGCCGACGACGCAGATGTGCTCGTCGACATATTCGGCGGGGTCGTCGAGCTGGTACTGGACATGGGACAGCCCGCCCCCTTCGCAGGACATCAGGTTGGGATTGCCCTGGGTGCCGATGGCCAGAACGATCGTCTCGGCGCGGACCACGGAGCCGTCAGACAGGGCGATGCTGAAGTTGCCCTTGGCGCCGGTGATGGACTTCACCTCGGCGTGGTAGCGGACGTTGACCTTGTGCTTCGCCGCCTCGCTGGACCAGGTGTCGAGGATGGTTTCGCGCTTGCCGGGCTCGAAACTGACGTCGGCGCGCACGACCAGCTGGCTGGGCGTGGCCATGATGTGCTTGCCACGCTGGTAGCGGAAGATGGTGTCCGACAGATGGTCCGATTTCTCGAGCAGGATGTGGCTCACGCCGCGGGCAGCCGCGTGCGCGGCCGCACTCAGGCCGGCGGGCCCAGAGCCCAAGATGGCGATCCGATGGACCCCCTCCACCACGTCCCCCCGTACCGCGCCTGGACCGCACACGGCCTGTCATGCCGCACCGGTCCGTCCCCCCGCGCAGCTTTACCATAGGTGTGCTCCTCGCTACAGTACAGGTCGGGTGGCGGAGCATATTGAATGAGCGCGGAAATCGGCCAACTGGCTCTGATCCTCGCCTTCATGCTCGGACTGGTCCAGGGGCTGGCTCCCTTGCTGGGCGCCCACCGTGGCGATTCCGTTCTGATGTCCCTCGGACGCGCCTCCGCCCTGCTGCAGATGTTCTTCGTGGCTCTGGCCTTCGGAGCCCTCGCCACGGCCTATTTGACGATGGACTTCTCCATCGAACTGGTCGCCAAACACAGTCACAGCACCCAGCCGCTGGCCTACCGGTTCGCCGCGACCTGGGGCAGCCATGAAGGCTCCATGCTGCTGTGGGTGTTGATCCTTGCCCTGCACGGCGGGGCGATCGCTTACTTCGGCGGCACGCTGCGTGAAACGCTGCAGGCGCGGGTGCTGGCGGTGCAGGGGATGCTGAGCGCGGCCTTCATCGGCTTCTGTCTGTTCACCTCCAATCCGTTCTCACGGCTGAGCCCGATCCCGCTCGACGGAACCGAGCTGAACCCGCTGCTGCAGGACCCCGGCCTGGTGATGCATCCGCCGCTCCTCTACCTCGGCTATGTCGGCTTTTCGGTCGCCTTCTCCTTTGCCGTTGCGGCCCTGATTGAGGGGCGGGTGGATGCGGCCTGGGCGCGGTGGGTGCGGCCTTGGGTGCTGTCGGCCTGGATATCGCTGACGGTCGGCATCGCCCTGGGCAGCTGGTGGGCCTACTATGAGCTCGGCTGGGGCGGCTGGTGGTTCTGGGATCCTGTCGAAAACGCTTCGCTGATGCCCTGGCTGATGGGCACGGCCTTGCTCCATTCGGCTCTGGTCCTGGAGAAGCGGGGCGCCCTGATCAGCTGGACCATCCTGCTGGCGATCATGACCTTCTCGCTGAGCATGATCGGCACCTTCCTTGTGCGGTCGGGGGTTCTGACCAGCGTCCATGCTTTTGCCGTGGATCCCGAGCGCGGGGCCTACATCCTGGTCTTCATCCTCATCGCCACCGGTTCTGCGCTGGGTCTCTACGCCTGGCGGGCGCCGGCGATGCGGACCGGGGCCATGTTTTCGCCGCTGTCGCGCGAGGCCGGGATCACTCTGAACAACCTGTTCCTGCTGGCGGCCACCGCGACGGTGTTCCTCGGCACCTTCTATCCGGTGTTCATCGACGTCCTGAGCGGCGACAAGATTTCGGTGGGCCCGCCGTACTATAATCTGACCTTCGTGCCGCTGTTCATTCCGTTGCTGGTGCTGGTTGCGTTCGGGCCGATGCTGAACTGGAAGCGCGATACCGCCCGCGCTGTGCTGATGCGGCTGCGCTGGCCGATCGGCGTCTCGGTCGTCGCGGCGGCCGCAGGGGTCGCGGTGTTCGGGATCGCCGACGTCGGGGCCGCGCTGGCGATTGCACTGGGTGTCTGGCTGATCGCGGCGGCCTTCATGCTGCTGGCGCGACGTTGGGGGATCGGCCGGAAGGGCGCCGAAACCGGGCGGCTGATCCGCACCACGCCGCTGGCCTTCTGGGCGGTGGCGGTCGCACACGCCGGGCTTGGCGTCACCACGATCGGCGTCACGGCGATCACGGCCTGGACGGACAGCGAGGTCGTGACCATGACCCCGGGCCAGACCATCGAGTTCGCCGGTCGACAGATCACGCTGGATGCGCTGGGGCCGGGCAGGGGCCCGAACTATCAGGCGGATCAGGCGCGCTTCCGTGTCGAGGGCAGGGGGCAGCCGTTCCTGATGGTGTCGGAGAAGCGCTTCTATCCGTCGAGTCAGACCCAGACGACCGAGGCGGGCATCCGCGGCGAGGCGATGGGCAATCTCTATATCTCCGTGGGTGAGAGCGCGACGCCCGGAGCGGCGACGGTCCGGCTCTGGTGGCATCCGCTGGTCGGCTGGATCTGGGGCGGGACCATGATCATGGCCTTCGGCGGCGTGCTGTCGCTGTCGGACCGGCGGACGCGGCTGGCCATGCCCGCCCGCAAGGCGGCGCCGGTCAAGGCCACGGAGGCGGCGACATGAGACGGCTGGCCTTCATCGTTCCGATCGTGCTGTTCCTGATGGTCGCCGCTGCCCTCGGTCTGGGTCTACGCCGCGATCCCAGCATCCTGCCGTCCATGCTGATCGACCGGCCGATCCCGACCTTCGATCTGCCGGGCCTGACGCCCGAGGACACCGTGGGGCTGGCGTCCACGGATTTCACCGGCAAGCCGGTGCTGCTCAACGTCTTCGCCTCCTGGTGCGTCGCCTGCGTCATCGAGCATCCGATGCTGCTGCGGCTCCAGGCGCAGGGCGTCACCATTCACGGACTGGACTGGAAGGATGAGCCCTCGGCCGGTGCGGAATGGCTGGCGCAGCGGGGCAATCCCTACACCCTGATCGGGTCGGACCCGAACGGCCGCACCGGCATCGATTTCGGCGTGACGGGCGCCCCCGAGACCTTCGTCATCGACGGCCACGGTCGGGTGCGTTACCGCCACGTCGGTCCGATCACGCCGGAGGTCTGGACTGAGACCCTGCAGCCCATGATGGACCGGCTGGAGCGCGAGACATGAGACGCTTCGTCCTAGGACTGTTCTGCGCCCTGCTGGTCGCCGGACCCGTCGCGGCGGTCCTGCCGGAGGAGCAGCTGGCTGACCCGGCGCTCGAGGCCCGCGCGCGGGAGATCAGTCAGGAACTGCGCTGCGTCGTCTGCCAGAACCAGTCGATCGACGACTCCGACGCCCCGCTCGCCGCCGACCTGAGGGCTATCGTGCGCGAGCGGCTGACCGCCGGAGACACCAATGAAGAGGTGATGGCCTATATCGTCGCCCGTTACGGCAATTTCGTGCTGCTCAAGCCGCCGCTCGATGTGCAGACCATCCTGCTGTGGAGCGCGCCCCTGCTGGTGCTGATCCCCGGAGGGGTGGGGCTGGCTCTGTATCTGCGCCGTCGCAACCGGACCGGCGCGGCCGATCCCACCCCCTTGTCGGCCGAGGAGCGAAGTGCGCTCGCCGGCATACTGAAAGTCGATGACGCGTCATGATCCTCTGGATTGTCCTGACCCTGATGATCGCCCTGGCCGTGGTCGGCCTGGCCATACCGCTGATCCGGCCGGGCGGAGTTCTGGACCGGCGGACGACCTCCGCAGAGGTGCTGAAGGCGCAGCTGGCCGATCTGGACCGTCAGGCCGAGGCCGGAACAGCGCCGCCCGAGGACATCGCGGCCCTGCGTCTGGAGGTCGAGCGCCGGGCGCTGGCTGAAGGGGTGGAGACCAAGCCGAACGGCCGGCCGTTGGGCGAAAAGGCCCTGATCCGGCTGGCGCTGGGACTGGCGGCCGTCGTCGCCCTGGGCGGCGCCGGGCTTTACGCCCTGCTGGGCCGGCCCGATCTTCCGGGCGCCGGAGCGCGCAGCACAGCCATGGCGGCGGCCCCGGCTGATGCGGCGCATGACGGCGCGGACGTCCAGGCCATGATCGTCCAGCTGGAGACCCAGCTTCGCCAGACGCCCGAAGACGTCGACGGCTGGCGCATGCTCGGCTGGTCCTATTTCCAGACCGGCCGGTTCGCCGAGGCGGCCGAGGCCTATGGCCGGGCGGCGACGCTTGAGCCGACCAACGCCGAGCATTTCTCGGCCCAGGGCGAGGCGCTGGTGCAGGCCGGGGGAGGGCAGGTGACGCCAGCGGCCCTGACCGCGTTCCGCGGCGCCCTGCGCGCCGACCCGCAGGACCCCCGCGCGCGCTATTTTGTGGCCGTGGAGATGGACCAGCGCGGCGAGCGCGAGGCGGCGATGACGGCCTGGATCGACCTGATCAACTCCGCCCCGCCCGGAGCGCCCTGGGCGGCCGAGGTCCGGGCCTTTGTCGAGGATCTGGCGCGCGAGCGGGGGCAGAACATTTCGGGCCGTATGCGTCCGGCGCCAGCGGGAGCACCCGCCGCCGCAGCGGTCCCGCCCGGCATTCCGGGTCCGACAGCGGCCCAGATCGCAGAGGCCCAGAATATGGCCCCGGCCGATCAGCAGGCCATGATCCAGGGCATGGTCAGCGGCCTTGAGGAGCGGCTCAGGGCGTCGCCCCGCGATCGCGACGGCTGGGTGCGGTTGATGCGGGCCCGGATGGTGCTGGGCGACAGCGCGGCGGCGACGACCGCGTATCGCAACGGGATGAGGGCCTTTGCCGACTCGCCGACCGAGCAGGCCGCCCTGACCGAGGCGGCGCGGGGCCTTCGCGTGCCGGGCGCCTGATCGAGCGGACTATCGCGAGGCGCGACCTCGCGTGACAAGAAACAGCGTTCCGGTTCAAGGTGCCGCGCGAGTGGGGGCCGGGCGTAATGACCGAGGCATCGTTACAGGACGCGATCCTGTCTGCGGTCAGCCAGCCGCTGGTCGCCGGCGCAATTGCGGCCGGCGCCGCCCTGATCGCGCTCTTCGCCCTGCTGGGCCGCCGTCGGCGTCCGTCCGCGACCGTCCGACCGGCCGCTGCGTCTGAACCCGCCGATCCAGTACCGCATTCCCCCTCCGCACCGACCGTCGCCGCGACGGTCGCCGCTCCCGTATTGGAAAAGACGATGACCAAGGCCTCGGATCTGTTTGTCGCCTGTCTGGAGCAGGAGGGCTGCGAATATGTCTTCGGCGTTCCCGGCGAGGAGAACCTCGACTTCCTCGACAGCCTGTCGCGCAGCAGCAAAATCAAGCTCATCCTGACCCGGCATGAGCAGGGGGCCGGCTTCATGGCGGCCACCTACGGACGGCACACGGGCAAGGCCGGGGTCTGTCTGGCGACCCTGGGGCCCGGCGCGACCAATCTGGTGACCGCCGCGGCTTACGCCCAGCTGGGCGGGATGCCGATGCTGATGATCACCGGCCAGAAGCCGATCAAGTCGTCCAAACAGGGCCGGTTCCAGATTCTCGACGTCGTCGACATGATGCGGCCGATCTCGAAATTCACCCATCAGCTGGCCTCGGCCGACAACATCCCCGCCCGCGTTCGCGAGGCCATGCGTCTCGCCCAGGAAGAGAAGCCGGGCGCGACCCATCTGGAGTTCCCGGAGGACATTGCCCACGAACAGACGACGTCGCCGGTCATCGTCGCCAGCCAGGTCCGCCGTCCCGTGGCCGACGACAAGTCGATCCGCATAGCCGTCGACCGTATCGCCCGGGCGAAGTCGCCGCTGCTGATCATCGGCGCCGGCGCCAACCGCAAGCTGACCAGCCGGATGCTGACCGAACTGGTTGAAAAGACCGGTATTCCCTACATCACCACCCAGCTGGGCAAGGGGGTGATCGACGAGCGGAACCCGAAATACCTGGGCTGCGCGGCGCTGTCCTCCGGCGACTTCGTGCACCGGGTCATCGAGGCCGCGGACGTCATCATCAACGTCGGCCATGGCGTGATCGAGAAGCCGCCCTTCTTCATGAAGCCGGGCGGCTGCGACGTCATCCATATCGGCTTCCGCACGGCCGAGGTCGATCCGGTCTATTTCCCGCAGATCGAGGTGGTCGGGGATATCGCCAACGCCATCTGGCAGATCAAGGAGAGCCTGTCGGCCCAGCCGCACTGGAGCTTCGATCCCATGGTCCGGGCGCACCGGGCGGAGCTGGATCACACTGCGGCGGCCGTTGGCGACCTGCGCTGCCCGGTCTATCCGCAGTACCTCGTGGACCAGGTCCGCAAGGTGATGCCGTCGGACGGAATCCTGTGCCTCGACAATGGCGTCTACAAGATCTGGTTCACGCGCAGCTATCCGGCCCACATGCCCAATACTTTCCTGGTCGACAATGCGCTGGCAACCATGGGGGCGGGCCTGCCGTCTGCGATGGCGTCGAGCATGATCTTCCCCGACCGCAAGGTCATGGCCGTCTGCGGCGACGGCGGCTTCATGATGAACAGCCAGGAGTTGGAGACCGCGGTCCGGCTGAAGCTGAACCTCGTGGTGCTGATCCTGAACGACAACAGCTACGGCATGATCCGCTGGAAGCAGGCCAATATGGGTTTCCAGGACTGGGGCCTGACCTACGGCAATCCGGACTTCGTCAAATACGCCGAGAGCTACGGCGCCCATGGCCATCGGGTGACCTCGGCAGAGAGTATGCCGGCCCTGTTGAAACAGTGCCTTGATACGCCGGGGGTTCATGTGGTCGAGGTGCCCATCGACTACGCCGACAATGATCGCATCCTCAACAAGGATGTCCGCGAACTCAGCGCGGCCTTGCCGGTTTAACCTCCAGTCCCCCCGCCGGAGCCGTCCCATGCCGTCCCTGAAAGTCTCCTATCCGCTCTACCTGGCCAATGAGGCGATCTCGCCCAACCAGGACCTGGAGGTGACCGACAAGTATTCGGGGAAGGTGGCGACGCGCGTGGCAATGGCTGACGCCACGATGATCGACCGTGCCATCGGCGAGGCGGTCAAGGCGACGGAGCCCATGGCCCGGATGGCGGCCTATGAGCGGCAGGCGGTGCTGGCCCACTGCGTCAAACGCTTTCAGGAGCGGGCCGACGAACTGGCCTACGCCCTGTGCATCGAGGCCGGGAAGCCGATCAAGGATTCGCGCGGCGAGGTGACCCGGCTGATCGACACCTTCCGCATCGCGGCGGAGGAGTCGGTGCGCATGACCGGCGAGGTCCAGCCGCTGGACATCTCGGCCCGCGCCCGGGGCTATCAGGGGATGTGGAAGCGGGTGCCGATCGGGCCGTGTTCCTTCATCTCCCCGTTCAACTTCCCGCTCAACCTGGCGGCGCACAAGATCGCGCCGGCGCTGGCGGTCGGCTGCCCGTTCGTGATGAAGCCGGCTTCGCGCACGCCGCTGGGCGCGCTGATCATCGGCGAGGTGCTGGCCGAGACCGATCTCCCGAAGGGGGCCTTCTCCATCCTGCCGGCGACGCGCGACGGCTCGGACCTGTTCACCACCGATGATCGCCTCAAGCTGCTGTCCTTCACCGGCTCGCCCGAGGTGGGCTGGGCGCTGAAGGCGATGTCCGGCAAGAAGAAGGTGGTGCTCGAACTGGGCGGAAATGCCGCCGTTATCGTCGACAGCGACAGCGATCTGGAGGACGCCGCCGAGCGGATCATCTTCGGCGCCTTCTACCAGTCGGGCCAGTCCTGCATCGGAGTGCAGCGCATCCTGATCCACGACGACATCTATGGTCCGATGCGCGACCTGCTGGTGAAGAAGGCGAAGGCCCTGATCTGCGGCGATCCGCGTGAGGAGACCACCTTCATCGGTCCGATGATCGACGAGAAGGAGGCGAGCCGGCTCGAGGCCTGGATCAATGAGGCCCGCGCCGCCGGAGCGACCGTTCTGTGCGGCGGCAACCGCACTGGCGCCATGCTGGACGCGACCCTGCTGGAAGGCGTCGGGCGCGGCCTGAAGATCCGGGAGGAGGAGGCCTTCGGCCCGGTCGCCATCCTGTCCCGCTTCGCGGATTTCGAGGCGGCCCTCGCGGAGGTGAACGATTCCAGGTTCGGCCTGCAGGCGGGCATCTTCAGCCGCGACATCCACAAGGCCATGCGGGCCTGGGATGTGCTGGAGGTCGGGGGCATCCTGATCGGCGATGTGCCCAGCTATCGCGTCGACAACATGCCGTATGGCGGAGTGAAGGACTCCGGGCTCGGCCGCGAGGGCGTGAAATTCGCCATGGAGGACATGACCGAAATCCGCAATCTGGTCATCCGCCAGCGGCCGGTGGAAAGCGCCCCGGCGTCCGCGCCGCACGCCGCGGAGCCGGCGCCGGTCCAGCCTTCGCCGCCGCCGCCCGGCCGCACGGGCTGGTTCGGACGGAAGACCTGAGCGCGGCGGCTTCCGTCGCAAGCGACGCTCAGAAGCATGAACTCTTTGTCACGCGGCGGCAGGTTGTGACGCCCGTCCGGCTGGGCCATGGTTCACCGAACCGGGTGGGATCCCCTGAGGAGAATTGCATGCGTATCCGTATGATGTTGGCCGGCGTGGCAGCGGCGGGCCTGATGGCGTTTCCGGCGATGGCCCAGGAAGGCCAGTATGCGCCGCAACTGACCCGGATCATCGATGAGGCCGCCCAGGGAACCTGCCTCGCCGCCCTGATGGCTCAGTCCCTGCTGGACGCCTGCAACGCCCAGATCGCCGGAATGTCGCCCGCACTCCAGGCGCTCGGAGCGATCGAGACCATGACCTTTGTCAGCGCCCAGGACACGCCCGAGGGCAGGGTAGAAACCTATAGCGTCAAGTTCGCCAGCGGTCAGACGATGAACTGGTTCATCGGCCAGGAGCGCGACGGCAAGTTCACCGTCGTCGGCGCCGGGGGCTAGGGTATTGGTCGCAGGCGCAGCGGCGGGACTTTTTCTGGCCGGACTGATCGGGATCGCGGCGAGTCCGCAGACACCCCCGATCTTCAATCCCGGCGCGCCCGGCGCTCCGTCGCGCGTGATCAGCGCCGCGGAGGCGGCCGAACTCGGCCGCACCAGCTTTACGGCCGACGACGTCGCCTTCATGCAGCACATGATCGTCCACCACGCCCAGGCGGTGGAGATGGTCGAACTGCTGCAGACGCGCGGCGTGCATCCGACCGTGCGGCGACTGGGTCAGCGGATCGCGCAAAGTCAGGAGGCCGAGATCGCCCTGATGCGCGGCTGGTTGTCCGATCGCGGCCAGCCGCTGGAGATGCCGGACATGGGCGGCGGTCACGCCGGCATGGATCATTCGGCCCATGCGGGCCACGCGATGGCGCCTTCCGATACGCCGATCATGCCCGGCATGCTGTCGCCGGCGCAGATGCAGGCGCTCGCGGCCGCGAGCGGGCCGGCTTTTGACCGCCTGTTTCTCGAAGGCATGATCCGCCACCATCAGGGCGCGCTCGATATGGTCGACGCCCTGATGGCCCAGCCGGGCGCAGCGGAAGATACAATGCTGTCCGACTTCACCACCTCCGTCGTGGGCGACCAGTCGGCGGAAATTCTGCGCATGCAGTCCCTTTTGTCTGACCTCTGAACCCCTTCCCGAAGGAGCGGCCATGAACGTTCGCAGCACCCTGCTTTCCACCGTCGCCGTTCTCGGCGTCTTGCTGGGGGCCAACGGAGCCCTGGCGCAGGCAACGGGACCAGGCGACGCCCAGGTGATCCGGGCCGACGGCCGCAGCGCCCTGTCGGCCGGTCTCGCCGACGCCGGCCAACTGGCGTCGGGGATGGTGCTGGAGCACTCCGTCGGCATGGCACCGGGGTTTGCGGACCCCGACATCGGCTTCTCGCCCCCGACCAGCCGCGAGGAGGGCGAGGCGATGATGGCCCGGGCGAACGGCAACCCCAATTTCAGTCCACTGGGCCGGGCCAATACCGATCTCGCGATGTCGAATGGCCGCCTGTTCGTCGGCAATTTCAACGGCTTCAACGCCTACGACGTCTCCGGTGACGGCGCGCCGCGGCTGGTCATGTCGGTGGTTTGCCCCGGTGGCCAAGGCGACGTCTCGGTCCACGGCGACCTGTTGTTCATGTCGGTCGAGGAGAACCGCGGCCGGTTGAACTGCGGCTCCGCGACGAACGAGGATGACGTGACCAGCCAGCGGTTCCGCGGCGTGCGCATCTTTGACATCAGCGACCTGAACGCGCCGCGCCAGATCGCCGCCGTCCAGACCTGCCGCGGGTCGCATACCCACACGCTGGTCCCGCATCCGACGGACGCCAATGTCCTCTATGTCTACAACTCGGGCACAGCGGACGTGCGCGGCGCGGCGGAGCTGTCCATCTGCACTGACGGCCAGCCGGATCAGAACCCCGAGACCGCCCTGTTCTCGATCGATGTGATCAAGGTGGAGCTGGACCGGCCGCAGGATGCGGCGATCGTCAACCGCCCGCGCATCTTCGCCGACAGCCAGACCGGCCGTGTCGCCGGTCTGTGGCGCGGCGGCCGGGCCGGAATCGCGACCCAGAACACCGCCCAGACCAACCAGTGCCACGACATCACCGTATTCCCCGAAATCGGGCTGGCG
>LNFM01011288.1_pt1 | contig 12207 bp, 9 predicted proteins | sample 596031 | NCBI WGS metagenome assembly LNFM01 (sample SAMN04254537, study PRJNA301005) | activated carbon metagenome | isolation source: dual media filters at the Ann Arbor, Michigan drinking water treatment plant | place: USA: Ann Arbor | reverse complement strand
TCTGGTCGGACGAGAAGCCGAATTGCCGACCTTTATGAAACTCGTGGGAGCGGAAACCAAAGCGAGGATTCACTATGAAGGCTTCCAGGCCCCAGAAAATTTGCCGAAATACTTTGCTCAAGCTGATGTATTTGTCTTGCCGAGCCGACATGATGGATGGGGAGTGGTCGTCAATCAAGCACTCGCGGCCGGTCTTCCGATTATCGTCTCTGATGCCGTTGGTGCAGGTCTCGACTATGTGGAGAACGGTATCAATGGAGTACGCGTTGAGGCAGGTAACGTGGATGCGCTCTATGTGGCGATGAAGAGCTTGATCCAGAATCCCGGGATGGCGAGAGAGTGGGGCGTAAAATCCCGAGAAAGAGCCAGAACGCTCACCCCGGAATCCGGAGCTGACAAATGGGTCCACGTCGTCGAAACCCTGATGTCCAGTCCGCGCTGACAGTCAGAGCCGTTTGACGGGCATGATATTTGTTGAGGAGGCGACGCCGGTCCAGGCGAACCAGCGATTTTCCTACCACGCCATGGCGGCGCCCTGCGAGAAGCGCTATGCTGGGCAGATGGCGAGTGCCCGATGACCGAGCTGTCCGGAAGCTTCAATGCGCAGGCCGCGGAGGTCATCCCGCGTAGCCCGGCTATTCCCACCCTGATCATGGTCGTCGGACTGGCGGTGACCTGGCTCGCCCTTCCTTCGACCGATGCAGAATCGATTTTCGATACGGCGGCAATAGGTGTCGGAATTGCACTTGCGAGTGCTACTGCCGTCGAAGCATTCTCGGGCGTTCGCGCACTAATTCGCACTGACAACCTGATGCTTTGGGTTCTTTACGGATTGACGCTTCTTGAATTTCTGTTTCCGCAGCCCGATGTCAACAGCAGCGTCAGCGTTGACGCGGCGACGAATGGCACGGGCGCTGTGCTGCTCGGCTTCTTCGGAATGGTTGTGGGGCGCCACCTGATTCCGACGCGATCGAATTCCACCGTGCCGGTCGATTTCAAGCCAGACCATCTATTCGGATTGTTTCTCTTTGCTTTTGTCGTTGGATACTTGCACATCTTCATCGCAGTGAATTTCAACCCGATCGAAATGATCGAGCAGATGGCAAGACCGAGGTTCTCCCAGTCCTGGGGGAGGGGGAAACTTGGAGATATATCCGCGTTGCTCTATGAGTTGAGCTTGCTCATATATTTGCTGCCTCCCATCGCGGGATTTATCTTCGCTCGCGCCAAGCAATTTTCGGTCATGCAGAAATCAACCGTCATCTTGGTCCTGGCACTTACTTTCTTTTATGCATTTGCCTCGGGAACGCGGAACGTGTTCGGGACGTACGTTATCGCAATGTTCGGATCTTATGTCCTGAGCAAGCCGGATCTAAACCTGAAACGCCTGCTGCTGGTCGGAGTTCCGCTGGCTGCATTGTTGTTGTTTGCGAGCACATTGATGCTTGAGTTCAGATCCGCGGGTGGGATTACTGCGCTTACTAAAGAACGCCACTACAACACTCTCTATATCGACCACAACATCGTCAATATTTCCAATTTGACCAACGTCTTTCCCGACGTCGTGGATTACCTAGGATTGGAGATCCCTTATCAATCGATCATCAAGCCAATCCCGCGTGCTCTATGGCCCGGGAAACCAGAAGGACTGAGCATGAGTATCGAGGCGGCGTTGGGTTCATTCGATGGTGTCACTACACTGGCCTGCACGTTTGTCGGTGAAGCCTTCATGGCATTTGGATTTGTCGGCGTTCTTATCGCCGGCCTGTTTTTCGGAGCCGCAGCCGGGTGGTGGAACAAGGTCGGCCAAAGGGACAACTCTTCCTTCTCCCAGATATTGTACGCATCGGGCTTTCTGTGCGCGGCCATGTCGATGCGCAGTCTGATCACAATGGTGCCGTTCATGCTTCCGACGCTGGCGATGTGGGTGATGGGCAAGTATTGGCTGCCAAGAGCGGGAGCTCATGCCCGATAGTCGGCTGCCGCGCACCTGATGCCGTCCAACGTTCTGCACCCCACCTTTAGGTGCGCCGGCGCGCCGCCGGTCGTTGTGGAGAACTTGATTGCCGAGGCGAAGCTGACTGTCTTCAGCCACGGACCGGAGTTAGCAGTTCACCGGAGTGGCCTCGCTGCGGTGCTCGCCGACTGCGCATCGCCATCAGTGTGTAATCGCAGATCCTGTGGCGCAGCGTAGAGTGCGAGGGGTTATATGTACGAGCCTTTGAGACTGTAACCTGGCGCGCAGCTTGTTAAGCCGCTATCTCGACCTCTACAATTGTCGCCGTCCCAATTGGTGCCTTGGCTCTGCTTTTCGACGCTCGTGAGCAATATATGCGAATCTTGAGCTATACAGCTGCTGCTGGCCTTCTCGTGATCGGCGTATTATCGCTCGCAGTGGGGATAATAAACGCGACGTCGCCAGGAGGAAGCAAAGACTTTCAATGGAGCATTGCGCGATATTTGCTTAATCATGAAAATCCGTATCGTCTCTTCCTCGACTACAAGAGCGGTCGCCTCGTAAACAGCCCATTCGTTGCCTCTGAAATTCCAGTTTATCCTGCCTCGTCCGAAGTCTTTTTGTGGCCACTGGCCGCGCTTGATTATGCTACGGCAACGCGCATTTGGGCTGGTCTCAATGGGTTATTCGCTATTGGTTGCGCGTTCTTAGCTGCAAGAATTGCGAATCTTCGTGGGCCAATTGTGCTGTGCCTAATTGGCTTGTTCTTAGCGAGTACTCCGGTCAGAAACACCATAGGTAATGGTCAGCAAGGTTTGTGGTCGTTATTCTTCCTGCTTTCTGCGGTTTATTTTCAACAACAGAAGAAGTGGGGGCTGGCTGGAGTCTTTTTGGCAGCATCGTGGTTAAAGTACACGATCACGGCGCCGTTAAGCCTTATCTTTATTAAGCGTGGGTCAAGAGCGACCCTTGGTGTTGCAATTGGAGCGCATATTGCTCTTACATTGTTCCTTGGGTTTTGGATGCAGGACAATCCATTCCGTATACTTGTATCGGCGTTCTTGCTTTCAGACACAGCACAAAGTGCCAGTACGTTCGACGTAATGGCAATCGCGGCATACATTGGTGCACCATCATTGGCTTGGTCTGCACCAATCGGCATTGCACTCTTTCTTGCTGGCGCGATTTACGCCGCAAGAAGTGAGAACCAAGATATTGCGGTTCTGTCACTCTTGGCGATGGTAGCCCTTCTGTGGAGCTATCATTGGCAATACGACTATTTTGTTCTTGTTATTCCGCTCGCACATGCGCTCAAGCGTTGGAGCGATGGCACAGTTCAATTGTCTGACCTCGGAATTGGCGCTGCCGTCATTCTCATTTGGTTCGTGCAGAGGGTCCTCGATAGCGCGGTTCTCCGCTTTCCAGCGGAGCACCTGATTGTAACACTCGATAGAGGGCTGTTTTGGTTTACGTGCTTCGTGTTATATGCGACTTTATTTTGTTACATGTTCACTGCGAAAAGTAGGGCGTCCTAATTTAATCTTTCTTGGAATATGACCATGATCCGGGATCAGGTGATACATGAATGTAACGACAGAGTTGAGCCTGTCGTCTGGACCAAGAAAAGAGTTAGCCAATATCGCTCAAGGGCTGCCCGATCGTGCAATCCTTATTCCAATACTAGAGCCACGGCCAGCGTAGTTTCTCATGTGGAAATCTCTAAGGATCTATCTTGTCGCCTCTGCGGCGGCGTGCCCAGCAATAGGTCTGGCTGCTGCGTTAGTGGATGTGAGCGCTGATCCGCCCAAAGCACCGCAGATAGACAAGGATGTAGGAGACGGAGTTGCCGCCGTTCGCTCCGCGCAGTTCGTCCGTAAACAACACGCAAGGAACATTCCTCAGATTTTCTACAACATCGTCACTGACGGCGGCGCATGTAACGGCGATATGGTCACGGCCACTCGGTCCGTGACCATTGCCAAGGGATCACGGGTGCTCGCTGTCTCCGCAGACACCTTCACGAGTGGCGATGTTGGCAAGGCCATTGCCATTCAGGGGGCAGGCTCCAGTGGCGGCAAACTGTTAGCTTACATACGAACTTTCATGGACGCCCAGCACGTAACACTGAACCGGAACGCCGAGACGGCCCTGCAGTCGGTCGCTACCGCCATCACTTACGGGACCGACGACGCACCCGCTTTCATGGCGTTTAACAAATGGGCGCGCGCAAATCAGGGAACGGGACAGGTTGTTCTCGCCGTTCCAAATGGGGCAAAGTGCTGGTTTGGCAGCCCCGTTGCTTCAACTATCCGCATAGCCAACGCGTGGGCTGCCGGTATCAACAACTTGATGGTCGAAGGGGCCGGAGCTACGATTAGCAGTGTAGGCGGTGCCGGATTCGTGCTCGGAGGTCGCGGCGTTTGTCAGGCCGGAATTGCTTCAGCCGACGGGTGTTCGGCGCGTATTGAGACAGCTTCGGCAGGCGCAACACAAATTACTCTCACCTCGTCCTCTTTGGCCGCGGGTTACATCAGCCGTTTTCCTGTTGGGAAATGGCTGATGCTTGGCGGCCTCGATACGCAGGGGCTTTGGAAAGCTCCTTATGGCTTCCCACCAAACCAGACGTTCTTTGAGTGGAGAAAAGTTGTTGGTGTCGATGCAACGACGGGCGTCATTACCCTGGATAGGCCGCTTGCTAACATGTACCTGTCAACTTGGCCGAGCTACAATCAAGGAAACAAGTTTGAAGCGGACAACGGGGGCCCTGGCACGATCTGGTCAGTAGATGATACCTGGAATACGACCATCGAGTATCGCGGGCTGACGATAAATCAGGAGGGGCAGACCTACGCCGCTGGACGGAGCGTGACGTATAGAGACGTCACGTTCGGCGGAGGCCACGGCGGCATTCCGACACAGAACGAAATTTGGTCAGCCATCAATACCAGCTTCGCGAATGTGAACCTGGAAGTAGACAAGCTGATCGGCACTATGACTATGGACGGCGTCACGGTCAAACAGATCATGTTCCAGAGTTCTTCGACCGACCTATTCGTCATGAAGAACTCGACCGTAACGAACCGGCTCGATGGAGGCGGGAAGCGTACCGAGATTACCGACAGCAAGTTGAACAACTTCGGCCCCGGCATCTGGGCGTACGGCGGTACAAACGGCGCGACCATTTGCACACGTTGCGACGTCACGACGTTCAACTTTAACTTTGGTATCTTTCAGAACAGCAACCCGACTCCTTACTTGATGAGTGGCGGCGTCATATCGTTCCCAAACACAGCGGCAACTGGGCCAGGGCCTGCTCAGCGATGGGCGGTGCCCGGTGTGAATATCTTCTGGACTGCCCCCAATTACTTTACTATCGGCCTGTTTCGGGTGCGAGCTCTTACTCAAGACGCTACCAACGTCTACATCCATACCAACGAAGGAGGTGAGTTTCCGGCTATATCGGGTCCCATTATTTATCGAACTCACCCTTCATCGCAGTTCACCTGCGACGCCTGCACGGGCGATCCAGCTTTAGTCTCGACAAACGTTCAATCCGGCGCAACTCCGCTCGCTCCGCTGGGCACCTTTTCGAAGCGGACCTTCACACCCACGTCGGCGCAAGGCAGCCTCGGCAATCTCGTTGCACGGGGCAAGCTCGTAAGCCTATCGATCAATGTCACGCAGGCCTACACTGGGTCCGGCCCCGCCGTATTGAGACCTACCGGGCAGTTTCAAATGATTACAGTCAAGCAGTCGAACTGGACACCGTTTAACTGGTGGCCCACGATCGATCTGAAAACCCCTGGCGAAAGGATTGTCACTCCGGACGGCGTGACTTGTAATGGAGTTTCGGGCGGATGCGGGGCTGACACAAATCTGGCTGTCCCGGAAGCTGTCTGGATACAGGATAAGTTGATCCCTGATATGCCTAGCAAATTCAGCGGGGGAATCGCGCCGACGTTTACGATCACCATTCGCACGGATCAGAGTATTGCGAACTAAGACTATCGTTTCGCCGATCTTATCCCATCGGGGATTTGCTTGATATGAGGCGTACCCAGCGCGACACATAGCCAGGTATTGTTGCCTGTTCTCGAAGGCTTTCTTATGCTCTTGGGGTAGTCAAGAGGTCCCGCGGAGAGCAGCAGGACGATGCCTGTTTCCCTATCCGCTACTATTTCGGGAATACCGCCGACGTTCTGACAACCGGGACGCATCCTGCTGCCATCGCTTCGATACTAGGCTTGCAATAGACGCCGCTCTGGTCGGAAAAAACTAGAAAGTGGGACGACCTCTGTATCGTTTCGAAAGCCGCCAATTGGCGATAGACGTTGGTCGCGTTTTTTCGTGGCGGCTTCGCTTAAGAATGATCAGATCGTCTCTGTTGTGAGCTTGGTCATAGTCGAACCGTGGATGATATTCGCAATAAATACTGCCCATAGGCACTCTTGCCGAGCCGTTTTCCAAGTGTCTCAAGTTCGTTTCGGCTAATCCAGTCACTCCGGAACGCAATTTCTTCCGGACAGCAGATCTTAAATCCTTGGCGTTTCTCGAGAACTCGGACGAATTCGGCTGCTTCTAGCAGATTGTCTGGCGTTCCAGTGTCAAGCCAGGCAAAACCTCGGCCTAATCTTTCGACGTGCAACTGCCCTCGCTCAAGATAGGCGGAATTGACGTCTGTGATTTCCAGTTCTCCTCGTGCCGATGGCTTTAAATCTGCCGCTATATCGACTACTTGCTCGTCATAAAAATATAGACCAGTCACCGCCCAATTTGATGGAGGTGCGATTGGTTTCTCCTCGATAGACAGCGCATTCATCTGATCGTCAAAATTCACTACCCCGTAATTCTGGGGGTCACTGACTTGATAAGCAAAGACTGTTGCGCCCCCCTGATGCTGAGCGGCTTTTTGTAACCGGGAAACAAGGTCGTGGCCGTAAAATAGATTGTCACCAAGCACTAACGCTGATGAGTAGCCAGTCACAAAATCGGCCCCGATGATGTAGGCTTGCGCCAATCCGTCAGGACTTGGCTGAGTCGCATAGCTAAATGACATGCCCCACTTGCTTCCATCGCCCAGTAACTCCTGAAAATTCGGTAGATCGCTTGGGGTCGATATGACCAGAACCTCCCTAACGCCTGCCAACATCAGCGTTGACAACGGATAGTAGATCAACGGTTTATCATAAACAGGCAGCAACTGTTTAGAGGTAGCAATTGTAATTGGATGGAGACGGGTGCCGCTGCCGCCGGCCAGAATTATGCCTCTGCTCACAGCATTCATGATCAAGCTTTCTTTTGAAAATCGTTGGCCAAGATCCGCGTAATGGTTTCCGGTATTGAATCTTGCCAGACAGGCAATCTGACTCCATGAGACCGCGCCAGTTTGCTATTGTCCAACCGCGAGTTGAGTGGTCGACGGGCTTGTGTTGGGTAGGCCGAGCTAGCAATCGGTATCACCCGACTGAAGGGCCCGTTGTTCGCGGCGGAGGCGGCGAAGATCGCCATCGCGAATCCCGCCCAGTCCGTCTCTCCACCACCCGTCATGTGAAATACGCCGCGGATTGCGGCGTCATCCGGCCTTGCAATCAGGTTGCCCACTATATTGAAAATGCCGTCCGCAATATCAAACGCGTTACTTGGCGACCCTCGCTGATCGCTCACAACCGAAATCTCGTCGCGAGTACGGGCTAACGACAACATTGTTCGGGCAAAATTCTTGCCAAACGGGCTGTAGACCCAAGCTGTCCGAAGGATAGCGTGATTTGTATTCGCGACAGCGACCAGTTGTTCGCCAAGCAACTTGCTCAAGCCATAAACGTTGATTGGACAGGGCGGGTCATCCTCGCAATAAGGACGATCGAGCGCACCGTCAAAGACATAGTCGGTCGACAGGTGCACGATCGGGATCTGAAGTCGCGCCGCGGCCTGTGCAAGCGCCTCAGCTCCGTTGGCATTGATCTGATGTGCAAGCCCGGGCGCACTCTCGGCGAGGTCGACAGCGGTGTAGGCCGCGGCGTTAACCACAGCTTGTGGGCGCAATACGGCGAGAACATCCATGAGATCGTGCGGTCGCCTCAAGTCAACTTCCGGCCGGGCCAGCGCGAGCACTTCTATGTTAAGGTTGGGCCCACGCTCGACTAGCGATCGCGCGATTTGGCCATACCTGCCGGTGACCGCGACCCGCATTGCTCTACTCGAAGAATCTTGGCAGAGATTTGAATTCAGGCATTCTGCTATCTTTGTCGGATAACACCGCCTTGCTAGGCGTGACAGGCCAATCAATCGCCAAATCGGGATCGTCCCACGCAACGCCGAAATCGTTCGATGGCGAATAAAAGGCACTCACTTTATAAAAGACGTGGGTGTCGGTTTCCAAGGTGCAAAAGCCGTGCGCAAAGCCGGTTGGTATAAATATTTGCTTGCGGTTCTCAGCGGAAACGTCCTCGGCAACCCACTTGCCGTAGGTCGGTGACGAGCGCCGTAGATCAACCGCTACATCGAGAATTCGTCCCTTCAATACGCGGACTAGTTTGGCCTGGGCGGCCGGATGGCTTTGAAAATGCAAGCCACGAATGGTGCCGACTGCCGCGGACACTGATTGATTGTCTTGAACAAAGTTTGGCATAATGCCGTGCTCGACAAAGCGCTCCTGATTATAAGTTTCCCAGAATGCGCCGCGCGAATCCGCGATCAGTTTCGGCGTGACGACCTTTACCGCGTCAATCGCAGTCGGTGTGACAGTGAGCATGCGACTCCTTATGCGCTAGTACGACTCAAGAACCGATGCCCAGCCGCTCACCGCGATAGATGCCAGAGCGCACCCGCTCCCACCAAGAGCGGTTATTGAGATACCACCGGACAGTGTCGCGGAGTCCGCCTTCAAAAGTGTAGCGTGGTTTCCAGTCCAATTCCCGAGTGATCTTAGCAGCATCGATGGCGTACCGCGCGTCATGACCGGGGCGGTCTGCTACCAAACGTATGAGACCTTCGCGTGATCCAATCGATTCGTCTGGTGCTAGTTCATCAACTAAGCGGCAGATCGCTCTGACTACGTCGATGTTGGTATATTCGTTATGTCCGCCGATATTGTAACTGTTGCCGACAGCCCCTTGTTCAGCCACCAACAATAAAGCCTCAGCGTGGTCCTCCACGTGAAGCCAGTCACGAACATTTTCACCGGTGCCGTAAACCGGCAGGGGCTTGCCCTCCAACGCACTTATGATTGTCAGCGGTATCAATTTTTCGGGGAAATGATATGGGCCATAATTGTTTGAGCAGCTGGTGATCAACACCGGCAGACCGTAGGTATGATGCCAAGCTCGTACCAAATGATCCGATGAAGCCTTTGACGCTGAGTAAGGTGAGTTCGGGCGGTAGGCCGATTCCTCACTAAAATATCCGGTAGCGCCGAGCGAGCCAAACACTTCATCGGTGGAGATATGATGAAAGCGGAAGTCGGCCTTGCGAGAACTCGGCAGTGCGCGCCAATGTGAAAGCGCAATCTCCAGCAGGGAAAACGTGCCAACGATGTTGGTCTGGATAAATTCCGCCGGCCCATCGATCGAGCGATCAACGTGACTTTCTGCGGCGAGATGCATGACCACGTCAGGAGCAAATTCCTCGAAAACCCGTCGCAATGCGGCAGTGTCAACGATGTCGACTTGTTCGAATCTGAAGCGTGGATTTCCCGCTACCGTCGCCAGCGACTCCAAGTTTCCAGCATACGTTAACTTGTCCAAAACGAGAACCTGATGCCGGGACTTTTCCACAAGGCGACGAACGACAGCAGAACCAATGAATCCAGCGCCGCCGGTGACCAAGAACCTTTTCAACATAAATGCTTCGCTTATTCGAGCGGCGTAATCAAAAAAAGACCTATAACGAGGCTGCGATAGTGATCCGTCAACGCTAATCCAAGCGGCGGCCAGCAAAAAAAATATAACACGCGTGGGGCTGGGTGAACAGAGCCGGCTATTAATCGGCGGCGCTGTCGAAGTCCTTCTAACGAATGACGACTTGTTGTACAGGTAGTGGGAGCATTGAGTGTTAACTCTGAAAAGAGGTTTGACGGTGCCGGACATTTCAGTCTGCGTGTCGATTTACAACAATATCGACAATTTCAAGAAGCTGTATCGCTCCCTAATGATCAATGGCTCTGCAGCACCGCATGGCGTTGAATTTCTTCTGCATGATGATGGGAGCACAAGGCCGAATATTACGAAAGAGGCCTCCGAATTTTGCGCCGAACATAAAATTCATTTCATCGCTTCACCGATCAATCGAGGAGTCGCTGCGTCTTGGAACACGTTATGTCAGCAGTCCGGATCGAACATTATTGCGTTGCTAAATGACGACCTGCTTTGCGGCTCGGAGGACTGGATAGGTCAGGTGCTTTCATATTTCCAAGACAACCCAAAGTTAGGAATAGTCTATTGGTGCCAAAGGATCGTCGATCCAAATACAGGAAACGTCGAACGTTTAACAACTGATTCGATTCATACTATCGAGGCCAACAAACCGTTATTGCGTCATAATTTCTGCGGCGCGTATTTCGCTTTCAGGCGATCGATATGGCAAGACATCGTGCAACCGGACGGCTCAACTGGCTTCTGGGAAGATGCGAACACCTACGGGGAGGAGTTCGACTTCAGCGCAGAAACATTCAAGAGAGGCTACTTTATTCTGCAGCTACCTTTCACGTGGGATCATCTACATTCCCAGACCTTTACCGCTAATCCAAACAAGCGAAAACGGGGCTCATATAGTGCTTATCTTTCGGCCGAGGAGTTCGCGAGGTTTTGTGGGATTAAACCGCGCCCCTACCTCCAGCGCGTAGTGCGCCAAATGATTCAGAAGCCGAAGACCGAGATCCCGATGGGGGATTATAGTCAGGCATTACTCCAAAAAAAATGGCGAAATGAGACCATTCTGGGATTTCCGGGGGAGAAATTTTTGCAACAGATGCGATCAGATGGTTTTCCGTCTGCGCTAAGAATCGCTTTAGAGCGTGGAAACTTCAGTCTGCCTGACGAGATCTCTGGCTTTCCTTCGCGGTCGCTATTGGATCCGAATGAGGCTTCCTTGAGCTAGATCGATTTCAACGCTTTGGGACATCGTGGGCCGTCCTAGGATATCATGCGCCGGCGGCGCCGACTGGCTCGCAATCGGCGATGATCCTTTACGGTTGGCGTAGTGTGAATTGAAGGTGTTGGTTGTGGGCCGCTAGTTCCAGGACAAGCAAAGATGTTCGTCGAGCGGCGCACGAGCCGCTAGACATCCGCGTGACCATGTCCTCGAAATAGGCGATAGGACTCTAGCAGAAGGCGTCACCAACAGAAGATTGCGAAATAAACAGTTCGGGATTCTGTGTTTTGCACGCTGCTCCGAAAGTATGAGTCCCAATCAGAAATGTACAACTGATTCTCAAACGGGGATGTTTAGAAATGCGCATTGCGTCAGTTTCAATCGTGAAGGATGAGGCAGACAGCATCGAGGCATTTGTTCGTCACAACCTCGTTTTCATCGACAGAATGTTCATCATTGATGATCGATCAACCGACAACACAAGCGAAATCCTTCGAAGGCTTGCTCTTGAACACCCATCGGTCACGCTTCTCGATGATGGCTGGAACGGTGCATTTCATCAGCAAAAACGAACGACTGCGGCGCTCAAGCTCGTTCGCCAAATGGAAGACTGGGGTTGCGTCCTGGCGCTCGATGCCGATGAGTTCATCTGCACGGACGGGCGATCAACTTTTGAAACAGAAATACGCGCGATACCGCCGGCTTCGCCGGGTGGCTTCCGGGCCGTCCACTATTGCATCCACCCAACGGACGACACCTCAATCCACGACCCTCTTGCCAGAATTAGGCACGCCACATCAGTTTCAAGCAGCTTCTTCAAATCCTTCCCAACAAGAGAACTCCTACAGATCGAGGATCTGGCTTTCAACGATGGAAATCACCACGTGCTTGTCAACGGCGCAATGGTCGAAAACCCGTGGCCGTTACCATCCGTTATGCTCGCCCATTTCCCGGTACGGTCAATGGATCAGATCGCTGTCAAGCTACTTAGGCAATACGCCGCATGGCGCAGTCGTGCTGACTACGTGAGCCAAAATCGCATAGGTGTTAATGCGGCCTTAGCACTGAAAGACGAGCCTACATTTGCGCTTGGCCACAGCAGCAGGGTTTTTCCTCTCTATTTTCACTTTGCTCCTAATCACACTGATCTAGGGAAAAGACCA
>LNFM01016172.1_pt1 | contig 12208 bp, 10 predicted proteins | sample 596031 | NCBI WGS metagenome assembly LNFM01 (sample SAMN04254537, study PRJNA301005) | activated carbon metagenome | isolation source: dual media filters at the Ann Arbor, Michigan drinking water treatment plant | place: USA: Ann Arbor | reverse complement strand
TGAGCGCGGCGATGCCGTCCGGGAACAGAGCAACGCAGGCGTGTTGGGGGTGCTGTGCGGAGGCGTAGACCAACCCGTGGTGGCCGGCCTTGAAGCAGTCCCGCGCCAGCGCCTGGGTCTGCGCGATGCGCAGGCTCTGCAGCAACGGGTAGGGCTCGGCCAGGGGCCGCAGGTCCACCAGCCGCAGCGGCTGGGTGCTGGTGATTTGCAGCAGCGCACGCTTGCGCAGTTCGGCCAGGCTGCGGCTGACCGAGTCGCGGCGGAATTGCGACTCGAAGAGCGCAGTGTCGGCGCTGTCGGCCAGGTAGGCCGTCACCTGATCAGACAGGCAGAAGCGCCCCGACAGCACACCCGCCGGTGGCAGCAGCAGGCCATTGAGCTTGACGCTGCCGGGTCGCGCGCGCAGCAGCTGCACACGAAAGAAGGTCTGCCCGGCGGGCAGCTCAGTCAGCGGTGGGTTGAGTTCTTTGAGGTTCATGAGCAGGGGTCATCAATGACCCTCTGCGGTTGCCAGGCCCAGCACGCGGTTCGCATCCATGCCCTGCTCCAGCGCCACGCGGGGCGTCTGTCCGTCCAGCGCCGGGTGCGGGCTCTCCAGAAAGGCAAGCAGCTGCCAGCCATCAGAAGATCCCAGCGCCTGCGACAGCGGCTGGAGGTGCGGGAACACGAAGGGCTCAAACTGCCAGCGCGGCAGCTTGTAGCCGCGCCGCAGGTGCGCCACGCCGATGCATCGGCCGGCCTTGATCCAGGCATTGATGGTCACGCGCGTAGCGCCCGCCAGATCGGCGGCTTCGTCGGTGGTGATCATGTCGGCGGCCTGGATGCGCTCGCGCCGGTAGGCCGCGCCCGAGCGCAGCAGCGCGGTGGTTTGTGCCTCGCTGGCGTAGGGGTCGACGGGCGCACGCGCGGCGCGGCGAAGGGGTTTTTCCAGAGATGCACTCAGGGGAATGGCGAGTGTGTTCATGATGGGTCGCGGTTGAAAGAGCTTGGCGACCATTTTCAGGCAATCCGTTTGATTGGTCAACTTCGTAAAGTTCGTTATCCTTGCTCTCTGCATGGCACACCCCACCCAGTCCGACCTCATCGTCGCCCGCCCCGAAGGCCTGTACTGCCCGGCGGGGGACTTTTTCATCGACCCCTGGCGGCCGGTGGAGCGTGCCGTGATCACGCACGGGCACTCGGACCACGCGCGCTGGGGCCACGCGCACTACCTGGCCCACACCCACAGCGCCGGCACGCTGCGCCAGCGCCTGGGGGCTGACATTGCGCTGCAGACGCTGGACTACGGCGAGGTGATCGAGCACCACGGCGTGCGGCTGTCGCTGCACCCGGCCGGGCATGTGCTGGGCTCGGCGCAGGTGCGGCTGGAGCACGGTGGTCGGGTGTGGGTCGCGTCCGGCGATTACAAGACCGAGGCCGACGGCACCTGTACACCGTTCGAGCCGGTGCGCTGCGACACCTTCATCACCGAAAGCACCTTCGGCCTGCCGATCTACCGCTGGCCCACGCAGGCGGTGCTGTTCGACGAGATCAACGCCTGGTGGCGCCGCAACGCCGACGAAGGCCGCGCCTCGGTGCTGCTGTGTTACGCCTTCGGCAAGGCGCAGCGGCTGCTGCATGGGGTGGACGCGAGCATCGGTCCCATCGTCGTGCACGGGGCGGTGGAGCCGCTGAACGCGGTGTACCGCGCGGCGGGTGTGGCCTTGCCGCCCACGCACCGGGTGACCGAACTCGACAAGACCGCGCTGCAGCGCGCACTGGTGCTGGCCCCACCCTCGGCCCAGGGCACGCCGTGGATGAAGCGCTTCGGCGCAGACGCGGTGGACGCCTTCGCCAGCGGCTGGATGCTGGTGCGCGGCACGCGCAAACGGCGCGGCGTGGACCGGGGTTTCGTCATGTCCGACCACGCGGACTGGCCGGGCCTGATGAGCGCCATAGCAGCGACCGGCGCCGAACACATCCGCGTGACGCACGGCAGCGTGCCGGTTCTGGTGCGCTGGCTGACCGAACAGGGGCTGGACGCGCAGGCGTTCGAGACGGAGTACGGCGATGAGGATGCGGCGGACAAGGCTGGTGCAGTGATCCCCGAGGAGCCCTCCTCATGAAGCGTTTTGCCGCGCTCTACCGCGAGCTGGACGCCAGCACAGCCACGCGCGAGAAGCAGGCCGCGCTGCAGCGCTACTTTGCAGAAGCACCGGCCCAAGACGCGGCCTGGGCGGTGTACTTCCTGGCTGGTGGCAAGCCGCGCCAGACCGTGCCCACGCGCGCGCTGCGCGAGCAAGCGCTGGCGGCCACCGGCCTGCCCGAGTGGCTGTTTGAGGAGAGCTACCAGACCGTGGGCGACCTGGCCGAGACTGTGTCGCTGCTGCTGCCACCGGCCAGCGCGCCGGTGGAGCGTGGCCTGGCCGAGTGGCTGACGCAGCACCTGCTGCCGCTGCGCGGCCTCCCGCCCGAGATGCTGGCCGAACGCCTGCGCGAACAGTGGAACGCCCTGCCCGACGACCAGCGCTTCGTCTACCTCAAGCTCATCACAGGCGGCTTCCGCGTCGGGGTGTCCAAGTTGCAAGTGACGCAGGCGCTGGCGGCGGTGGCGGGCGTGGACCCCAAGCGTGTAGCGCAGCGGCTGATGGGCTACACCCACATCGGCGCGCACCCCACCGCCGCCGACTACGCGGCGCTGGTGGCGCCGGAAACCCCCGGTGAACAGAACCAGCAAACCAGCGGCCAACCCTACCCCTTCTTCCTCGCGCACCCGTTCAACGAGGCGCTGGAACGCTTCGATCAACTGCTCGGCCCGCCCGCCGACTGGCAGGTGGAATGGAAGTGGGACGGCATCCGCACCCAGCTGGTCAAGCGCGCGGGCCAGGTCTGGCTGTGGTCGCGCGGCGAAGAGCTGGTGACCGAGCGCTTCCCCGAACTCGCCGCGCTGGGCGAGGCGCTGCCCGACGGCACGCTGCTCGACGGCGAGATCGTGGTCTGGCGCGAGGGGAAACCACAGCCCTTTGCCGACCTGCAGAAGCGCATCGGCCGCAAGTCCCTCGGCCCGAAGATCCTGCGCGAGCTGCCGGTCGCCCTGCTGGCCTACGACCTGATCGAGCGCGATGGACAGGACCTGCGCGAGCAACCCCTGCACACCCGCCGCGCGGCGCTGGACGCGCTGGTGCAGGACCTCAACCACCCGTTGCTGATCGCCAGCCCAGTGCTGACCGGCACCACCTGGTCCGAGCTGTCGACGCTGCGCGAAGAAGCGCGCACACGCGGCACCGAAGGCTTCATGCTCAAGCAGCGCAGCAGCGCTTACGGCGTGGGCCGCACCAAGGCCGCGGGCACCTGGTGGAAGTGGAAGACCGACCCGATGAGCGTGGACGCGGTGCTGATCTACGCCCAGCGCGGCCACGGCCGCCGCGCCAGCGTGTACAGCGACTACACCTTCGCCGTATGGAACGCACCGCCCGGTACCGAAGGCCGCGCGCTGGTGCCGTTCGCCAAGGCCTACTCGGGCCTGAGCGACGCCGAAATGGCCAAGGTCGACGCCCTCATCCGCGCGACCACCATCGAGAGCTTCGGCCCGGTGCGCAGCGTGCGGCCCACGCTGGTGTTCGAACTGGGCTTCGAAGGCATCGCCCACAGCCCGCGCCACAAGAGCGGCATCGCGGTGCGCTTCCCGCGCATGCTGCGCTGGCGCGAGGACAAGCCGGTGAATGAGGCGGACACACTGCAGACGCTGGCCGCGCTGCTGCCCGGGAGCGCTTCATGAACAAAAAACCCGACGCCGCCGCCTGGATGGCCGCGCGCGGCTGGTCGCCCTTTCCCTTTCGGCAAGAAGTGTGGGTTGCCATGGCACAAGGCCAGAGCGGCCTGTTGCAGGCGACCACCGGGGCAGGAAGACCTGCGCCGCGTGGCTGGGCTCGCTGCAGGCGCTGGCCCATGCAGACACCCAACGCACACCGCCACTGACGGTGGTCTGGCTGCGCGAAAAACTCAGCAACGAAAGCGTGGCCGACCGCATCGCGCGCATGCCGGCGCCGCTGGAGAAATCGGCCGGTGGCGGCGCCGAATCCGACAACACCGACGCGGTGCATCAGACACAATGCAACTCCCACCCTCCCAACAGTCCCCGCCATGACCCTCATCGTCCACCACTTGAACAACTCCCGCTCGCAGCGCCTGCTCTGGATGCTCGAAGAGCTGGAGCTGCCGTACGAGATCCGCTTCTACGAACGCGACAAGAGCACCATGCTCGCTCCGCCAGAGCTGAAAGCGGTGCACCCGCTGGGCAAGTCGCCGGTGCTGGAGGACGGCGCCATCAAGCTGGTCGAAACCGGCGCCATCTGCGAGTACCTGGTGGAAAAAACGGGCCGGCTCGGCCCGGCCGACAGCGGCGTGGGCCTGCGCCGCTACCGCCAGTTTCTGCACTACGCCGAAGGTTCTGTCATGCCCATGCTGCTGCTCATGCTGGCCATGGGCAAGGTGCCGCTGCTGGGTAAGATCGCGGTCAAGAAAGTGCAGCTCATGGTGGACGTGCACCTGGATTACATCGAACAGGAGCTGGCCTCGCGACCCTGGTTCGCCGGCCAGCAGATGACCGCCGCCGACGTGATGATGAGCTTTCCGCTCGAAGCCGCGGTGTCGCGCGCTGGCCTCGGCCCGTCGCGGCCCGCCACCATGGCCTGGCTGAAGAAAATCCACGCCCGCCCGGCCTACAAACGGGCGCTGGAAAAAGGTGGCAGCTACGACTACGCATGAGCCCCCACGCCACCGTCCACTGGGCCGGCGAAACCCTGCACTTGCTGCCCAGCCACGCGCTGTGATGGCCATCGGGTCAGGCCCTGCTCATCGCCGACCTGCACCTGGGCAAGGCCGCCAGCTACCGCGCGCTGGGCCAGCCCGTGCCCGGCGGCACCACGCGCGACGCGATGCGCCTGCGCTGTTTCGTGAGCGAACCCGGCCAGGCCATCCTGCCGGCCTTTGGCGCTTTCACCGGCGGCCACCCGATGCACGCCGCGCCCGGCAGGCAACTGCGCACCGTGGGCGGGGATCGGGTGTGGGCGGTGCCGGGGGTTTGACGGCCTTCAGCGCGGCGGGATTTGCCTTAGGTCAGGCGCTCAATGTCGACACCTGGGTGGCCAGGTTGCGGGGCGCGAAACGCGTGCTTTGCGCCAATGCCCAGTGTCGATGGAAGGATGAACAATCCGGCACGCGTGTGCCATGTCAAGCGGTCGGCCGGCGTGAATCAAGGCCATTGAAACGCCTTGACCCGGCACCTGGGGTACCAGGTTTAGGATGGGCCGACACCCTATGAAAACACAACCTGTTCCCGGCAAGTCCCGCCAACGCAACCTGGCTTGTCTGGCGGGAGCGCTGGCTGTGTGTCTCGCCACGTTCAGCCTCGCCGGCGCCCGCACCCTCGAACCCCGGCCACCCGAAGCAACGCTGGCATCGCCCGCCCCTGAAACGCTGGAGGTGGATGCTTCGCTGTTCACCACACAGAACTTTGACTGGTTCGACGGCCAGCGCCAGCGCCAGGTGCCCGCCAAACTGTACCTGCCCTCCGCCCAGGCGGTGGCGGGGACGGTGCCACTGGTGGTGTTTTCCCATGGCATCGGGGGCTCCCGGGACGGATACACCTACCTCGGGCATTACTTCGCCGCTCACGGGTACGGCAGCCTGCATGTGCAGCACGTGGGCAGCGACCGCCGGCTCTGGGCTGGCAATCCGTTTTCCCTGGCTGCCCGCCTGAGCGGTGCGGCCCAGGATGCGGAGGCGCTCAACCGGGTGCTGGACCTCCGGCATGCGATCGACCAGATCCTGGCCACCCAGCAAGGCGCATTGTTCGACACCCGCAGAATCGTCGCCGCCGGCCACTCGTATGGCGCCAACACCACCATGCTGATGTCGGGCGCGCAGATCGAGCAGCAAGGGAAAACCGTGTCATTGCGGGACCCCCGGATCAGCGCGGCCATCATCATCTCGGCGCCGCCTTTCTACGGCCTGGGTGACCCCGCCAAAATCCTCTCCGGCATTGACGTTCCGACGCTGCACATCACCGCCACCGAGGACGTCATTCAGATTCCGGGATACGTCTCGGGTCTCCAGGACCGCATCGACATTTTCAAAGCCACGGGCGGCGAGCGTGCCGCCCCCAAAGTGCTCGCCGTTTTCAAGGAGGGCTCGCACAGCATCTTCACCGACCGCATGGGCACCGGTGGCCTGAACCTGAACCCCAGGGTCAAGATCGCCACCCGCCAGCTGGCGCTGGCATTTATGGACGGTATTCCTGCCAGTGACTTCCGGTCCATGGACGCCTGGCCGCTCAGCAACGCCGAGCTGGTTGCCCAGTTTGAAAAGCGGGCACCCTAGCACCAGTGCCACCTGCGCCTGCCTGCGCCGGGCCACCCGACACACTGGACCGGCTCAAGGCCAACATGCACCTGAAGGAACCCGGCGAAGGGCCTGAACGGAGGGACAGGGGTGATCGGCCGTGCGAAGGACCCGTCTGGCGCCCTGGCCACGAACCGCCTGTGTGGCACGACGCCATCGATCAGCAGGTGAGCGGCTGGCTGCTGCATGACCTGGAGGGCTGGGATGACGCAGCCTCCATTCACCTTCCCCCGCGGCATGAAATCGCAGCCGCGTGCGCAACCTGATCGGTCGATCCAGCGGTCCGGCGCGCGAACGGTCGGCAGCCGATACGATGGCAGCACCCATGCTGACCTGTTTCGAAGCCCCCTGATGAACAACCCAGACGAAGGCGCCTCCCCATTCCCGGAACAACGGGCCCTGCAACTGCTGCTGGTGGCCGTCTCGTTCGCCCTCGGCTGGATCCTGCTGCCGTTCTACGGCACCCTGCTGTGGAGCGCAATCATCGCGCTGCTGTTCGCACCGCTGCACCGTCGCTTGCTGCTGCGGCTGAGGCACCGGCGCACACTGGCGGCGCTGCTGACCGTATTGACCGCCGTGGTGATCGTGGTCGTGCCGTTTGCGCTCCTGAGCGCGGCGCTTGCCCACGAAGCGGCAGGGCTCGTTGCGCGCATCCAGTCCGGCGAGGCCAGCCCGGTGCCGTACCTTCGCGGCGTGTTCGACGCGTTGCCCGGGTGGGCGGCGGCGCTGCTCGAGCGCTTCGGGCTGGTGGACTTCGATGCCCTGCAGCGTTGGCTGAACACCAGGCTGGAGCAGGGCATCGGCCTCATCGCATCACAGGTCTTCAGTCTTGGCCAGAACACGTTCGAGTTCGCCGCCAGCCTGCTCATCACGCCGTACCTCGCGTTCTTCCTGATCCGTGATGGCGACCGCATGGTGCACGCCATGCGGCGCGCACTGCCACTGACGCCCGCGCACAAGCAGGAGTTGCTCAACAAGTTCAGCACCGTGATTCGCTCGACAGTGAGGGGCAATCTGGTGGTCGCGTCGACCCAGGGCGCGCTCGGTGGTCTCGCGTTCTGGTTCTTCGATGTCCGCGGTGCCTTGCTGTGGGCCGTGGTGATGGCCTTCCTGTCCCTGTTGCCGGCCATTGGCGCCGCGCTGGTGTGGCTGCCGGTGGTGATCTGGTTTTTCCTCACGGGCGCGATCTGGCAGGGCATTGCGCTGGCAGCGTGGGGCATGCTCGTGATCGGCATGGTGGACAACCTGCTGCGTCCCATGCTTGTGGGCAAGGCCACCCTCATGCCCGACTATGTGGTGATGATCACGACGCTTGGCGGCATGGTGGTGTTCGGGATCAACGGCTTCGTCCTCGGCCCGGTGATCGCGGCCATGTTCTTCGCGGTCTGGCACCTGTACCTGACGACGCGGCCGGTCGCGACGCCCCCGCCGGGCCCATCAGAGCCCTGAAACCGCAGCCCAAGCAACTCCAGAACAAGACCAACGCCAGGTGAAGGCTGATCAAAGTCATTCGACGTGCGGCACCGATCGCTCGGTTCCTGTCGTTGGCATCTGCAAACCACTGCATATAGGCCGCCATCAATCGCTGCCAGCGCAATCTCCGTATAAGAGGTGGACTTCGCGCAGGGACAATCCTTCGCATGAACACAGCCACACATGCCCTTGAAGCCAGTCGATTGAAATTGCTTCCCAAGGCGGAAGTGCATCTGCACCTGGAAGGCAGCTTTGAGGCGGCGACCATCGCGCAATGGGCGAAGGCTGAAGGCGTTGCGCTGCCCAGGCCGCAGGAAGAATTGTTTAAATTTTCAGGGCTCGCTGACTTTCTGGGCTTCCTGGACCTGGCTTGCGGTTTGGCCTGCACCACAGAGCGCCTGGTGGAACTCAGCTATGGTCTGAGTCAAAGGCTGGGCGACAACGGCACCGGCTACGCGGATGTCATCTTCAACCCCACTCACTGGCATGCCTGGCATGGACGGCTCGGGCCCATGCTGGACGCCATGGATGCGGGTTTCAAAGCGGCCGAACAAGATGGGCTGCCCAGCGTGGGCCTGTGCGTCAGCCTGTTGCGAACCCAGTCTTCGGATGAAGCCATTGAACTGGTGGATGCGCTGCGTGTTTTGCGCCACCCCAGGGTGGTGGCTTTGTCGGTAGATGGCAATGAGGCCACAGCAGGCCGCACATCTCCCCGATTTGCCGACGCTTTTCGGCGCGCGGGCAACGATGGTCTGCGCCGCACCGTCCATGCCGGGGAGTCCAGTGGACCCGAGGGTGTATGGGATGCAGTGCACTTGCTGGATTGAAGATGCGGCGGTGGTCAGCATGCTTGTTGACCGACAGATTCCTCTGGGGATATGTCCCACATCCAACCTGGTTCTTGGCGTCTACCCGTCCATTCAGGAACACCCCATCGAGAAGCTACGTGCCGCCGGTGTCCGGGTCTCCGTCAACACGGATGATCCAGCCTTGCTGGGTGCGAGCCTGGTCGGGGAATATGCGCTGTGTCGTCACACATTTGGGTGGACGGATGAGATCACCAGGTCTGTGGCGCAAACGTCCATTGAAGCCAGCTTTGCAAGCGCGGACATCAAAACGCAACTCCAGCACGCCTTGAAGGCTTGGTAGCTTCGCGAGCAAGCTCGTAGGGGATTCAGAAACCGGCCATTCGCGACAGCCTGCTCACGCAGCAAACTTGCCGGTTACCGGTGAGCATCCGCTTGAGGCTGGGTCCGGACATTCGATTTTGACGACTGGGCCTTTTCGAAGCGCCGCAACCGGTCGTTCACCATGCCGGATCTCTAAAGACCGCTTGTTCACCTGGACCGGTCGCTTGGCAGGGACGACAGGCGAAAAACACGCGAATGACTGCTCTCGCCGTGGACGATCTGGTGCTCGCGACCCTGAGCGGTCGGACAATTGGTAAAAAAGCGGACATGGGGTGATTGAAAATCGCTTGCCGGCGAACCACCGAGAAGGTTTAACCTAAATTCGAGGCCTACGACAACCACACGACAGGAAAGGCCCAATGCCGGCATCACGCTACACCCTACGAGTGTCGGTAAAGACGCTCGGAAAAGAGCCAATCTCGGGGCTGGATTCGGAGCCATCCATAGGAATAGGATCGATCCGGATAACGGTGAAACAGCGCGCGAGCCACTTGGTTCTGCAAGCGGGCGACTTCGATTCCGAGGGCGACGCGGAGAACTTCCTGCAGCAGATCAAAGGCGGGCTATGGAATCTTGCACTGGAACACAATATCGCGTTCGTCCCGTACTTCGGGAGGCGCGACTTGACACGTCCAGAAGACCCCGAAGCCGCGGCGCGCAATCTCGCTAGGAGCTTCGGGACGCCAGTAGAGGAACCAGTGAGGCCGCTGCATGGCCTCACAGATGAGGCGGGCTATACGATCTTCGCAAGCGACGAGAACATCCGCTTCCTCGCGTTCGGCGGCGCCGAGATGAGTGTTTCTACGGGCTGGGACGCAGTCGCGAGAACTTTGACCGCAGGCATCCAGCAGTCCCGGCCCGGCGCCGATCACCAGGACACTGGCCTAGCTACTGCGGTCGACTTGTACCTGACCCACTTCTACGAAACGTCAATTCGCGCCCGCTTCTTGACGTTGATGATGGTGCTTGAGGTCCTTGCCCCGGTCACCGAGAGACACCCCGCAGCGGTACAGCTTCTTGCCGATTTCCAGGAATCCATTGACCTGCAGGTTGACGGCGCTGCCGATACGGAGACACGTGACGCGCTAGAGGCCCTTCGACGCGAGATCGGCTTCCGCAAGGAGACATCTATTCGCCGACGTGTGCGGCGTCTGGTGCTCGATCTGGCGTCTTTGGATGAGCAGAGCAGGCAAGCCCTTGCAAAAAAGGTGGTGGCAGCCTACGACCTGCGCGGCACCGTGGTACACACCGGAGCTGTGGATTCTCAGGCGTTGTCAGAGGCCAACGACTTCGCTCTGCAAACTGTCAAACTGATCCTCCGAGCACGGCTCGGCCTGAGCGCGTCGCCATCGGCCCTGGCTGCATCGCGTCCTGCTCCGCCGCGATAGCGTCACGCTTGCAGGCGCCAACGCCCGACGAGCGGCAAGCGCACAACTATCTCCGTGATTCGCGCCACATCGTCGCAAGATTCTGCGTACTTCAATGACGGCTGTCGGTCAGTGCCCATGGTTGTCTGATCTTGGCCGATACCGGGTTCCTTGGGGGATCGCTGTAAGCTGACGTTGACCTGCTGGAACGTCTCGCCGAAGGTCAGCTTGGTGGCGCGACCTCGGTCTCACACTGTCGGCCAGTAGCAGACAGTAACGACAAGACAAGAAAGCGGACATCTGGAGTTTGAGGCTATCCTGTCTCTGTGTTGGATGTGAAGGTAGAACGACCATGACCTATCGTCAGCAGCCACCCGGCTTGCCCATTTCAAACGAAACAGTCGAAGACTTCTATGAATGGCTATTCGCGCCTTGGGTCAAGGAGCTAGGACTCCAAGACTTTGATGTTTCGCCGGGCAGAGCTCTCGCAACGCTACCTCAAGACACTAGGCTTCAGTTTGCCAGTGGCGCGGTTTGCGGCCAGGCCATCATGTCAGCTGTTGACACCGTGGCCGCCTTGGCAATGGCCACAACTGACAGGCAGCCCAAGGGGACCGTGTATCAGCACACTCACTTCTTGCGGCCCGCCGTATCGGACGACATGCGCATAGAGGTCCACGTTCTGCGATTTGGAAAGGCATCTGCCTTTGCTGAGGCAAAGGTCAGTTTTGTCAGTACCGGTGAACTGGTGGCTCACGTTAGCATTGAGTTTGCTTTTTAGGTTTGAAGATCGGGCGACACGAGCGTCGTTTGGCATTTGTGAACCGAAGCTCACCTTACCTGCCGTGCAAAGAGCACCTCGCCCTGAACGTGTGAAGTGTCTTTCCAAGCTGTTAAGGGTGGAGTGACCGGGCGCCTACCAAGCCGCTGCTGCTTCCAAGGTCCTCTTCCGCTTGCGTCCTGTGTTCCTTTTGGGCCCGCCTCCGCCTCCGCCTGAGCTAGCGTGGCGGTCATCGGCCAGGAGCCGTCGTTCTGATCGGGTGCGAGACCGCACCAAAGCGGGCCCTCATGAGAGTCTCGCGGGCTTGGTGAATGAGGCGTTTGGGGCGAAGGGCCCATTGGAAAGTCAGATGGGTGGCGATGGAACCTATCATTGGTTTCAATCAGCCAGTGATAGACCATTGACGCGCTCAGGCAGGATGATTTGGGACTTCGACCTTGCCGTCGCCGGAGCTTCACGGCACTATGACGGGAGCTTTTTTACAGCATAGTCAGACTCCACGAGGCTCCAATGCAATCTCTTCTTTTGTCTGTATCGCAACGGGTCAGGAATTCAGGCGCATTTTTGGCCATGTTTGTCGGCTTAGCAGTGCCGATCTGCAGTGCACAGACAGCTGAGTCCGCCGCACCGGCCATTCAAGTCGTGAAGGTGCCAATGAAGGGAGCCGGCGCCTTTGGCTCAGCGCTCGATTTGTCCACGGAGTTGTTCAAGCCGGCCGGTCCAGGGCCATTTCCTGTCTTGGTCTACGCCCACGGCAGGTCGGGCACGCAGAAGGAACGAAGTGCCCTTGCAGAGGTGATACCTCGCCAATTTTTGAGCTTCTGGCTCTCAAGAGGTTTTGCTGTGGTCGCTCCCGCACGGCCCGGATACGGGAAGACAGGCGGCAGTGACCGTGAAGTGCCGGGGCATAGTTGGGACGGCACCCCGATGGCCACCCAAATTCCCCCGGGTATGGCCACTTCAAACTCCCCCACCTGAATTGATCGGGAACAGGGGGTAAGCCGACGTCGTTGGCA
>LNFM01011287.1_pt1 | contig 12208 bp, 12 predicted proteins | sample 596031 | NCBI WGS metagenome assembly LNFM01 (sample SAMN04254537, study PRJNA301005) | activated carbon metagenome | isolation source: dual media filters at the Ann Arbor, Michigan drinking water treatment plant | place: USA: Ann Arbor | reverse complement strand
ATAAAACATGATTGAGAAGGAGCAGGATTATGGGCAGACTTTCGGGCAAAGTTGCAATCATTACCGGTGCGGCGCAAGGCATGGGTGAAGCGCATGCAAAGGCATTTGTCGAGGCGGGGGCCAAAGTGATCCTGACCGATGTCAACGAGAAGGATGGTCAGGCGCTGGCTGATAGCCTTGGCGAAAATGCGATGTTCATCAAGCATGATGTGCGAGACGGTGCTGTATGGAAAGCGGTTGTCGAACAAGGCGAGGCGAAATTTGGCACGATCAATGTGCTCGTCAATAACGCCGGCATTATCGGGACCATCGCTCATACAGTCGACTTTACACAAGCAGAATATCAGCTGGTATGCGATATCAACCAGCTCGGCACCTATCTTGGCATGCAAGCGGTGATCCCTTCGATGATCAAGGCGGGTGGTGGATCCATCGTCAACATTTCGTCGATCGCGGGGATGATCGCGTGCATGGGTTCACCTAACCTTGCCTATGTCGGAAGTAAGTTTGCGGTGCGCGGGATGACGAAACAGGTCGCAGCGGAATATGGCCCCAACAATGTGCGCTGCAACTCAGTCCACCCTGGCTATATTCTCACCCCGATGATGGTTGCTGCGACCGATGAAAACGGTGGCGGCGCAGGCGATATGATCCCGCTCAAGCGTTTGGCTGCGCCTAAGGAAGTGTCGCAGTTGGTGATGTTCCTTGCGTCCGAAGAATCTTCGTTCATCACAGGGATGGAGCATGTAATTGATGGCGGGATGACAGCCTGCTGATGTGGTGACTGACGGTTTACCGGTCCGCCTCAGGCTGGAAGCCGGTCGGTCGGCCTAATTCCAATGGCTCATTGGTTCGCCTGGCACCGGCGAGCGTAAGACTCGCACCGTGTCATGGCCCAGACCGCCCAAATAGACGGTCTTTAAATCTGGCCCTCCGAATGCGATGCTGGACAGATTTGAGAGCTGCGATCCCCGGCTCTGAGAGATTTGCTCCCAGGTCAGCGCCCCTTTTGCATATGATGACGCGATGTCGGTCAGCGCTGGATCAGGATCTTCGAACAATATGGTCCAAGTCAGGTCGGGTGCAACCCTAACCAACCGGTTCGAGATAACGCAGGCAATCCACAGACTCCCTTCTTTGTCGAAGGCCATGCCATCAGGATAAATGTCTTGCGGAAAGACAAGCTGGACCGGGCGGCTCAACGTGCCATCCGCAGCGATATCATATCGCGTGGTACGGCAGGCGAAGGTTTCATTAGCGAAGAGATATTTGCCCCCAGGTGAGACGCGCACCTCGTTGGTCCAGTTCAGTCCATCTGCTGCAACCGATACGTGGCCGTCTTGCACCAGCAGTATCTTGCCGGTGTTTGCGGCAGCGATGAAATGTTCATGCTTGCGTTCGGTCGAGCTGATCGTGATCCAGGTTCGCTCGCCGTCGACGAGCACAAAGTTTGTTGGAGGAATTGGATGACCTGCAAGCTCGGTTGCGAATGGACTGATTTCGCCTCGTCGGCTGACCCGCCAGACGCCGCCTGCGCGCGCCATATTTGTGATCAGAAAATCGCCGTTTGGCATAAGGGCGATACCATTGGGCCGAAAGCCCTGTGCGATCAAATCCACCTCTACGGCTGGGCCAGTGGTTCCGTCTGGAGCAATGCGCGCGATGCCAAGCGTCCAATCGCCTGTGTAGAGCGAACCGTCTGGCGCGGCCAAGACACATTCCGGTCGGTTTAAATGGCTGCCGATCTCCGAAAGATCAGCAACTGAAAACGGCTCTATTCTCGTCATGCCTTCAGTCATAAATGCGCGCTCAGATTTCGGCTCATCACAGCGCTAAATAGCCGCCATCGACCGGAATCGTTACACCCGTCACATATGAGGACATGTCGGAGGCGAGAAAGATAGCGGGGCCGACGATTTCCTCAGTCTCGCCAACGCGACCGAGCGGCAGACGCTGAATAAACTTGTCGCCTGCTTCGCCCGTCACGGTCATCAGGTCGCTTTTCATCCGGCCAGGTGCGAGGCCATTGGCGCGGCCACCGGTCGGCCCAAGTTCTCGCGCAAAATACTGAACCAGAGAGCGAACAGCTGCTTTAGTCGCACCGTAAGCGGCGCTTGATCTGGGTGCCGAGAAGCCGGCAATCGAAGACAGGAAGATCACGCTCGCACCGGAGTGCTTCAAGCCGGGCAAAATAGCTACGGTGATGTCCCACTGTGCGGTCAGGTTTATGCTGACCACCTGATCCCACTTTTCCATCTGGTCGGAATCTTGCGGCCGGATGCGGGGGGCAATACCCGCGTTGTTCACAAGAACATCGATCCGTTCATAGCGATCCAGCATACGGTCGCCGAACGCCTTAACGGCTTCTCGATCACCGATATCCAATATCTCTGGTGTCGCCGAGCCACCCGACGCATTGATTTGCGCAACAAGCTCAAGTGCCGCATCGCTGTTTCGATCGACCACGACCACATGTGCTGCTTCAGCTGCCATTGCAGTGGCGATAGCTGCACCAAGGCCGCGTGCGCCGCCCGTAATGACTGCCGTTTTGCCCGCAAGTAGAGCCATCCTTATTCTTCCTTTGCGTTAAAGCCGCACATTGACGCTATTTACCTTGCCGGGATGGGCAAGGCGGAGGGCCATCATGTCATGATGTAGCCCTTGTAATCGTTTTCACGCACATCATCACAATACTCCCGAAACTTAGGGTTGCCGCCGACGAACAACAACGTTTCGCGTTTATCGCGGCCTTCAATGTTCTTATTGATTCCGGTAAACCAAGAGTTTGTCTGCCCCAGCAGCATTTTGCCCATCAATTTGGCACAATAGTCGGTGTAACTTTCAGCAGCGGCGATTTCCGGTTCGATGCGCTTAACGCCGTCATTTTTCGCTTGAGCAATCATGTCGCTCAACCAATCCACTGCCAGAGCGGAACATCGCGGAATGTTACAGAAGGTTGCTCCACTGTGCGGCCCAACCAACATGAAGAAATTAGGGAACCCAGGGGTTTGCATACCCATATAGGTTGTGATGCCCTTCGCCCATTCGTCCTTGAGCGCTACGCCTCCACTGCCGCGTATGTCGATTCGGTTCCAGGAGCCTTTCACCGCATCGAAGCCCGTCGCATAGAGAATCGCATCAAACTCGTGCAAGGCGTCAGTGGTTTGGATGCCTTCCGGTGTGATGCGTGTGATGGGCGTTTTGTTCAAATCGACGACCGACACATTGTCCTGATTGTAGACCTCATAATAATTGGTCTCCAAAGGCACTCGGCGTGTTCCGAAACCATGGTCCTTGGGGATCAACAGCTCGGCGATATGTTGATCTTTGACACGCTGGCGAATTTTATTTGCAACGAAATCTGACAGATATTGGTTTGCTTCAGGGTCAGAGAGCGCATCTTGAAAAGTGCCAAGCCACAGTGAGAAGCCCGGCCCCTTGTACAATTCTTCCAATTTTGCGTCGCGTTCCTCTTTGGGAACGTCGAAAAGGTTTCGAGGATCAAATTCATGGGGAAAGCCGGCGATCGATGCGTCACATTTGGCAGTAAACTCGTTATAGTGCGACTTGATGTAGTCCATTCGCTCTTGCGTCATTGGCCCGTTGCCCAAGGGTGTGCACCAGTTCGGTTCTAGTAGAAACACCGTGAGATGCTTGGCCACCTTGGCCATTTCCTGAATCAACTGAACTCCGGTCGAACCTGTGCCGATCACAGCAACGCGCTTGTTGGAGAAGTCGAGATTGGCGGGGCCCAGACCGACGGGGTCTCGCGGCCATGCAGCCGTGTGGTAGCTTTCGCCCTTAAAGGTGTTGATACCAGGAATGCGTGGCATCTGCACAGCCGATAGGGGGCCAAGTGCCGAGAAAACGAAGCGCGCGGTTAGCGGCGCCCGATGCCCCTGTTGAAATTCAAGCGTCCAAAGATTCGATGCATCGTCAAATGTTGCCTTGTGCACTTTAGCGTTGAACATGAAGTCTTTTCGGATATCCATAATCTCGGCGGCGCGGTGGATGTAGCGCAGAACTTCCGGCTGGGAAGCGAACCGCTCGGACCAGTTCCACTCCTGCATGAGTTGTTCGCTCCAGAAATAGCCATAGACTTCGCTCTCGGAGTCGACGCGGCAGCCCGGGTAGCGATTGTGATGCCAAACGCCTCCGATATCGTCTGCGGCTTCGACGCCAAGCACCCGATAACCCATCTCGCGGAGCCGATAGGCTTGGTAGAGTCCGGTCAGGCCGGCTCCAATCACGACGGCGTCAAATTCAGGTTCGGTTGTCATTCAGGCTCCTATTGCTTGTCCGACCTAGCAGGTTGGCTCTATGTTCGTTCGTCGTCCGAGTCACTCTGTGCTTTATATTTGGCACTTGACGTCTGGCGCAAAGCATCGGTAAAAACAAATGATTGTTTGGCATAACGACAATGGCGAGGACTTTCAACCATGAATGATAACCGATCTGCAATGGAAGCTGATCCAGAAATTAACCCGGATGTTCTGAAAAGCAGGTTTGGGCGAGACATTGCACGAGATTTCGATCTCGACGATCCCCGTTTCAACGAACAATTCGATGAAACATTGAACTTCATGGTGCGAAAATGCCCGGTTGTGCATAGCCAGGTCGGAACCGGCTATTATCTCGTGAATACCCAAGATGAAGTGCGCAGGATTGCGCAGGATTGGCGCACATTCAGCAGCGCCAAGGGCTATCAGCCGAACCGGCCTGAGGGTCTGCCCTATCTGATGCCGGAGGAATCGGATCCCCCGATCCATACGAAGTGGCGGCACAAGCTCAATCCGCATATGAGCCCGAAAACAGTGGCGGCATATGAACAACCCATCCGAGACGACGTCAACGCGCTGATCGATACATTCATTGGCAAAGGCGAATGCGAATTTATATCGGAATTCGGCGCGCTACTGCCGGGATGGGCGTTCTTCAAAAACATTCTCGGCGTCCCGGTGGATGACCTTCCCATGCTGGTGGAAGGCGTCGAGGAAGGAACGTTCGGGCCTCCTGAAGAGCGCGCCGGACATTTCGCACGGGTATTCGAGTATCTTGATACACACCTGAAATGGCGGCAAACGCAACCGCGACGCGGCGACTTGATCGATACCATTCAGGACGGTGTAACCTATGAAGACGGCACCGAAGCGCCGTGGGAACATAAGGTCAGCATATTGGTCGACCTTACATTTGGTGGCATCGCGACAACGACCTTCGTGATGGCGTCGGCCATTCATCACCTGGCAAATAATCCCGATGTGCGTCAACGACTGATCGATGATCCATCGCTTATCGAGAATGCCATTGAGGAATATACACGTTTCTTCCCACCTGTGGTGGCCTTGGGCCGGACCTGCACGCGCGATGTCGAGGTTGCCGGCACGGAAATGAAGGAAGGCGATTTTGTCATGCTAACCTATGCGGCGGCTTCACGTGACCCCCGGCATATGGATGAGCCGGATAAAATCGACATTACCCGCGAAGGAATTCCGCACTCAACATTCGGTGTCGGGCCGCATCGTTGTATCGGGTCCAATCTCGCGCGGATTGAGCTTATCACGACGCTTGAAGAGTGGCTGAAGCGCATCCCCGACTTTTCGGTCAAGCCCGGAACCGAGCCACGCCATGTCACTGGATTTCTGCGTTCGATACGCGAATTGCAACTGGTCTGGCCGACATGAGCGGCGGGCCAGCTCCTCGGTTCGCAACCTACAAGGACCGATACGAAAATATCGCGTTGACGCGCGGCGATGATGGCATCCTTGTCATGCGTCTTCACACCGATGGCGGTCCCCTTGTGTGGTCTGCCCTGGCGCATGAAGAGCTGGGTTATTGCTTCACCGATGTAGGTGCAGACCGCGAAAACAAGGTCGTGGTGATGACGGGAACTGGAGGCAACTGGTGCGAGGCGATCAATGCAGGCAGCTTCAAGCTTTCTACGGCTGGCGATTGGGATTTGACATTTTACGATGGTCGCCGCTTGTTGAACAACCTGCTCGATATTGAAGTTCCGATTATAAGCGCGATTAACGGGCCGGCGCGTATCCACCCGGAAATCCCGGTCATGTCGGATATTGTCATCGCCAGCGATAACACGCTGTTCCAGGATGCTCCGCATTTCATGTCGGGCATTGTTCCGGGTGACGGGGCTCATGTTGTCTGGCCGCACTTGTTGGGTCCAAACCGTGGGCGCTATTTCCTGATCATGGGCCAAGAAATTGATGCGGCACAGGCTCTCGACTGGGGCGTCTTAAGCGAGGTCGTGTCGCCAGAAAAATTGATGGGCCGGGCGATGGAAATTGCTGCGATGATTGCATCCAAACCTATCCTTACCCGCCGATATACGCGGGTTGCGTTAACGCAACGATATAAACGCCTCATGCATGAAGGCTTGGGGCTGGGACTTGCAATCGAGGCGTTGGCTGCGACCGATGCGTTGCCGACTGATGGCCGAATGAAGGACGCGCAGTGAGCGCTCAAGGAGGAACATATGCGAGTAAGAATTGACGGCGAAAACTGTTCTGGCCATGGACGGTGCGCTAAATATGCGCCGAACGTATTCAGGCTTGATGACGACGGCTACAATGCCGATCGCGGTAATGAGATCGACGTTCCCGCTGGCGAAGAAGACAAGGCGCTGCTGGGAATAAAGGCATGTCCGGAGCGCGCGATTTCGATCGTCGATGCATGATCACATGGCGACTCGATTTATGCTAGCCGGGCAGGGTGTTTTCAGATTAGTTTGAAATGCTCGACATTCGACGGCCCTGCAAAATACGGCTTGGCCAAAGTCACAAAATCGGCGAATTCCGCTGTCTTCGTAAATGCGATGTGGGCCTCTAGGTTGTCCCATTCGAGCAACAATATGAATTTGTCTGGATTTTCGACGCCACGGCCGACCTTGGCCGATGAGCATCCCGCTGCAGCGGCAAGTATCGACGTGCCCTTATTGGTCATCATCTCCGAAAATTCTTCCTCCATGCCATTTTGCACAGGTATCTCAGCGCGTTCGACAAACATAGATTTTCCTCATTTCAGGCGGCGATACGTTCGGCAACGATTTTGGCGAGTTTGAATTTTTGTGGCCTGCCTGTCACGGTCAAAGGGATCTCGTCAGCGACCAAGTAGACGACGTGTTTTGGTACTTTAAACCGGGCAAGGCGCTCAGCGCAAAATCCGATGAGTTCGCTGGCATCGGGTCTATCTGTGGCGCGCGGCACTACACAAAGGCAACCGACTTCCCCCATTTTCGGATCGGGAATTCCAACAACCAGCGCTTGAGCGATGGTGGGGTGATCATCGAATAGCTCTTCGATTTCGCGCGGCATTACCATTTCACCGCCGCAGCGGTATGTTTCCTTTATTCGCCCCGTCAATGAAAGGTAACCGTCGGCAGTCAGGCGGCCGACATCGCCCGTGTGAAGCCAGCCGTCCTCGGTATATGCGGCGGCTGTTTCCTCTGGCTTCTTATAATAGCCTCGGGTGACGATCGGTCCCTTAACCACCAGCTCGCCTTCGGTATCTGCCGGTAAATCGGCACCAGTCTCCGGGTCGATCACTTTGTATTGGGCAACTCTCCCACCAAGGGCCGGGTCGCCGGCAATCGACGGGGGCTTGTGGCATCCGTTACTGCTGAGCAGGAACCGATCACCGCCTTCGGGCAACGTGCAGGTGGTCGATGCGGTGGTCTCGGTCATCCCGTAAGCGGTAAGAACTTCTCGTGCCTTCAAATACGTTCGGATATCGGCCCATACAGATGGCACATTAACGCCGCCGCTGTTGAACATGCTAATAAGATGGCGTCCGTCAAACCCTCTTGTTTTGGCCAAATCGATCAGTTTGTGCGTCATCATCGGGACGCAGATCATTTCGCTGGTTTGATGGCGCTCGGCGATCGCGAGCATATCATCAGGGTCGAATATGATGTGAGGGATTATGGCCCCTCCAACGAAGAGCACGGCCATCAGGCATTCGACATATCCAAAGACATGATACATCGGCATGGCAAACTGGATGCGGCGACCATCTTCGAATGCACGCGTAATAGCGGACGAGAACGCAGCACGCAGCACCATCTCGTGCGTCAGCATGACGCCCTTTGAACGACCGGTAGTCCCGGAGGTATAAATGATGTCGCTCAAACCAAACGGGTCGGCCTGCGATTCGCGAAACGCCAGTTCGGCGTCGCTTTCGGGTGTTGCAGCGGCTTCCAAGTCACCCAGTGAAAACGCGGGGGCCTTGTCGGACTCTCCCGTCGGGAAGACCACAAGATGTTTGATGTTTGACGGGCGAACCAGATCAGCGATGTAATCATGGCCCCGAAATTCGTCCATCATGATCAACATGCGGGAGTCGGATTGTTCAAGGACGTAAGCCAGTTCAGTACCGCGCAGCAGGAAGTTGCACGGCACGCAGACACAGCCGGCGCGAGCAATCGCAAATTTAATGGCCGTAAACTCGGGATAATTGGCCATATCGAGAGCGACATGGTCGCCGCGCTGCATACCCAGAGCGATCAAGCCTGATGCAATCCGGCGCGACCAAGCCTGCACCTCAGAGTAGGTCCAGCTTTGCTTATCCGTAATAATCAGAGGTCGTTCAGGAAATTCTGTCGAAGTCCGATCGAGCGCCCCGGCAAGCGTCAACGGCTCCCATAATGGGAAACGCGTTTCAATTTTTTTGCGTCTTTCCGCGGGTGTTTGCATCTTCTAATCCTTATCCCATTGACCCGTTCGACGCATTGTCATAACAAACGTTCGTTTTTTAGCAATCCAGTCTATGGTGGTTGGATCATATCATATCGATAAGGATCGAAAATGGATTTCCGGTTCAACGACGAACAGCGCATGTGGAATGATGTAGTCCAGAATTTCATGATCAATGAAGTGGGGCAGGAATATACGCTCAAGCATGACCTCGCGCGTGAGTTTCCGGACGATGTGTATCGCAAAATGGGTGACCTTGGATGGCTCGGTTTACTCGTGCCGGAAAGTCAGGGCGGCATGGAAACAGATCCCATCATGTTCGCGATTTTCTGTGAAGCTATCGGTAAATACAGTTTGGACACTGCCGCTTGCATCATGACCTCGATGTTCACCGCTACAAATATCTGTCGTCATGGCACGACTGAGCAAGTCGAAACCTACATCCCACCATTTTTACGCGGAGAAGCGAAATTCTCCATTTCGATCAGCGAACCGCAATCTGGATCAGACGCGGCTGGAGGGCGTTCGACTGCCCGCCTGGAGGGTGATGAGTGGGTGTTGAATGGTAACAAGGTCTGGTGCTCCGGCGCGCACCTGCCAAACTCCACGATCGCGATTTTAGCACGCACGAGTCAGGATCGTTACGGCGGGTTCAGCCTGTTCCTGGTCCCGAACACCACGGAAGGTCTGCACATAAAGAAGATGGATACGCTTGTGCGCAAGAGTCTTGGCACAACCGAATTCTTCATGGACGAGATGCGCATCCCGAAGAGTGCAATTCTTGGCGAGGTCGGGAAGGGCTGGCAGTATATCGGCGAGCACCTTGATTTAGAACGATTGAGCATCGCGGCATCCCAGGTCGGTAATGCACGAACAGCGCTTGACGATACCATTCGATACCTCAGCGAACGTGAAGCATTTGGCAAAAAGCTGGCAGAATTTCAGGTCCTCAAACATCGAATGGCGGATGACGAAACCGAACTATCGGCCGCCCGGCTCATGGTATATTATGCGGCTGACAAGCTGGCACGGGGGGAAAAGGCAAATGGCGATGTAGCACAGGCAAAGTTATTTGCGGCCAAGACTCTTTTCCAGATTGCTTTCAACGGCATGCAAGCCCTTGGTGGGTATGCCCAATTGCCGGAATATCACATGGAGCGTTATTTCCGCGAGGCCAAACATGGCATGGTCGGCGGGGGCACCAATGAAATACTACGCAGCATCATTGCAAAATCCATGAGACTATGATGGTTAGCCATCTGAAAAGGGAATGATTCACGCCAATGGCAAGCACCGAAACACTTGATGTGGAAACCGGGCCTCGGGAGGCTATCCGTGATGCCGCGATGCATTTGTTCGGCAAACAGGGTTACACTGGGACTTCGATGCGCGATATTGCGAATGCGGTCGGCGTTCTTCCCGGCAGCCTGTATGCCCATATAGAGAGTAAGGAGGCCTTGCTCGTCGACATCGTGGCCGATGGCATTTCGCGTTTCATTTCGGCGGTGGAGCCGTCAGCAAAGGCAACGGGATCGCCAGTCGATAGGCTGCGGGCAATGATTGTCGCGCATGTCGAAGTGGTTGCAGACAACCCAGAACGCTCTTTGGTCGTTTTTCACCAATGGAGATTCTTAGGACCGGAAAAGGTCCCGACCGCTATCGAGCGCCGGCGTGCTTACGAAAAATCATTCGCCGGTGTGGTGGAGGAAGGCGTTGCAGCCGGACTTTTCAAAAGTGGCATGAACCTGCGCATTGCCGTCCTTACAATTTTAGGCGCACTTAATTGGACACCTGAATGGTTCTCGCCTGATGGAAAATTGTCGTCAAAGGAAGTTGGTGAACTGATGGCCGGCACCCTTTTAGGTGGCATTCAAGTCTAATTTTGCATGTGTGGTAACAAGCATACTTGACTTGGGCCTCGGTCAGCCATAATAAAAACAAATGATTGTTTGGAAGCTTTAATGGTGGGACGTCTCTTCAAAGACCCGCATGAAAAATGGTTCGAAGATTTCGAACTTGGCGACTGCATGATAACACGCGGCCGAACGGTCGATATCGGCGACATTACCAGTTTCGCTGGCCTAACCGGCGACCACTACCAGCTCCACACTGACGCCGCATTCATGGAAAAAGGTCGCTTCGGTCAGCGCATAGCGCACGGCCCTCTGACGTTTTCTTTGGCAGTTGGGCTGGTAGGCGGAAGCGGCTTCTATGGTGACGCGATCGTTGCATTGGTTGAAATTACAGGCCTCAAGGCCACGAAGCCTGTTTTTCCCGGTGACACAATCAACGTAGCTGCTGAAGTGAAAGCACTCGAGGCGTCGGGTACCAAATATGGCACGATAGCCGTTTCCTACACGGTAAATAATCAGAACGGGGAAGAAGTGATGACATTCCTGCAAACGATGTTGGCCAAGCGCCGTTCGACGGAGGGTTAGGTTAATGGCGGAAAACTGGACTCTTCATGTCGATCCGAATGCGGACAATGATCCTGTATTTGTTGGTGTCGGCGAAATACCAACCGGCAAGTTTCCTGACCGAGGATTTATTCAGGCGCTGACAAAGGTCGCCATCCTTGCGTTGAAAGACGCAGGCATGGTGCCACGCGATATCGACACCATCATGCTGATCCCTTGCCTGCATTCCGGTGCGGACCAGGCGGACCTTGTCTTTTCAAGAATGGTGGAAGAGCTTGGCATCCACGGCACCTGCAAGTCGAGCTACATGGTCCATTCGGGTGGCTCGACCAGCGATAATGCTGTGCGCGCCGCGCATGGTTTGATTGCGGCTGGTCACGCCCAGAATATCCTCGTTTTACAATGTGAGCGTTGGGGGTCTGCCGACCTTCAGGAAATGATCACGATGCTGTCCAAAAATGGCATCCCTGGTGAATGGGAACTGCCGACGGGGACCCAGTTTAACGCCATCGGTGCAATGATCACCCGGCGCTATATGCATGCATCTGGCAGCACACCTGAGGAAATGGCATCAATTTGCGTCACACTGCGCAACTGGGCCAATCTAAATGAAAATGCGATGTTCTACACCAAGCCGCTTACTGTCGAGCAGATACTGGCATCGCGCATGGTGGCCGATCCGCTGCACAGCTTTGAATGTCCCCCGATGGCCGACGGCGCATGTGCCTTTGTCATGACCAGCGCAGGCAACGCCAAAAAACGGGGGATCGATCATGCCGTGCGCGTTGCCGGTTCAGGCGGGTGCGTCAGCCATTACTGTTTAAGCCAGGAAGCCGATCAAGCCGTTCTTGGCTGGCCGGTGGCAGCGGAGCGGGCCTGGAACCAGTCGGGTTGGGGGCCTGACGATGCGGATATAGCGGAAATCTATGATAGCTATGCTGCGGTTACGGCCATCGCTCTGGAAGGTATCGGCATCGCGGCAAAAGGTGAAGGCGCGCGATGGTTTGCGGCCGGACATGGCGACCCAGGCGGAAAACTGCCGATGAACACAAACGGCGGTTTGCTGTCAGCTGGACATACCGG
>LNFM01011286.1_pt1 | contig 12208 bp, 11 predicted proteins | sample 596031 | NCBI WGS metagenome assembly LNFM01 (sample SAMN04254537, study PRJNA301005) | activated carbon metagenome | isolation source: dual media filters at the Ann Arbor, Michigan drinking water treatment plant | place: USA: Ann Arbor | reverse complement strand
CGTCGAGGTTCAGGTACCGTTCCTCCGTTAAATAGTTTTGCCCATGATGTCATTCAGCGAGCGGTGGATATAGCCAAGCAGCAAAATGCTGCTTTGGTTGGACCAGAACAAATCTTGCTTGGAGTTCTTTTTGATTCTTCCAACTTGGGCTCTAAGCTTCTGATTAAGGCCGGTGTTGACCTTGCCGCTCTAAAGACTAAGTTGAGAGGCAGTAATGCTACTCTTGCTAATGACAATTATGATCCCCGTTATGGAGCAAAGTATGGACCTAATACTAGCCATGCTCATGCCTTGACTGCTCCGGTGGCTCGGACCAAAGAGTTAGACAAGTACACCACCGACTTCACTGAGCTTGCTCGTCAAGGTAAGATTCATCCTGTTTATGGACGAGACTCTGAAATCCTCCGTATTATCGACATACTTGGTTTACTGAAGAAGAATAATCCGATCATTATCGGTGAGCCAGGCGTGGGTAAGACAGCCATTATGGAAGGTCTTGCTTTGCGAATTATCGAAGGTAAAGTACCGCCAGTGCTGCGAAATGCTCGCATGTTATTGCTTGATGTTGGCTCCCTACTAGCTGGCACCACTCTTCGTGGTGAGTTTGAAGAACGAGTCAAGGTTGTTATTGATGAGGTGAAAAAAGCTGGCAATATTGTGCTGGCTATTGATGAGATTCATACTGTTGTTGGCGCTGGGGCGGCTCAGGGCACATCTGACCTGAGCAACATGCTAAAAGCTGCTCTACAGGATGGTCTTCGTCTGGTTGGTACTACCACTCTCGAAGAGTATCGCCGCATTGAAAAAGATCAAGCTCTGGCGCGACGTTTTCAAGCGGTTGTGGCAAAAGAGCCTGATATTAACAACACAATTGAGATTGTAAAAGCTTTGAAGCCCCTCTATGAGGATCATCATCGTGTAGAAATCTCAGATTCCATAATCGAGTTAGCCGCAAAACTTTCAGAGCAATACATCTCAGACCGCAATCAGCCTGACAAAACCATTGATGTCATCGATCAGGCCGGTTCGCACCTGCGTCAGACTGCCTTAGATGATGCTGTGCTGACCATGACTGAGCAAGATGTATCTGCTGTTGTGTCTCGCATTAGTGGGGTACCAGTAACTCAACTGACTAAAAGTGAGCGCGAAAAACTACTTGGTCTTGAAGCGATTTTGCACCAACGGGTTATTGGCCAGGAGCAAGCGGTTAAGGCAGTATCTGCTGCTATGCGTCGTGCTGGCACAAGGCTCAAAGCTAAAGGTCGACCAATTGCTAGCTTTATCTTTTCTGGACCAACCGGTGTCGGTAAAACTGAGCTAGCTAAGACTTTGGCTAAGGTTATGTTCGGCTCCGAAGATAAGATGATCCGCCTTGATATGTCGGAGTATATGGAGCGCCACACTGTCTCTCGACTGGTTGGTTCCCCTCCCGGATACGTTGGCTATGATGAAGGTGGGCAGCTAACCAAGGCCGTGCATCGCAACCCGTATACGGTTGTGCTTTTCGATGAAATTGAAAAGGCTCACCCTGATGTCTTCAATGTTCTCTTGCAAGTGCTTGATGATGGACGTCTGACCGATTCGCAGGGGCGAACAGTCGATTTCAAAAATACAGTGATCATTATGACTACCAATGTTGGTAGTTCAGCTATTGAAGGTAAGAATCAAGGTCTTGGTTTTGACTTTGAAAGCAAAGATGCTAAGGCTAAAGTCGAGAGCCTGTATCAGACAATCAAGGAGAAGGTCCTAACTACTCTCAAGCAATACTTTCGCCCAGAGTTTCTAAATCGGATCTCTGAGACGATTGTCTTTCGTTCTTTAGAGAAAGAGCAGCTCTACGAAATCATCGATGTCTTGTTGCTTGAAACTCAAGAATCTCTGGCTGAGCAGGGAGTGTCTATCTCACTGACTGCCAATGCTCGCGATATTTTGATTAATCATGGCTACAGCGCTCAATTTGGTGCCCGGTCGTTGCAGCGCGCCATCACTGACTTGCTAGACGATGAACTAGCTATTTTACTGCTTGAAGACCAGCCTGCTCCAGGTACGGTTATTGAGGTAGATGGGTCAGACGGTGTGCTTGCTTTTAAACAAGTTATACCAAGCACCCCTGTGGTGGCCGAAGAAGCTCAATAACCGCTTGAGCCATCAATGGCATTTTTGCAAGGCTCTGCCAGATTCTCTCTGGTAGAGGCCTTTCTGCCTAGGCCCCTATAGTCGATTTAAAGTAAACATTATCTGGCGAGTCCAGAGGACGAACAATATGGTTGCGAATTTGATTCGTAAAGCTGACCAAATGGTTGAACTCGACGTTTTTTTCGTCGACCCGTTTTTAACCGATGAGCCTGGTAGCGGCAATCCTGCTGCTGTTTGCATTGTCGATATGCCCTTGGCCGATCTGACAATGTCGTATATTGCCCAGTATCTAAACCAGTCAGAGACGGTTTTCGCTCGCAAGAAGGCCTCCGGAGAATGGGATTTGCGCTGGTATACTCCGGCTGGTGACTCCATCTCTCCTGGTGGTAATGGCACTGTGGCCTTGGCGTATGTTTTGTTGAACTTAATAGAGCCGGAGCTTGCACGTGTTCGCTTAACATGTCGCTTTTCACAACTAGATTCTTGGGCTGAGAAAAAAGATGATTTAGTTACTGTGGTATTGCCGTCGGTATCGGCTACTCAAATCACCCCTGAGTTTCGTTATATCCTTTCTCAATCTTTTAGTGGCTATGAACCTCATAGCTACCTTATTGGGGAGCAGGATCTCATCATGGTCTTTGATAGCGAAGATGAGATTCAAGATATGACTCCAGATTTCAGTCAGTTGGTACAAACCAATTATGTGGCCTATATTGCTACAGCAAAAGGTAATCGTGGTGGCTTTGTCTATCGTACTTTTCTCACTTCTGAAGGCAAGCGCAAATGGGAAGACCCTGTATCGGCGCGAGCCCTTATGAACCTAGTTGCTTATTGGAGCCTATTGCTTGGCGGGAAACAGGATATTCTTGCCCAGTCTCTCTCCAAGCGCGGTGGTGAGGCAAATTGTCGATTAGCTGATTGCGATGGCAACAATTGTGTTGTTGTCACTGCCAAATGTGCCTTTCGCAGTGGCCCCAATCGCTTCTACTTTGATGCTCTTGGTGGCGAATTTAGCAGTGACTCTGCTCAAGATCCCTTTATTTGGCGCTAGGCCATGACTTCTAGCCATTTAATTTTAGGACAAATGTATGGACAGCAAAAGCAAAAATCCAACAATCCAATCTCTAGGTTGTGTTTTGGTTTGCCCACTTTCTGGTGTGGCTCCCGAGCATTTGAGTCGTGATATGGAGGAAGTTGCCTCTAACATCAATCAAATGCTCAATTCTAGTATTTTGAAGTTTGACTATTTCTCGCCCGGCGATTTCTGCTTAGACTCGGCCGGACATATCTACAATGCTTGGTTTGAGGTTTTAGCCACCGGTGAGAAATTTCCCATGGCAGTGCTCGAGTCTGAGCAATGTATCTCTGAAGAGTTCAATTTATGCGTTAAGCCTGACTGGTTCGATGGTTCCATTCGTTGGATCGGACCGGCACATAAACGCGCCTTTCAAGAAGCTTTACTGGCTTGGACAGATCGGCAGTTCGCTGCAAAAGCTAATCCAGCTGCTTAGTCAAATTACATTTATCTGTAAACGCCATGGAGAAAATGCATGATTATTCATGCCTGCTTTTAGTCATTGATATGCAAACCTGTTTTGACACTGCCAAAGACCCGGTTACCGTCAGCTCTGTCGTCGAGGAACTTCAGTTTGCCCGGGCCTTTGGCAATCCGGTGGTGGTTGTCACCTTTAAAGGTCAGGGGGAATTAGTTGCGGGCGTCAAAGAACTGATCGAGCAGTTAGACTCACAGGTAAGCATAGTCTTTGTTGAAAAGACAACGGATGACGGGTCAGCTCTTGTTGCTCAAGCTTTGACTGAGGCTGGAATTGCGCCACCTCAACGTCTGCGTGTTTGCGGCGTAAATATCAACTATTGCCTCAAAGAAACAGTGACAGGTTTGTCTATTCTTCTTCCGCAAACTACAATCGAAGTGGTCGCCAGTGGTTGTAATTGTGAGAAGGGGCGTGATTTCACCCATTTCGGTTCTTTTCCTAACGTGCAGGTTCTGAGCGAGCCGGAGCAATCTGACCAGCCGGATGAACTGATCTCGGCTGTCGCCTCCAATCACATTACAGACAGCAGAGGTGATATTGCTTCGCCAGGCTTACACTCTCGTGCTAGCTTCTGCGATCTCGTTCTAACCATGTTTTTGGCACTAATACTAATTCTAATGGTCCCTAAGGTAACGACTCCCAGGCTCTCTCGTCTAGCGAATCCGCCGCTCGTGAGGACCCATTAAGTAGCGAATAGTATCTCGGTGCACATCCAGTAGAAGGCTTTGAGCTACCTGTACAAAAGTGTTTAGAGCGTCAGCGCGTTAATGTTTTGCTGCGCTTGAATAACCTCTTGCCGGCAGAGCAATGCCAGTTCCCTGCTCTCTAATCACAAACTGAAGAATCTAAACATTGAGCAGTCTGTTAGCTGCAGATTTCTCAATGCTGTTAATTTATCTAGTGACAACTATGAACAGTAGCATCACAAAAAAAACGCGCTCCCTTGGTAGTAGTGAAGTGGTCACTTTTGAAAGCTATGAAGATTTCTGCCAATTCATTGCTCAAATCACCGTTGAGTGTTTAGATAATCACTCTTTACACTCTCTAGCGCGACGCTTCAATATTGGTTTACCCACTGGTGGTACTCCCATTGGTATTTATAGCGAGCTAACTGAGATTCTTTCGCATGCTCAGAAACAGAAGCTCAATTGCTTTGGTTTAGATGAGTATCTTGATGTGGAATTTTTGCAGAGCTACTATTATTTCCTGTGCCAGCATTTCTATGAGCCCAACGAAATTGCTCTTGATTATCGACATCGGCCAGAGCAATATGTGAAAGCCGAAGGTCAGTACGATGAGGTCATAAAGGCTTATGATGGGCTTGATCTTGTCTTGCTAGGACTCGGTGATAATGGACACATTGCCTTCAACGAACCTGGCAGCGTTGCTTCATCTGTTACCAGGGTGATTGAACTGTCTGATGTCACCAGAGCTGCAAATAGTCGCTTCTTCGAGTCTCTCGATAGCGTGCCGTTCAGAGCCGCTACTATGGGCATTGCTACTATCTTAGAGGCCAAGAAGATTGTTCTCGCTGTTCATGGTGAATCTAAACGGCAGGCTCTAATTGATGCATTTACTGGGCTAGTGAGCCCCAATAATCCTGCCAGCTTTTTGCAGCTGCACCCTGATGTTGAGATATTTACTGATTTTGCGCTCTAACTAATAGCGAATTATTTTGAAGCATCCTTGGCGGTGCTTTTTTTCTTTCTTGATTTTGAATTAGACCAGTCAACTCGAATTCGCGCATTGAGTTGATCTTTCCATTCTGCGCAAATACATAAGAGGCAACATGAGTACAACACTAATAAAGGGTTCCAATACCCAAGTTCCCAGTCAACTGCTAATTGTCCGAGTCAGTCACGCGGGTGTTATGACAGACCTATTTGCCATATTGCTAGGTCAAGGTGAAATGGTTAGCTCAGAGAATGATTTCATTTTTCACGGTCGGCAATCCTCTTCTGATGGTTCGGTGCGCTACTCTAATAAGACCGCTGCAGATGGCCGCTATAACCATAGCTTCAGCGTTGACTTGAAGAGTGTTCCTTCTTCGATCGAGCGTATAAAACTTGCTCTCGCTATTGATGCGGCGACAAAAACCTTTGCTGATGTTAAAGACCTAATAATTTCGCTTTACGATAGCTCTGGCGCTGAACTTGTTAGTTTTAAAGCCGAAGGTACTGATGAGAATGTATTGATTGTGGCTGAGTTCTATCGCCGAGATGGTGCCTGGAAAGTACGCCATATTGCCCAGGGCTATACGGGAGGTCTTGCTGCCACAGCCGCTCAATTTGGCATTGATGCTGCTGCTAGTAAGCGCATTGCTGCTATTGACTCTCCAGCACCAGTTACAGCCGCAGCTGTTCTGCCTGCAAAAGCCGAGGGTAAGATTAGTCTTTCAAAGACTGAGCAGGTTACCGCTCAGTTGGAGAAGAGCGGTTCTCGCTTATTAAGCCTGCAGAAGGCTGCAGGGATTTCCCTGCAGAAGCACAAGGTCGAAGCCCGAGCCAAAGTGGTAATGGTGCTCGATGCTTCTGGTTCAACTCGGCGCATGTGGCCGGCAATTATGCAGGGTGTTACTGACCGCCTTGCTACCTTGGCTCTTAACCTCGATGACGATGGTGAACTAGAGCTCTGGGTCTACGCTACTGAGTTTCGGAAGATGGCCACAGTCAATCTTGCCAATTTGGATGGCTATATTGCTCGTCTTCAGCAAGGTGGAGATGGCTCTATACCTGCCCATGCTGTAAACAACAGCGCTAAAGGAGGCTGGTTTTCTTCTTCTTCTTCTTCTTCTTCTGATGGATATGTTATCCCCGGATTGGGTTATGACAACAATGAGCCACCAGTGATGGAGGCTATTTTATCAGTGTGTAGTAAAACTGATAGTTTGCCTAAGCTGGTGCTGTTTGTTACCGATGGTGGTATCGATAAAGATCCGGCCATTGAAGAACTGCTCATAGAAGCTTCGCACTATCCCATTTTTTGGCAGTTCGTTGGTCTTGGCGGTAGCGGCTATGGAGTGCTAGAGCGCTTTGATAAAATGGAGGGGCGATATGTAGACAACGCTGGTTTCTTTGCCTTGGACGATTATCGTTCAATTGCAGATGCTGAGCTGTACAGTCGTCTTATAAAAGAATTTCCATTATGGCTGCAAAAGGTCATAGCACTCGGCATGCTCGCCTAGTCTAATCTAAATTGAGAAAGAAGGCACCTGAACGCAGGTGTCTTCTTGTTTTCATTATGTCTATTGCTGTTCTCGATATCAGAAACTAGGCTATATCTCGCTTTTTTAGCTGAAGATATTTTGCCTGGATATTGGCTACAAAATTAGCTGTTAACTCTGACACTTTGTTTGGGTCAACTGCCGCGTTTGCTTCTCTTGATGAGTAAGAAACGCAAATTTGGCCTAGCCGATTGGAAGAATAGCGTTCACTGACGTCTGGGGCTGCTTGACCATAAATTGTTGATCCATCGTTCATAGTGATAGCCCCTTGTGTAGAAAAATGCCATGTCAGCCGCTCTTGTTGTTGTTCCTTAACCTCTGAGAGCAGTTTAATAGTGTCTTTGTGACAGTTCCATATCAAGATCAGCATTAGTATCAGTAACGCTCTTTGCAAACTTTTTTCGAAGGCTATTTCTGTGTGCCAACCAAAAGTAGCCTTCGTATCAATAAAATAGATGGAGAATTTCAATGAGAAACAGAATTGATGGTGCCTTCTTTGGATCACTGGCAGGGCTTACTGTTGGTGTCGTATTGAGTACAATCGCCTTTTGTTTTCTTCCAGTTTATCTTAAGCTGAATCCTCAGCTAGTTACCAATCTAGAGTTAATGAATGAAGTTTTCAGTAATTTTCTGGTCTACTTATGCACGTTCACTGGAATTGCAATGGTCTTAGGTATCGTCGTTGGGGCGGTAAAGCCTAAAATCTTCAACTAAATCGTTTTACTTAGCTGTTCTGCGCAAACACATAATGAAATTTCCCTCTGCAGAACAGTTGAGTATTTCGCCATTTTTCTGATTTACGCGCTTAATCCAAAGTGTTTCTAAACCATTGCCCATCACAAGAGTAAGTATTTGGGAAAAGGAAAAATATCTTGAATAGCTCACTTGAGTCAAATCTGTGCGTCTATAAAAATACTCTCCAAGTTCAAAGCCCTGCTTCTCTAAATTGTATTGAGAGTAAAGGCTCCCTATTTTAGGTCCCCAGCCGTTTCGGTCATCTATGTTGAAGAAATCGATGAGCACTATTCCACCAGGAGCGATGACCCTGAAGGCATTGCGTAGAAATCTATTTGCCGCATTATTGCTTGACCAGTGCTCACTGCAGCCCAGCGCCAAAATTAAGTTGTATTGTTCTGAAAGACTCTGGTTCGCAATATCCTGCCAATATTCCACTGCGGTTAAACCCCTGGCAGCGGCAAACTGAAGCATTTGCGTGGAAGCATTGCTGTTTGCTATTTCTAAAATGCATTCTTTGTGCTTGCGAACTAGCATCTCTTCGCGACGGCCAGTGCCAGGGGTGATCGACAATATACGACTAGGTCTTGTCTGTTTTATGCCAACACCCAGAATTTCGCTAATAAGCTGATCTGCCAACAAATCTAGAGTACGGTTGTAGTGACATAACTCTGGGGTCAGTTGCGTATACTGATCATAGGTTGATGCTGCAGCATCATAATACTCTCGAATAAGACTTTCGATTTCATTATTGCTTGGTCTTTTCGACGGAAACGGCTCCAGTTGAAAAAACTTAGAGTGAGATACTTCGCTTTTTGGAACCACCATTGAAAGTGCTTGCTTAGAACTGTTGCCTTTTAATCCAATCACTTTGGCGTGGCTATGTGAAATTTCGCTGCTCAATGGGAGTTCCTTACAAATTTTGATCCGCTGAAAAGACTATAGGGTCAATAGCGTGACAATTACATATCTATAGGCGAAGTCTGTTGAATTCGCTGCCAGAACTTCTTTCTTTTGGCTATTCAGCTATTCAGCTATTCAGCTATTCAGCTATATAGGTTTGCCTGTTCAAATAAATTGGAGAAACTATATTTCGCAAGCTTACTTCTTTTGCAATTCGCAGTAGACCAGTCGATTACAATGTTTGAAAAAGTAAAAGGAGCAGGTTTGCGCCTGCTCTTGATTTTACAAAATTGCATTTTAGGTGTTTTGTCACCCTAGCTATTTGGTCTCTATAGTGTTGTCTCTAGCGCAACCAAGTAATGGCTGCGGGCCGGCTGCCTGCTTTGGCGTGTAGGTTAAGCAACTCTATTATGTCTGCCTTTGGCACAGAAGAAGCGGCAACAGTTGTGTCTAGAACTTTGTTTGACTGCTTGGGAGTTAGCTGGGTGAAGCCGAAGCCCAACTTGAAGGTGTAGAACATTACAAGATTTGCTCTCAATTCTTCGATGAAGAAAATAGCTTGTTCTTCTGCCACTAACAACTCTTCATACCTGGTCGGGTCTAGTGACTCTGAATCTATCTGCTGTGAGCAGTAGCGAATAAATCGATCACTGCGCAGCCAGCCTTGCCAGACCAGATCGATTTGGTCAAAACTTGGCTGAACTAAGCTTTTGTTTAGTTGGCTAAGACGTTTGCCTAACGATCGTTGTAGTTGATGCTCCCCTTCAATTTGATTAACAACTTTCGCTAGTTCTAAGACGAAACTAAGACCTTCTCGGCAGCCATAAACATAGGCTTCCTCGCTGCTAATTTCCTGTTTATCTTGATTGTGTAAACGAGTGCCTGGTGCGAGGATATTGTGACTGAGAAAGGCTACTTTGATGTAATTTACGGCAGATAGGCGCTCTTCAAGGGTATTTTGTGCCAGCTTAAGGCCTTCGTCTAGAGACAATTTTGACAAAGCGTTGAGTAGATAAGAAACGCCGTCAATGATGCCAAGGCAAAATGGCTCGTAGGTCAGCTTGGCCGCAGAATAGACAGCTTTTATATCTTTTAGAGTTTTAAGTAAGGCTAGTTTTTTCTGATCGTAGTCGTCGCGCTGGTGATTGCTCGCGGGTAAGCTTTCTGAGTTTAGTCTTTGCTTAGGCGGCTCTGGGTAAAACTCGCCGAAGACCTGATCTCGTGTGTGATCAGCAATATTGCCGAGAAATCCATACGTCAATTCATCGGGAACTATATTCATGTGAGTGCCAAAATGGGTTTAGTTTTTAAGAATGCTCATGCTTAATCTAAAAGTCGATGCGAAACACCTGATGGTGCTTTCTTGTCTTTCTGCTGATTGAGTTATTTTATATAGGCTTGATTGTTGACAGTCTATTGAATTGGTAAATTGATACTTTTAGGCAATCATAAATTGAGGCACTAGGCTAGTTATTATTATTTCTCTCAACAACCGGCTTGAGCGCTAGCTTGTGGTCTCTATCTCAGTGCTGGTTTGGTACTTGCTGTATAAAAGCGGTGCTGTTCTAGAGCCTGGTAGCAGCTAGCGCAGGGTAATTCTTAGGGCAATTTTGGCTGGTGCGGTGCGCGTTCAGTATTCTCCTGCTTCGTCTGCAAGTCAACAGCTAGCGCTAGGCGTGACATCATTAATTGACAGTATCTTCATTTTCTAGTTGTTCCACCAGGCTCTTTGAAAATCCACTCGTTCCTGCGATTCAGAGGATATATATTGCATTTGCTGATCTTGTTTCCGCTGCCTGAATTCTGCTTGACTATAATCTATCTCAACTCAATTTGACTTCGGACCAAACTTTTAAAGAACAGCCTTAAAACAACTCTATTCCATCTCTCTCTCGACAGTTTTACCTGTCGAATTAAGGCATGTTGTCAAATTAATCGATAAACATTCACTGGTGTACTTGTATGAAATTGATGCAAATTGGTTTGCTCGGTGCGCTTCCTGGTTTCTTTGCTGGCGCTGCGCTGGCCTGGATATTTACCTTCCAATATTTCATGCCCTATGTTCAGGTTTCTGAGGCCTGGTCTTTTTTCGTTGGCTTTCTTGTTTATGTTTTCGTTTTTTTTGGCCTAGGCACTTCAATTGGAATTTGTCTGGGATTTGCCATTGCCGTTTTAGTTGGCCTGCCTTTAAGTGGTATCGCATCTCTAGTGCTGTTTCTAGCCGATGCTGTTAGTAAAGCGATTTCATCCCGTAATGGAGAATCTTGAGCGTGGAGAAAAACTTTCTCGTTTTAATTCACCTTCAACCAGGAATGGTTGAACGGGCACCTTTGGCTCTGATTGATAGAGTCACAGAGCTAGTCAGAGAGTATATGCTCTTAGCTCAACCAATCTTGATTCTTGAACTTGAGGGTTATGAGGCTACTTGCGGCTGGCTAAAGGCGATTCTTGCTGATTATGTTAAAGCCACTTACTTGCTTAGTGAACTCACCGATGGCTCAAGCGACCTTCTACAGGCTATGAACTTAGATGCAGATGCGGCTTATGCCAGCATCAAGATTGAAGTTGGTGGACTGTATTCTTATGCCTGCGTTTACGATACAGTCGCTGGCCTTGCCAGCAAAATAAAGGGCTCAGAGATTGCTGTAGTCAAGTCGGCTTGCGACAACTACATGGCTGATGATTGGGGGGCCTTCGAGAGGCTTCTAGGTGTCTCTCTTGTAGCTTAGTCGATTGCTTCTCTAGATTTGCTTCGCCATAGAACCTTCTATGGCGGCAAGGCCACTTTAGTAAATAACTGAAAGAATCTTATGAAATTTAACTTTCTAATTGGCAAAAAAGACAGATCTGTTGTCTTGGGCATTGACCTAGGCGGCACTAAGTGCAGTGCAGCGCTTGTTAATCCTGATACAGGAGAGCTTGTCTCTGACCGGCTTACTCGAATTCATCAAGGCAATAATTTCTTCACTGTTCTGCTTGAAATGATTGACCGAATCAACGAAAAAATTCCTCACGGTAGCTATCTTTCATCTATTGGTATTGGCTGTGCTGGATTGATTGATACTGATGCTGGTGTAATCATCGTTTCTAATAACCTTAACGTCAAAATGTTTCCACTGGCCCAGCGTGTCGTCGAATACGCTGGGGTGCCTTGTCATGTATCTAACGATGTTGAGGCCGCTGCCCTGGGAGAACTCAAGTTTGGTGCCGGTCGCAACTGCGATGATTTCGTCATCGTCTTTGTCGGCACCGGCATAGGAGCGCGTCTGGTTGAGGACGGAAAAATTCGTCGTGGCGTCTGCGGCACCGCCGGCGAGCTAGGACAGACCCTTGTTCGCTCATTAACCGCTTTGAATGGTGGCATTTCTACTGCGCCGCGCTATGTCACTCTTGAGTCTTACTGTTCGCGGCATGGAATAGCGCGCCTGATTCTAGAGCGTCTTGACTCGCCAGGCTTACGACCAGCAACATTGAACTACACACAGATTATTGAACTACTTGCTAGTCGATGGTCTTCTGAACGTCAGGCTGCTAGCTCCGCGATTTCAGATACAGCCGAGATGCTTGGGGTCAGTCTGGCTAATGTCGTCAATTTTCTCAATCCTGGGATGATAATTCTTGGTGGAGGCGTGATTGAACGAATTGATGGCTACTTTGA
>LNFM01022107.1_pt1 | contig 12209 bp, 11 predicted proteins | sample 596031 | NCBI WGS metagenome assembly LNFM01 (sample SAMN04254537, study PRJNA301005) | activated carbon metagenome | isolation source: dual media filters at the Ann Arbor, Michigan drinking water treatment plant | place: USA: Ann Arbor | reverse complement strand
AGAACGTCGAGACGTTCGAGATCATGCGGCCCGAGGATATCGGCCTGACGCAGAAGAACATCGCGATGGGCAAGCATTCGGGGCGCGCGGCGCTCAGGGCCAAGCTGAAGGAACTGGGCTTCGAGCTGGCCGACAATCAGTTGAACGATGTCTTCGTGCGGTTCAAGGCGCTGGCCGACCGCAAGAAGGAAGTCTACGACGACGACCTGATCGCGCTGGTGGCTGACGAGGCGACGATGGATGCTCATGACACGCTGCAACTGAAGCGGCTGCGGGTGGTGTGCGGCACGGACGGGCCGCAGGAGGCCGAGATGGTCCTGTCGATCGAAGGCACCGACCACTTCATCGACGCGACCGGCGACGGGCCGGTGGATGCGGCTTTCACCTGCGTGAAGATGCTGTTCCCGCATCAGGCGCGGCTGCAGCTTTATCAGGTCCATGCGGTCACCGAGGGGACGGACGCGCAGGCGACGGTCTCGGTCAGGCTGGAGGAAGACGGGCGGATCGTGACGGGGCAGTCGGCGGATACCGACACCGTCGTCGCCTCGGTCAAGGCCTATATCAATGCGCTGAACCGGCTGATCGTGCGGCGGCAGAAAACCGCGCCGGGCGAGGACGTGAAGACGGTCAGCTATCACGGCGAATAGCTGTGGGACGAGGGTGTCCCACCGTGGGACACCCCTCAAAAATAATTATTTTCAAATACTTGTCGAATCGCGTTCAGGTTTTGCTAACCGGGGCGCGAGGTGGCCGCGCAGGAAGCGGGGGTTTTCCACCCCCGCACCCCCGGAGGATATTTTCCGAAGGGGAAAACCGGGTCAGGCTTTGATGCGACCGGGAACTGGCGGACGAGATCATCGCCTCGCAGCTGCGTGAGATTGCCCGGAACGGTGAGCTGGGCGCGGTGGGTGCCGGAGTGGCCAGCCCTCAGAGCGGTCCGAAGCGGGCGGTGAGGGCGGCGGCGTGCGCGGCCAGCGCGGGCTTTCCTGCCCATTCGGCCAAAAGATCGCGCCAGCGCAGGGCGACGAAGGTGACGTCATCGCCTTTCACGGCCCGGGCAAAATCGGAGATCTCGGACTCGTGCCGGGCGATGGCGGCGGGGTCGACGGGTTTGCCGTTGGCCCAATTGGCAGGAGCCGCATGGAGGTAGACGAGGACGGCCCCGCGCGCCCGTTTGATGCCTTGGGTCTTGAGCGCATAGGCGGTCTTTACAAGCTGGACCGCATCGAGGCTGGCAAAGTGTTTACGCCCACCTGAAAGCGCCTCGCGCAGGGCGGCGAAGCGGTTCATACCCTCGCCCCATTCGCGGCTGTCAAAGGGTTCGGTGAAGGCGCTGGCCTTGCCGGGGCGGAACGGCTCGAACCGTCGTGCCTCGACGCCCACGAGCGTGGTCGACGTGGTCAGGACCGCATGCAGCCACGGGTGCCGTCCGCCGCGCCATGGTAGTTTGAGCTCGGCCTCGACCTCTACCCCGTCGACCTTTCCCATCGGCACGCCGGGAAGCGGCGGCAGGAGCGACGGGCGGTCGAGGAACCAGCCGAAGGCGTTGACGGCAAGGGCGGCAGAGGAATCGGGGCTGGAAATCCGTGCGGCCTCGTTGCCGGGAGCGCGCGCGAGGGCTGCCAGCACCGCAGCGGCTGGCACGCCGGGCAGGAAATCGGTGTCGGTCATGCGCCCTTCATCTCCTGCAGGGTGTTGCCGCCATCGACCACCAGCATCGCGCCGGTGACGTAGGATGCCTCGGCACTGGCGAGGAACTGCACGGCGGCGGCGATTTCGTCCGGGGTGCCGGGGCGACCCGCCGGGGTGGCGCGGCCGGCGATGACCTCGGCCTCGGAGGAGCTTTCGGTTTCGATCCAGCCGGGCAAGACGGCGTTGCAGGTGATGCCGTGGCGGCCGTATTCGAGCGCGATGGAGCGGGTCATGCCGGTGATCGCGGCCTTGGCGGTGGCATAGGCGGAAGAGCCGTCGATGGTGACGACGGGGCCGGTGACGGAGGAGATGTTGACGATGCGGCCATAGCCGCGTTCCGCCATGCCCGGCAGGGCAGCGCGGCAGCAGTGAAAGGTGGTGTTGATGTTCAGCGCCATGTGATGCGCCCATGCGCTATCGGACCAGCCGGCGAGTTGCGCGCGCCCGACATCATGGCCTGATTGCACCATGCCGGCATTGTTCACCAGAACCTCGACCGGGCCGATGCGTTCGGAGACCGTGTCAAAGAGGGCGGCGACCTGCGCCGGGTCGGTCAGGTCGGCGACATGGGCCATGCAGCCAAGCGTGCGGGCGCGGTCTTCGATGCGGGCGGTGGTGGCGGTGATGCAGACCTTCGCGCCGCCCGCAATCAATGTGCGCGCAATGGCAAAGCCGATTCCCCCGGCCGCCCCCGCCCCGGTAACAAGGGCCACGCGCCCCAAAACACCCCGCATCTTTCAGCCTCCGTTCCTGCGCATCGTCCTGCCCGTAAGGACGAATGTCCGCGGCCAGTATGGCCTTATGTTCGGTAAGATCAAAGGGCCTGCGGCGGGAAGGGCCAAAGGGGCCGCGTCTGGATGATTTGTGCAAGGCGGGGCAGGTTTGCGCGATGCCGCCGTCCGCTTCGACGGGGCCTTTCACCCCACCCACATGCCGCCTATATGGAGTAGCCCGCCTCAACCGCTGAGTCGCGGGTAAAAGCTGCCTGCACTTGAGGTTTTCAGTATGGCCTTCTTCCCTAGCCTTTTTTCGTCGGACATGGCGATCGACCTCGGCACCGCGAATACGCTGGTCTACATCCGTGGCAAGGGGATCGTGCTGAACGAGCCTTCGGTGGTGGCCTATCACACCAAGGACGGCAAGAAGGTGGTTCTGGCCGTAGGCGAGGATGCCAAGCTGATGCTGGGACGCACGCCGGGCAGCATCGAGGCGATCCGCCCGATGCGCGACGGGGTGATTGCCGACTTCGAGGCGGCGGAGGAGATGATCAAGCATTTCATCCGCAAGGTGCACCGGCGGTCGACGTTCTCGAAGCCGAAGATCATCGTCTGCGTGCCGCATGGCGCAACACCGGTGGAAAAGCGGGCGATCCGCAACTCGGTGCTGCAGGCCGGGGCGCGGCGGGCGGGGCTGATCGCCGAGCCGATCGCGGCGGCAATCGGGGCGGGGATGCCTATCACCGAACCCACCGGCAACATGGTGGTGGATATTGGCGGCGGCACCACGGAAGTGGCGGTACTGTCGCTGGGTGACATCGTCTACGCGCGCTCGGTGCGGGTGGGCGGCGACCGGATGGACGAGGCGATCATTTCCTATCTGCGCCGGCATCAGAACCTGTTGATCGGGGAATCGACGGCGGAGCGGATCAAGACCTCGATCGGGACGGCGCGGATGCCGGATGACGGGCGTGGGGCGTCGATGACGATCCGGGGGCGCGACCTTCTGAACGGGGTGCCGAAGGAGACCGAGATCAATCAGGCACAGGTGGCCGAGGCCTTGGCCGAACCGGTGCAGCAGATCTGCGACGCCGTGATGCAGGCGCTGGAAGCGACGCCGCCGGATCTTGCGGCGGATATCGTCGACCGGGGCGTGATGCTGACGGGGGGCGGGGCGCTGTTGGGTGATCTGGACCTTGCCTTGCGTGAGCAGACCGGGCTTTCGATCAGTGTCGCCAACGAGTCACTGAATTGTGTTGCCTTGGGGACCGGCAAGGCGCTGGAATATGAAAAACAGCTGCGTCATGTGATCGACTACGATAGCTGACGTGCCGTTCGCCGGCTGAGAGGTTTCCGTGGCAAAGACCCGCACCGGACCGGAAGAGTTTTCCCGCCCCCTGCGCAGGTTGCTGGTGGGGATACTGGTGCTTGCGCTGGTGGGGCTGTTCCTGCTGTGGCGGATCGACAGTCCGCGGGTGGAGCGGTTCCGGGCGGCGCTGGTCGATGCGGTGGTGCCGAACCTTGACTGGGCGATGTCGCCGGTTACCCAGTTTGCCGGGATGATCGACGATTTCCAGTCCTACACCCGGATCTACGAACAGAACCAGGAGTTGAAGCGCGAGTTGCAGCAGATGAAGGCGTGGAAAGAGGCCGCGCTGCAGCTGGAGCAGAAGAACGCGCGGCTCTTGGACCTGAACAAGGTGCGGCTGGATTCGAAGTTCACCTTCGTGACCGGGGTGGTTCTGGCCGACAGTGGCAGCCCGTTCCGCCAGTCGGTTCTGTTGAACGTGGGCGCGCGGGACGGCATCCGCGATGGCTGGGCCACGATGGACGGGATCGGGCTGGTGGGTCGCATTTCTGGCGTGGGCGAGCGGACGGCGCGGGTGATCCTGGTGACCGACAGCAACAGCCGGATTCCGGTGACGGTGCAGCCTTCGGGGCAGAAGGCATTGCTGTCGGGCGACAACAGCCCGTTGCCGCCGCTGGAATTTATCGAGGATACTGACGAAGTGCGCCCCGGTGACCGGGTGGTGACGTCCGGCGACGGCGGGGTGTTCCCGGCGGGGCTGCTGGTCGGGCAGGTCGCACTTGGCACGGACCGGCGCCTGCGGGTGGTGCTGGCGGCGGATTATCAGCGGCTGGAGTTCCTGCGGGTGCTGCGCAGCCACGAGTTGGAGCCGATCACCGATCCCGGCAGTCTGGTCGCGCCGCCGGTTCTGCCGCCCCTGCCCGATACCTCGACCGAGGCGGCCGAAACGGCAGCCGGCGCGCCGCCGATTGCCACCGAGGGCGGCAATGTCGAAGCGGCGGGGTCGGGTGCCGAGGAAGGCGCAGACGGCGCCAGCGTGGGGGCGGTCGATGGTTGACATCTGGCGCTCGGCCCACTGGTTCTACCGCGCGCTGTTTCTGGCGCTGGCGTTGACACTTCTGTTCCTGCGGCTGTTGCCGCTGGGCCATCAGGCGGGGGCCTTGCCGGGGCCGGATCTGTTGCTGTGCCTGATCATGGCCTGGGTGGTGCGGCGGCCGGACTACTTGCCGCTGACCTTGATTGTCATCGTCGTTCTGATCGAAGATCTGATCCTGATGCGGCCGCCGGGCCTGTGGGCCGCGCTGGTGGTGCTGGCGACCGAGTTCCTGCGGTCGCGGGTGGCGCTGACGCGCGAGCTGAACTTCGTCACCGAATGGGTGCTGGTGGCCTCGCTGATGCTGGGCATCCTGCTGGCCTACCGGGCAATCCTTGCGGTCGCCTTCGTGCCGCAGCCGCCTTTCGGCTTTTCGACCGTGCAGGTCTTGTGGTCGATCCTGCTCTATCCGATCGTTGTCGGGCTATCGCGGCTGGTGCTGGATCTGCGCAAGCCCGCGACCGGTGAGATCGACAGTTTCGGAAGACGGCTATGAGACGCACCGCCCGCGACACCGAAGACAGCGCCCGGGTGATCAACCGCCGCGCCCTGATGCTGGGCGGCGCGATGACCGCAATGGTGGCGGCGCTTGGCGTCCGCATGCGTTACCTTCAGGTTGATCAGGCCGACGAATTCCGCCTTCTGGCCGAAGAAAACCGCATCAACGTGCGGCTGATCCCGCCCGAGCGCGGCATCATCTATGATCGCAACGGCAAGATCATTGCGGAGAACGAGCAGAACTACCGTGTGATCATCACGCGCGAGGATGCGGGCGATGTCGATCTGGTGCTGCGCCGTCTGGCCGGTGTGATCCCGATGACGCAGGAAGACCTGGAGCGTGCCGGTGCAGGTGGCCGAGCGGCTGTCGTGGGAAGATTTCTCGAAGGTGGCGCTGAACGCCCCTGCCCTGCCCGGCGTGGTGCCGGAGGTCGGCCTGTCGCGGCGCTATCCGCTCGACCTCGATTTCGCGCATGTGGTGGGCTATGTCGGCCCGGTCAGCGACAAGGACCTAGAGGCGCTGGAAAGCCCCGACCCGCTGCTGAAGATTCCGAAATTCCAGATCGGCAAGATCGGCGTGGAAAAGTGGATGGAGGACACCCTGCGCGGGGCCGCCGGCACCAAGCGGATCGAGGTGAATTCTGCCGGTCGCGTGATGCGCGAACTGGAGCGCGAGGATGGCCAGCCGGGTGCCGACATCCGCCTTACGATTGACGCCGACGTGCAGAACTTTGCCCAAGCCCGGCTTGGCGAGGAAAGTGCCGCCGCCGTGGTGATCGACGTGACCAACGGCGACGTCATCTGCATCGCCTCGTCGCCGTCGTTTGACCCCAACCTCTTTGTGCGCGGCATCAGCCACGCCGATTACAACGTGCTGATGGAGGACGACCACCGCCCCTTGGCCAACAAGGCCGTGTCGGGGGCCTATCCGCCGGGTTCGACGTTCAAGATGGTCACTGCCCTTGCGGCGCTGGAGGCCGGGGTGATCACCGGTGACAGCAAGGTCAGTTGCCCCGGCTACATCGAGTTCGGAGACCGGCGCTTTCACTGCTGGAAACGGTCGGGCCATGGCACGGTGGATCTTGCCCGGTCGCTGACCGAAAGCTGCGACGTCTACTATTACGAAGTGGCGCAGAAAATCGGCATCGACAAGATCGCCGAGATGGGCCGCAAGCTGGGCCTTGGCCAGCGCTTTGACATTCCGATGTCGGCGGTCACCGAAGGCAACATGCCCGACAAGGCCTGGAAGCTGGAACGCCACAAGGCCGACTGGCGGATCGGCGACACGATCAACGCGTCGATCGGACAGGGCTATGTGCTGACCTCGCCGTTGCAGCTTGCGGTGATGACCGCACGCATCGCCACCGGCCGCGCGGTGATGCCCCGGCTGGTGCGGATGGTGAACGATCAGGAACTGCCGATCCCCGAGACCGCCCCGCTTGGCCTGACGCCCGACATGCTGTCGGCGGTGCAAAGGGGGATGCATGACGTGGTCAACGCCGAGCGCGGCACCGCGAAATCGTCGCGCGTGGTCGACGCCTCGATGACCTTCGCGGGCAAGACCGGCACCAGCCAGGTGCGCAACATTTCGGCGGCGGAACGCGCGTCGGGGGTGATTTCAAACGACGATCTGCCGTGGAACCGGCGGGATCACGCGCTGTTCGTCGGCTACGCGCCCTATGACAATCCGCGCTATGCTGTTTCCGTGGTGGTGGAACATGGTGGCGGCGGGTCGACCGCGGCGGCGCCAATCGCGCGCGACATCATTTTGCGCGCGCTGTCGGACGGGTTGCCACCGCTGAGCGCCTATCCCGAAAGCCAGCGCGCGCGGATCGAGACGATGCTGAACGAACTGCCGTTGCGCGATCCGGTGACCGGGGTCGCCCCGGTCCGGTCGCGGGCATGAGGCGGCGGCGATGAGTTTTCTCGAATACCGTGTCAAGCAGGCGCCGACAGGGTTCAGGAAGATCCTCTATATCAACTGGCCGCTGGTCGTGCTGGTCACCGCGGTCGCGTCGGTGGGTTTTCTGATGCTGTATTCCATCGCCGGCGGCAACCTCGACACCTGGGCGCGGCCGCAGATGGAACGCTTTGGCGTCGGGCTGGTGCTGATGTTCATCGTCGCCATGGTGCCGATCTGGTTCTGGCGCAACATGGCGGGGCTGGCCTACATCGTGTCGTTCCTGCTTTTGGTGTTCGTCGAGTTGTTCGGTGACGTCGGCATGGGCGCGCAACGCTGGATCGACCTTGGCTTCATCCGGCTGCAACCGTCCGAGATGATGAAGTTCACGCTGGTGATGATGCTGGCCGCTTATTACGACTGGCTTGACAACAAGAAGACCTCACGGCCGCTGTTCGTAGTGATCCCGGCGGTGATGATCGTGGCGCCGACGATTTTGGTGCTGTTGCAGCCGAACCTCGGGACATCGCTGATGCTGCTGATGGCAGGGGGCGCGGTGATGTTCGTGGCGGGGGTCAGCTTGTGGTACTTCGGCGCGGTGGCAGCGCTTGGCATCGGCGGCATCGTTGGGGTGTTCATGAGCCGGGGGACACCCTGGCAATTCCTGCATGATTATCAGTATCGCCGGATCGACACCTTCCTTGACCCGACGGCCGATCCGCTTGGGGCGGGCTACAACATCATCCAGGCGCAGATTGCGCTGGGGTCGGGCGGGTGGTCGGGCAAGGGGTTCATGCAGGGCACGCAAAGCCGGCTGAACTTTCTGCCGGAAAAGCACACCGACTTCATCTTCACCACGCTGGCCGAGGAGTTCGGCTTCATCGGGGCGTTCTCGCTCTTGGCGCTGTACGGGCTGATCATCGCGTTCTGCCTGATCGCCGCGTTCCAGAACAAGGACCGGTTCTCGGCGCTGCTGATCATCGGCGTGGCGGCGAACTTCTTTTTCTACCTTGCCGTAAACCTGTCGATGGTGATGGGCATGGCACCTGTCGTCGGTGTGCCATTGCCGCTGTTGTCGTACGGCGGGTCGGCGATGCTGGTGCTCTTGGTCGGCTTTGGTCTGGTGCAAAGCGCGCATGTCCACCGACCGCGCTGACCCAGCGTTGGTCTGTGGGTGGTCGCCTCTTCCCCCGCCTCTTGTCCTCGCCTAGGCTTTGGGTCGACCCACACCGGAAAGCCTGATGACCCTGATCCTTTTTGCCGCCCCTTCGCTTTGGCCCGAGTATGAAACAGCCCTGCCCGCCGCGCTGGCCGAAGCCGGGATTGAGGCGCGCATCGTGACGGAGGCGTCGGAGCCGGGCCTTGTCGACTACATCGTCTATGCCCCCTCGGCGCCATTGCAGGATTTCTCGGCGTTCACCCACACCAAGGCGGTTCTGAGCCTGTGGGCCGGGGTTGAGCGGATCGTGGGCAACGGAACGCTGACCCAGCCCCTGTGCCGGATGGTCGACCCCTCGCTGACCGAAGGCATGGTGGAATGGGTGGTCGGCCACACGTTGCGCCACCATCTGGGAATGGACCGCCACATCGTGAACCCCGACCATGTCTGGGAGCCGACCTGCCCGCCTCTGGCGCGCGAAAGGCGCGTGGCGATTCTGGGCATGGGCGCGCTTGGCACGGCTTGTGCCTTGGCGCTGCGGGCGCTGAACTTTCAGGTGACGGGGTGGAGCCGCACCGCAAAGCCCGGCTGTCTCGATGGCGAGGATGGGCTGGAGGAAGCTCTGCGCTCGGCCGAGATCGTCGTTACGCTGTTGCCGAAAACGCCCGAGACGGAAAACCTGCTTGATGCGCGCAGGCTTGCGCTTTTGCCGCAGGGTGCTGTGATCATCAATCCCGGTCGCGGGGCGCTGGTCGACGACGAGGCGCTGCTGGCCGCGCTGGATGCAGGCCACATCGGCCACGCCACGCTGGATGTATTCCGGGTGGAGCCGCTGCCAACGGCGCATCCCTACTGGAGCCATCCGCGCGTCACTGTCACACCCCACATCGCCGCCGACACCCGCGCCACATCTGCGGCGCGGGTGATCGCGGAGAATATCCGTCGCGGCGAGGCGGGCGAGCCGTTCCTGCACCTGGTCGACCACAGCCGGGGATATTAGACCGGCACCTGTCGGGAACAGACGCGCCAAACCGCCGTCCCCGTGGAACCAATCCGGCAACGGAGGCGGGATATGCGGTACGGCACGGGGGTGATGCTGGTTCTGGCGGCGGGGACGCTGTGGTCGCTGATGGGCCTTGGCCTGCGGCAGATCGAGGAGGCTTCGGTCTGGAACATCATGTTCTGGCGGTCGCTGGGGATGGCCCCGGTGCTGCTGGCGTGGATCGCCTGGACCTCGGGCGGCAGGCCGGTTGCGGCGCTGATGTCGGTGGGCGTGGCAGGCGCGATTGGCGGCATCGGGCTGGTGTTCGCCTTTGCCGGGGCGATCTATGCTATTCAAACCACCACCATCGCGAACGCGGTATTCCTGTTCACCGCGTCGCCGTTCGTGGCGGCGGTGCTGGGCTGGATCCTGTTGCGCGAAAGGGTATCGCCCGCGACATGGATGGCGATTGCCTTGGCGGTGGTTGGCATGTTCGTGATGGTGCGCGAGGGGCTGGCGGTGGGCGCGCTGGTCGGCAACATCGCGGCGCTGTTGTCTGCGGTGGGGTTCGGTGCGTTTTCGGTGGCGCTGCGCTGGGGCAAGCTGGCCGATATGCTGCCGGCGGCGCTGCTCGGTGCCGTGTTTTCGGCGCTGGCCGCCGCGGTGGTGATCGTGGTCTTGGGCGAGCCCTTCGTCGTATCGACGCGCGACATCGGCATTTCGGCTGGGATCGGCGCTGTGGTGCTGGCGGTGGGGATGATCTTCTTCACCATCGGCAGCCGGGTGATACCCGCCGCTGACCTGACGCTGTTCTCCCTCATCGAGGTGCTGCTTGCCCCGTTGTGGGTCTGGGCGCTTTTGGGCGAGACAGCATCGCCCGGCACCTTCGTCGGCGGGGCGATCCTTCTGGCGGCGGTGGCGTTCAACGCGATTGCGGGCACGCGGGCAAGGCGGGTTGCTGCGGCCTAGGTCTTGGTGCGGAAGAGGCGCGAGCGGGCGTGCAGCGCCTCCACCTGTTTCAGGCGGGCCTCGGTCACTTCCCAGGTCAGCCCCTGCACGGCGGCGAGCAGGGTTTCAACCACGGCAAGGATTGGCACGGTGCTGTCCCACGGGCTTGGCGCCTCGATCTGGCAGGCGAGGGTGCAGCGGGCGTGAGCATGCGCCGGCGACACCCAGCGGTCGGTGATCAGGATCACCTCGGCGCCCTGTTCGCGGGCAAGTTCGGTGATCTGCAGGACGGTGTTTTCGTAGCGGCGGATATCGAAGACTACGAGGATGTCGCCCTTCTTCATGTCCAGCAGGGCGGGCGGCCAGGCACTGGAGAGGCCGGGGATCAGGGTCACATCGGGCCGTGCCACCGTCATAAGGGTGACGAAGTAATCGGCCAGCGCATGGGTCACGCGCCCGCCCAGCGCGTAGACGCGGCGCTTTGGGTCGGCCAGCAGTGCCGCGGCGGCGTCGAACTCGGCCCGGTCGATCAGCGCGAGGGTGGCTTGCAGGTTGGTGACGACCCGGTCGGCGAACTGGTCGAGGATGTGCCCGCCCGTGCCGCCCTTGTCGCGGGCGAGCGGGGTGACAAGCATGGTCTCGACCTCGGCACGGAGCGATTTGCGGTAATCGGGATAGCCGCGAAACCCCAGTTTCCGCACCAGCCGCACGACGGTGGGCGTCGAGACCTCGGCCGCCTTGGCCAGCGCCGAGATCGAGCCCAGCGCCGACATCGGGTAATGGCCAAGGATGTGCATCGCAAGCTGCCGCTCGGTGCGCGTCAGGTCGGACAAGGCGTCGCGCATCCGCCGTTCGATGGTAAGCTCGATATCCATCCGGCCACCCATTCTCCGCCCGGGCAACAGGCATCCGCTTGCCCGCCCGGCAGTGCATTCAGAAACGATCGTGACAGAAAAGCAATCACGGAAATTATCTTGACAGACGAGGCGGGCGCAGAGGACGCTTGCCGTAGAAGCTGAAGGTCTCGATCATGCGGGCGGCGCGCGGACTCATCTTTCTGACCACCTCAGCCGCCCGCGCGGGGGCTTGAGCCATGCCGCGTTTTCTTGTGGGCTTCGTGCGGCTGGTCGACCGGATGAATTACGGCATCGGCCGGTTCGCGATGTATCTGCTGTTCCTCTTGATGGCCGTGCTGATGTGGTCGTCAATCTCCAAGCTGGGGGGGGCGCCGTCGCTCTGGACGCTGGAAATGGCGCAGTTCGTGATGGTGGCCTACTACATTCTTGGTGGGCCCTACGCGATGCAGATGGGCGCGCATGTGCGGATGGACCTGTTTTATGCCAAGCAGACGCCGGTCAGGCGGGCGTGGTGGGATGGGTTCACGGTGTTCGCGCTGTTCATCTACCTTGGCATCCTGATCTGGGGTGCGGCGGACTCGTTCGGGTTTTCGCTGGGGCTGAAATGGGAAGAAGGGCTGTTGCCGGAATTGGGGCGGTTGGAGCGGTCGCGGAGCGCGTGGCGTCCCTATATGTGGCCGATCAAGCTGGTGATGCTGGTCGGGTTCATCCTGATGTTCCTGCAGGCGCTTTCAGTCTTCATCCGTGACATTGCGACCATCCGCGGAGTGAGGATCTGATGCCGCAGGAAATGATCGCGCTGCTGATGTTCTCGACGATGCTGCTCTTGATGATGACCGGGCAGCGGGTGTTCGGGATCATCGGGTTCGTGGCGGTGGTCGCGTCGACGCTGTTGTGGGGGACGGGCGGGCACACGCTGGGGTTTTCGGCGTCGATCAAGCTGATGTCGTGGTATCCGCTGCTGTCGCTGCCGATGTTCGTGTTCATGGGCTATGTGATGTCGGAGGCGCGGCTGGCCGATGACCTTTACCGGATGTTCCATGTCTGGTTCGGGC
>LNFM01022144.1_pt1 | contig 12210 bp, 9 predicted proteins | sample 596031 | NCBI WGS metagenome assembly LNFM01 (sample SAMN04254537, study PRJNA301005) | activated carbon metagenome | isolation source: dual media filters at the Ann Arbor, Michigan drinking water treatment plant | place: USA: Ann Arbor | reverse complement strand
CGGCATTTGCCCAACGACATCCTGCGCGAGCTGCACGGCTTCATCCACATGTTCGAGGACACGCCGGAGTTCGTGGCGCGCCACATCATCCGCGAAGCCAAGAGTTACCTCGAGGGCATCCAGCCGCCGTTTTTCAAGGCCCTGCTCGACTACGCCGAAGACGGCTCGTATTCGTGGCACTGCCCGGGCCACTCGGGTGGTGTGGCGTTCCTCAAGAGCCCGGTGGGCCAGATGTTCCACCAGTTCTTCGGCGAGAACATGCTGCGCGCCGACGTTTGCAACGCGGTGGAAGAGCTGGGCCAGCTGCTGGACCACAACGGCGCCATTGGCGCGAGCGAGCGCAACGCCGCGCGCATCTTCAACGCCGACCACTGCTTCTTTGTCACCAACGGCACCAGCACCAGCAACAAGATGGTCTGGCACCATACGGTGGCGCCGGGCGATGTGGTGGTGGTGGACCGCAACTGCCACAAGTCCATCCTGCACAGCATCATCATGACGGGCGCGATCCCCGTCTTCTTGAAGCCCACGCGCAACCACTACGGCATCATCGGCCCGATCCCGCAGAGCGAGTTCGAGATCGATGCCATCAAGGCCAAGATCCGCGCCAATCCGCTGCTGGCCGGTGTGGACCCCGACACGGTCAAGCCCCGCGTGCTCACGCTCACGCAGTCCACCTACGACGGCGTGCTCTACAACACCGAAGCCATCAAGCAGATGCTCGACGGCTACGTGGCCAACCTGCATTTTGACGAAGCCTGGCTGCCCCACGCGGCCTTTCACCCGTTCTACGGCAACTTCCACGCCATGGGAAAAAAGCGCGTGCGGCCGCTGGAGTCGGTGGTGTACGCCACGCAGTCCATCCACAAACTGCTCGCCGGCATCAGCCAGGCCAGCCATGTGCTGGTGCAGGACTCGCAACACGTCAAGCTCGATCGCCACCTCTTCAACGAGGCCTACCTGATGCACACCAGCACCAGCCCGCAGTACGCGATCATCGCCAGTTGCGACGTGGCCGCCGCCATGATGGAGCCGCCCGGTGGCAAGGCGCTGGTGGAAGAGAGCATTTTTGAAGCGCTCGATTTCCGTCGCGCCATGCGCAAAATCGACGCCGAGTTCGGCGACGACGACTGGTGGTTCAAGGTCTGGGGGCCGGACGACCTGGCTGAGGAGGGCATGGGCGAGGCGACGGACTGGGTGCTGAACCAGGATCCGGCGGGCTCGCAGGCCACGGCCAAGGAATGGCACGGTTTTGGCGACATGGCACCGGGCTTCAACATGCTCGACCCGATCAAGGCGACGATCGTCACGCCGGGCCTGAACCTGGACGGGCGCTTCGAGCCCACCGGTATCCCGGCGTCCATCGTCACCAAGTTCCTCGCCGAGCACGGCGTGGTGGTGGAGAAGACGGGCCTGTACTCGTTCTTCATCATGTTCACCATCGGCATCACCAAGGGCCGGTGGAACACGTTGCTGACCGCGCTGCAGCAGTTCAAGGACGATTACGCCAAGAACCAGCCGATGTGGCGCATCCTGCCGGAGTTCTGCCAGAAGCACCCGCGCTATGAGCAGATGGGCCTGCGCGATCTGTGCCAACACGTGCACGAGCTCTACGCCCGCTACGACATCGCGCGCCTGACGACCGAGATGTACCTGAGCGACCTGACACCGGCCATGAAGCCGACCGATGCGTTTGCCCACATTGCGCAGCGCACCACCGAGCGTGTGCCGATCGACGAGCTCGAAGGTCGCATCACCACCAGCCTGGTGACGCCGTACCCACCGGGCATTCCGCTGCTGATTCCGGGCGAGGTCTTCAACAAGAAGATCGTCGACTACCTCAAGTTCGCGCGTGAGTTCAATGCCCAGTGCCCGGGCTTCGAGACCGACATCCACGGTCTCGTGGAGATGGTGGGCGACGACGGCAAGAAGCGGTACTTCGCCGATTGCGTGAAGGCCTGATCCGGGTCAAGGCTGCGCGTCGGGGCGCGGCCGCAGGAAGCTGGCGAATCGCGGCACGCCGCTGGCGTTGAGGCCGCGAAAACGGTAGGTCACCCACTCGCCCACGGCCGGTGGGTGATCGCGCTGGGCATCTGTGAAGCCGGTGCCCAGGCGGAACTGCACGCCATCGGGCGTTTCCACCAGCAGGGCGCCCATGCGACCGGTGTGCCGACCTTGGCCGGCCAGGTGCTGCAGCACACGCGCTTCGGCGTCTTCGTGGGTCTTCACCTTCAACAAATCGTCATTGCGCTCGGCGCGGTAGAGAGAATCGCCCCGGTGCAGCATCAAACCCTCGCCGCCTGCTTTCACCAAGCGGTCCAGCCGCTCCATCAACTCGGCGTGGCTGTGAACGCGCTGTTGTGCGACAGCCTGTACCCACGGCCGGTTGAGTTGTCGCACCAGTGTCTGGTACGCCTGGATGCGTTCGTTGAAGAGCCCCGGGTGGGCGGGCAGGTCGAACACCATGAAACGGACGCGGCGCCAATCGTAATCCTTGGGGGTTTGCCGGCGCACCGTGGACAGCGCTTCTTCAAATCGTCCGCGTCCGACCCAGAGCTCACCATCCATGGGCTCGGCGGGCCAACCTGCGGTGAACCAGTCGGGCGCCACCACCACCTCGCCCCCGCGGGTCAGCAGTTGCCTCCCATTCCAGAAGCCACGCAGGCCGTCGTACTTTTCGCTCAGCCAGTAGTCGGCCAGCCGCACACCGGGCCGGTACACATTGGAGAGCATCAGTGCGGGAGCTTCGCCCGACCACGCGGGCCACGGCACGCCGCTGGCGAGCAGGCCGAGCCAGCCGAGCAGTTCGCGCCGTTTCATGACGCCCCGAATCTCTCGGGGATCAGCTCAGCGCGTCGCTGTCGCGGCTGACGCCCGTGGTGTGGCTGTAGCCACCATCCACGTAGGTGATCTCGGCGGTCACGCCGGCGGCCAGGTCGCTGAGCAGGAAGGCGGCCACGTTGCCCACGTCTTCAATGGTCACGTTGCGCCGGATCGGCGAGGCGCTGGCCACCATGCCCAGCAGCTTGCCGAAGTCCTTGATGCCGCTGGCGGCCAAGGTCTTGATGGGGCCGGCGCTGATGCCGTTGACGCGCATGCCCTTGGGGCCGAGCGACTCGGCCAGGTAACGCACAGACGCCTCCAGGCTGGCCTTGGCCAGACCCATGGTGTTGTAGTTGGGCACGGCGCGCAGTGCACCGAGGTAGGTGAGGGTGAGCAGGGCCGACTTCGGGTTGAGCATGGGCAACGCAGCCTTGGCCATGGCCGGGAAGCTGTAGGCGCTGATGTCGTGCGCGATGCGGAAGTTTTCGCGCGTCAGGCCGTCGAGGAAATCACCGGCGATGGCTTCGCGCGGGGCAAAGCCGATGCTGTGCACGAAGCCGTCGAACTTGGGCCAGACCTGCGCCAGGTCGGTAAACAGTTTCTCGATCTGGGCGTCGTCACCCACGTCGCAGTCGAAGATGAGCTTGGAGTTGAAGTCGGCCGCGAACTCGGTGATGCGGTCCTTGAAACGCTCGCCGACATAGCTGAATGCGAGCTCTGCGCCCTGCTGGTGGCAGGCTGGACAGCACGCCCGTGATCAGCAATTTCTTGCCGGTGAGAAAACCCATGTTTCTGTCTCCAATGAAAAATCCTTCAGAATTGTCGCATGCACTTTTCCCGCATCCGCCCTGGCAACCGACTCGTTTCGCTGTCTTTGGCCGCGTTGCTGGCGCTCTGGAGTCCGCTGGGTTGGGCTGCTCATGGTTATGCGCTCTGGGGCGAGCTCAAGTACCCCGATGGCTTCACGCACTTCGACTACGTCAATCCGCAAGCGCCCAAGGGTGGCGAGCTGCGGCTGGTCAGCAACCAGCGCGCCAGCACCTTCGACAAGTACAACCCCTTCACCCTGCGCGGCAATGGCCCGGCCTACCTGTCGAACCTGATGTTCGATTCGCTGCTGGCCGGTGCGCTTGACGAGACGGGTGCCGCGTACGGCCTGCTCGCCGAAGACGTTCAGGCGGCGGGCGACGGCCTGTCGGCGACCTTCAGGCTGCGCAGCACGGCACGCTTTCACAATGGCGACCCGGTGCTGGCGGCCGATGTCAAGCACACCTTCGACACGCTGCTGGGCCCGCACACCTCACCGGTCTACAAGACCATCCTGGCCGACGTGGCGGGGCTGGACGTGATTGACGAGCGCACGGTGCGTTACCGCTTCAAGGTGCCCAACCGCGAACTGCCTCTCACGGTGGGCGGGCTGCCGGTGTTCAGCCGCGCCTGGGGCAATGAGATCGACCCGGCCACCGGACAGCGCAAGACCTTCGACAAGGTCGTCACCGACCTCCCCATCGGCAGTGGACCCTACAAAATCGGCCCGGTCAGTTTCGGCAAGGACATCACTTACGTGCGCGACCCGGCGTACTGGGGTCGGGACCTGCCGGTGCGTCGCGGCACCGCCAACTTCGATCGCATCACGGTCAAGATTTACCGCGACAACACCGCACGGCTGGAAGCGCTGAAGGCTGGCGAGTTCGACCTCATGCGCTTTTTCTCGGCCGGCGACTGGGCGCGGCGCGTTACCGGGCGCAAGTTCGACTCCGGCGAACTGGTCAAGGGCGAGTTCACCCACCGCCTGCCCACGGGCTTTCAGAGTTATGTGCTGAACACCCGCCGCAAGCCGCTGGACGACATCCGCGTGCGTGAGGCCTTGGCCCTGGCCATGGACTATGAGTGGATGAACCGCCAGATGTTTTACAACGCGTACCAGCGCGTGCAGGGTCTGTTTGGCAACACCGATTGTTCGGCCAGCGGGGTGCCCGATGCAAATGAGCTGGCCTTGCTGGAGTCGCTGCGTGCGCAGTTGCCACCGGCGGTGGTGGGCCCGGCCTACCAGCCGCCCAGAACCGATGGTGAGAGTTCGCTGCGCCAGAATCTGCGGCGCGCCCAGGCCTTGCTGCGCGAGGCGGGCTGGACAGTACGGGACGGCGTGCTGAAGAACGCACAAGGTCAACCCATGGTGCTGGAGTACCTCGACAGCAACGAGGTGGGCGCTCGTGTGGTGGCGCCCTGGATCCGCAACCTCGAGAAGCTCGGCGTGACATTGCGTTTTCGCCCGGTGGACTTTGCGCTCTACCAGCAGCGCCTGCGCACCTTTGACTTTGATGTGCTGACGCTTGCCTTTGGGGGAACCCACAACCCGGGCTCGGAGTATGCCGACCTGTTCGGCTCCGAAGCCGCCAAAACCCCCGACTCGGGCAACTTCACCGGCATTGCCAACACGGCGGTCGACACGCTCATCACGCGCATGATCAGTGCCAAGACGCGGCCTGAGTTTCTGACAGCGTGCCGTGCACTGGATCGCGCCATCACCCACAGCCATGTGCTGATTCCCCAATGGTCGGCCACCACCCACCGCATGGCCTACAACGCATGGCGCTTGGAACGCCCTGAGCAAATGCCGCCGTACGCCACAGGCGAAGCATGGGCCATTGACACCTGGTGGGCCAGGCAATGATGCCCCCACGCTCCACCGCTGCGCGGGTCGCTGCCCCCCAAGGGGGCTGGCCTTGCTTGGGGCGGCCCGGCGCGGCGGCCCCTCCACCCCGACAGGACTGACACGCCATGTGGGTCTACATCCTCAAACGCCTGCTGCTCATGATCCCGACGCTGTTCGGGGTGCTGCTCATCACCTTTGTGGTGGTGCAGTTCGTGCCGGGCGGGCCCGTGGAGCAGTACCTGGCCGAGGCTCGAAGCGCGGAGGGCGGGGCGGCCGAAGGGGGCTCGGTGTACCGTGGTGCGCAAGGCGTGGACCCGCAGCGCATCGAGCAGATCAAGGCGCTCTACGGCTTTGACAAACCGGCGCATGAACGCTTCATCGAAATGCTCGGACGCTTTGCGCGTTTTGATCTGGGCACCAGCTTCTTCCAGAACAAACCCGTCGGAGATCTGATCCTGGAGAAGTTGCCGGTGTCCATCACCCTGGGCCTGTGGACGTTCCTCATCAGCTACGGCGTGGCGGTGCCGCTGGGCGTGGCCAAGGCGGTGCGCGCCGGCTCGCGCTTTGACCTGGTGACCACCCTGCTGGTGCTGATCGGCTATGCCATTCCGGGCTTTGTGCTGGGCGTGGCGCTGTTGGTGATTTTTGGTGGACAACTGCAGTGGTTCCCGCTGCGCGGACTGACCTCGTCCAACTGGGAAGAACTCAGCTGGGGCGCACGGATCGTGGACTACCTCTGGCACATCACCTTGCCCGTCACCGCCATGGTGCTGGGCAGTTTCGCGGTCACAGCCATGCTGACCAAAAACGCCTTTCTGGAGGAAATCCGCAAGCAGTACGTGATGACCGCGCGTGCCAAAGGCCTGAGCGAGCGGCAGGTGCTTTGGAAGCATGTTTTCCGCAACGCGCTCATCCCCATCGTCACCGGCTTTCCGGCGGCCTTCATCGGTGCGTTCTTCACCGGTGCACTGCTGATCGAAACTTTGTTTTCGCTCGACGGGCTCGGGCTGCTCAGCTACGAGAGCGTGATCCGCCGCGACTACCCCGTGGTCATGGGCACACTGTTCCTGTTCACCCTGATCGGCCTGGTCACCAAGCTGATCTCCGACCTCTGCTACGTGTGGGTCGACCCCCGCGTGAAGTTCGACTGATGGCCACCACATCCCTGAGCCCGGGGCGGCGCGCCTGGCTGCGGTTCAAACGCAACAAGCTGGGCTATTGGAGCCTGATCGTTTTTTGCGTGCTGGTGGTGGCCAGCCTGTTCGCAGAGGTGCTCTCCAACGACCGGCCCCTGATCGTTCGCTACGAAGGCAACACGTATTTCCCGGTGGTGCAGGAGCACGCTGAAACGGTTTTTGGCGGCGATTTCGACACGCCCACCGACTACCTCGACCCTTTCATCCAGGAGCAGATATCCAAGGGCGAGAACTGGGCGCTGTTTGCGCCCAATCCCTACGGCTCCAACACCATCAATTACTTCGCTGCATCGCCCAACCCGGCCGGGCCCACGGCCGCCAACTGGCTCGGCACGGACGACCGCGGCCGCGATCTGCTGGCCCAGCTCATCTACGGTTTTCGCGTGAGCGTGCTGTTCGCGCTGGCGCTCACAACCATCGGCGTGATGCTGGGCATCGTCACGGGGGCCATACAGGGGTTTTTTGGCGGCAAGACCGACCTCGTTTTCCAGCGCTTCATCGAGATCTGGGGTTCCATGCCCGAGCTCTACCTGCTCATCATTTTCTCGGCCGTGTTCGCGCCCAGCCTGGCGCTGCTGCTGGTGTTGCTGAGCCTGTTCGGGTGGATGGGTTTGTCCGACTATGTGCGCGCCGAGTTCCTGCGCAACCGACAGCTCGATTACGTGCGCGCAGCCCGCGCCCTGGGGTTGTCGAACTGGCAGATCATCTGGCGCCACGTGCTGCCCAACAGCCTGACCCCCGTGGTGACTTTCCTGCCGTTTCGCATGAGCGCGGCCATTCTGGCGCTCACCTCGCTCGACTTCCTGGGGCTGGGCGTGCCGCCCGGCACACCGTCGCTGGGCGAGTTGCTCAGCCAGGGCAAGAACAGCATCGACGCCTGGTGGATTTCGCTGTCCACCTTTGCGGTGCTGGTGATCACGCTGCTGCTGTTGACCTTCATGGGCGATGCACTGCGCGATGCGTTGGACCCACGGAAAGCGGACAAATGACGACTTCCATGCTCCTGGACGTGAAAGGTCTGCGCGTGTCGTTTGGCGGCCAGGAAGTCGTGCACGGCATCGACTTCGCCATCAAGGCCGGCGAGAAGCTGGCCCTGGTGGGTGAATCCGGCTCGGGCAAAACGGTATCGGCGCTCTCGCTGTTGCGCCTGGTACAAAACGCCGAGGTGAGTGGCTCGGCGCTGTTCAACGGCAACGACCTGCTGGCCATGACCGAGCACCAGCTGCGCGGGGTGCGCGGCGACGAGGTGGCGATCATCTTCCAGGAGCCCATGACGGCGCTCAACCCGCTCTACACCGTGGGAGACCAGATCGGCGAGGTGTTGCAACTCAAGAAGGGCTTCACACCGCGCCAGGCGCTCGCCTCCACCATCGAGTTGCTGGCTTCCACCGGCATCCCCGAACCCGCGCGCCGCGCCAATGCCTTTCCTCACCAGCTCAGCGGCGGTCAGCGCCAGCGCGCCATGATCGCCATGGCGCTCGCCAGCGCGCCCAAGTTGCTGCTGGCCGACGAGCCCACCACCGCTTTGGACGTGAGCCTGCGCGGCCAGATACTGGACCTGCTGGCCGACCTGCAGCGCCAGCACGGCATGGCAGTGCTGCTGATCACCCACGACCTGAACCTGGTTCGCCGCTTTGCCGATCGCGTGGCCGTCATGGAGCAGGGCCATCTGGTGGAGCAGGGCGTCGTGAGTGAGGTGTTTGCCGCGCCGCGGCATGCCTACACACAGATGCTGCTGGCCAGCAAACCCAAGCGCGATGTGGTGCCCGCCGAGCCACCCGCTGCGGATGCTGTGCCGGTGCTGCATGCACGTGGCTTGCGTGTGAGTTACCCGGTGCCTCTGCCCGGCCTGCGCGGCTGGTTCAAGAAGGGTGAGTTCGTTGCGGTGCAGGGCGCCGACCTGGACGTGGCACCGGGCCAGACGCTGGGCGTGATCGGCGAATCGGGTTCGGGCAAGTCGACGCTGGCGCTGGCCGCGCTGGGCCTGTTGCCGCACCAGGGCAGCTTGCAAGTGACCGGGTCCGACTGGGCGCAAGCCCTCAGGAGCGGCCAGGGCAGGGCACTGCGCCAGCGGGTGCAGGTCGTGTTCCAGGACCCTTTTTCCTCGCTCTCACCGCGCATGACCATCGAGCAGATCGTGGGCGAAGGCCTGCTGGTTCACCAGCCCGGGCTCTCCGTGGCGCAACGCCGCGAGCGCGTGGTCACGGCCCTGGCCGACGTCGGTCTGGTCGACGACCCCAAGCGCGGCGGGGATTGGTTGCAACGATATCCGCACGAGTTCTCGGGGGGGCAGCGCCAGCGCCTGGCGATTGCGCGCGCGCTCATCATCGATCCTCAGTTGCTGGTCCTCGACGAACCCACCAGCGCGCTGGATGTGACGGTGCAAAAGCAGGTGCTGGCCCTGCTGCAGCGCCTTCAGCGCGAGCGCGGCTTGAGCTATCTGCTGATCACGCACGACGTGGACGTCATCCAGGCCATGGCGCACCACGTCATCGTGATGAAGGACGGCGCGGTGGTCGAAAGTGGCTCGGTGGAACAGGTGTTGCGCGCGCCCGGGCATCCCTACACCCGCACGCTGGTGCAGGCTGCAGCCTGATGCGCTCACGGGCTTGACCTGCATCAGGCCGCTGGAGGGGTGGGCGGCGTATAACCGCTGCTCATGACCGATTCCACACCCCATTCGACACACCCCGTCTCACTGCAGTCGCCCTGGCGCTGGCTGGCTTTGGGCTGGGCCGACCTGCGGCGCAACCCGGTGCCAGGCCTGGTGCATGGACTGCTGCTCACCGCCTTCGGCTGGCTGTTGCTCTGGGCTGCGCGTGACCAGTTCTGGCTGCTGGCTGGCGCCTTCTCGGGCTTCCTCATCGTCGCGCCCATCCTCGCGACCGGGCTTTACCAGGTCAGCCGCCAGCGCAGGGCCGGCCTGGGCGAGGTGATTCAACTCTGGCGCTCGGGCGATGGACGTCTGGTGAAGTTCGGCTTGTTGCTGGGCCTGGCCGGCACCGGCTGGGTGCTCACCTCGGCCGGGCTGATCACGCTGGGGTCGCCCGTGCCTATCCTCAAGCCGGTGGATTTTTTGCGCCATGTGGTGCTGGTGCGCCAGGTGGGCCTGTTCGAGGTCTGGTTGTTGCTGGGCGCCTTGTTGGCAGCGCCCGTGTTTGCCTCCACCGTGGTGGCTCTGCCCATGCTGGTGGATACCCGAGCTTCTGTGATGGAGGCGGTGGCCGAGAGTTGGCGCGCCGTGGCGACCCACCCCGGACCCATGGTGTTGTGGGCGGTGGTGATCGCCTTCCTGGTCGGCCTGGGCATGGCCCCGCTGCTGGCCCACGCCAGCTGGCACGCCTACCGCGACCTGACCGCCCATCGGATGGAGCGCTGAACCATGGGCAACACCCTGTTCGGCTACACCGAGGGCCAGATCGCCCAGTTCGGCCTGACCTTTGGCGTCGGCGCCTTCATCCTCTACATGCTTTTCATCGTGTTCAACCTCGCCCGCGAATCCAAGGCCGGCAAGTTCGGCACCTTCGTGCTGTTTCTGGTGCTCTCATTCGGCATGCTGGGGTTTCTGGCCAAGAACCTCATTCAATGGGTGCTGGGTATTTGAACGGCGTTCCGCATTGAATGGTCGATCGGGTTGCCAATCGACTGTGGCAGGCGTTACAATGCGAGCTTCACGACCAAATGGGCGGGTAACTACCGGCCCATTTTTTTTGGCCGAACGCTTTTGACCCTGAGGTAATCCACAGGGTTGATATCACGGCACACCCTGGGCAGACACCATCAGCATGGCTTGGCAAGAGATCGTAGAGCAGACCGTTACCGGACTGGGTTTTGACCTGGTGGAGCTGGAGCGCTCGGGCAGCGGCTTGCTGAAGGTCACGATCGATCTCCCTTGGGAGGCGCCTGTTGAAGGTCAGCCGGTGCCGCCGGAGCGTTTTGTCACGGTCGAAGATTGCGAAAAAATCACGCGTCAGTTGCAATACCTGCTGGAAGTTGAGGGTCTGGAATACCGCCGCCTCGAAGTGGGTTCGCCGGGTATTGACCGGCCGCTCAAGCGCGAGATCGACTACGTGCGGTTTGAAGGTCACGTGATCGACCTCACCTTGAAGGCCCCGATCGGCGCCACCGGTACCGACGTGGCGGCGAACCGCAAGAAATTCAGGGGCACGCTGGAGCGTGCCGACGATGGCGTGCAGTGGCAGGTGGTCTGGAGCGATGCACCAGAGCCCAAGCCCGGTGCCCGGGTGAGCAAGAAGCGGGCGCCCGTGCCCATGCAGGCCATGACCTTTTCGCTGGACGACATCCAGCAGGCGCGCTTGGCGCCAATCGTGAATTTCAAGGGCCGCCAGGCCCCCGGAACAGTGACGAATGAGAGAAATCAAAGTGAGCCAGGACATGCAATTCGGAAAGGTGGGCGAGTGAAATGAACCGCGAAATGTTGATGCTGATCGATGCGATCTCGCGCGAGAAAAACGTCGAGCGAGACGTCGTGTTGGGCGCCGTGGAACTGGCGCTGGCCTCGGCCACCAAAAAACTGTACAAGGGCGAGGTGGACATCCGCGTGGCCATGGACCCGGACACCGGTGCCTATGAGACCTTCCGCCGCTGGTTGGTCGTGCCCGATGAGGCCGGCCTGCAGAACCCCGACGCCGAAGAGTTGCTCACCGACGCCCGCGACGAACTCGCCGACATCGAAGAAGGCGACTTCATTGAAAAGCCGGTGGAGAGCGTGCCGATCGGCCGCATTGGCGCCATGGCGGCCAAACAGGTGATCCTGCAAAAGATCCGCGACGCCGAGCGCGAGATGCTGCTCAACGACTTCATGTCGCGCGGCGACAAGATCTTCGTGGGCACCGTCAAGCGCATGGACAAGGGCGACCTCATCGTTGAGAGCGGCCGCGTGGAAGGCCGTCTCAAGCGTGGCGAGATGATCCCCAAGGAAAACTTCCGCACCGGCGACCGTGTGCGCGCCATGATCATGGACGTGGACCTCACCTTGCGCGGTGCACCGATCCTGCTGTCGCGCTCGGCCCCCGAATTCATGATCGAGCTCTTCCGCCAGGAAGTGCCCGAAATCGAGCAAGGCCTGCTGGAGATCAAGACCTGCGCCCGCGATCCGGGTTCGCGCGCCAAGATTGCCGTGCACACCAACGACCGTCGCATCGACCCCATCGGCACCTGTGTCGGTGTGCGTGGATCGCGCGTCAACGGCGTGACCAACGAACTCGCCGGCGAACGCGTGGACATCGTGCTGTGGTCGGAAGACCCGGCGCAATTCGTCATTGGCGCTTTGGCTCCCGCCAACGTGGTCTCCATCGTGGTGGACGAAGAGCGCCACGCCATGGACGTGGTGGTGGACGAGGAAAACCTCGCCATCGCCATCGGCCGCGGTGGTCAGAACGTGCGACTGGCGTCCGAGCTGACCGGCTGGCGCATCAACATCATGACGGCCGACGAGTCGGCCCAGAAGCAGGCCGAAGAGGCCGACGGCATCCGCAAGATCTTCATGGCCAAGCTCGACGTGGACCAGGAGAT